>JAABUU010000589.1_pt1 | contig 79821 bp, 89 predicted proteins | sample 5559301 | NCBI WGS metagenome assembly JAABUU01 (sample SAMN10711884, study PRJNA513360) | rock metagenome | isolation source: Antarctica rocks | place: Antarctica: Victoria Land, Richard Nunatak white
AAAACCCCAACCCCCCCCCCCCCCCCCCCCCCGCGACCTGAGAATGGAAATCTAAATATCAGCTAACTACCTTGTTATAAAAACTCACCACTTGATATATATCTTGCTTCCCTTTTTGCTGAGATTATCATCTTGATTTTCCCTTCGGTAATGTGGACGAAGGGGTGGGGGGTTTTCGGGGAATTTCCTGAGATGGTGGGATAGGGAAGGAGAAAGATGCAGGGGGGTGTGTGGTGCACCGGTGGTATTGCTGTTGAAGAGGTAGTGAGATATTACATGACTCTCATTAAAATTCGTAAAAACCCGTCTCAACATCATCCCAGCATTATGCCCAGAGGCGGCCAAACCGCCAGTCCTCCCCTCTCCAATTTCCCACCCAGTCAGTGTCCCCTAATTAAATCACACTCTCACAACCTCCATAAATCCCTCCAACCCCTCCAACCCCTCCCCCCTCCCACCCCTTCTCTTCTCCCCGCCCTCCCCCCTCAAAACCCCCATATACCCCTCAAAATCCCTCCCAATCCTCAACACCTGCTCAAACTCAAGCTCACCAACCACACACCCCTTCCGCTCCGCCACCACCAATGCCGTCCTGACCGCATTCCTGATCTGGCGCCCGTTGAGCTCCTCGCGGCTCCAGCTATCCCGGACATGCTGGAGCAGGCTCGTGTGCTGCGGGGTCGTAAGATTTTTTTTCGCGAGCAGGTCGGCGAGGAAGATGCGCCAGATTTGCGCGCGGCGTGGCCGGTCAAGGGGCGGGAGGCCGAGGGTGATGTGGATGCGGGACTGGAAGGCTTGGTCGAAGGCGCCGACGCGGTTGGTGGTGAGGAAGAGGATGCCGGTGAAATAGTCGAGGGTGCGGAGGAAGATGGAGACGAGGGCGTTGCGGGCGAGGTTGTCATAGTCGCGGTCTTGGAGGAAGACGTCGGCTTCGTCGAGGAGGAGGATGGCGCCCCAGGTGGTGGCGTAGTCGAAGGTTTCTTCGAGTTTGGATTCGAGTTGAGAGGGGTTGGTGCCGATGTCGCCACAGGTTATTTGGTAGAGGGGTTTTTCAAAGCAGTCGGCGACACATTCTTGGGGGACTGTTAGTGTTTGAGGTTTGAGATGGAAAGGTGCAGTGTTTACCTGCTGTGAGAGTCTTGCCGGTCCCCGGGGGGCCGTGGAGCAAGGTCACAAGGCCGGCGCCTTTTCCAGCGATCAGATCATCCATGGTAGCTGTCTTGTCGACATAAGAAGAGACCATGGCTTGCACGATATCTTTGTACTCGGGATCAAGCACTAGGCGCTCCCAGGCATTCTTTCGGAACGTGACAGGCTTAAGTTGTGTCGCATTGAGAGTCTCTGCAGGGACATTAGCCACTCTTATCTTCGCAAGGGAACTGGGTCAGTCGGCTTACTCCAAACCTTGTCTCGCAAGCAGTAGCCGTGAACGCGCTGCGGGCAAAGCAGCAGCGTAAGGTAGTCTGGCTCCTGGTCTGGCTGCAGAAGATCATACTTGCTAAATCTAGAATTAAGCCTTGTCGGCGGTTGCTCACACTTGTGAGTCCAGTACGACTGGGAATATGTTTCCTCCCTAAAATCTATTCTGTTTGGGCTGTAGTCCCGTTCGTCATCCTCATAGTATGGCGGAATCGGTGGAGGTGGAGGGCGTGGCCGGCCCCATTTATCGTGTGATTCCAGATATCCATGTGATCTGTTTATGAACTTGTTGTCTCTCCAGTTCTTACTTACAGCAGTGGAAGGTCCCCTCTTCCTGTTAATGGTGATAGGCCAATTGTTCCTTCTCTGATAAGTCATGTGGTCCACCATTACCCGAACACTCTCTTCAGTCATGTGCTGTGACCAGACTTCGCCTGTATATTCTCGGTACTTCTGCCCTTGCAGTGCCCAAAAGCTCTGTCCGCGAGAAACCATCGATTCCTTGACTGTAGCCACATTTGGAAGAAACTTCTCGGGGACAAGGTCTAGAGAATTGATCTCTCTGCTTTCGTGGAATGGAGCCACCCAATGGCTCGACCATACCCGACCAAAGACTTCTCCGTCATAGTTGATAGACCAACACGTAAGGTCCAGCTTGCTATAGCTGGGGCGACCGGACCTGCTCTGCCGTTTCGAAATTCCACGAATGGAGTCGACGACAAAGGCTTCGTACTCACCGTTTTCCTTGCTGAATACTATGGTGCCGGGTGCGTACAAGAGCCAAAGATCGGCAAATGTGATAAGACCTGAGGGTTTGGCTGACTCAAGGTCGTTAAGTGTCCGGTTCACACTGTCCCACTCTTTCTGCAAAAATTCTAAGATAAGCCTTGTATGATTTCTTGCCATTGTGGCGGCGGCATCATTGCTGTCATCGTTTCCATCTTCCAGATATTTCACCATATACTTACGATGGTGGAAAAGCATCATAAGAGGTTCAGTGAACTGGAGCATATCATCGACGACAGGAATGTCGATATCATAGGGAGCAACTTTACGGAGAACTTCAACGAAAGACGGAGAGAGAATCTCGAGGTACCTGCGCCAGAAGTTGCCGTCCTTGTCAAACTCACGAAAGACTGTGAGAACGTATTCCTTGTCCAAGTTCTTAGGAGCAGACTCGACGACCCCAACATCACGATCCTTTTTGAAAATAGAGTCACCGTAAGCTGGGTGGATTTTCTTGCATCGCTTGACCTCAACCTTGGGTCCTTCGGTGGTTTTTGGAGTATCGAGTTTGCTCCGGGAAACGGTGTCGACGGAAACCGAAGAGCCAATGGAGGAAAGAGAAGAGCTCGAGTTCATGTGCCTCAATGGACCTCCGAAGGGCGGTGGAGGAGGTGGCGGGAAATCGAAATTTGATGGATAACTCGTGGTGCTCCGCTGAAGATGTTTGACCAATTCCTCAAGTTTTGCAATACGGTCAATTGCTTGCTTTTCATCGCTGCCTTGCCTTTCGACCTGAGCTTTGGCATCTCTCATGCACGCATTACACGGACAACAGGAATGCAACTGTGGAACAGGCTCGCTTTGGCCCTTTTCGTTGTCGCTATCCTCGATGATGAAGGTTCTATCTTTCCTGGATCCAGTGCCGTTGGTAGTATTCGGGATAGTACTATTACCGGATTTATTGGCTTGAGTAGTCCAATCCCACTTGAAGTCTTCCATTCTTATTAGGATGGCTAGAAAAGTCAACTCAGTATTAGAACATATGAAAAGGGTTTGCTACTCACCTCAATTTTGCTTCAATGACTTTGATTTTCTTTGCTGCGATTCCTCGACGTAGATTCAATTTGATGTAGAGAAAGCTCCATCTTGACAGGCTACTTATGTATTTCATCTGAAGTCTTGAGGTCCCCGCCTCCAGGCTCCAGGCTGCCTTGGAGCCTGGCATGTAGGCACCAGCACCTTGGGGCGCAAGGCATTGTCGAATGATTCGATGCAGCAGACCCCGCGATTGTGGCAGTCAGCCCTAGGTCGCTCAGCCTTGTTGACGATCTTCGACTCGGAAATGCTGCGAAACTTGTCATCGAGGGAGATTTATTGGTTATGTTTAGTATGATGTGTTATACTACCATTGAATCCCCCTTACTGAGCAAAGCATCAAGAGTCTAGCTTACCAGGTGCGATGAATAAGGTACTTCTAGTCAAAAAGAAAGAGCGACTCACATGAACGTCATCATGTTTTAGATGAGGATTTGGCATTAGCATGCAGCCTTACTTTGCAGTATCATACATCAAATTCTGCAATATGCCAAGCCATTAATATAAAACATTGGCCTTTCCCATTCACTCAAAATTTATATTCGACCCCCAATATCCTCCTTCCTCTGATCTCTACGCAGCTCAAAGCTCGATGCATCCTCCCTTTCTCTACCCATCAATCCTCTCCACCCCTCTTTCCGACGGACCGGCATTGTGCTTCTTCCAAACCTCCTGGTCGTTTTCATCTTGCGTACCATCACGATATTACTGACAATTTCCTTTCTAGCAAAGTCGACACCCCGGGAGAAAGTGCCCAAGCCCGCGATTGTTGCGACCTTCCCCTATGCTGATACTGGACAGATCACGAGCATACCATATACCAGCTCTTGCTGCTTTCGAGTTTTGGGGAACGGCTGGCCATCGATCGTTAGTCTTATTATGGGAGAAAAGTTGGAGTATGAGGTAGCCAGAGTTACAAATGGAAGACCATTAGATGGTTTAGCTTATTCTGGATGGGGAGGTAAGTCATAACGTTGGACCAAGTATGTTACTTCTAGAGGTTGTATGAAACGGTGACTGGGTCGGACTCTAGATACAGACATCGCTCGTATAGGCGAGACATGCCCCAAGGATTGAGGAGATCAGCTGCATGTTGATTGGGGTGGGGTAGCTGTCCGCGCCGGCTATAGCATTCTCTTCACTTAATAGTATTGTTGAATTGATTGACGTGCGGTATGTTTTGTTCTTCTGCTAGAAGTGCCGCGTGAGAGAAATGATGGTCAAGGACTCGTAGCCTCATCTTTATAATCACGTTCAGCCCCTAGATGTTCATCCTGGAACTGACTGATCTGAAGCCAAGAGGAGAAATATTCCCAATGGCCACATAAGGAATATGCATTGCGGTGTAGGCACTAAATCCCAACCGAACCGAGGAAGACAACCTCGAACTGCGGGAAACGCGTTCAATTGGGGGCGAAAATAAGCACATTGCCGACAATTCACATGGCAGCCATCATGCTCTCCACGTGGTTTAACGCAACGCTCATTAAAGGCATTTCTCCGAAAAAGGTGGGAAAACGGCACGGAGGAGGGGTCATGTGCCTATTGCTGGACACTGTTGAGCTTCCATATTGCGATTGGCACTCCTGGACAACACGGAGGAAGGAGAAATGCTTTGACTCACTAACGGCAATTGTTGCCAAGTACCGTAGCTAGGACAAATGTACAGTACGAGAAGCTCAGTTGCAACCCGGAGTTAAGAGTAATGGATTTCGAATGAGAGGAGAACACACCATCGAAGGGTACAAAATACATGGAAAGCCACTGGATTAGGAAACCCCGGTGCGCTCGAATATGGAAATTCAAGGATGGCAATGCATGGTTGATTGGTTTGGGGGGTTACTGGGTCTGATAAAGGGTATACCTGGGATTTTGCGTTCGACCAGTGATCAGTCACCGGTTGTAAAGAGTTGAATGCAGGTACTGACCGTGTAGACGCTGCCAAATTGTGATGCGCTCACCTCACGTCACACAACACATGCATATCTGCCTGACCCGAACCGAATCATGAGATGATAAGAGCGAAAGTATGCATTGACACGGCGACAGTAGTTATGCTACCAAATGCCACCCAGACTTTGCGCGGTAGGCCACATAGATCCCTACATCGAGGCAGCAAAACTCGAGCCAAAAAAACACCGTTATGGTCAAGCCAGTAAATGCCAGCCCAGGTCCCCAAGCCACCCGGAAATACGATTCCATGCTCCTTTTAACTCGCAAGCGATAAACAGCTTAGATTGTAATGTTCCACGTCTCGTGTCACGGACATCCATCCTAGTCTGTGGGTATCTTCCCCTGACGATATCTTTCCCTTGAAAATTCACGCTCTGGTCCGCAGCTCACATAACCACACATCTGCCTCCACAACATCCTGGGCTTCCGCCAGCCTGGTCGCTTGGACCCTTGTTGTTGTATTGCCCATTGCCCATTGAAGGGCCACCGGATGGGTATGACATTTCTTTGTTATATCTTCGAATTTCACGGACAATGTCAAAGAACGCTCTGTCGACATTGATGCGGGACTTCGCGGAGGTTTCGATAAATGCGCAGCCAAATTGACGAGCTAGATTTTCTCCTTCTGTAGAGAACACGGAGGTTAGCTTGCAGGATCTACACAGCTGCATCGGTTGCAGTAGGGTTAAACGACTGTAGAAAAGACAACATACCTTGCGTGGAAACTTGTCTCTCCTGGTTTAGATCACATTTGTTGCCCACTATGATGATCGGGAAGTAGTCCTTATCCTTGACCCTCAGTATTTGTTGCTGGAACGTCAACATCTCCTCAAAGCTTTGCCGTGACGTAATCGAGTAAACGAGCAGAAATCCTTCCCCGGTACGCATGTACTGTTCTCGCATGGCGGAATATTCCTCTTGTCCTGCTGTGTCCAGCACATCAAGCAAGGCCACTTCTTCGTCGATGACACATTGCTTCCGGTAAGAATCTATACGTGATGAGCAGGCTGCAATTGGACGGCGAAAGGATTGGCGATGCAAACCTTCTATAGTAGGATCGTATTCATCCACGAAATGGCTTTGTATCAACTGAATCGTGAGACACGATTTGCCCACACCTCCTCCGCCGACCACCACAAGCTTGTACTCTCTAAGGAACTTGAGTAACGGTCGGTCAGTAACCATAGCTCCCACAACATTGTGAAAACTCCGCCAAAAGGGAAAGATGGCTCACTTTTGAGGCCATGGCGTCTGGGGAAAGCTTTAAGCTCTAATGTGCAGGGTGACAAGCGGGTGGATCCTATTTCGATTGCCGTACCCAAGACGTCGGAGCTGTTGCGAATAGGACGTTTGAGCACACGACTGGTAATTGGGACAGCTGTACGATGTTGAGGCGCTTGCCGCAAATGCTACCCGCACAAATGGTTTCTAGGAGAATCTAGGAGAAAGTAGTTTCTGAAGAATTTCGTTCGGCTTGCGAACGACTGAAGTATGGAAGAAAATGGGTGTAGAATGGTGATGCTGTAGAGAAGTAGATGAAGATTGTAACGATTGAGGGTGACGATAAGTGGATAAAGAGTTGTTCTTGGTTGGTTGGGCTGAGTGGGAAGAGAAGTGATGGGGCCCGTTTGGTAAAAGCTCCTGCAGGTGAGGCGGACAGGGGTTGGGGGTTCTAGCGGCAATCGTACCACACTTTGCCCGATGCTGACTGGTGAAGTGGTGATCCGTACTTTAGGAAGGAGCGAAACAACGAGGAGCCATGCCGTCGGCTTTACTTCGTACTTCTAGCAGTAGCTGGTGTATAAGGCTCACCCACCTTACCTCAAGCTACAGCCTAAGGAGGGGCAACCCTCATGTTTCAGGTTGCAGAAGTGGGTTGCAACCTTTACAGTACGCTGCCGAGATATGTACAATGACCGAACCACTGCTGCCCTTTGCGGAGGGCGATGGAATGTCGATAAGGGGCCAAGGGACCTGACTCTACTCTACTCAGCTCTAGCTACGGTAGGAAGCATCCTCGGAGCGGCCCATATCCGGAGAACCTGGAGCCAACGAAAGGCAGGAGAAGTCGTTTGTGGGAGACTTCTAGGCTTCTAGAAATTCCTTGGTGATTTGGCGGTTTTTTATTTATTTATTCAGAGGTGATACAGGCACAGGCTCCACAGAGCTTCTGTTGATCTGGGGAAACCCCCCTAGGGAAATCAGCCATGCGTTCGCCATGTGCCATACCCTGAATAAAGTTCCGGTTGTATCCTCATACCCGTGGCTTGACTACTAGCAAAAGCCCCAGGACTTGTGTCGCCACCGACATCATTATTACCGTTTGAGCATGCGGTTGTGGTCGAGGGCGCCTGTATGTACACAAGTTCGCGGACTCCCAATGGATTAGTTCGTTTCATCGTTGCTTGGCACTTACGGTAAGTCACTACAGTAAGACCCTGGCTGTAACGATGTCTATATTCCACCTAATCATTCCGTTACCACGAGGATATCGTTATATTAAAGGCGGGCATACATACGAATCAATGTCTGTTGGTTTTAGAAGTATATCGTTACAAAGAGGATATCGCCATGTGGAATATCGCTATAGAGGTTCTACTGGACTTCTATCCAAAGAGGAACTTTGATAGTAAGGTATGCGATCTTCAACTCCCATGATCCTCATCGGCGCTCTCGTCGGCGTCTTCTGCCTTATCCACTCTGACTCCGTCGACGCCCTTCTCGATCTCAGGAATCAAGCTGTCCATGTACTCCCTGTCCCTTCCGACGAGCGTCACTGAGTTGCGTTTCCTACCCCATCGCGGGTAACTCCCGACCTTGATACCTCGTGGTTCTGCTTTGGCTGCCAATTGGGTCAAATATCCTGCGACTTCACTCTCCGCCATTGGGGTTGAAAACAGCAATCGATAGATGCCTTTGCCCTCTGGATCTGTCAGTCGTGGGACGAGTCGCGGTTTGAGGCCCTCCAAGAGCTGAGTGAACAGCTTAGGAACTCCGGGCAGGATGTGGATGTTGCCATTGACCACGCTAATGGGCACCCAAAGGCTCTCGTCCACGAAAAGTACTTGATCCCTTATATCTCTTGAGTCGTCCGTCGGAAGTCTGATCATCCGGAGCTTAGCTTCGAGGGCGGGTGAAGGCACGTCCCACGAAAAGTTCCGTTGAGAAGGATGTGGTTTCGATAGGCGCTTCATGCCTTCTAGTGCATCGTCATGTAGCTTGAGCTTAAGCCCAAAAGCCTTCGCTATCGACTCGTAGGTGATATCGTCATGTCTGATTGTAGAATTAACTTGTATTTAGTGTCTTGCTATCGTGTTCTCGCATACTGACGTTGGGCCTATTCCTCCACTGTACTTGATGTTAGCACTTCGCTCTAGGACGCCGGGTTTTGTGGTTGTCTCACCTTGTAACCACAAAGTCATAGTTCTGGCTCATCCGCCTCACAGCCTCTGTAATCTCACTCTCCACATCGCCGATGACTTCCACCCGCTTGAGGTTTATTCCCAGGGAGAAGCAGTATTTTGCAAAGAAAGTAGAGTTCGTATCCACGGTCTAGAGCGGTAATGCAGCGAAATTAGCTAGTGTCGGTCATGGAGGTACATAGGCAGCGCCTACCTTGCCGCCGAGGATTTCGTCACCAATAATAATACATCCTGCGCTGTGTATCATGCGTTTATTTCTCTCATCTGCAGATGATGTCATGATGCCGCTCTCAATTGCTGTGCGTGAAGATGCAGCAGACGTGTGTGCGTAGTTAGGAAGAGGCCTGGAAAGATGTCGGCTCAACTGACTCAATCGAGCAAACATCTGATATTTAATTGACTGAACAGACCGTGGTTTAGAAAGTACAGCTCGATAAGACGAAATTCTTGCAAGGAGTAGACTATTAGACCCGGACTTTGTGGGGTGCATAAATCCGCACAATAAGGCTAAACGGCGCCTTACGAGGCCTGGAGGGGCAATGCTCGCACCCACGTCTGTCCCCACCCACGCTCTATAGCTGCATTATTATAGCTATATTCTCAGCCTTCGAAACATGGTAAGTGGATAGAATCTCACAGCTTGATAGCCCTCGAAACTGATGTCTGTAGGCTTCCGAATCGCGGCTATACACATTCTCTCCAGAAACGAAGGAGAAGCTGCGAAAGTTCCGTCTTGGGACCTCAAGGGCGAAAGACCCCCAAGCAGTGATATGTACGTCTTGTTAGTCATCGCACTGTACGCAGCCCCCTTGACGAACTTCTACCCCCGGCCCTGCCACTAATGCTCTTTCCTACCGTACTGGTAGATCATATCGACAAGCATACGCTCGAGATCGCACAAGCGGACGATGAGACCTACACAAATATGCAAGAACTTGGGGATGAGCTGCCAGACCATTCACCCCGTTATGTACTGCTGAGCTATCCATTGACTCTTGTACGTTCTGTTCCGTATTCGGGCTTCGTGGGGTGATTGACAGCGACTTAGCCGTCTGGCCGAATGTCTGTTCCATACGTGCTACTCTACCATTTGCCAGTCACATGTAACGCAGAGCTGCGTATGTTGTACGCAGGAGCGAAGGAGTTGATGAGGAATACTGCCGAGGTTGGCCGAGTGATTGAAATATCAGAGGCCGAGGACTTGGAGAGTATTGAGGAGAAACTTGGAGGGCAGCAATAACTGCAATTCATGGATGGACTCTCTGCAGCGATTTTATATACACCAAACGACATCCGACTAGAATGTCGTCGCTGCAAAACTTGATCTAATCCATCAAATCTTCGACGACCTCTTATACATGGCTCCTCCTGCTCCAGCCTACCCTGCTGATTAGCTAAGATTCTTTGCGTTATGATTTCTTGTACATGACGGTCGCAGCAGCCTGGATAGGTTATCAGTGAAAACTATCATGATATTCATGAATATGCACACGGCCAGCTTGATGCAATGCTCGATTCGTTTCCGAAGTCGAACAGGTATAGGAACATGGTGAACGCTTACCTGGTGGTTGGGGAATATTAAAGTATCTGCTACTACAACGTTTTCTCGACGTCCAGCGGTAAAGACCACGACTTCCGCAATATCATCTGGTGTCAAAGGTTCACAGCCGCTGAAGAGACAATCAGTATTGTAAGTGCTTACGCATAAACAGTCTTACGCGTAAGTTGCATCTGCTTTGGCTTTATCACCCCCAAATCTCACGACTGAAAATTCCTAAGGCCTGATTAGATACCATCTTTCCACATCGTTGACAGCCTTACTGTTTCCACTTGACCCGGGTCTACCTCGATGATCCGGATTCTTGTAGCTATTAACTCTCTCCGTAGAGCATCGGTGAAAGTCCGTACGGCGGCTTTAGTCGCGCAGTATATTGACCCCCCTGGGTACCCCTCCCTCCCTGCAATACTACCAATATTAATGATATCACCTCGGCCTCCGTCCGCTCTTGTTTTGAATATGGGTAGTATTGCTTGAGTCATGTTGATCAAACCAGTCACGTTCGTGGAAAACATTATGTCCATGTCCTGTGGATCAATGTCCGGCGCTTTTGCTACTCCTTTGACTAGACCACTACGTAAGGAGTGTCAGCTGCAGTCCTGATGTTAAGGTACCTTCCGCATTGCAGCTCCTAACTTACGCGTTGTTTACTAAGACATCAATATCCTTAAACTCCTTTGGTAACGAGTCTACAAAGCCCCGTACCTCATCCGGCTGGCTCACGTCTAGTTTAATTGGCAGCACCTGGACGCCTTCACCCACCTCGTTCTTGATTTGTTCTGCTAATTTCTTCAAGTTGTCAACTCGGCGGGCGGTCAAAATTAATTTCAGGCTTTTGGGAGACGTTCGTGCAAATTCCATGGCTTCACGCTATTAGATCGGTGCGCAACAGCAGAACAATGACAATGGTGCCAGGAACCTGTGCTCTTCCCAATCCCCGATGAAGCCCCAGTCACGACTATTGTTTTGCCCTCTAGGCGCTTTGCCATTGCCGTAGCCATTGCTCGTTTTGGAAAGTGGTAGGATGGAGTTGCAGAAAGGACGCGTATGGGTGAAGAGGGTGATAGGGGTTGCGGACGTTTGCTGGTGGAGGTAAGTTGGTGGTAGATGCGTGTTCGAAGCATACGATCTTCAGTTCTGAGGTATTAATTGGACGAAATCAAGCAATATACTGTATTTAGATCCGTTTTGAAGTAAGTCAATGGTCGTCTCCCATCCATAGTATCGATTGTGGAGAACCCGCCTCGCCCACCGATGACGTAGAGCTGCCGCTAAGAATCTGCTAATTTGCCATCTAAATCTAACGTCCATCTACAGTACCTGAGCGGACTAACACCAAAGCTTTTTACGGTTTGAGATCGACCCAGCAGTGGAACACGTCAAGCAGTCAAAACAACTGTGAATAAACCGTAAAAAAACGCTTATACTCGTAATCAAACGGTAATTCTACGAGGTCAACTGTTCATGTTAGTGGATTGATCTGAAACCGTTAAAACCTACTACCTTGGTCTGCTAAGGTACTTCTCCAGACACCATACTCCGTATGCGAAGGTGTACTGGTTCGGTATCGAAGCACAATGGCGAGGGCTATAATTCCGACACTACGTCGTAAGAACGCTTCCTTCAGTCCATCATGGTGATTTGGATGGACAAATCTCTGTCCGCTCAAAGAACTACTTGGAACGTCAGACGGAGTCAAGCAGTGTACGACTATTTTGTCATAGTGAGACCTAAATGAACATTTGAGACGGTTTCGGTACAGCTATTTCCTATTGCAGCAAGACAGAGGTCCTAATGCTCGGTCTGATATCTCGCTAATCGTTTACTGATAGTGAAGATTGCTTTGCTAGATCAGAGTAAGGTACTCCCAGCTGTCTAGATAGAGCTTAGATACACCTGATCTTTAATTCTTTTCTATCATAACACGCATGTTTGACGTCACTTCATTTGCCATGCTCTTCCCTTGTGATGGATTGATCTGTTCACATAACTAGCCACGTCTTCACAGCTTCCCGCACTCTGGCTAACCAAAACATGGAGATTGCTTTCTCTTTCTTCCAACTTTTAAATATACATTTGCAATATATATATATACAAGAGTGCGATTTCTATATAATTTTGATGGTTTTGATCGGTACTCCCATGTTTGCGGCTTCCCAGCCCAACCCTGCCAAACGGTATGTACTCAAGAAAACGGAGTATATTGCAGGTACCAGGCGACTCTCAACACCATTCTCTCTCATATTTTGTTGACCCTGAATTAAGTGTTGGAAATTGAGAGTCATACCTTAGTTCAATTCACCAGAACTCTATCATTCTTATATCCTGAACCAGGTGTTGGAGATGGAGAGTCATCACTTGATTCACAGAGCCCTATCATTTTGCTCTATAACACAACCTGGGTTCATCCAGGGGGTTATCTTCGATCCTTTCTCTCCTTTTCTTCATCTTCATCCTTCAGGTTACAACTTCAACCTTCGGACTGCAATCATCTTGCCATCAATAGAACACTCGATCACGACTATCATCGACTCGAAACGTCCCTACATCCAATACATAGCACCGAATTTCCTCACTACCATCGAGTCTTTATTGTTATTAAATTTCCAGTGTAACACCTCAATGAGACCATACGGAATCCACATAACCTTGTCGATCCATCTGCTCGGATTTTAATATAAAACTCTTTCGCCATGTCTGGATCTTGGATCTCGTTGATGTCCAGTTTGCTGAGGGAACAGGTTTGTAAATCCTCGACTTCAAGTTGCTCCTTGGCTAATACGTCAATATTTTTACAGTGCCGCGAAGCAGGAACGCATCTGCATCAAGGATCCCGGTGCTCAATCACCTCTGGACTCCTAGTAAGTATCCACTTAACCCGGCTTTCCGATTGATATAGGCTGATTAGCATAGGCTGTGGACATCAAAGACAGAGAGGGTTTGACTACCAAGTTCTGGCAGGCAGATGCCATTTTACGTGACCGTGGACACGCAGTATACGGCTGGGCAACATTCCTACTACCGTCAAGAACACCTAGGAGATCGAGGCTCGCGTACAAAGTTGTACTCGGTGCGTCCGCTGGCCTGTATTGGGTCTTCAAACGGGAGACATACCCTCATGAACATGTTATATTGCCGAGTCTGCAAGAACCCTGCATGCCGGAGAGCGAACCAAAACAAAATGAGCACGTGGAAGCTATTCCAGAGCGCAAACCGAAGGTAGATGGAAAGATATCGGGACTTCCTCAGGCGGAGCAAGCTTACGCCTCAGAGATACCGGAAATTAACGAACCCTTCGTAAAATTTCTTCCAGAGACCATTCACCATGGTTCCTCTAAATTCGATAGCGGGTCTGTGGTCGACACCACTCTCACTTCATCTTCAACTCGACACCTGCGTGATTTCTCGAAAACAGATGCTGAATTCGAGATACTCTCGCCAATTCTTCTGGCATTGCAGGTGAAAGGCGAAAAGTTCGTGGATAAGCCTTCACAGGTACTCGACTGGCTGAATTTGGCGATTTCAGAAAACCAAGAGAATGAATGGCCTTATGACCCTCCCCCATATGAGGATTGGCAGGCCGGAGTAGCCAACCAACCAGATGTCGTTGAAAACGAGGCCGACAGTAGTAAATCTGAGGCATCTGCTCCCCTGGCCGAGCAAGACATACCTACTCCTCTATTGACATCAGAGCGTGAGGAGATTGATCTAGATTCTGCCTTCGGGATGGGCGCAACGGACTTGGAGGACGAAGACCACCAGGCTGAACTGGATGTTGACGTGAGCAAAATCATTAAAGACTCACCAGAGTTTCATATTCTGATCGCCAAGCTGGAACGTGCTCGGCAAGCTACCTTTGTGGGTGCACGCGGTCAGGTGCCCGAACAGAAGTCTCGATTACAGCCGTATATCCTGGGAGATGTAGTCGCGCAAGCCAGTGAAGTATTTGGAGAATTACCAAAAGAACGCTGGAACGCTGAAGGCTGGGCATATGCGACTGGCTTCGTCAAGTACTCTTACTTGAGTGCAGCCCATGAATACCATTCCGACAATGGATACTACCAACATCCGCGGCTAGAGGCGTTGGGGAGGTCATGCGATTTGTTTTGGGCATCAAGTACCGAGCACGCTCAGCATCCTCATACTCCACTTCTCTATCATACCGAGGAAGTTCCCAGTCAGCCCGTGGACGACACAGTGCTGGTAAGTAATTCTTACCACCACGAAAACTACCTCATGCATCCCGTCGAGGATAAGACCTCTACTCCACCTGAGGTATCACTGTGGGTTACTCATCTTGCTCGTCGGAAGAAGGTTACCTTCGATCCCCTTTCGCGGAAAGGTGTGCTTGCCGCGCAGGCGACAAAAACCGTGGACCCTTATCAATACACTGGACCACAAGATTTCCTGAACATGTATAGTGGCACACAGCTACGAAATGCAATCGTCGGCTACGTCAACAGAGTTTATTTGCCAAGTGGATCGTGGCAGTACTGGGAATACCAGGACGAAGCTGCTCCGATGCTGCCTAGCGACGTCGAGTGGTTCACCAACGCCGAAGACGGCTACGAGGGGATGCAGCTTCCTTACTTTGTAGATCCTTGCGATAGCCGTGATATGATTGTCAATGGTGATTGCGGTATCCATGGGCCGCCAAGGCGATCGTTTCCCTTTGGACAAAAAGCAAAGGCATATTTCTGTGGATCGCCTCTTCGATACGAATTATGGAACTCAAATAATTCACGGGATGATGGAACACAAGAGATGTCTTCTGTGGCTCACATGCCATCCATTGCTGAAGAGGACGAGGATGAGGAAGCTGTACCTCCTGCTGCTCACCTGTCATCAATGGCCGAAACGACTCTCGACGGACCAAACGAGCCTGTTCAAGTACACCCGCCAGCAATACCCGAAGAAGTTGCTCCAGTAGAGCAACCAAGAGAGTCTAGACAGTGTGAATTGGACGGACTTAGTGAGGAAGCCATCAGTCTGGAGAACTATGACTTCTACGGCACCTGGATAGTCGCCCCAGAGCATATCCCATTCTTTGCCAGCGCTGATGAGGAGATACAATCTCATGAGATTGTTGATGACGATGAGACATCAACCATACTCGAAACAGAGCAAGGTAATCTGTCGCCGACACATTATGTCCACCGAACAATCACGTCTTTGGTGAGCCAATATGACACATCGCTCCTTGAGAGCGAGAATAATGCTATTCATGGTCATGGTGATGACCAAGATCGAGTTCTTACCCCAAGCGACGATCATTCCAGGGATGATGATGTGGAGTGGGATAATGTCCCTCTCAGCTTGGAAGCATCTTTCTCGGAGAAGTTCGAACGGACCTTACCGCTGGAGTCTGAGGACGATGAGCTTGTCATCATTTCAGAGGGTTCCCTGCCAGCTTCGAGCTTCGAAGATTATTCCGCCTTGGACAAGGAAACCAATCATACAGACGTATGGCCAGTGGATAGGTCGAAGACTATGAAGGATCCAAAAGCCGCCTACTTGGCATCCTTCTCCAAGGACGGTTTTAAGCCACACCGCGAGAACCCCAAGGAAGACTACCTGGCTAAGTGGGTCGATGACGTTGCTGACGCTTCTGGTACAATGGGCTACTATGGTTACATTACCCATGATCAGTTTCTATGCCGATTCTCAGAGGACCCAGGGATGGCGATCCAGTCTTCAGTATGGCGTGGAGAATGTATCAAAGGAACCGGAAATGCTGGCAAAGAAAAGACTGTCGAAGGGGTTCTAGAAGATCCTTCAAATGACAAAGAAGTCGCGGATTGCAGGCTTCCAGCTTCTTCCGGAACAGCTATTGACTTTAATATACCGATTGGAGAGTCCGCCATCGATACCAAGGGTGATGATCTCCTCAAATCAACAGACATGAGCCCTTCGCAGTCCATATCTCAAGCTAGATCATCCACGATAGACGATCAAACTACTTCGACTGAAGGCACCACTTTGCCTCCAGGTAGCGCCGCGTCTAGATCGACAACGCCAGACTACATACTCGACATCGATCTCGAGATCTCAATTCTTCAGGAGCGTCTCGGAGAATTGCACACCATGAAATTCGCCTCCCAATACCCTACCTTGGACCAATTTGAACAAGAACACCTGGCTGAAGAGTATAGACCATTGCTCCCTACAGCTGGCGATACGACGCCACCCGCCGCAATGGTAATCACAGGTATCTTGGCGCAGGCTTCTCAAGACCCGGAGCTTGACGAATACCTGCAGGGCTTGACCACCGCGATGGCTTTCAAGGGCCTCCGTGCGCCGACCCTAGAACCCGTTCTCATCAACCCGAACGACTTCGAAGGCTCCGAAGAAGCACCAATACCTGGTTATTTCTCGATTGAGCATCCGAACATGCTCCTCGAAGCAGAGATAGCCAAGATTGCAGAGAATCGTGCAGTCCAAGGGTCAGCCGAAGCTGCTCGAGCCGCTGAAGCCCTAAAAGTTCCACAAACCCTCACAGACGCCGAGCTAGAGACAGCTGCCGAGGCCAGCGAGCTCCAAGATCTCGAAGACAACGCCGCCATCAATGGGGGCCAAACAATCTTCCAGTCTGTAAACGCGGACGTAGTATGGCAGCCAGAAACCCGCATCGCTCCTGCTGCGCCAATCGAAGCTCCGGTCGTTGACGAGGAACAGCCAGCTACGCCAGTCCAAACCCCTGTCGTCGTGGAGGAGGAGCTAGCGACGATCACTGCTGCACCGGTCGTTGGCCATGCCGTAACCCGACCCAGTGTGCCGACGCTGGTATACGCAAACTACTCCGACATCATGGAGCTGGAGTCCGCACCAGCCTTCAACGAATATCTGTACGGCACGGCTGACTACGGGATTAGCAGGAAGGTTAGGAAGTGGAGCGCAAAGCTGAGATTTTGGGGAAGGGTTCAGAGTGGGAAGTTGGATCTTGGTGCTTAGCATGGGAGGGAGGGAGTGGCAGGGGGCTTGAGGGTTGGTGTTTGGGGAGATTGTTGCGATGTTAATAAGAGATGAAGGGAGCAAGGAAGGAGGAAGATTGGGAATGTTCTCTGAGGTGGGGAGTTTGGTTGGTGGCGATGGTTGTGATTTTGGGCGTTATGGGATGGAAGATACCCCGGGGATTCGGTTTTAGCGTTGCAGGGATTTATACGCCGAGACCCCTTTATACCCATGCCATACCATTGACGTTGTGCTCCAGCATGTTTGATAAGCGTCACATCTACACCATATTGATAACAGCGATCGATTATCGAACACAGTATGCATGCTACCATTCAACCACTCAATGGTAATCCGTACATGAGTCTTGTGATCCACACGGGCAGAAGCAGCGAAAACAATCTGATTTGACCGGTCGTATAAAGAGAATCTACTGATGCACAATGGTGGTTGGACAAACTCAACCGTCGTCTCGACTACGGTCAGGCGTTTCATACTGGATCCCCGGGAGCTGGACTAACAACGTGTTTGTTACTGCTGACGACGGCCGTGTTTACCACGAACATCGAGCATGTTTTCTTCTTCCCCCCACATCCTTTATTGTAAGCGGCAAATCTTGGCCACTGGGTGGGGTGAACAACATGGGAAGCTGTGGGTTGGGATTGTAGGGGTTAGTAAGGCCTAGATGATTTTTGGTTTGGTGTTGGTATGGGGGGTTTGGACTGAGGTTGGGGATAGGGTTTAATGTTGATGGATGGGGGCGTCTATGTATGGCAGGGTCTTGGGAATATGAGAGACTCTACCCAGAACGGATGGACAATGTCGTTTAGGGGGGGGGAAGTCTGTGTGTTGAAGTTGTAGCTGCAAAGGTTGAGGGCTGGGCTTGAAGAGGTATTGAAGGGTTGAGTGATATTGTCTTAAGGTGAGGTTGCAGCGCGAGGCAATGTTGCCATTTCAAAGGGATGTGTCTAGATAAAGTACAGGGAAGAACTTGGGCCCAAATTCGAAGGTTGATCAAGTAGATTGGGAGAAGATCTGACCAGGAGAACCACCCCACACTTGCCGTTCTATGACAGATCAGTTCCAATCACGGTCTGCCAAATTTGAGAGTCACGTGCGTGACGGCCGTGGTCCAGAGCTAACTGTAGCCGTCGGAAACTGAGATACAGATTTGTGTAAACCTTTGCACCTTTCATCACGTAGATGACCACAAAGAGGACAATTTTGAGTCAGGTCGAGAATGTGAGGGCCCTCATGACATTGGCAGCAGAACCAGGTGGTAATTTCGGCTCTGGCAGGTGATGGAAATTTTTGGGGCTGCGGCACGAATCCAGTGACCGTTGAATTTCCGACGAAAGGCTGGGAGATCGATTGATTTCTCTGTACAGTCGTATTAGACGGTAAGCTGGCTTTACTAGACGCCTGATGATTCGTGTGAAAAGTGCTTGAGTTGAAAGACGGTAACGGGGTAGATGTAGAAAACGTTTTTGGAGGCTCGCACGGCTGGGTAGAAATGTAAGTGGAGGTATTGGTCGCATGGACAGCTGCCCCTTTCGAAAGCGATCCAGAAAATGAAGCTGGAAACCCTGTCCTCGTATGAAACGATGTCGCAGGGGCACTTGCAGGCGAAGTGGCGCAATGACGGTTTGACGGAGAATGTGGCTCTGGTCGTTGACGGAAATCATCACTTGGCGCCGCTTTGGAAGTATGAGCGTGTATTGTTGAGGTCTGAGTTAGAGAGCCGAAAGAATGTTTTTCACGACCCTGGTGGTCTGACTGGGGCACCTTACGGTCGGAAGCTAGATGATTTAACTCCAATTTAGCTCTGCCATCTTCATCTGTTGCTATATTTGGTAAGCCTAGTTTACTCTGGGTATCTGAATGCTCTGCTTTCTGAGGACTTTCTAACGATAAACGGGCGCCAGATGTGGTCTCTAATGGAGGTCTGGTAGCGTCCTTAGCTATGTCTGTTGACACGCTTTCGCTTTCGCTTGCTTCAAGTGCCTTGCTCGAGAAGTTCGTTTCATCAGGTATTGATGTTTGAGTGGTTGCGGCGGCATTTATTGTCTTCAACAGATGCTTTTCGTGCGTTCTACAGGCAGGGTCAGCAATGACGGGCAAACGCCTTATAATTGACTGTACCTGCTGGTCACCGCCTGAGGGGCTTCATGGCCTAATCTCGTTGCTACAAAGACGAAAGCGCCGGTTATGGTACTGGTTATTCCACTAGCAATGAGCTGCCCGTAAAACTGACCAAGCCATCCAGTATTGGTGTTCGATTGTCTCATGTTCTCCGCTTCGTCCCCTACCATTCGTACAACTGCCACCGTATCCTTGAGCTTGGCGACTGAGGCTTCGACAGAGTGTTGAACCTTGCGCAGCGCAGCTCTTTGCTCTTCAAGACCCTTTTCGACGGTTTCAATATGATCATCTTCGAGGTGTTTCCGCTTGTCAAGAACATCAATAGTTGAGTCTAGCATCCGTTCTAGTTTCATTCTAATATCATCCATACGCCTGAGAGTGTCTGTGCTTCTGCTTATCTGCTGCTGTCGTGAGGCTTCGTTCACTACTGCGACGGTATTCTGTGCCTCAACTTGCTCCTGCGAAAGAGATTTAACAAATTCTCTGAGGTCTTGACCTAGCGCTGCGAGCCTATCCCCATGGCCTTGAGCTGCATGTGTCAAATCTTGGATTTGGTGTGTCAATTGAGCGGGAATGGCAGCTTGCTTTACACAACCCATCAAGGTATTCAGTTGAGCGTTAGTTGGCTGCGATGTTGTTGAAACGAGGACCTGAATTGTTTCCCTGAAGCAATAAGCAGCTGGAGGTTTTGTAATGTGTTTACGAGCTTACAGCGCTTGGAGAAGGAGCATGAGACCGATGAATAGCATCGAATCTATGATTTGTCTTTTTAGGCTGGCAACCTTGCCTGATACCTCGAATGGTTCTTTTAATGCCCATTTGATCTTCTTAGGCGCCTTTCGTACTGATGATTGAGTCGAAGCTTCGCCCAGGGCAGGACAGAAGTCGAGCATGTACTTCTCGAACTTGCTGTAAGGGCCATCAATGACTTTGACATGTTCCACGATTGAGTCTGTATATTTGGCGTTAGCATTCTCGTTTGTGTATTCTTTAACGTGTCTCAGTGTAGCCTCAAACGCATCCAGGAAAGCTGTAGTTTCGGCGAATTGAGAGACGGCACCATCAGCTTCTTTGAAGGCCTTGCTGATCCTTATAATGATCTTGATAGAAGTAACGATGTCGCCAGCCGACCATCCAAACGCTGGTGCGACCATTGCTGGCTTAACCTTTCTCAACCGTCTTGCCGTTTGTACTTAGGTTGGAGGGGGTAACCTTCAGGCTTCATGGTTGCCTTGTTTGCCTTCCTGCAGCCTTGCGTAGCTGTGCAAAGCCGACCACCCAGATGCAATCCCTCTTGGCTTCTATACATCGAAAGCCTTGAAATGATCGTGATTTTCAAACCGACAGGGTAGAGTTATGTTGTGTAAGAGTGTCCGTCTCACAGCCGAATCGATCAGAGAGGCCTTTGAATTGTGTGTGAGCGTTACAGAATCAAATAGATGCTCTTCGTACATTAGTATTTTTCTCAAAAGACCTAGGCAATCGAACATTCCGTCCGCTTCCTTCCTATATCTCAAGTACCACATTGCTACCATCCACTCTCTATAGTATGCCACAAACTCCAGTGGTATACCCCTCCCTATGTTCCAGTGATTCTAAATTCAGCTGCCCTCTGGCTCGCTTCTTGGCGTTCACGGCGTTTCATATTTCAGAAGTACGCAATTGCGACAAGCAAGCCGATGCCAAATAACCCGCCAGCCGCGATCCCAGCTAGAGCGGCATCAGACAGACAAGTATCGTGACTGCTGCATGATGGATGACCGACATTCGACCCACCTCGTGGTCTGACATTGAACGAATTGGAGATTTGCGAGGGAGGATTGGGCGTCGAAGGACTGATGGTTGAAGAAACAAGAGTCAAAGTGGCGAACACGGAATGGTTAGCGCTCGTAGTCGTCGAATCTTGAGACAAGCTCTTGTCGTTGCCAATGCAGTCCCGGCCCAAAGAGCAACAGTCAGGTTCGGTTGCTGTCTGGCTGCAGACTCTATCGCCGGTTGAGCGTCCATCAGAGAGGTCAGAAGGACCTGTGTTCAAGGCACTGAGAGACGCAGCCATAGGAAGAATCAAGGTAAGACGAATGATTTGACAAAAATATATGCACCGCTTTATGGGAGAGTACGTAGGACTAGAGTCGAAGATTCTGCACTCGCAGGCTCAGATCTAGAATCACGGAACATTATGAAGGATACTCGAAGCGGAAGCCTTACTTGACATCTTGCGCCTTGTTGATCTCTCAGTAGTGACGACTTTTTGATGTCAACTCGAATAAAAAGACTAAGCTTTGATTTGATTGAATGCGCCTTGCCAAAGTATAACCTGCTCATGGATGCAATGTTACGCCGCAATATGAAGGCTATGGGATCGTCATTGGTACGACTTTCGGCCCCAGTTTCTCAATTTTTTTTAAAAATCTTAGAATACGCTTTCGAAGGTAAACTTTGCTCCTATCAATGGGGACCGCGATGATGTGATTGTTTGCGAGTACATCGTATCTAACAGTTCTTGAACGAGGTCGTGTGAAGTCCTTGACGCCAAAATGGGTGCTTTTCGCCTGATCCGCTGCACGTATGGATATACTGCATCGGGGGGTTATTAACTAGTCCCTAAGGTAGCCTCGGTGCCAAATCGAAGCTCTCACAGATATTTGCAAAACTGTGGTTATTTCGGCCAATATCATCGTACTAAAAGCTTCTGATGGCCTCAATACTTTGACTTCTTCTTCTTCCAGCGATAATCCTCTTTTGGATATGAGAATCAGACCCTCTGAACTCTACCCTTGTATCGTAACGCCTCGACATGCCGATAACACCATTTTCTTTTCAATGCAGACGTAGAATCATATACTAGTACCAAATCTTTATCAATTCTTCACTGACGGCACTGGGAGTGTGCACGCCCGACTCTGTAATCAGCGCCGTGATCAGGTCCGGCGGCGTAAAGTCGACCCTGTCGTTGCGTTCGTCTCCAGCCTTCCCTCTCTGGTCCCTTGCTTCCCTCCCCCCTTTCGAAAGATCTCCTGTCCCTTCTGTTTTCTCTTCGACTTGAAAGTCCAGTACCTTCTGATCAATTGGTAGATCATACTGGCCGAGCGGATACAACCTCACAAACTTATGACTCTCAGCTACCACGTAAAACGGCTTCCCTGCGCTCTTAGCAAGCAGACCGAGCTGGTATGTCCCCATCCCGCTGATTACACCACCGTTTTCTACCACTCCTTCTGCGCCGACAAAAACCATATTCACTTTCCCCATCGCGTAGGCTACTGCTTCGGCAGATATGCTGGCGACCGGAACAGACTTTGTCCGTAGATTTCTGACCAATTCGTCGCCATGTTTTTCAGAAGATGAGGCGCGCACGTAGATGACCCGAAATCGCACACCTGCTTCACTAGCTGCATCGAGCACAGCAGCTACAACCCGACTTCCTCCACTCGTTAACACTGTAGTCCCGTCCCTCACAAACCTTCTCGCAACTTCCGCAATCTTTCCCCTCGCCTCTTTCGCTCTCTTCACAAACAAGCGCCCATTGTTAAGTAGATGCGCTCTTATAATCCTGAAATCTTCCGCTTGGCCTCCACTCTTGCCTTTTCCTTTTCCACGCGAATTGGGTGCCAGGGTGCTGATCAGATACCGCTGGAAGAGATCTGTACCTGCTGATAGAGCGATAGGGTTAGGAATGGCGGCTTTGAGGGCGGCGGTGGAACTGGAGAGGACGGCAAAGGTTTCGGAGATAGTGCTGGGCGGCGTATGGGAAAGGAGGAGGATAAGGGCTTCGATTGCTGCGACCGGCATGGTTAGGAGGGGATCGGTGGAGAGGAGGTTTTGGTAGGTCTGAACAATGCTAGAAGACTGTTAGACAGGTGATCTTTAGGAGAAGTGGGACTTGGATTACTCGAAAGGTGGTTTAGCATCTTGACGTGGCCCCTCAGTCGAGGGCTCACTTGGAAGAGAAGGGGGATCTGAAAGCATATTCTGAGCTGTGGATTGCGTATGAGTATGAGATCAGGGAACAAGTCGGCAAGGGCGAAGACTTACGCGGAGAAGTTACTTCTGCCATTGTAAGAAGCGGGCTACTAACTCCAATTCACAAATTTGATTTTGAAACTTTAAATGACTCCATTGTTGACGTTCCAAGTCCCTGCATCCATCCGCTGCCTCCCCGCTAAGATAACCCTATCGACAGATCTGAGACATTGGAACCCTACTGTATCCGCCCTAGCAATGATTCAACGGACCCCCCTCGTTTAAATACCTAAACTCCTTTACGCTTTATCCCCCCAACCCTCCCCCCCGCCTTCCCATCCATAATGTCCGCCCCCTCCCCCACCCCCGCCGACGCCATCCAACGCATCCTCTTCATCTGCCCCCGCGTCCACATCTACTCCCTCCCGCCCCTCACAACCACGAAAGGCTACACCGCGGCGCTGTGGACCGCCGACAACAACCGCCGCCAAATCTTCACCGCGCGCATACGAATCATCGAAACCGCCACTCCCTCTCCACACGCCGATGTCCCTGAACCCATCACCACCGAAATCCTCCTCGAAGACCCAGCGACGGGGGATCTTTTTGCCTCCGTCCCCTACACAGACCCAGGAGCCGTGGAAGCGACGCTGGATAGCGCGCGTTTCTTCGCCGTGCGCGTGGTGGGGGACGGAGGGCGCAAGGCGACGTTAGGCATTGGGTTCGAGGAGAGGGGCGAAGCGATAGATTTCAATATTGCGTTGCAAGAGGTTCGGAAAGTCCAGGGTATTGGGGGCGAAGAGAAGCTGAAAGTAGGAGCAAAGGGGTTGGTAAAGGAGGTGCAGGAAGAGAAGAAGGATTTCAGGCTGAAGGAGGGGGAGATGATTCATGTGGATATTGGGGAGAGGGGACGGAGAAAACAGGGGGGCGGGCTGCAGGGGGACGAGAAGGCGTTATTTTCGATAGCGCCGCCGCCGTATGTGAACAAGGGTGGGGGGCTGTTGCCGCCGCCGCCTAGTGCGAAGGATATGAAGAAGGAGAGGCGGAGGAGCGGGCAGGGTGTGCCGAAGGAGGAAACGTCAGCAGCTGCGCTAGGGTTTGATGACGGGGAGTTTGGTGAGTTTCAATGATCATGGATTGCGCTTCTGGTATCAGCAGTAGGTTTTCAGATTCCCGGCTTGTGGAAGCTATGATATCCACAAATTGGCTAAAGAGCGGATGATTGAACAAATGCATTAAGCTTCTTCTACACGTTGCTGCTCCTGATGTTAGCCCTCTCCATCCATTTCTTCAAGTTCCCGTTCCTTTGCTCTCAACATTTCTCTCATCTCTTCAGCTTCTAGGCGCAACTGCGCTTTTCTCTGCGCCGCCCAGTCATTCGACTCGCCATTACCCACACTCATGGAATGTATATCAGGCGGTCGATGGTGCTGGTAAGGTTGCGGCTGGGGTAATTGAATATGGCGGCTGTTCTGCTGGCCGATACCTGTCAGACTGGGATCTATAGGCATTTCATCTAGCGAAGATTGTTGTGGCGGGTTGAGGAGCGAGGAAATCGAGTTCAAACGGTTCGATCGCATGTTTTCTGGAACCGGCGGGCTCGGGTTGTCGCGTTCTGATATGGAGAAACTACGCTTCCTGGAATTGCTGGGTGGAAAAGAGCTGAGTGTAGAGTGTGATTCAGACGGTGACATGGCTGTGGATGGATCGTGGACAACAGGAAGGGAAAGGTATTGTTGCTGCTGTTGAGGGTGGCTTGAGAGACGCCGCTGCTGGTCAATTTGATAGCCTGTAAAGTCTACTCCTATGGGGGCCGATTCCCATGGAATTGGATGATCAGCTTCCTGGTTGCGGACTCGAAGATCGAGGTTCATCGAATCGTTGGAATTGGTACTTGGAGGGGTCTGCTGATCAGTCCGCAAGTCGCGATTTTCAGTGTGCTGTGGGTCTGGAGATATAGAGACCGAGAACGATGCGAGGTGTGAACTGTTAGGCGACTGCTCTTGCGTTGCGGGTACAACTCGTTTTCTGCGTTTGATGATAGACTTTTTCATGGCCACCGGTCGATGTACACCATGGAGCTTGTGGTACAATCCTACAATTTGTCAGTATCGAGCATGGTCTTCTAGACATTAAACGCACCACACGCGTTGCATATCGTTCGGCCGCTTTCATCTCGCCGCCACAAAGGCGTGATTGTCGTTCCACAATTCTGGCAGGAAAGCACGAGACTCGTTGTGTTCTGACTCATGGTAGGCAGCTCTTGCGCATTTATCCTGGGACTGATTTCATCCCGAGTTGAGTTTGTGGCAGGTGGATCTTCAACATGGCCTTGTCCGTTGGTCCCTGTTCTTGTGGGTAATTGGGCAGTCGCAACCTGCGTAGTCTTCGATACTCGGTTGTTGTAGGCCGGGCAACCATTGCAGCCATCGGCGCCTCCAGTGCCATTACAACGTCCTCCGCCCGGGCAGGAACCTGTAGGAATATGACTAGCTGAGACGTAGGTAGCCCGACCAGCTTGCGCTGGACCGTCGACTGTAGACGGGGAAAGGCTTCTTTGATTATCTGGGGTATCAAGCTCAGAGCTGGGCGCTGATATTGGAGTTGAGGGTGGTCGTTTCATGGTCGTCGGTCTAGATATGTTCCGAGCTTTAAGATATAAGCCGCAGGCATTGCAGATGGTCGAGCCCGTGGGGGACCGTCGCCAGAGCGGAGTCTGCGTTGTACCACAATTACTAGGTTTACCCGTCAGCTACCTGCGCTTTCGCTTAACAATCCCACCATGTCTGCAGAGGCGATCGTCTGGGCTTACCTGCATACCTGCCCCATCGCAACAGGGATGTTGATTGGGGCATACTTTTCTTCCGGTTGACGCTCTTGTGATGATGACCGGCGATTGCCTTGCCGAGGCTCAGAGTTGTTGCCTTCTACTCCCTGATCGTCGTTTGGGACTCTGTCGCCAGGAGAGAAATCTGGCGAAGTCTTGCGTTCAGGTGCTATGCCTGCCACGTCATTCCCACTGACATCTCGTCTTCCCTGCGCATGCTGGATGAGTTGTTCGGCGATTTCATAATCAACCTCCGATGACTGTCGCGATAAGTGACCACGAGGGTGATCTAAGGTCGGAAGGCCTTGCGGCGCCATGTCTCTTGCCTCCATTGATAGAAGGCTTGTCATCTCCGCATGTCGCAAATTCCAGCTAGTTATATGCGATCGTCCTGCAGCGAGTCGAGTCTGGGTGATGTGTTTGGTTATGTGTGGGAATCTGAAGGAGGAGTCGGACCACAAATGATGTTCAGATGTGTTGTTGTTTGATTTTGTCGCAATGTCAGGTGCAAGGAGAGGAGTACACTGAAGAACATTATTAGCTGTGCAACGTTTTTAGAACGGGCGACGACTTGCATAACGTAAGAGCCGGCGATACCAGAGTCACCTTCCAAGCACAGATGCAGAAGGAGAAGGAGAAGGAGAAGCAAATGGGATTTATGGGTATAGGTAAGCTGTTTGCGAAGAATAACGAGCTGAGCGCACGTCTATTTCAACCAAGAGCCTAAAGATGGCGGCTCGCTGACTCGGACTGGCACTGGCTACCTTATTCCGTATTGCCCTCGACAAAAAAGATCCCCGGATTTTCGATAGATTATGACCAATCACTCTTGCTGACCGCTGATTGGCTCGAGATAAGTTTAGCCCCTGGTTCCTCACGCCTTTCCGTACAGGCTAAGGTATTCCGTACGGCTGTAAGGAAAAGGACCAGCTGAGTCTAGTGTCTACCGCGTACACGACAACGGCTGGAGAGGATTCAATTGAAAAGGTCGACGTATGATAAGATTATCTAGGCTTGCAGCAGTTTAGCGCCGAAAGCCTCTCTAACAAAGTGAGGTAGGCAACCGTTTCCATATTCTTACAGCGACCACTCAGCCGCACGCTACCTCTACCACGTGACCCATATACGAAAGCTACAGATTACAGTTGTACCGACTTCTCATGCTGCTACGAGCTTTCTGTAGCCCCTGTTTCTTTCAACAATCCCAAGCAGATAGATATTGATACACAGCTTCCCGCTTTTCCCCGCCATGTAATCCTAGATCTGCTTTCTCATCGAAAGTATTATATTTGCTCGGCGCCCCACTCATTACTCGCGTCTCTCATGTTCTGAGGCGGCTCAATTGATGGTATGTACTCAAGTACCGCATACGCGACACCCACGATACCCACGATTGAGCCTGCAAGGATCCGTGGCCATCCATCATGTAGGAGAATTGAGCCCACGAAGATGTAGACTGCCGTGATCGATCAGTCTTGTGCGTCCACTTCCTCATACTCGGTAAGACTTACAGACTCCTCGACCTAGGAAGCTGAAAAGGAATGGCGCCCACCTCGCGACATAAGTTGGGATCTGGAACTCGAGCAACAGAGTCGCTGTGCAAGCACCAGTCAGTCTCAACCCTGGAGGAAGACGGCTGAATAGACTCACCAGCCCCAAAGACTATCACGTAGCACCCAATGATTATACTCTGGCTGTTGCAACAGTCAGATCCTCGATTGCGTACTACCTCAATGCCGCGAAGGGGAGGCCTCACAATCCGATTGGGAAGAATTGCGATATTCCACCGAGTACCATCACGACGCCAACTGCCATATTAACGAGCCGACTGTGAAATACGAGAGTCAGAATTGGATCCGCAGTGGCGCTGGGGATGCGCTGTGTATGCGCATCAAATCGCACAAGGAGAAGCTTACAAGATGTTGCTGAAATCCATGTTGAAGGGGTGCGAGGGACTGCCAGCAATACTGAAGAAACCGAGCGCTGCCGTGTGCTTTGCAACAAGTCAGTTCGCTCGACAATGTACAGTGTACGGAATAGACAGATGCGTGTAAATTACGATGACGATGCAAGTTCTGCAGAGACGCTTCGAAGCTTGATGTCGGGGAGGATTTCTTGGCGCGCTAGCAGCCCTAAAGCGATACGCAACCAATCTGCAGCGCTTCGAGCTTCATCTATCCTCTCAGTGCCTCTCCGTTCTAGCTGCCTATTTGGAACGCTTGGGATTCAAAACAACCTGTCGATATCGCTGGATTAAATCTCGGGTTTTATGCGAATTCATCTACTCCAATGCCGCCCGCTTTGCTCTATGCCCATCGTCGAGTGCCCGCCTCAACCGACGAGATGATGTCTGGACATCCTAAGAAACGTGAAACCAGTCGTGCTTCCAAAAAGTCCCGGTGGAAAACCTTCCTCTTCTATTATCTTGAACCCCTTTTTGGTCCAATAAGGCCCGTTGATCTCTTTCATTGTATTGAGCACAAGAGTGAAATCTTTCTTGCCATGTGCAATTGCCTGCAATCTTATCTCCTCGACGATGTTGCCCAGTAACTTCGAACAAAGCCCATGCTTCTGCCATGCCGGAGCAACAGCGACAGAAGATATCCCAACTTTAAACGCATCTGCTTGTGAATCATCTTCCACAGACGTGGCTGACTGTGTGTATTTACCAAGTTGCGGCTCTTGCTCTACCTTGGCTTCAAGTCCCGGTACGGCGTCGTTCTTACTCGTTGGAGATTTGTGGTCTATTTTCCCATTTTGCGCCTGTTGTTCAGCCTCGAGCGCCTCACACGCCTCCCTCAGTTTCGAAGCTGTCAAAAGCCTAGAAAAGGGCGTATAGCTCGTAGTCGCCACCATCTCTGGCTCATCGCCAAAATTCTCTCCTCTGGAGACGAAAGTAACGAAAACAACACTCTCGAGGCCTAGCTCCCGAAGAAATTCTGATGGATCTTTGAATCGCTTTTCCTCAGGATCATAGAAGCCAGGGTGATGCCGCCCGGCGATTGTGAATGCGTCGTTGATCAGATCTGTAAGCGCAGATAATTTGGGATATGACGCCAGTTCTTCGGAGGGAATCCTGAGGGTTTCGAAGGCGGGTGGTAAGATTGGCGACTCGGGTACTATTGTAGTCATGACTCTGTGAATTGTATTCGAATGAGTTGAGATAACCGAAGTAGCCATGCTAGGATCTTGATGATAGAGGCTCAAATATGGTAGATTGGTTAAGGAAACACATGGCTATGTTCTTATAAATCAACGATTTGGAGTTGCGAGATTTTTTCTATCTCTACATGATTACAAATTCCGATCTGCCTGGTGGCAGTTGAGTCATACCTTTCTATTTCAAGTCCTCTGATTACTATCAGCGCTTAATCAATCATTGTCGGTTATGCTAATGCTGGTTCATGTTGGACTTTAGGAGAGTTGGTATCTCCGTATTCGGTCGTATCCACAGGGTTCCCGCACACTGGGCTTCCGCGCAGGCCAACTTTTGACAAGTAGCGTTAGTACTCTTTTGTTTGCGCGGTGGGTACGAGTAGGGCTGGTAGGGCTGAGGACCTGCTACTGTACCTTACCTACATAGTAGAGTTTTCACCTTCTTCCCCCTCGATACTCCCATCTAAGGGCCCTCAGATGACCTCGTGTTCCAAGTTTCCATACAGCAACTGAACCCAGGGTTTTAATTGCGTGCCCCATTTCATACTTCCTTAAAAATTACTCCTAGGATTTTGATGATCACTGCACCAACATTGACTACCATAACCGAAGAACACGGCGTCTACTATATATCTCAAGATTTCCAAAGGCCCGCTAGTCACGCTGAATCGGGACATCAAAGCTTCGCCCTCGGGGCCAGTGCTTCTTCAACAAGCTTCACGGCCACTTTCGAGCAGCCGTAAGAGCTTTGGTACCCAAAGCCTCCGTGGCCGTAGTTATGGACAGTCCAGACGCCATCGATCTTTTCTTTCTCGAGTCTTACGCCACCCTCGCGCAGAGGTCTCAACCCAACATTGTGACGGATTACACTAAGATGCTCGATACCTTTACCATGAGTCAAGGCAGGGAAAAGTTCTACAGTCCTCTTCATGATTCGGATTGCCAGGTTCGGATCGACTTCGACATCCCAGTTACCCTCCTGGTAACAACCACCTAAGATTGTGCCTCCTCCTGAGACACGTTAGTCATCTCGTTGTTATCCCGAATCTGAAGGTATCCAAGGATATACCAGCAGCACGTTGTATGACGTAACAGATCTCGTCATCTCCGTCGTCGGTACCAGAGTTCCCACCTCCGATATTGGACTCATTTCTGACTAGTACAGTCTGCCCTCGAACGGGTGTCATCTTCTTATCCTCGACACCTCCAAGTCTTGAAGCTGACATCCCTGTACAGTTGACGACCAAATCCGCTTTATTACCTGACTGATGAACATCTGCAGCTTCGCGGATATGGTGGAATACTGCGCGCCTGAAAATAACACCGGCTTTGAGACATTCGCCCACCAAATAAGGTAGATAAATTGCCGTATTGATGCACACAGAAGTAAATGCAGTCCCGAAATCGATACCTGGAGCAAGTTGATCCGTAGGTATTTCCCTGAACTACGTTTGGAAAATTTAGCCAGAAGAGAATCGCAGGAGGCTTTATACAAACGTTCGGTACTACATCCATCCACCATGGGTTGACTTTTAGTTTATCTGCTAGATATACGCCTGTTGGCGAATCGTTATCTTTGGTGCGTTTGAAGAGGTTGGCCTCTGCGTACTCTCCGTTAGAGGCTGTCAATGGCATGTTGAATATTGAAAATACCTTGAAAATGCACTCCAGCTTCAGGATGAAGCCTGGCCAGCTTCTCAAGCTCAGGCCACGTCTCCCTGTCATGCTTGGCGGCTGCAGTGCCTTCTGCGGAAATACTGAATGCATTCAGGATCTGCAGAAGAAGGAAAATAAAGTACAAAGATAACACGATTCTCACGTGGGCGCAGGACGCGTGCTAGGAAATCAGCGATGGAAAAAGTCAAGTGAACTTGAGGCAAAGTAGAGCCGCCTAAGATAGACACTGAAAGAACAAGAACAACACTCGAGCTTCAATGCAAAATTGACTGACGGGAGATAGTTGGCACCTGCCCATGGACTTGCATATTCGGCCGCATTGTAATCTCCTGGCATGTATTTGGCAGCAACTGTAATTCTATATTTGGGGTTTTTGGACAGCAACAGCGCAGTCGTGAGACCTGTGACACCGGCACTGGTGAAGCAAGTTAGCATGATGCGTCATCTTCGCATGCATTGCCTGCTTACCCCACAACGACAATATTTGCTTCTGCCATCTTGAAGTTAACGGAAGAACAGGATTTTTGAGAAGCTCGGAAGGGGTGGACAACAAATTAGAAGTCATAGTGCACGTTTCAACCATCTCGAAGGGCGCGGGGGGGGTTGGATCTCAAAGGGTCGGGTTCCTAGCCGGAGGGGTAACAGAGAGATCTCGATCAAAGATATGATAAGATAACAATAGGGATCTAACAGCGGGACCGAGGGGGCGCCGTCACTCGTCGACAACAATAGGAGTCATGTCTTGGGTGATGACATGGCAGGTTATGAGCCTCCAGTTATTCGCGATGTTGATGTATTAGACGAGCTATTGTTGCCTTCAAGTCTCCCGATCCGGGGAGCGGTGAGCTTAAGACGTAAGCGATAGGGAAAAGATCTGATCCAAGTACGCACGAGAGTAGTGCCGACAGGACCTAGTTAAATATTGTCGCCTCAATGCACGCCTGGGGAACGGACCCATATTGAAATCCAGCTTGTGCTCGCTTAGGTACTGTAGGCTCCAGAAGTACTTTGACATGTGAGCACCTGAACTTGGAGCCTGAATGGGACAGACATGTGTTGCATGATCATCAACAAGAATCAAGACGCAAACTCTCCCATTCTCAAGCTTCACAATTCCAAGATCTAAACATACCTTGTGATTTCTAGTAAAAGGGAGATCATATGCTCGATGGTATTGATATTGATATTGATATTAATAGGGGTGGGTGCATGATAGCTGAGAGTGTGTTAAGTCATCCAGGCCCCCCTCCCCCCCCGAGAATTAAGGTTTTAGCGAGAACCCTTAGCTGGAGAATTATGGAGTGTGACGCTACTCTCGTCCTCATCTTCGTTGTTGAATGATGATGATCTGAACGACAATAGAGTTAGTTAGTTGCCTTGCTAAATAGCATTCACTCTTACTTCAAAGTGAATTGACCCAGCCTCCCCCATTTACTCTAATTTATTCGCTCTACTATACCTCCCATGTAGAGAGCTCTGCAACTCCTCCAACATTCCTTCCACCGTCAACCTTGCTCACTTACACCAACCCTGCTTACAACCTACAAATTCTGCATTCGACACAGCATATAAATTCCAGCTCAAAAACCTAGCATAGCACTCAGCAAATTGCCCAGCATGGGTGTCACTACCAACGAGTTCCCACTCCTGAATTCCGTTGGCCTCTACGTTGCAGATACCGCCGGAAATGGTATGTCCTTCCAACAAACCCCCATAAATTCGGATAGCTAATATTTGTACAGGCAATTGTCTCTTCAACGCCCTATCGGACCAGCTTTACGGGGACCAGTCAAAGCACCACGAAATTCGCTCCGCTGTCATCGATTACATGCGCGAGAAAGCCTCGTACTACAAACAATTCATCGTGGTCCACCCTGGTGGTGGTGCCCGTCGTAATCCCAAGCGTAAGAATGCGGGATCATTCTCTACACCTTTTAACGCTGCCGGACCTACTGCCGCCGAAATCGAGCGTGTCTTTGAGGGTCATCTCCAGCAAATGGCATGCGGAGGTACTTATGGTGACAACATGGAGATTTCGGCCTTCAGCTCCAAGTTCGGAGTGGCTGTGAAGATATACCAATATGACTTTGCATATGTGGTCTCGGCGCTCCCTCAGGGTACCGAGGAGAAGGTGGTGCACATTGCATATCATGTCAGTAGTGCTGTTAGGGTTGTACCACGTTTCTTGGACTACCAAAATGCTAATCAAAATCTAGACCTGGGAGCATTACTCGTCCATCCGCAATTGCACTGGCCCTCACACTGGTGTTCCCAACGTTGAATACACCCACGTATCTCCAGAATCCGAGGCTGTGAGCAACCAGAAACTCGGCCAAGTCTCTCATGTGCAGCCTTGGATGGTCAACACTGTGATGTCATCGTTGCCATACCTCGCCGACCGCGCAATAATTCAGAAGACGCTGGAAGAGTGCAAGGGCAGCGTCGATAATGCAGTATCGAAGCTTCTCGACGCCGAGGATCAGAGTAGCGCTTCGGCTAGCCAAGGAAGCTCCAGTGTGGAGCGTGACGCAGATAGTGAAGACGAAGATGTCATTTCAATGGCACGTAAGAAGCAGGATCGTCGTTTGAGTCGTGCCACCCGTGCTGCCCTCGAAAAGAAAGAAGAGCAGCATCGTATGCACGAGCTAACGGTCCGGATGAGAGAACCCGTCCTTCCTTCAACCAAAGAGTCCTCGTCCACCCCAGAGCCTGACTCTCTGGACGCGAGCAAATCACAGGATACAGACGAGACCGAAGAAGAAGACTGGCAGCACGCCTCCCCTTTCAAAGTATCTACGGCTACATCAGCCTCAACCTCAGTGTCGGACAATACTACCGCTGGCAAGCCTCGTCCTAGTGGTATACGCTTGAAGCTCTCCCAGCCCAAGCAGCCAAACCACATCATCGATTTGACCTTGGATAGCCCAACCCTGGAGAGCCCAGTCTCGAAGTGCCCGGCACTGAAGAGCTCGACTGAGAAGTCCGCTATTCAAGATAACCGCGATAACGAACACTATGGCAAGTTAGCCAAGTGGCAGCCTGCTCAGAAGCAGAAACGTCTAACTGCGCGTGACAAACACGACATGAAGAAGGCGGCCCAGAAATCTGCGGCCAAGGAGCGTAAGAAGGGTGTAGCTTACGTCGTTAACAAGCCAAAGAAGGACACTCCCTTTGCCATGCAGAAAGGTAAAGAGAACTCCCCGTCCATCGAGACACACATCAAGGTCCTATACATCTAAGGATGTCCGGTAAACTCTACACACCAACATCACCATGTCATTCTCATCGTCATCAATATTCGACATCATCGTTCAGCATATCTCGACCGTCATATCACACACCAGCACCGCATCATTGCTTACACCACACCACACCACCTCCCCAGTTCTTGCATACTCGGCGGCATAGCGAGCATTTGTCCGGCGTCCCCCCTTTTACACTGCATCAGCGACACATATGGAACGATTTGCATACACGGTAGGGTTGTGAAGACAAGGAAGTGCTCCGTACACCTTCACCACCCTCACCCATCGACGGAATCCGGTTCAGCGAAGGAGCTCCATTGGCGTTTTCATGTACTTTATTTTTGTGCTAGGGTACGCATGTATTCTACTTATTTATGGATCTCACATCAGGCCTCCATACTCACAGCAACAGCATCTCCTCGGAGAACAAACGCTGATGGCAAGTACTCTCTCTCAATCGGGCGCGAAAGCAATGGTAGTAATCGTTCCAGTGGCGACGAAAGCTTGTTAGTACCCGGTGGCCTTTTGAGGAACGAAAACGCCTGAGTATGGTCGTTTTGTCTGTGGATCTATGCTACTACTACAACACATGTAGGCGGATGTTGAACCTACACTGAGGCATTGAGACCTCTTGATACCTTGCTCTACTGGCTCAATGTGTGGTCTCTAGGATAGATAGAGCTGTGTCAGAAACCTCTACGAAACCGATCGAAATTCGTAAAAGGTCCTTGGGTGCTGTGATTGCTTGCTTCTTGTGGCTGGCTATGTTACTGACCGCATCTACCTCCCTACATCAAGCTCTCTGTATCAAAATATTCCCATCAGCAATCCCATCCTCCATTCCCACTCCCACTACTCTGCATCTTCACCCCACCATGACATTCCCCCTTCCCCCTCCCCATCCCCATCCAACCCACCTTTCCGACCTCGACCCCATCCCAACCCTTACAAGCATAATCTCCTCCTCACCATCTACCTCTCGTTCCACCTCCACCTTACACTCACGTCTTACCGAAAATTTCACACTCCAGCTCCAACATCGCAACCTAGACCCCAACCAACACCCCCCCCCTCTGTTCCTAAACAAAAAACCCTCAATAAAATTCTTCACACACGGAAAATCGTGGTTGCTGCTGGAAAAAAAGGGGATTTTCTTTTGTTCAGAAAAACCCTCCCTTCTTTGTTTTCGAAATAAAGTGTGCGCGAACCCAATCTTTGGGGGGGGGGGAAGTAGTGAGGTATGTAGAGGCTACTTACTCGTCACAAATTGGGGGCGGGCATCGCGGGAAAAAAAGAGAGAAAGCTAAATGGCGGTTATAAGTACTACTGTACGTACAGTAGGTTGAAGATTTTTTATAAGACATTACCTCGAGCCGTTGGGGGCTCCCCCGATAGGAGTTTCTGAAGGGATTCATTCCCACAGCAGTAAATTTTATCTTCGCGCGCTAATAAAGGGTTGGGATGAGAGAGAGGGGGGGTTTTCTTATCGGATGGCGGCGTTGGTGGTGGGTTTTAGCCCTGGCTTTTTGTAATTGGATCAATTTGTCATTGTAAGGGTGGGTGGTGGGGAAAGACGAGATTGCCCGCCTGAGAAGGTTTTGGATGTAAGATACCCGTACCGGGGACGGAGGGGGGGAGACTGAGACGGCAGTCATACATACAGTAGTTCTTCGCCTAGGATGGGTGGTGATGGCTGTTTTTAAGGTTGGGATGGACGATGCTCGGGAAGCCCAAAAAAAAAAAAACTCAGGAAGAGATAGATACACGGTCTTCAAAGTAGGATCATCGCCGCTGAGGGTTACGGGAAAGCTCTTCTGAAGCTTTCTGAGCCATGTGTGTTTTTCTTGCATCCGGGTAACATGGCTTGTTCTCGCTTCCTCTATCTCATTTTGGGGGGGGGGGGAGTTTGACCCTCGGACTCGGCGCTGGAAACTGTGCATGGCTATGTGAAAGAAAGTGAATACTAGTCCATTACGGATGTCGGATCCAGAGTTAGCTGAGATGTAGTGGCCTTGCCTTTTCTTACTCCGGACAGGAAGAAGTCTGTAGCTTTGCTCCCTAAGGGATAAGAACCGGGAGATCTTTAGGCGGCATGAGATGTAGCATTCCTGTTTCTACCGGAGGTACCGACTCCTCCTCCTCAAGGTCGTCGTGCTCCAACGAGTCTACGCTCTCCGCCTTCAGATCTACTAGCTTCTTAGAGGGTAATAGAGATAAGCCTCTGGGCTCATCCACCATCTCTAGCGCTTTTTAGCGTCGTATCCTGATCTCTTTGGCCTTCCACTACCCTATCCATCATATCCAAAATAAGTTTGAAAGTGCTGTATGACATCTTCGTACCCACCCATGGAGGCAAGGGAACATGCTAAGCCTTGCCGGGCTAATAGCGTCTTAATACTATACGCTCCAAGTCCGGAAGTGTTGCGCTGCCTCTTTACGTTCATCCGATCTGTCGAAGCATCTTGTCAAATCCTCTCTGACCTGAAGCACGTTGTCGCTTTCAGCATCTTCTACCTTTTTCTTCTCTGTTAATAGAGTTCGAAAGTGTTGCACTGTCTCTTCATATTCATTTATACTATAGAGACATCTTGTCAAATGCTGTCTGATCTCGAGCACAATGCGACTTGCAGCATCTTCTGTCTTCTCTTTCTCTGTTAACAGAATCCGAAAGTGTTGCACTGTCTCTTCAAATTCATTTATATCAAAGAAACGTCTTGTTAAATGCTGTTGAATCCCGAGCACAATGCGACTTGCAGCATCTTCTGTCTTCTCTTTCTCTACTAAAACGATCCGGGACAATTGCGCTGCCTCTTCATATTCATTCGTAAGAAAGAAACATCTTGACAAGTTCAATCTGACTTGAAGCATATCGTTGCTTTCAGCATCTTCTGTCTTCTCTTTCTCTGCTAAAAGGATTCGATACAATTGCACAGCCTCATCTAGCTGACCTAGTTCATCGTGACAGCACGCTAAAAGGAGCCTAGTGTTTCTTGTGTCGACGGCTTCGATCCCCAAGTTTTTTTTTCGGGATGCCAACGTAGGTCGAAGTAAATGCACTGCCTCTTCGAATTGACCGGTGGTGGCAAGGCGGAATGCTAGATCATGGCGACTCGTATTGGTGTCAGCATTCTCGAATCCCAAAACTCTCTCTCGGACTCTCAGCACAAGTCGAAATTGTTCCACTGCCTCCTCCATCCTGCCCCCTTTCGCAATGCATTCGGCCAAGCTAGTCCTACTATGAAGAGTGACTATATTCTCAGGCCCTAAGATTTTCTCACTGATTGCAACCGCAAGACTGCGTATATCTTCTGCTTCTTCATATCTGTTCAAATTCTCAAGGCAGGAAGCCAAAACTCCCATAGTCAAGCTAGTCTCAAAAGTTTCCGCTCCGAAGACCGTTTGGACCGAGGCAAGCGAGAGCTTAGTTATCTCTGTTGCCTCTTCATAATGACTCATCTCAACAAGGGACATCGCGAGTTCGACTTTGCTCCAGAGCGTGCGGCTATCATTCTTACCAAGCAATGTTTCCTTGTTAGCGACATTCTGCTTTTGTAGTTCTTTAGCTTCGTCAAGCTTTCCCTGTCTCACTAAGATCTGAGTTAATTGAGATAGGGCTTTATTCACTCTTTGACGATAGGGATCGAACGATCGCTCAGTACGGATCAAGGTGTTTCTTTGTAATGCTTCTGCTTCGTTCAATTTCCATTGCTGGTACAAAGTCCAGGCTAGAAGGTTCAAACTCGCGATAGTTTCGCGATGATCAAGACCAAGCACTTGCTCTAGAGTAGTAGTATTTCTTCGAAGTAAGGTCTCAGCCTTTTCATGTTCGCCCATATCCATCATACACGATGCGACGGTGGTCTTAATAGATAACGCTTCTGGACAGTTGAGACGCTGAATACGCTCGAGCAACTCTAATGCTTCTTTGGCCTCAGATAAAGCGTTTCTGTATCGATGATGACCTTCATCATACGTGGCTAGCTTTTGTAAGAGTTTGGCGCGAGCTATACGAGACCCGTCCGATACGGGTTCATATTGAAGTACGACTCGAATATGAGGTAAATATTCTTCGCAGTCACTCAAAAACGTGACCACCTCAAGGGGGAACAATTGTGCGAGCACTATTATTGCCGCTTCCCTCCAGAACGAGGTCTTCTGCTGCATCCGCAGCCAAGTTTGTGTGGACAGTTGAACCAGTCGATGCATGGTGTAAGCCTCGCTGCCGACGTTTTTAATTACCAGAGAGAAGTTCTGCAGCGTTGCTATAGCTTCACTGAAGATACGTTTTGATTCCCCGTTATGATTCAACAGAACGGAAGGAATTTCTTCTCGATCAAACATGGACATGAGTGATAATATATCTGCTGCGCGAGGATTTTGTTTGATGATCTGTTCGAATGACAACTTCCAAGTCTTGATGACAGAGTTGCTTTCGTGATTGACCCGTCTACGATCACTCAGACTCTCGTTTAGAAGCTTTTGCATCTCTTCGTCGCTGTCTTCAAGAATAGACATATAATCTTCAACACTCATGAATTGCTCGATCATGTACGCCGCCGCCTGTGTAATTGCCAGAGGCAAACAGTCTAAAGCTTCAACGAGACGTTCTAGTTCATTGAGTTCGTAACTCATCGTCAACGAAACATAGGAGCGCAACAACTCTTTAGCTTCTGACATCGTCATTGGCAAGACAGTAGTGGTTGTACCTCTCACAGTCAAACGCTCTCCAACTCGCCTGTCCCGGGTTGTCACTATAATGGCACCATTCGTATTTGGAGGAAAGAATTGAAGCAGGGTTAATGAATTATCTTCAAACGGCAGGGATGTCTCGAGAACATCAAGATCATCAAGGTTGTCTATTACGAAAAGCCATGGCTCATTCTGATCATCGCCAAGCCATTGATGTAGAGCATTTGTCTTTGGATCTTGCCAGTCTGATAGTCGCAAATTTTCGGCGATGTTTCTACACGCTTGAACGAACTTGAACAGTGTGTCTGCATGAGCCCAAAAAACATGGCCTGTTGGATGACTTTCGAGAAATCTGTAGCACTGCTCGATAGCGATTTGAGTCTTCCTAATGATGACCAATCAGCAAGTGGAATAATCATCAAAATCTAGAGCAGCTATCGCTAGACCAAGATCTCTACAGTAATGTATAGATTGGTAAATAACAATGGACATAGAAGAATGATGCTGGTTCTTTCTCTGCATCCACGACAGGACTGTGCTAGGGAGGCTTACCCAACGCCTCCCATTCCCGCCAGTGCCGTACGGCCATTGGCATCGAGATTTGCTTCTAATTCGCTGAACAGGTCTGGTCGATCGACAAAATTAGGATCCCGATTTCCTGGAATCATCACGACCCTTTGCAGCGTCGGTAGGGTCGCGGGTCTATTACCACTTGTATTATGTAGAGTTACTCCTGCTAAGTAACGGTGCAACTCCTGCAGCAGCGTTTCGATTTCCCTTTCTTGGCGAAGACTTCGGATAACTTTCGTTGTCTTCTTCCAGAAAGAGTCGGTCTCAACCGGTAAGATCTTTCCCAGTATCTTATCCATGCGCTGGATTACACTTTTACACCCCTCCATTGTGGGTTTGAGAGCATTCTGTGTCTCTAGATCCACGCCGCCTGCTAGAGCATCGGCCTGCGTTCGCCTTAGACTGTCGATTGCTATGGGTACCTGGGCTTTTATATGCCTGAATGCATCTGGCACCTCTTGCGTCGCTGAGTGAAAGCCATTGAGTCGATTCACCACCCTGCAACTGATGTCAATAAGTCCAGCAACAGCCGAAACAAACGAGACCGCAGCCATAGCCTCTACCATCGTGACCTGCTGAGTCGACAAGGACAGACTGAATTGATTTGGTGCTTTTAAGCACTAATCTAGCCCAGAGCAGGCTTGTAACGTGTTGGTTGGCCAAATTGTGAATACAGTTTGGAACAATTCTATTTAGATATGTATAGTCTTTTTCATCATAACGGAACAGGGGCTATTCTGGAATGAACAATCCAAGAACGAGAATCCGAGATGGGAAGAGAGGGAGTGTTCTACTACTAGCTGCCAAAGTTAGAACCACTGCGACCAGCACGGCAGCAGGCAATACAACGAGCATCAACCGGCGAGCGTGATGACTTCCAGTGCTCTTCCGCAGCAGCGTGAAAAAAGCCTAGCTCCGCAGAAGCGAGCTTCTTCTCAGTCAAGAAAGCGATTTTTTCTGTTTGCTACGACCGCAGCTAGCTGTCCGGACCAAGGGCTCAAGGGAAAAAAGAGTTATTAGTAGTTATAGGCAAAGCTCAATTACTGGAGCTATGTCTCGACTGCTGGAATTGATGGGAAACATACATACCTTGGATTTCCTCTTTTTATCTACTCGCAAAAGGTAAATGGCGCTCGCGAGTAATTAGGTAGTATGTAGTAGTAGAGATCACGGGGGGGGTGCTGAGCACTGTTGTTGTAAGACGACGAGGCTGAGGGAGACATCATGTAGAGTGAGTTTGTTCGGTCGTTGCATGTTTTTTCTTTCTCATTTCGGGTTTTTATCGATCATCATTTAGGTGTACTGTGCATGTCTCCGTATAACAATGTCCGAAATCCCGCCTGCCCAAATCGTTACCAGGGAGTGATATCGTTATATCAAAGGCCGGGCATACAAAACAACCCCTGGGAATCTCAGAAAGTAATATCGCCACAATGAGAACATCATCACGTAGAACATCCTCATAGGGAAGCCCTTATCATATTATCCATACCACACACAAACAGCACACAAGCCCCACCAACAAGTATCGAATCCCACAATATCCGTATTCCGTACAGAAACTTGATTCCCCCACAGTCGCACTCCCTTTCATCAGTTCAAAACCCACCGTCTCCTCCCAAGCGCTTATCTAATTTAAAACGCCCTTGGACAACTATACCTTAACTAATCCAACAAACGGGATGTTCATCATCGACAACAATAAAAAACTCTTACCCAGTTATAAGTTCCGCAGATTGGGCTCCCGGGGGGGGGCGACCGATAATAAGTACACATACAAGAACCACGAGAGAAGCTTGATGTAACGCGTGCGATGAAGCTTGTTAACGTGATATGGAGCGTGATATGGATATGGGGTGTGATATGAAGCTTGATATGGAGCTTGATATGGAGCTGATATGAAGCTTGATATGGAGCTTGTAAAAGCCCCTACATACAAGTATAGAAGTCTTCTCGTACTGCAAATAGAAGCCCCTACGCACTGCAAATAGAAGCCTCTACGTACTGAAAATCAAGCCTAACTATCATAGTTCTACTGTTCAGTAATGCGTGTAACGCTGTTCACGACGTTGAATTTCGATTTTCGATTTTCGCGATTTCACATTTCTGATTTTCGAAATTTAGTTGTTTCCCTTTGATCGAAATGGTCTGCGTACGCTAAGCTGTTGGAATTCAAATTCTGAGCCCCCAAGGCACAAGTGACAATGTTTTTGACCACACTTTACGAACTTACCACTCACATCAATTAAACGAAGTCACCGTCTCCCGCATCATCGATTCCTCGTCTCATCGATGAGTTAGGGTGAGCGCGAGGCCTACATACTACCACAACTACCTAGGTACTAGGAGGGGTCAGGCCGGAGGGTTAGCGACTGCGAAGATTTATACAGCATATCGCTCTAAGATAGTGTCTTATTGATATTCGATACAAAAGCAATGTATTTCTACAGTGGACACGCTTTGCTACGACTTCTTTCTTTACACAGTTGATTTACCCTTGGGAACCGTGACGGCCTTGGAGATCTGAAGGATGCTGTCCAGTTCTTCCTTAGGCGTTCTGCCCATTCCACACTCCGTAGCGACCCCAAACGGATGTTTATAGACAGAGCTCGCCACACGAATCCGTTCTCGTGTGCCAGCTTCGTCATTCGCATGGACTAATCCAAGGTATAGACGGCCTTGTGGAAATTTCAGCTCGTTCAAAGGCTCGAAATATGCCATATCGGTCCTACTCTTTGGAACAGGCATGTGGATCCATTCTATTGAATGCCTGTCACCCACGTTTTTAATAAGATCATTGGCCAGCTCCACGAGTAGTCGCGTGTCGACAGGCTCTATAAAATGCTTGTGCTCATAATCACCATAGCACAGATGAAACGCCAGTTGAACCTCTCGAGGTATGATAGCGCATAGACGAGATATACGGTCAAGGATCCCTTTCTTGATAGGCGAGAAGTGTGGCTTGAAGCGCGGGTCTATTTCTCCGCCACGATCGTATTCCAAGGCCATAACGTCAAAGCACAGGTCCCATTGAATGACCAGGTCTGTCCTGGGAATCGTAGTTATGATTCGAAAAAGCGACTCTTGAAAGCGCTTTTCGTAAAGCGGCTCCAGCTGTTCGCGGAATTCGGATCTAACTAGCTGGATGGAGTTGAACGGCGGAGGGAGACAGACCTGAAAGCGTACATCAGATGGAATCACACCCTGAGCACGCAGCTTCATGAACTCGGTATATGAGGATATAGCCACGTCGTCGTATTTCGTAGGCTGGATGGACTCGAGCGTATACACAGGGTTAGGATCTGACTGCTCTACCCCACCGAGCCGGCGGTGAACTGTTTCGCGTGGGAAACAATCCAGCTGCCAGCGTACGTAATTGTAGCGGGTGCCCGTCTCGCCATCTGGCATTGCATAAAGACGGTGTGGAAGCGCGTGCGACACTTTGGCAAGTACTTCCTTTGTCGAAGCCAAGGGAATGCTTCCGACCAGAAGGACGCTCGAAGGAGTGGCAGATGGGTCCATTGGATCTTTTGTCTCTCGTCCTTCCTCTTCTTCAACCTTGAGTTTGATATGCCTGAAAACTCTGGTATAAGGTTACTGAGGAAGGGCCTAGAGTTCGTGCATTCAGGGGAGCAATGGCCAGAGAAGAAGTTTTCCCCACATACCTGAGTATCCCTTCAGCTGTCTATAAAGCAGTCACCAGGATTTACAGGCACTATACCTACAATGGTATGAACGATATCTATGAAAGTATGAGAGCTGGTGATATCTGGTGGAGTGAGTCAACTTTCGTACTATCATAGAAGGGAAAGGGTGGGTATGCCCCGCCGTCAGTGGGGTCTGCTCCATCCTTGTTGATTGCAAGTTCCGAGCTCCACTACCGGTTAAGTGATCAACTTCAAGCTGATACGGCAGTGCTCTCAAGCAGATTTCGGGCGTACTGTTCTCCACGGATCGACATCGTTCCGTCCCCAAACAACGATACACCGCATAACACGAACACCACCACACACAAGATAACGGCTTCAACTCCCCAATGAGATTTCGCAATGTAATTTCGTATTCGGCTGCTTGCAGATATTTTTCAGCTCCATACTTCGCCAGTCCATGCCTCACACTTGCCATTGAGGGGCTCGTCTTGAAGAGGCGTAGCATATGCACGAGGACAACATTAGCTGTTTGAGGGTGGTACGAGGGCCGTCTCAGGTGTGCATCGCGCTACTGGACTTGGCATCGGTTGATCGTTCTGTAGCTTTTGGCCGTCTGTCTTTCGTATGTTGATATTAAACCTTGGCTCTCGTACCTCCTTGTCCAAACGTCGACATTGTTACTTGCTTTACCCACAAATTCTTCTGTCGGGCACGAAAAAGAACGAGAGAACAAAGAATATCAATAAGTTGGCTAGTGTAAATGCTCCTACAAGACAATAACTGAAGCCTTAGACAACAGACACAGTCACGACAAACATACTTGTTACGAGAAATCTTTCTGTGACAATGTCGTCGAGTCTTACACCGGCCGAGATTCGGTACTATAAAGAACATGCCCGCCAGAGCCTTCAGCCTAACATGATCGCAATGAACATCTGCGGCATTGTCCTGCCATACATCGCTGTTGCGTTACGACTCATCGCCAGGACGAGTTCTGTAGCTACTATCGGAGCTGACGACTGGATCATATTCGCGGCTCTTGTAAGCCTTGATATCTGTACCTTGTGGGCTAACGAAAGCTCCAACCAGCTTAATGACATTCAAAACAGTTCCCGTTGACGGGTTATGCCATTTCCTCCTTTCTGAGCGTGCACTTCGGTGCGGGCAGGCACATCATCTTCGTCACGAGTGTGCGTTCCTACATAGAGGTAAGGGACCTTCACTTATCTGCCCCTATTTCCATCACCGCTAAAAACAATGGTTCAATCTAGACATACGTCTCCACTATCACGGCGTACTCGCTATGTGTTATTCTCACCAAAGTTTCCATCCTCTTCTTTTACAATCGCATTTTTCCCTCCAAAGGGCTTCTTCATGCCTCTTGGGCTATTGGAGCCGTCGTCGTGATGTACAACGTGGCACTGGTTCTTGTTACTGCATTAGAGTGTATACCTCTTTCAATCTTTTGGACCAAAAGGCCAGGTAAATGCATTAACACGCTGCCACCATTTACCACCCTAGCGTAAGTAACTGTACTATACTTGTTTGATTACTAGCTAAATGTTATAGCGTCTTGAACGTGGCCACCGACATTCTCATTCTAACGCTTCCAATCAAATTCGTCCTGAAACTACACATGCGGACCGTGCGAAAGGTCCAAGTCTGCGGAATATTCCTACTTGGCGCCCTGTGAGTTTGACCGAACGTGCTCAACCGTTACCGACTCACTAATCGCTGAACATTGTAGTGTTTGTGTGTTTGGTGTCATTCGAACCGTTGAAGTTGGACAAGCTCCTAGTACAGATCAAAGCTGTGCGTTTACCCTCGATGCTCAAAATTCTGCACCCGCACATATTCATTCTCGTTGTTGTTCCCTCTTGCTTTATGGTCATGCTTCTCATTTAAACAGACAGAGCTGACATCGTCTTGATTATAGACACGGCGGTTTACTCCGGACTCTGGTCTCATGCCGAAATAACTGTCGGTGTCATATGCGCCTGTCTACCAACCTATGCCATTTTATTCTCTAAGACGTTCTTTGACTCGTCGAACCGAAGCTCCAGATGGGGCATGCTCAGCAACTCTTGGAGCAAGTGGACCAGCTCTAGCAACAACAGTAACCACAAGACAGGGAAATATTCACTTTCGAAATGGCCTTCACAACGTGGCCACAAGTATTCTTCCGACGCTGAAGCATTCAACGATTCTACAGAAGCTGCCAATCCACCCCATCTCTTAAGCCATGGTTTCGGAGAATGGTCGAACAGCGCGACTGCTAGAGGTCCCGTAGATAACTATGAAGAAAGGCCATTCGTGAAGATGGGAGACCCGGAAGCCATTTACCAGGGAACTTCATTTACGATAGCTAGCGAAACGCAGAAGCCAAAGTGAAAGGTATGAGCAATATGGGTGAAAGATACCGGATATAGAAAGTCGCGCACCGGTCTTTGTCCTATTTTCGAGTACAAGGGCTTCCTTGCAGATGTGAGGCACATGCAAAACAGCCATATACTCATGTAACTGGCTTAATATATACTGTCTGATCCAACGAACGAAAAATCATCTCGCCCTCTTGCGCATGAGAATTCGAGTGGCTCAGTGTAATAATTAAAGATTTCGAGTGAGATAAGGTGATCATAGACGTAGCGATACAATGCTCTGTGGAATTTGCAATGTTCGCTAAGGCAGTTTGATATAGTCGTAATGTAGGGTGTCTACCGCCGCTCTAATCCGTAACGAACACCATTTTGATCTCGAGTACGATCGGTCGGTCCCACTTAAACAAATCTGGACACATCCTTGGACCCTTCAAAATCACGGATCATAACGGCAAATGCTCCCATTGGTCAGAAGCAGGCATTTGCTCGTTCTGTATACCCAAGACTTGATCCTCTGCTGCACTGATTCTTGAAGTAAGAGTAGGGCACAAACTAGCTTGGCGGTCATAGGAATTCGTGCTGCAAGCCACGTTCGATCAGAAATGCATCGACATGCTTCTGAAGGGCTATCCTGCAGCCGTAGCATCATGCCGCATATTTGTGCTCCGAGACCGATGGCTTGCGTTGATAACGTATGGCAGGGTAACAGGCCCTCGTCGATTGTTCCCAGACGCACGCCTTGGGCGCTTTAGGAAGAGTGTCCAGTCCAGCGACCCTCCAGTATACATTTCATCCACTCTGTTGACCAATCGCTGCCTCCCGAGATGCTGTCCTCTGTCAAAAGAGATTTAATCGGGCCTAAACTTGTACTAATCAGAGTTACATAGCATGTCTCCGTGTGCACCAAACGGCCGTGTTCAGGTGGTACTTAATGTTGGAATTATAATATATGTAATGGATTAGCAATGGGCAAAGTGCGTTCGCATTTTGTTTCAATACTTAATTCATAGTGGGTTCGATTCCTAATGGCGCTAGTACAATGGTGTAGTGGTTATGTTGCCTTCCTATGGCTACCTTAAGTAAGGTATGTGGTATTGGAAACAGCTTCAGATACAGAGCTACAGTGAGGACGGGGCACAGCCAGAAGCGTGTATGATATGTTTCCTTTATGACGTTTTCTTCCCTTTATCATGTGCTTGGCGTCTTCATGCACCACCATTATAAAGATTTTTGGTCCGCTGTAATCGTCCTCAAGAACCCGAATCAATTCTCAACCAAACTTGGCATTCTCTGTCTTTTTCTTTAGTATGAATTCCAGAATTGTAGAGCTTGCGACGAAGATATTCGCCAACGTTAATGAGATTGACAATTACATACAATCGAATAATCTATGTCAACCTTCCTTCGATGTTGATGGCCCCCTCGAATTGGAAATCGAATCTGCCTATATTCGAGCATCTCGGGAATCTGCAATCGATGCCTTAGTACAACTACAGGATTTACTCAAAGGGCCAAAAGCAATTCTCCGACCTGAGGTACGTCCGCTACAAGTCCTTTAGTGAGTTTTCATACTACTATCGTTACTTAACGTCGTCATCGAACACTATAGTATAATGGAACTAGTCTTCAAGCCATTTACAAGTTCAACATAGCGAGACATGTGCCAATTCGAGGTGAAATATCCTTTACGGACTTAGCCCCTCTTTGTGACATCTACGAACCGGATCTGAGACGTATATTGCGCTTTGCTATGTGCTATTATTATGCGTTCCGGGAACCTAGAAAAGGATATGTCTCGCATACCGCCACTTCTCGTGCTATAGCAGAGAACGAGTCAGTGCGAGATGCCGTTGGAGTGATGTTTGATGAATTTTGGCAAGCCCAAGCAAGAGTATGTTCCCTTAACTCACTCGACATGTGAATCCTGACCTTGAGCATAGACAATTGAGGCTATGGACACATTCAAGAGTCAAGAGTTGAATGAGGCAGTACGTATAAGCTAGGTCAGCTGATTAAGCTGATTTTCACGAAAACGATCGAATAATTGAGATTGACTTTAGTTCAGGGATACTCGCTTGCTCTTGGAACCAACCTGCCTTTTTATCAATATTTAAGCGCAAACCCAGTGAGATCTAAACGCTTTGCCGGCGCTATGCAGGTTTTTGGAGATGGACCCGACGTCAGGCCCTCCTTTCTTGTTGAGAATTTCCCATGGACATCTCTCGGTGCCGGAATCATAGTCGATTTAGGAGGCTCCAAAGGTTCTGCTAGCCTCGCCATAGCTGAAGCGCACCCGGAACTCAGATTTGTTGTTCAAGATCGAGAAGAGACTATTAAAGCAGCCAAGAAAGATGGGATTCCGTCTCATTTAGTCACACGCATCAATTTCATGACTCATGACTTCTTCACCGAGCAGCCTGTTACGGCTGACGTCTATTTATTGCGTTACATTCTTCACAACTGGCCCGACGCATATGCCATTAAGATCCTCCGCCAGTTAATTCCTGCGCTTAAACCGGGGGCACGAGTGATTGTGAACGATCATCTCTTACCTGAACCTAATACTCTATCGCTCATAGCGGAAAGAAAAGTCAGGTGCGTCTGATCTCCGTCGATGGAAATTTTCGCAAGTGCTTCGTGCTGACTGTTAAGATCGATGGATATGTTAATGCTAACTTTAAGCAACGCCCGTGAGCGTGATAGAGACGATTGGGAAAAGCTTTTCAAGGAGGCTGACAACCGGTTTCGGCTGGTCAGTGCGCATGTGCCAAGAGGTTCATCATTAGGGATCATCGAGGTAAGATGGGAAGGCTAGATACGTTAAACTCTACGGAAGAGTAATTCTAAACACTGCTCTTGACAGAAAATGGATGAGTCTGCAAGCATACTCGGTATGGAAACATGGTGACGATCCTACGAGGGTCAATGCTGTTCTCATCGCGAGTGGTGGCCGGAGCTTTTTCTGATGTATTATAGCTATCATCAGCTGCCAACAGGGGTATCTAGTCCTGCCGATGCGTCTGGTGGGCCAGGAATCCTTGTAATTCAAAAGCCCTCCATGCCTCTGCCCACTCCTTCAGTGCCTCAAAATTCCTACACTGTCGTTGGAAGCCCCAGCCTAAAAACACCCTCTCTACGCCAGCGGCCGGCTCAAGGCTCGAATCGGCGGAGCACATGATACTCTGCCTTAGGTATTCGAAGCAATGATTTGCGTGATGAGTGCGATCCAGACCGAAGTCGAACTCCTCGTCCCCCGCCGAATCTGAATAGTATGCGCGTCGAAGCGTGTACTGTGGTTCAACATCAACGCTGCTTTCACGATGATCGCAGCGGGTGCTTACGAGGCAATGGAGTTGGTGGAAAGTGCTAATCACAGATATGTTGTGTCCTACTAAAGGGTCATCTTTGACGTAGCCCAGTCCGCCTATATCATTGTTAGATCATATCATGGACACCAGGAATTCGGGCGGACTCGGTAGTAACGAATCCCAGATCGGTTCTGGCTCATCTCTTGCTGGAGGACGGTCCGCAAAAGTTTTGTCATATCGGAAGGCCTGTATGATAGGTCCGATGGGCACTTTTCGAGTGTAAGTTCTAGGCGAGTCGACCTGAGATGCACAACATGCCTCGAGGTACTACGCCGAGTGATTGTACTGGAATCTTCTGGTCTCGGAAGACCATGACACCTATGGCAAAACCTACGAAACCTGCATAAACTGCGAAGGCCGTAATGATGCTAAGCCGAGCTGAAAGCTGCGAGAAATTCGTTATGCGAGAAAGTGAGACTTGGGTCTGCTCTCTTTTGGAAATTGCATGCCCACTAGCACGCTCCTCGATATCGGCTGGCAACGGAGAGTATCGGGTGTTTAGTAGCCATTGCTGTGCCATAGTAGCGTATTGTTGCACAGAGATTGAAGTAACTCAAAGCAAATTATCAGATGTTCGAAGGAAGCATGTCTTGCACATTAGGGGATAATTTATAATACGATCTGCAATTTTAGTTTACAACCAAGTTACCTGTTGCTGTTGCTGTAAAGTCATACTATCCTGGAATAAGTAATGAGTGCAACCCTCGTAGATGCTGATGCTCGCTTTGCATCTGCATATCTACTAGCGTAGCTTCATTGGAAAGCTCCTGTGTCTGCGCATTACGTTTATCGGCCTTCGGCCATCAGAACCAATCAGAAGGTGGAAGACGCCCCTACAATGGAATGCTCGTACACGTGCATGTACAGTGTGGAGAACAAACCTCCCAGGGATTTCTTACCTTCTAAAACCAACATCATCCCGCTTATGCCTTTTGGCACCACTAAAACCTGTCTCTTTGCCTTGCTTAGAATGTCTCCAGAATACATAGTTTTGAATGACAGAGCTTTAAGCAACGAACATGTAGACAATGTCCGGCAAAGAAGAAAGCAAAACAGATTTGTGTCTAGTTCATGGGCATTTCTCATGATATTGCTCCTCCTGATCACGAATCTCGCAAGCATACTGCATTTTTCAAGCAAGAACGATAAAGCAGAGCTAGTTCCCAAGGATTACGGTAAACTCTTGAATAGCTTTCGTCTTGAGTATCGACTAACCTTTTATATCAGCTATACAGGATTCTATCTCCCTAGACACAGCGTGGAACCGCTTCTGGTGGTATACAGTCTACAGCCAAAGAAATCAGTCCGACAGCAACATTCTGTGGGACTCCATTTTACCCTCACACGGTTTTGTTGCCATGAATGAGGAGTGGGCCTTTGAGCGGCAATGGCCAGAAAGTATGCGGCTGCCCAGCGATGATACCAAGAGAGTGTATTTACTAGAGGCCTATCATCAGTTACATTGCTTGGTAAGTACCTTACCTTGTCTTGCATGACTTCCTTAAACACCAGATTAAGGCGAATAGCGCATCCTTCAAAGGACCTTGAGGGAGGCCGTGGAGGGAAGGCCTTACACGTGGAATCCGTCCATGCATATCACACATTGCTTTGATACTTTGCGTCAGGTAGGGCCCTCTTGATTATGAATCAGCTATTTCTATTGGACACGCAGCTGATCATGAAGAAGTCTGTACAGTGCAATGCCGATAGCACTCCTCTTTATACGTTCGGCGATTTCACCGTAGGGAATGGCCAACTGCATAAGTGTCGAGATTGGAACCAACTGCGTGATTTTGCAACCAAGAACTCGGCGTGCTATAAGGATTCGGTTGATCCTGTGCTCTTGAAGGAGCATTTTGGGTTCTGTGATGATGGAGGTGATGGATTACCATGATACTGGGGCATGGATCGTCTACGTGTTCCGAACAAGGCGACCATGTTTCGTTTGAAGTTTCTCGATCCACCTAGTGAATAGAAACCATGCAGACTCAAGTTACATGAGCCAGTTGGTTGATGCGTCACTATAAGTCGTTAATAAGTTCAGTCTGCTTACCAGACTTTTGCGGGGTGTGGAGATCATCTCACAGGCAGAAGAAAATTTGCGTCCATGGGTGTGGGCTGGCATGTGGCTGGGTGGATGTGTCTGGTGTCCTCTGATCTCTAAGTGGAGGGTGGCGGCATTTGCAGACATTGAACGTGTTTCCATACTATTGGGCAAAGTGAGAATACTAGCTTTCTGTCCGATCAAGGTTCGCAACGGTAATGGGCAAATACTAGTACACCTGGTGCAGGGTGCAGCCAAGGGGGTTCGGTGCATGATGCTGTGCAGGCCAAATGAGTACTAGTACAAAACCGGTACTCCTGGAGCCTGCACTAGTAGTGCATCAGGTGCTGAACAGTAATTTGGAAAATATCAACAATACTCTCCTGGACTGTAAAATACGAAATTTATTACTGATGTTAAGGTTTTTGCCAATCAAAGATCCTGAATACACGTTTAAAACGTGTCAAGTGGCTGCCAAGCCTGATAAATTACAGAAATCCCACGGTGAACTTCAAAAGTTGGCCACTCTGAACCCTGAAAATTGGCGGCCCGAAGTGCCGGACAACAAGAGTTTCACCCAAAACACCGCAGATAAACACCGTCGGAACCTATTGCAACACGCCATGACATCGAATTCTGAGCAGTCAGCTGCTTCAAACACACTTCATGACTATTTCAATAAGCCTCCTAATGCCCGTGAAAGTATTCCCGATAGCTGCCTAGCTAGTTCTAATGCTTTGAAAATAGCTTCAGATTTGACGATTTAAGGCATTTGTACCTGGTACAACTAGTAAAACTATGATGCAGATACGGTTCTCATGATTTTCGCACTAGTATTCATGAGAAGGCGATGGTACAGGTGCGGTGCAGGGCAAAAATTGTACTAGTAGTACCTTTGCGAACCTTGTGTCCGAAAGAATTGTAATTCTCGTACGGATGTAGTGTCTCGCCGTGGGTGTATCGTAATGATATCATCATTGAATGCCGGACCTGCTGCAGAGACGGGAATATTCAGCGGTTAACTGCATGTGTGCTGGCCATAAAAGAATCCCTTGAGAACTCAGCTTCTGCAAATTTTAACATCGCATCAATCGAAAGTCTGTGAGATAAATATTCAGACCAGATCTTACAACCACTCATCATCGACAATATACCTTTTCCAGAAGACCTTACTTAAGCAGAAACCCCATATACAACAAACATGCAGTTCATCCTCCTCGTCGTCCTCACACTTGGATTTGCGGCACTCAACATCGCCGTTCCACTCGCATACGCGGATGCTGAAGCAGACGCTGGTATGAATAACCCCTGTCGAAGACTGACAGCGCTGATAAATGTACAGAGAGGAGTCCACGCGTGCATGTGGCCGAGGACGTAGATTTGGAGGCTATTGGTGCTGGATACTAGATTGAAGGCCGTGTAACGATGCCGATGCCGTAGGTAGAGGTATAGGGGGATAGGTACTATACACCTAGATGAGGGGCGGCCAAGGCTTTAGACTGATAGAGCGGATGAGGCTCTGATCTATTAGGGAGCACGGGGTGCACCGAGGATTGTAATGACTCTGATCGTTACTATAGTAAAGTAGGAGATACTATAATATTGAGATAACTGCTGAGAAGTCATATTCTCGTGATGCCTTAAGAGCGATTATATAGACATAGAAAATGTTAGGCTCTACTGAGTTTACTGACTCTACAGGCTGAGTCGAGTAGAGTCGTTAAAGCTGATAAAGTCATGATTCTACAGCTCTACTTCTCTTGACGCGCCAAGATCAGTAGAGCTCGTAGAGCTTCTATTGAATAAATTCTTTCTTCGAGTGACATCTATTACTAGCTCAATGAGATTAATTTGTAACAGATCAAGTAACGAGTGAATATTACTCTGACGAGAAGTAGAGAAAAGACTTTAAAGCCTGCAAAATGAAAAGAAGAAATAAAACTAGAAGTTGATAGACTTAGCAGCAGCTTCGTCTTTCGCTGAAGAATGCACTTTATAATTTCTATTATTGATCATTAATCTCATGTGCTACATGTATATCTTATGCAATAAAACATATTCTCGATTCTCATTAATTTAAATTTCATTAAACTTTATTCTTATTGTTTCAAAAAAAAATGTGCTGTTCAGTAACTTATTATTCAACAATCATTTAAAAGATATGAAAACTTAATCTGCTTACATTTGCTTGCAACTAAATGCTCAATTTCTTGACTTCATGATTTTTTGAAGTGAGAAATTTCAATTTCTTTTATTGAATTCAGTGATATATGATCTTGAAGAAATAAAACAATTACAACACATGCACAACAAATCTTGAAAAAGAGCACTACATGCAAGACAGAGCAAATCTAAAGAATGATCAAACGACGATGAATTGCACAAGTTGCAGCAATGCAAGTTTGAAGATGATTGCAAGTGATGTTGACATATTGCAAGAAAACAGCGACGTGAAGTTGCAACGCTTACGCAATGATGAAGAGAAAATAGTTGACATTATCAATCTATTAATAAAGACATTAACGTTAAAGAAAGAAATGAGCAAAGATTATTCATGAAAAGAAATAGCACTGAAGCTGATGCATCATCTTCAACTCAATTCAGAAGAAAAACATCATATGATTCAGAATGCATTCATCACGAAGAATGTGTAGAAACTGAGAGCATCAGTTTAACTGCTAAGCAAGCAGTTACAAACGCAGAAAAATATGCATCTTTCATTGAAAATTATGTCATGAACAAATGTGACAAGAGAAGAATTATCAATGAGAAAGCAACGTCTCAAAGAGAGATCATCATTGCTTTACAAGAAACATAAAGTCATGATAAAGATAGCAAACAAAGAAGAAATAAAGAAGATGCAAAAGAAGATCATTGAGCAGATTCTTCAGAAAATAGCAGATGTGTTAATGAATCAACAAAATCTGATCATGTTTTTTTGCAAGCTGAGTAGCAAAGACATCTTTCTTTATGCAGTCAACTCAAATGCACAAGCAAATCTGAAAAAAACTCAAGAATGAGCAAAAGAAATTATGAACTTGATGTGCATATCATGATGAATCTTTGCAATGCTGACACATGAAATGTGCATTACAATTAACATAAATAATCAGAAGAAAGTCATTAAAAAGCTGATAAAAAATAATGTAAAACTTCATAAAAATTTGAAAATTCTAAAAATAGTCTGACTCAAGAAAGTAGTAAAGAGTGAAAAGACTCATTCATCACTCATTGTAAAAATAGTAATCAAAGCAATGATGAATTAATTGATGAATGTAAATATGTTAAATGCATATCATGAATGCATATGTAAATTATTTGAGAAAAACTGTTGCATCACACAGTGCTTCAGATGTCAGAAATTTGATCATATGATCAAATTCTGCAAAAAGAATCAACATTGTGTTAAATGCACAAATAAACATCATATTAAGAAATGCATGATGTTTTTGAATAAAAGACATTGTATTAACTGCAATGAAAATCATGAACTTTGAAGATGCATCTGTCTCAAATGACAACAGCAAATGAAACAAGCATTTGAAATTTATAAAAACAGATTGTTCAGATACTCAGAAGCATTTAAATACAATTGCACATTTTCACAATTCTTGAGTTCTTCGCTGTCTTTAAACTTTGCAGATTCAATGAACTCTTCAAGTTCAATGAATTCTTCGAAGTTCATGAACTCTTTTAGTTCAATGAACTTATTGAACTTAATGACAGTTGTGCTGAAAACATGCAGTTTAATCACTCATGAATCAGCATGACAAATGATAAAAGTCAAGAAGAGACATGTTAATCATTTCTTTTGTGTGAGTAGTGACTCAGATGAAATGTTGCTCAAGCAGAGTCAGAAACAACAAATCAGAAAATGAGATAAACTTATGATGATTAAAAGCATTCAAAGAGTCTTTTCTTTGCAAAGTTAACAACAATAAAACAGTCTTTTTTATGAATACTGCAGTACAACATCAAAAAATCATTGAAAATTCAGAAATCATTTCTAATTAACAGAGAAATTCATGATTTCAACATCATAATCATACAAAAGCAGAGTTGCAACATTAACAATATTCAATCATTTAACTCAGCTCACAACTTCTTTTATCTAATGAAAAACACGTCATCATAGTCAAGAACATGCATATATATGAACAAATGTTTAAAACTCAATCAATAAATGATAGAAACAGCTGAGTCAAACATTTGCTTAATCAGAATATTAATTCATAATACAGATGATAAAATGCAAACATTACAACTTATAAATGTTTACAACTCATGTTCATTATTCTTTACATTTACAAAGAGATTTTCAATCATTTCTCGCTTAAGTGAGTTACTTAAAGATGATTGTGAACAACTGATCATGAAAGATTTCAATCTACATCATTTTCATTGAGAAAAATGAAGATGTTTCACTCAACATGCAGCAATCAACAGTTTACTTGACATTATTACTAATGTTAAGCTGAAATTATTTGTTATGAGTGTATCAAAATTGATAAGACTGAACAAAGCTGAAGCTTTAATCAATTTGCAATGCACGCTAGTGAGTATTTTGTGTAATGATTAAAGTCAGTCAACAATTTAGTTGAGATCTGATTTAGATCTGACTCAGATTTGACTCAGATATGACTCAACACTTTTTTTCTTTTTCAACACTCTTTTCTTTCATCAACATCTTGTTCATTTACATCATTTTCTTTTCATGTCACAAACATATTTCTTTTGAGTTTAGCACAGTTTTTGAACATTACATAAATAGAAGCTTTTGTATCAATCTTCTTCTGTATTCTTAATATTCAGTTATAACTATCTTTAAAAATCAAGCACTATTAACTCTGATCTTCATTGATTGTATCATTTAAACATGATTTTGACATTATATTAAGAATTCGTTAATCACATGATACTGATCTCATTACTCATTCAATCAACTCATACAAATGAATCAAGTTTAAAGAAATTTGTTTATCTGATGATTCAATCTTGAAAGACAAGAACAACATCAGAAGATTCATAGAATCAACGAGAACATATGATCATTGAATTGCTAGAAGATTTATCGCTCATTCAGTATGCATTCATTCAAAATCGATTAATAGAATCTACAATAAAGAATCTTCGTAAATTGCTAGAGAATCAAATTGATCAAGAGAATTACAATAAAGAATCTTCGTAAATTGCTTCAAGATTAATCACTCTCACAAACATCTTTTTTGTTGAACAAACATTCGTCTTTCTTCATAAAACTATTGAGCTTCGTTCTTTGTTCAGTTCAAATCAATTCTCATCTTCTTCACTATGACATTTAAGAACACATCTGATAAAGATAAAGCTTTCATTGATTTCTTGCAATAAACATGTTCACAAGCTTTCTCATTTATTGTTGATTCACAACATGCTTCTTCATTCATTGCTTTCAACAAATCAAACGCTGAAATCATTATACTCAATGATATAAAAGTATGAAAGAAATGTATTTATGATCTTAATAAAGAAACAGATCATCTTGTTAAGATGAAACAACGAGACAAGAGCGAAATTCAACAGTTGAAAGCATAACTACAAGCTTTCACTGCTATCACAATCAATGTAATCATCACTGCTTTCTCGATTGTCATTTACTTTGAACAATCTAAATATTACAAAATACTTGACTCTTTGATGTTCACTGATGAAAAGAACTTTACTTGAAAGAACTGATTTCTTGACATACAAAAGAAGTTAATAATGAACGTTGACATCTTTTCAAATGAACGCTACAAGCTGAGTTACATTAACTTTCAACTAGTAGATAACATCATCAAAGTCACTCAAGTCAGATGCAATCTCAACTGTGATAATCTTTATCTGACTGTCAATGAACTTCTAAAGAAACTAGTTCAATCATTTCATGATTCTGATAAGAAAGACAACTATCATAGAGAATATATTAATCTAATTCAAGAATCAAAGAAATTTAGCGATTTCTTTAATCATGTAACGATTGTTTCTTTAACAACACAAGATATATACAGAGATCAAACAGTAATCACTATTACTAGACTTGAGATCTGAAGATAGCTGAGACAATAATATGTATTGACTACTTACATGAGTTGAGCACGAAGCTTCTATCTAAGAAAACAATCATCGTTATATAGACATAGAAGATTCGTGCGATCATCTGAGTCGCTGAGTGACCTCGTCGACTCAGATCCTGAATCATGAGAGTCGCTTCATGATTTCAATTATCTCATATAGCGAATCATTAGCACGTGATCATGATCTTTACTAACTCAGAATTCATCATGCTACGAACTACGTCTTATTCTGTCGTAGTTTCTATTTCAACTCGAATCGTGTTCTAACACTAGATCTTCTTCAAGATTTCTGTTCTCAGAAATCATCGTTTCTATGTATTTGAATCAAGTATTCAAATTGTCGAGTTCTATCGCAAAGCGTCGTCGTCTTTCGAAGAAACTTCGTTCTAACGATAGTTCAGTTATGCATCTCTGCAATCACTGTTTCAATCGTTTCGTGAAGTGTCGTGTTGACACTGACTTTGATCGTTGTGTTGAGTGTGTGCATCTAGATCGCAAATGCGATCTGATCGTCTCAGAGACGAAATGAGAGTGAGTTCGTAAGAAATGAGCTCGTCTTCGTGCTGAGCTGAGTGAGACTCTGACTAAAGCAGCTCGTCTGCAGAAGCAACAAGAATTAATTGAGTCTCGCTGAGAGAATATGATGCGACGAAAGTTCAAGAATATTGAAGAACTCGAGAAGAATGAACGTCGTCAAATGACTGAGTCGTCTATCAACGATCTTCTTCTTAACGTCGATTTCGAACAGCTCAAAATCTCTTCTGATTTCGACTGATTGTCGAGTTTCTTTGCTGAAATTGTCGAAGAAGCTTCTGACAGTTCTTGAGATTTTTCTCTGATTTTCAAGTGTTCTCAGTATGATCGTAATCTTTTCACTTGATCAATCAATGAGACTGATCTATGATGTTCTGTTGATCTAGTATGTCTTCTACTTCATACTCGACGTTCTGACTCTTCGAATCAATTTCTGAAGATTTTGTTTGAATTGATGTATTCGAGTCTGCAGACTTCAAAAGACAGATATGAAATATCGAATGTATTCTCATAGATGCTGACAGATTCAATTTGTAGTTAATCGATTCTTTGATCTCTAGAATTTTATAAGATTCTAGCTTTGTGTGATTCAGTTTGTTACTTGATCTTTTCGTTTTGATGTTTCGTCTTAGAAGATATACTTTGTCTCTCTCTTTAAGAGTAGATTCTCTATCTCTTTTCTTATTTGCATACAGAGTCATGCGCTTGCTGAGAAACTGTATGTTCTTCTGTAATTCTTTTTGCAGCAGCTGCAATTGTTCTATCTGTAGCGTAGCTTTCTGAGCTAATTGTACAAACTTACACGATTCTTTAAGAGTTTCTGACTCGAACTCGTAGTTCGCAAAGAATGATGACATGCTGATTACTTCTGTTGTTGCGCTATTGAAAGTCAACTGTGCTACTGACAGTAGCTGTACTCAATCGTTCTGTCTATAATTAATATAGCATCTGAGATACTGTTTCAGTGTCTGATTCATTCTTTTCGTTTGTTCATCTGTTTGCGAATGATAAGCTGTTGACAGCTTATGATGAATTTCTAACTGATTCACCAAGAATTTTCAGAATTTCGATGTGAAGAGCTTGTCTCTATCTGAAATTATATCATCTGATAGTTCATGATTTGCTACAATCGTTCTTAGAAACGTGTAAGTCAAATCTTCTGCGAATGTCGCTTTCTTGTATGACAAGAAGTATTCGTACTTGATTAATCTGTCTGTTATAATCAAGATAGAGTCATACGTTGTTTCGATGACTCTTTTCTTCGACTTAGATAGCTTGACTATAAAGTTCAAAGCTATGCTTTTTCATGCACGATTTGATGTGCTGAGACTTTTCAAAAGTTCATAGAGTTTATGTTGATTGTGTTTTGTACGAACACACACATCGCACTTTCTGATAATATCTTCTATCTGTTTTCTCATCTTTGAGAAATAGTAGATTCTAGATATTCTCTCAATGATTTTATTCGAATCTTGATGTTCATGTATCATTGACTTGTGATGATCATCTATCATCTCTTATCTGCATCTTGTTGAAACATAGATCAGATTCTGAAATGTTAGTATTTCATTGATAATCTCAAAGTTCGCGTTGTTCTCGATATTCTCTATAATATCTTGCGCGACTGAGTTCTTCGCTAGCTCTAGCTTTACTCATTTCTCGAGATCTTTGTTGTTGATTCGTAAAGTGACTGCGTTTTGTCTATTATAGACAATCGAATCGTCTGAGTTCTTTTGCAAGATAGTCTGATTTACCTGTGATCTATCTGTCATATGATCTGCTCTTCTGCTCAAGACGTCAATCTTTGAGTTTTCAGATTTCTTTCGATATTGAATTTGAAAGTTGTATGACAACAACTCTTTTGATCATCTAATCTGTCTTCGATTTAGAACTTTCGTGATCATGAAGTATAGCAGATTCTTATGATCTGTATATACTTGAACCTGATGTCTAGATTCTTCTAGATACACTCTTCATTGTTTGAATGAGTCGACAATAGCTAGCAGCTTCTTGTCGTGTATCTCATAGTTCAATTCAGCGTCTGTAAGCTTTCTACTGTGAAATGCAATGAGATGCAGACGTTTCTTGTCGTCTGATTGACTGATACATGCTTCAATAGCTTCGTCTGACGCGTTCATCTCGAGCGTAATGAGTTTTTCTGATTCAAACATGATCAGTACTGACTGAGAGATAAACAATTTCTTCAGCTTCTTGAAAGCTTCTTCTGCTTTCTCAGTTCACACGAACGATATGTCTTTTCTCGTAAGATTCGTAAGTGACGAGACGATTCTGAAGTATTTCTCTATAAAGCATCTATAAAAGTTTGCGAATTCTAAAAAGAATTGAACTTCGATCTTTGACTTTGACGTCGATCAAGTCGTAACAGCTTCTATCTTCTTTAAGTTCATTCTTAGATTCTGAGACATGACTATGAATCTCAAAAACTGTACACTCTGTACATGAAATTCACTTTTTTCTGACTTGATGCGCAGATCGACTTTCTTCAAAGTCTGTAGAATCTTTTTAACATGTTGCACATGTTCTTTCTTCGTCTTTGAATATACTAATATATCGTTCAGATATACTATGACGAATTGATTCAGATAACGTCGTAATACGTTATTCACAAAGATCTGAAACGTGACTGAGACATTGATTAAGTTGAAAGACATGATCAAATACTCATAATGTTCTAATCGAGTGCAAAAGACTGTCTTTCACTCGTCTTCTTCTTTGATTTGTATTCGATTGAATGCTTCGAATATATTGAATTTTGTAAATCACTGTGCACTCTGCAATCTATTCTGCAGTTCTGCTATGAGCGATAACGAATAGCTGTTTTTAATCGTGATGTTATTTAGTGCTCTATAGTCGACACATAGTCTTAAATTTTCATTCGATTTCAGAACAAACAGAATTGAGTATTCTGCTGACGACTGTGATTCTCTAATGAATTTTCTTCGCATGTTCACTTTCAGATATTGTCGCAAAGCATCGAGCTTTTCTGTCAACAATGAATAAATGAACTGTTTCGTGAGTTTCTTGTCATCAACGAGCTTAATCTCGTGATTTCACGATTGATGTTTGAATAGTGTCTTCTGATCACTTTCTTTCTCAAACAAAATCTTATATTTCTGATATTCTTTAGAAATAATAGCGATAGCGAGATTTCTCGAGTGATCGCTCTGAATCTCTCTGCTTCATAACATCTGTGCGTCGTTGATTTCTCTGAACTCTTCGCGCATTTTTTCGCTCATCATGACGAATATCTTCACATCTTGTGATGACTTCAATATTGAATGTAATTGCGTTGTTCTCGTACTTAGAAATGCAATTGTTTCGTTGATTCAATCAATCATTGAATTGATCGTATGAAGTCATGATATGTCTAGAACTATATCACTGTCTGACTGCTTCGTAACATTTAAACATAACTTCTCTCAATGTCGTTCGAGTCTCAAATGAATGAGTCGAGTTTCTTGATCTATTAGTTCGTTATTGTACTTTATGAGTGTTTCATTGAAGTTTCGCAGATTGTAAGATTCTTTCTTCTTCTGCGTAGATATTTGCATTTTTTCAGCAAATTCTGAAGATATGTAATTTCTCGTGCAGTCGCTGTCTATGAATAGTCGTGCTGCGTGATCATTAACCTTGACTCATACTCGTAACTGCGACGAGTCACTGATGAAGACAAATATGCTTTCGATTTTCGATCTTCGACTAGACTTCTTCGATGATCTGTCGATCGAAGAGTCTTCTAGTTTTTTGAACTAGAAGCTCTTTCTTTCAGTACTTGTTCTATGTACTGAAATCGATTCGAATTGATTCTTTTAAGTAAATATTTCTTCGAATCACACAGATCAAATCTCTTTCTGATGACTTCTATCATCTGTCTAAGCTTTCTGAATATGTGATCTTCATCAGAAAGTACATATTCTTCTTGCTTGATGAACTTGACTTCTGTGAGTGACTTCTTCATGACTATGTCACGATATCAAATGTCTTTGCGCGATGCGATCGACTCATCTTGCATAGTGTCATAGATAGCTTGATGTATATCATTCTTGATCTGTTGCATTCGCTGTGAAAAATCTTTCTCTTTCTGCTTAAAGAGAGTGTACAATTCGTTGTACATGCTTATAAAGCTTGCTTAACTTGTAAGCTTTCTGAAATCTTCTTTTACTTCAAGATGATCTTCTTCTTGATCGAGAGCATCTTCTGCTGCAATAGTGAATGCTCGTAGAGTTTCGCTAAGTCGATTTTCTTCTTCGACTGCTTGATGAATAGCTTCTTCGATATCGTTCATTCTATTCGAGTCATATGTTTCGCTGTCGAAAATCTTCGATTTCGCGATCATAGTGAACGAACTCTCGTCACTATCTTCATCGTGTGCTTCTGATTGACGATGAGTTGCTGCGTAGAAACGATTCTTTCGCGAGAGTTTCGAGTATTATTCAGAATCTTTCTTATCGCTCAGATGAGTGTGACAGTTGTTCTCGTAACATGCTGTTCACGACAACGCTTGATGCTTGTCTTTCTGATCTTCTTTTGTCGCTGCGAAAGATCTGTCTTGCTTGTCATAAGACTTTGACTTGTTCTTGTACTTGTTCTGAGTACAATTCTTAGAGTAATGACTCAGCTTCTCGCATGTATAACATGTCTTGCTCTGTTGAACTGTTTTATCACGAGCGTTTGTTGATATCTTTCGAGTTGCATCTAGCTTCATAGATTGAGAGTCATAGTATGACTGTCGTCGTTTCTTCTTGAACTTTTGACTCAATACTACTGACATAGTCGATTCTTTACCTTTTTTCAGACGTCTCTTGTACTGCCTGTTATCGATGATCATCGCTCTGAATATCATCTTCTGCAAGTCGACGAGTCTATCGATTCTAGCGATTTCATTCTTGACTTTCTTTCGTAGTCTCTGATAGAACTGACTGATGAGAGCTGCATCGTCTCATTTTGTATTCATTGCAATATGCTGAAAGCTGATCGAATAAGTCGCTGCGAAGATTTTCTGTCGCAGATTGTACAGCTGACGTTTTGCTGTACGCTTCTTGTCAATGTCTTCAAATACTCTTCTTAGATGTTTCTCGAACGTCTGAGAATCACGAAATATCGTGTTGATTTCTTCTTCTCGTTCTTCTGATTTCTTCTGCAGATAATTCGTTAGATAGTGATGAAATCATGTGAATGCATTATCTCTTAGATAGATGAATGCAAAGAGTACTTTGTTCTCGATGAACTTGAACTGAGATGAGTGTCGTTTGACGTATAGCTCTATCTGTACTAGATATGCTTCGAGTTTATTTTGATCGTCATGATACAAGTTCAATGTTGAGATCTTGATCTTATCTGTGCTGAAGATGCTCGCTTCTTGACTGAGCATGACTCGTTCTGACTGACTAGACATGATTGAAAGAAATGAACATCTCTGATATCTTGTGAAAGAGTGATGCTCAAAGTGTAACGATTGTCTCTTTAACAACACAAGATATATACAGAGATCAAACAGTAATCACTATTACTAGACTTGAGATCTGAAGATAGCTGAGACAATAATATGTATTGACTACTTACATGAGTTGAGCACGAAGCTTCTATCTAAGAAAACGATCATCGTTATATAGACATAAAAGATTCGTGCGATCATCTGAGTCGCTGAGTGATCTCGTCGACTCAGACTCTGAATCATGAGAATCGCTTCATGATCTCAATGATTTCATATAGCGAATCATTAGCATGTGATCATGATCTTTACTAGCTCAGAGTTCATCATGCTACGAACTACGTCTTATTCTGTCGTAGTTTCTATCTCAATTCGAGTCGTGTTCTAACAAATCAGTTTCAATAACTATACATCTATCTAAAGTATCAGAAGAACGTACTAGTCATCAATTTAAAGAATAAAATAAACTTTCATCTTTGAATCTTTTGAACAGCTCAGATGAAGTTACTCATTAAGTTATCAGATATTCAAAACTATCTGATTTGCTTGAATAATGAACATAGAGCAGTTCAAAAGATCAAGAACAAACTACTCAAACATGATGATTCAAAGATCATCATTTCTAAAGCAATTATTGCTGTTCAGTCTTCAACTTTGAAGTTTGACTGATCAAAGTCGCGCAGCGCAGTTTTGATTAACGTCAAGAATGCAGATGTTCTAGTTGAAATCTGTTTTGTATGTCACAAATCAGATCATAGTTTCAAAGAATGCTTAAATCAATCTATCAAAGTTAATGCAGTTGATGAGAACTATGATTGTTTTGAACTCGATACTGAATCAGAGTTCAAGTCAAAAAACTAGTTATTTCTTCAATAATCATTGAAGTAAAGATTATATTTTTGTGCAATCTAAATGAAATTCTATTGAAAGAGAATTACTTTGATAAGTTGTTTCTAGTTAATGCTCTTCTCATCTTGCAGAATGAATCATTCAGTCTTCGCTTTTTGATAAACAGTGATTCAGTCATTTATATGATCATATATATCAATATAGTCAATAGAGTATGTAAATAGCTGAAAATTCAATCTATATCACTGACAAAAGAGAAGTTAATAAAAGAATATGATGAAAAAATATTTAAGAAAACTATCACTCATAAAATTCTATTGAATCTCATCATTAAAAGTCATAAGAAATTGACTGTTTCTATGTTGATAGCTGACATCAATCATCACAAAGTCATATTAGAAAAATCATGAATGAACAAAAATGAAATATTACTGAATATGTGAATCGACGTCATCATTTTTTCAAATCAATTAAATACTTTTATTTCGATTTTTTTGATTTCTTTCAATTCAAAGCACTCAAGTTGATTGTGATCAACTTTGTTTACTTTTATTTCTCAGTCAAAGATTTCTAGAATGCTCAAACGATCTGTTTCAACTATGATTTAGAAAGAGTCATTCTCAATTTGAAGCATAAATGTCGCTTCATTCAAAACACTGTTGAATCGCTCAAAAAAGAATCAGACTGAAGTATTCGCTCTATTCATGAAGAATATTGATAGAGAAATCACGTACAACACTCAGTGCAATTTGAACGCTTTGAACGTCTCTTTCATTGAGAAAACTACTCAGAATTTGAAAGCTATTAAAATCAAGCTGTCTTCAGAATATCATGATTTTCTAAATGTTTTTGATCAAGCTCAATTGAATAAACTACTCTTTCATCACTTCTACAATCATAAAATTGAACTCATCAATGATTCAACGTTTTCTTGCTGTTGAGTCTATTAAATGTTCTCTGTCAAACTTCTGAAAGTAAAGAAGTACTTAAACGAGAATCTGTCAAAGAAATTCATCACTTTCAGTCAGACTCTCTATTTCTTTTCTATTTTATTTGCTTTCAAAGCAAATGAAGATCTTCAATTCTGTGTGAACTATTGAAAGCTAAATGTCATTTTCAAAAGAAATAGATATTTTCTATCACTGATAAATGAGATCATTGATAAAATAGTGAGTTGCAAGCATCTGACTAAATTAAACATCGTATCAACATTCAACAAACTGCAAATGCATCTTGATAACGAGAATTACATCACTTTTATCACTGCTTTAGAAGCATATAAATACAAGATGTTATCATTCAAACTGACTAATGAATCGATCTTCTTTCAGCAATATATGAATGACATTTTATAAAACTTTCTGAACGACTTTTGTCAAGTCTATTTAGATGACATTCTCATCTATAGCAAAATGAGAAAGAAACATAAAGATCACATCTGTCACGATTCTAGTCTTCGTCTATTCTTCAACTAGTCTTCGCCTGATTTCATTCTAATCGAGTCTAGCACAGAGCTGAGAAACACACATATAAGAATCGAGTTCTTTTCTGTAGATACTTTTCTTTCTTAGCATTTATTTATTAGTTAAATGACACTTCTATGACTCGCTCTAGATCGATTTCTAACAGTAGATAAATGCTAATCAACTACTCTGCTATCGACGTGTAGATGATACGAAATAACCTACTTCGTTTATTCAGAAAATTCGCAAGGGATTCTTTGAATTACTTTCATCAAAACACATCTGCAAATTTACTCAAATTTATCAAATCAATCACTCAATCTTACTACAATCAAATCTATTCTTATCTTTCTCACAATGACACGTGACTCTGAATCAGTCGAGTCACGAACAGCTCGTCTGCTTAGAAGCACTGCTAGTAGACGAGTTTCTCTTATTTCTTTCGATGCTTCAGCGAAATCTCAGAATGTTGCTATCTCATGAGACATCAACATGAATCAACAACTTCGTCAATGAACTATTGATCAGTCAGACGAGATCATCAAGATGCTGATCGAGCTAAGAGATCAACGAGACATGACTTTGAAACTCAACGAGCAATGAATCGATGTTCAAGTCGATCACATCAAGAGACTTGATGAGCTAGAGATCAATCAAATGACAATAGACACTCAAGAAGAGACTATCGTTGAACTACGAAAGAAAGTCTTGAGTCTAAAAAAGAAACAGCGTTCAGCGAATCAGTCTCGATCTCGTCAGTCTACTGAATCTCGAGCTTCTACGAAATCTCTATCTCGTCAATCTATCGAGAATCATACTCGACGTGACTTGTTTACTCTATTCGATAATGATCATCACAAGTCTTTCAAGTTTTCGAACTCATCTGTATTCATCGACGAAGATGAATCAACATGAAATAGCTGAAGAATCAAGATGAACGACAAGCTTCAGACAAATGTCGATCACTTCGATAATGAGAATATCTGTATTGTCTATGTGATATCTAGACTAGAAGATGATGCTGCTGAACATATCTTCGCTTGATGTCAACATGACGCTTCGCATTCATACATCTCGATCGACGAGCTATTTGAGCATCTGAAAGAAATATACGATGAACTGAATAGAAATCAAAAGTGTCGTCGCGAGTACAACGCTCTTAGACAAACAGACAAGTCTTTCAATGTCTTCTACTTCGACTTTATGAAGCTATTCAGCTATCTAGACTACGACGATCGCACTCTGATGAACGATCTTCAGAATAAGATCAACAATCGCTTGCAGAATGCTCTATCAGTCTGTTCAGAGAACTTTACTTCGCTCACTCGCTTAAGAATCTTTCTTCAAGATGTGAATAATAAACAGTGAGTCAACTATCAGCTACGCAGTCAGCTTCGCACTGTCATCGCCAAAGTCACTATCGTACCTGATAAATGCGCTGTTACTTCATTGTCAGCAGTGACGACTTCGATAATCGAATATGTCAAGCCGACTATCTTTTCTATCTCTGAGTCAGTCAGATCGTCTATCGTCTGCTATATCTGCAAGACTTCAGATCACTTATTCAAGAACTGTTCTCAGAACAAGATCAACATCTCGACATCTTGTGCATTCATCTTTCGCCTACATGAAATCGTCATTTCGAAGAATAAAGAGAATGAGAAAATGTCTTCTTTCGAAGATAGCGAGGCAAAAAACTAGAAACTTTCATCAAAGACGCGATGAAAGATGTGTTAATTTCTTCAACGACGAGCATGTCAGATGATTCTTTTGCTTCTGAATCTTTGATTACTGAATGTGTACTTTCTAGCAATGAAATTAGTTACTCATTGAAGTCATTGATAGACATCGAAGCTGCTGACTATTCGTTCATTGATGAAGTGATCGCGCAGATTGTTTGTGATCAGTTGCAAATCGAGTCTCTGACTTTGATCAAAGCGAAGTCAATTCGAGAATTTGACGATCATTATGCTAAGAAACTCATTACTCATGTCATCTATTTGAACCTGACTGTTCAAGATCATACGATTGACACAGCTTTTATGTTGATCACTCGATTAAATCAACATCAAATGATTCTTGAAAAAACATGAATGAACAAAATCGATCTAGTAATAGATATGCAAATCGATTCTCTTCGATTTTCGAATTTCACTTCTAGTTAGAAATCGATTGTTCTACTCTCAAGTCATAGAACAATCACGAAACAGAAAAGCTTGACTTCTACTCATATACTAAAGAGATCTTTCACTTTCGTTACTTCTCAATTCAGTCAGGAATCACTCTCTTTCAGTCAAAAGAAGAGCTCGATCAAACAGTTAAAATCGCGTGACGCGACTTTAACTAACGTCAAAATTCCTAAATCAACGTCAGGTTCAACGAACATAGCAATGATAGAGACAACGACATATAGAATGTTAGTCAAACGTTCAGACGTCAAGATCTTTGCTGTTATCGTCTTGAAAATCGATCGACTCATAACTACAGCTGAAAACAAGTCTGAAGAAGTGAATCTGCATGAGCTTTCTCACGCTGAAGCTCTTGAGCAAGTCAAGATCAAGCTTTTCTCTGAATATCACGACTATCTAGACGTCTTCGATCGAGCAATGATCGATCAGCTATCATTGCATCGTTTCTACGATCACAAAATTGAGTTGATCGATGAAGAAACACTCTCGCGAAGCAGACTATATCAGATGTTCGATCACAAGCTTCAGAAGATAAAGAAGTATCTGATTGAACATCTGAACAAAGAGTTCATTTTCTTCAGCTTCGCATCATACGTCTCGCTCATCTTGTTCGCTGAAAAGAAAGACGAAAGTCTGCGTTTCTGCGTCGATTACAGAAAGCTCAATGCTTTGATCAAACGAGATCGCTATTCTTTGCTCTTGATAGACGAGACTTTCGCTCGTATACAAGAAAGCAAATATCTGACTCGATTGAACATCATTGTCGCGTTCAATAAACTGCGAATGCACTCAGATAGCGAAGATCTGACTATCTTTATCACCTTCTTCGACTCATACAAATATCATGTAATGCTCTTTGAATTAATCAACGAATCAACGTTCTATCAACACTATATGAACGACGTGCTGTTTGAATATCTTCATCAGTTTTGTCAGATCTATCTAGATGACATTATCATCTACAGCAAGATCTTGAAGAAACACAAGTGACATGTACGATTGATCTTGAATAGACTACGAGAAGCTGATCTACAGATAGACATCGATAAATGCAAGTTTCATGTTCAGAAAATCATCTTTTTGAGACTTTTGATGTCAATCGAGAGACTTAAGATGAATTCACGAAAGATACAAGCAGTAGTTGATTGATCTACACTCAATAACCTCATTCAGATGCAGTTCTTCATTGACTTCTGCAATTTCTATCGACGCTTCATCAAGAACTTTTCAAAGATTGTTCGTTCAATGATTCAACTCACTCAAAAGAAGATCATATTTGAATGAAATGAGGCTTGTCAGACTGCATTCGATCACATGAAGAGACGTATGACTGAGACTTCTATACTTCATCACTTTGATCAGACTCGTGAGACTATTCTGAAAACTGACTCATTCAACTACGTAAACGACGAAGTTCTCTCTCAATGTGATGACGAAGAAGTACTACATTCGATTGCTTTCTATAGCAAGAACATGTCTTCTGCTGAGTGCAACTACGAAATATACAATAAGAAACTGCTGATCATCATTCAAGCATTTGAGCATTGACGATTCGAACTGAAGTTGACTGACATTTCTATCAAGATGTTCATCGATCATCAAGCACTCATCTCATTGATGAAAGACAAGAAGCTGAGTCAACGACAGATGCGCTGAATTCAGAAGCTAGCTGACTTCAACTTCAAGATAATGTATCGATCTGATAAACAGAACATTAAGATCGATGCATTAACTCGTCGAGCTGACTTCGTGCCTAGAGATTTCGACGATGAACGCATTTGATATCAAAGAACTACTATTCTGACATCGAATTGAATGAAGATCGCTGATCTAGAGAAGAATAACGATCAATCAATCTATAAACAGATTCTTGAGACTAATGAGATCGACGAGAATTGTACGCTACTTCGCGAAGCAATAGCAAGAGACGAAGCACAATGCAAAGACATCAAGCTGAAGAATTGTCGAGTTCAGAATGAAATCTTATACAAAGACAGTCAGCTATGAGTTTCGTTCAATGAACTTCTGCAAATGAATCTGATTCGTGAGATACATGATCAGTCGTCGATCGATCATTCTGAAATTCTTAGAACAGTGAAGATCATAAAGTGAAATTACTATTGATCTTCTATGCGAAAAACGATAGATCGATATATTCGAAACTGCTACGTATGTCAACGTTCAAAGACATCAAGAAATAAATCAAATGACTTGCTTCAATCTCTATTTATATCTGAACAGCGATGACAAGACATAGCAATGAACTTCATTATCGATCTATCTGATTCGTACGATTACAACGCTATTCTGACTGTCATCTGCAGATTGTCAAAAGAGAGACATTATATCTCTTGCATCACTGATGATGAAGATATCACAGCTGAAAAGACAGCTGAAATGCTGATTCAATGAGTATATCGAACTCATGATCTATCAAGCTTCATAGTATCTGATCGAGATTCGCAATTCACCTCTATACTATGAAAGTTTCTTTGCAAACGACTGAGCATTTTTCTTCAATTGTTCATCGTCTATCATTCTCAGATCGACAGTCAAAGCGAACGAGTCAATCAAGACATCGAGCGTTATCTTCGATTCTTCTGTTCGTATATGCAGAACGACTGATCTAAGTGACTATTCATGATCGAGTTTGTCAACAATAACGTCTTGTCATCAGTCATCTTCTTGACTCTCTTCTTCATGAACAAGAGCTTTCATTCTCATATGAGCTTCGACTCTGACATCATCGAGTATGAAAGCATTCGCGAACGCTTGCAGATCGATCGAATCAAGAATATATCTGAACAAATGAACAAGACTTTGATCTTCGCTTGTGAAGCTCTGATCAAAACACGAAAACAAATGATGAATCAAGCTAATAAGCATAGAAAGAAGATCAATTACAAGATCGAATCAAAGATGTTTCTGAACGAACGAAACATCATTACAGCGAGATCTTTCAAAAAATTGAATGACAAGATGCTTGATTCATTTCAGATCACTGAGTCTGTTGACTCATTTTATAAGTTGAAACTATCAGAGACTATGCATATACACGACGTATTTCATTCAGAGCTTCTTCGTTCTGCCGTCGATGATTCTCTGTCTGATCAAAAGAATGAATCTTCGAAATCAATAGTGATAAACGATGAAGACGAATGAGAAATCGATGATATACTGAACTCTCGACGCTATAGAAGACGACTTCAATATCGAGTCAAATGAAAGAGCTATGATAACGATCTCAACTAATATAACGCTGACGACGACGAATTTATGAACGCTCAAGAGATGATTGACGACTTTCATATCAAATATTCAAGAAAAGCGCACTAAGAAACAACATTCATGTGAACATGAATAGTCAAGAGAAGAGAGTAATGTCACGATTCTAGTCTTCGTCTATTCTTCAACTAGTCTTCGCCTGATTTCATTCTAATCGGGCCTAGCACAGAGCTGAGAAACACACATATAAGAATCGAGTTCTTTTCTGTAGATACTTTTCTTTCTTAGCATTTATCTATTAGTTAAATGACATCTCTATGACTCGCTCTAGATCGATCTCTAACAACATCAAACTAGTATTGAGTCAACTACGTGAAGTTGAACTGCAGATGAATATTCAAAAGTGCAAATTTGATGTAGAAGAAACAGTCTTTCTAGAAGTCATTGTATCAGAACAAGATCTTTGCATGAATTCAAGTAAGATGATCATCATAGTCAACTGAACTACTTCAATCAATTTGAAAGAAATTCAGAACTTCATGAGATTTGTAAACTTTTATCGTCGTTTCATTAAAGACTTCTTCAAACTAGTAAAATTGTTCACTCAATTGACTAGAAAAGACAAGTCTTTTGTTTGAAACGAAGTCTGCGTTTAAGCTTTCAGAAATTTGAAGAAACAGATCAGTTTCGCTTCAGTTCTTCGTGTTTCAATCTTAAACGTCAGACTATTTTGAAAATCAATGCATTAAACTATGTAAAAGATGAAATACTGTCTCAGTACAATGATGAGAGTGTACTTCACTCAATGATTTTCTACAGCAAAAGCATAATTCTCGCTGAAATCAACTATCATATCTATGACAAGAAATTGCTGATCATTATTCGCTGTTTCAAATATTGATAACTCAAGCTGAAATGTACTGAATTATTCATTCAGATATTCATTGATCATTAAGCTTTGAAAATCTTCATGAAAAACAAACAGTTGAGTTGACATCAAGTCAACTATCTGAACATTCTATTGAAGTTCAATTTTCAGATCATCTTTAGATCAGACAAAATGAACACTAAAGTCGATGCGTTAACTTGAATGTCTTTAGCGAACGTTTCTGAATCAGCTAAATGATTTGAAGATTGCTTTCAAACTATTCTTACTTTTGATAAAGTCAATATTCTATCTATTGACTTGAAATCAAGCGCAAATTCGAAATCAGAAGTCAATTTCTATCAGAGAGTATAATTAGTCAATTAAATGAATGAGTTTTGCAACGAATATAAACAAGCTAAAAATGACAACAAGCTCAAACTTCATAGCATTAAGATGAAGAACTGCGAAATTATTGATGATGTTTTATTTAGAAAAAAATTACTTTGAGTTTTCAAGAACATGCACACGAAACTACTACAAAAAGTGCATGATCAATCTTTCATCTCTCATCTCAACAATAAATAAACTATTGATCTAGTTCAGCGCTTCTACTATTGATCAGATTATCAAGCTACTATTAAATAGTACATTCGAAACTATCATATCTGTCAACGAAGCAAAGTCTTTAAAAATGCAATTAATGAACTTCATCAATCTCTATTTATCTCACTAGAATGATGAAAAGATATAGCTATGAACTTCATAACTAAGTTATCTCTGTTGAAGAACTATTCATTCAAGAATGAAATTCTTTATTAAAGTAAAAGAGAATCATTGAAGTGATTGAGAAAATATTGAAATTGTCGCTGAATTTCATCATAAATATTCATTTAACTCAGTCGTTCTGCATGTAATTGCAATAGATTCTAAGTTCACGTTCAACGTCTTGATTGACTTGTTTCAATTGATCATCAATTTCAGAATGATAAACTGTGAATAAACTAGCTGTGATTCTCAGTCGCTTGCAAAGACTTTTTCACATAATCAATATGAATTGAAAGTCTCTGTTTGAAACAATAGAACTGAGTAGATCATGCAGTCGATAGACGTTTCATAGCATGATTCAAATCATTTCTTCAACTGAGATGTCATCGTCTTTTCAATGACAGAAAACATAGTGACATTCTTTGATAAAATGATATATGATTGTGCAAATGACGTTATAGTCTTCTGACAGAGATAATTCAATGATGAAGTTCATAGCTATATCTTTTCAGCGTTTCTGTGAAATTAAGAGAGAATGATGAATTTCATTGATGCTATTTCTAGAAACTTTGCTTCGCTGACAAGCATGACAGTTTCAAATGTATCATTGAATAGTAGCTCAATGATCTGATCAATAGTAGAAACGCTGAACTAGATCAATGATTCATTTATTGTCGAGATGAGAGATTGAAGATTGATCATGCACTTCTTGTAGTAATTTCGTGTGCATGTTCTCAGAGATTCACAGTAAATCTTTTCTAAATAAAACATTGTCAATGATTTCACAGTTCTTCAATTTAGTGATATGAAATTTGAGCTTGTTATCATTCATAGCTTATTTATATTTGCTGCAGAACTCATTTATTTAATTGACTAATTGTACTCTTTGATAAAGATTGACTTCTGATTTTGAATTTGCGCTTGATTTCAAGTCAATAAATAGAATATCAACTCTATCAAAGATAAGAATAGTTTGAAAGTGATCTTCAAATCATTTAGCTGATTCAGAGATGTTTGCTAAAGACATTCTTGAAGTTGTTAGAGATTGATTTAGAGCGAGTCATAGAAGTGTCATTTAACTAATAGATAAATGCTAAGAAAGAAAAGTATTTACAGAAAAGAACTCGATTCTTATATGTGTGTTTCTCAGCTCTGTGCTAGACTCGATTAGAATGAAATCAGGCGAAGGTTAGACGAAGAATAGACGAAGGCTAGAATCGTAACATTACTCTTCTCTCTTGACTATTCATGTTTGCATGAATGTTGTTTCTTAGTGCGCTTTTCTTGAATATTTGATATGAAAGTCGTCAATCATCTCTTGAGCGTTCATAAATTCGTCGTCGTCAGCGTTATATCAGTTGAGATCATTGTCATAGCTCTTTCATTTGACTCGATATTGAAGTCGTCTTCTATAGCGTCGAAAGTTCAGTATATCATCGATTTTTCATTCGTCTTCATCGTTTATCACTATTGATCTCAAAGATTCATTCTTTTGATCAGACAGAGAATCATCAACGACAGAACGAAGAAGCTCTGAATGAAATACATCATGTATACGCATAGTCTCTGATAGTTTCAACTTATAGAATGAGTCAACAGACTCAGTGATCTGAAATGAATCGAGCATCTTGTCATTCAATTTTTTGAAAGATCTCGCTGTAATGATGTTTCGTTCATTCAGAAACATCTTTGATTTAATCTTGTAATTGATCTTCTTTCTATGCTTATTAACTTGATTCATCATTTGTTTTCATGTTTTGATCAGAGCTTCACGAGCGAAGATCAAAGTCTTGTTCATTTGTTCAGATATATTCTTGACTTGATCGATCTGCAAGCGTTCGCGAATGCTTTCATACTCGATGATGTCAGAGTCGAAGCTCATACGAGAATGAAAGCTCTTGTTCATGAAGAAGAGAGTCAAGAAAATGACTGATGACAAGATGTTATTGTCGACAAACTTGATTATGAGTAGTCACTTAGATCAGTCGTTCTGCATATACGAACAGAAGAATCGAAGATATCGCTTGATGTCTTGATTAACTCGTTCGCTTTGATCGTCGATCTGAAAATGATAGACGATGAACAATCGAAGAGAAATGCTCAGTCGTTTGCAAAGAAACTTTCATAGTATAGAGATGAATTGCGAACTTCGATCAGATACTATGAAGCTTGATAGATCATGAGTTTGATATACTCATTGAATCAGCATTTCAGCTGTCTTTTCAGCTGTGATATCTTCATCATCAGTGATGCAAGAAATATAATGCCTTTCTTTTGACAATCTGCAGATGACAGTCAGAATAGCGTTGTAATCGTACGAATCAGATAGATTGATAATGAAGTTCATTGCTATGTCTTGCCATCGCTGTTCAGATATAGGTAGAAGTTGAAGCAAGTCGTTTGATTTATTTCTTGATGTCTTTGAACATTGACATACATAGCAGTTTCGAATATATCGATCTATCGTTTTTCGCATAGAAGATCAATAGTAATTTCGCTTTATGATCTTCACTGTTCTAAGAATTTCAGAATGATCAATCGACGATTGATCATGTATCTCACGAATCAGATTCATTTGTAGAAGCTCGTTGAACGAGACTCATAGCTGACTATCATGATACAAGATTTCATTCTGAGTTCGACAATTCTTCAATTTGATATCTTCATATTGTGTCTCGTCTCTTGCTATTGCTTCGCGAAGTAGCGTACAATTCTCGTCGATCTCATTAGTCTCAAGAATCTGTTTATAGATTGATTGATCATTATTCTTCTTTAGATTAGCGATCTTCATTCAATTCGATGTCAGAATAGTAGTTCTTTGATATCAAACGCGTTCATCGTCGAGATCTCTAGACACGAAGTCAGCTCGACGAGTTAATGCATCGATCTTAATGTTCTGTTTGTCAGATCGATACATTATCTTGAAGTTGAAGTCAGCTAGCTTCTGAATTCAGCGCATCTGATGTCTGCTCAGCTTTTTATCTTTCATCAATGAAATGAGCGCTTGATGATCGATGAACATCTTGATAGAAATGTCAGTTAGCTTCAGTTCGAGTCGTCAGTGTTCAAATGCTCGAATGATGATCAGAAGTTCTTTATCATATATCTCGTAATTGCATTCAGCAGAAGACATGTTCTTGCTATAGAAGACAATCGAATGTAGAACATCTTCATCATCATATTGAGACAGAACTTCATCGTTGACGTAGTCGAATGAGTTGATTTCAAGAATAGTCTCACGAGTTTGATCAAAGTGACGTAGTATAGAAGTCTCGATCATACATCTCTTCATATGATCGAAGACGATCTGACAGACTTCATTTCATTCAAATATGATCTTCTTTTGAGTGAGTTGAATCATTGAACAAACAATCTTCAAAAAGTTCTTGATGAAGCGTCGATAGAAGTTGCAGAAGTCAATGAAGAACTGCATCTGAATGAGATTATTGAGTGTAGATCAATCAACTACTGCTTGTATCTTTCGTGAATTCATCTTAAGTCTCTCGATTGACATCAAAAGTCTCAAAAAGATGATTTTCTGAACATGAAACTTGCATTTATCGATGTCTATCTGTAGATCAGCTTCTCGTAGTCTATTCAAGATCAATCGTACATGTCACTTGTGTTTCTTCAAGATCTTGCTGTAGATGATAATGTCATCTAGATAGATCTGACAAAACTGATGAAGATATTCAAACAGCACGTCGTTCATATAGTGTTGATAGAACGTTGATTCGTTGATTAATTCAAAGAGCATTACATGATATTTGTATGAGTCGAAGAAGATAATGAAGATAGTCAAATCTTCGCTACCTGAGTGCATGCGTAGCTTGTTGAACGCAACAATGATGTTCAATCGAGTCAGATACTTGCTTTCTTGTATACGAGCGAGAGTCTCGTCTATCAATGACAAAGAGTAGCGATTTCGTTTGATCAAAGCATTGAGCTTTCTGTAATCGACGCAGAAACGCAGACTTTCGTCTTTCTTTTCAGCGAACAAGATGAGCGAGACGTATGATGCAAAGCTGAAGAAAATGAATTCTTTGTTCAGATGTTCGATCAGATACTTCTTTATCTTCTGAAGCTTGTGATCAAACATCTGATATAGTCTGCTTCGCGAGAGCATTTCTTCATTGATCAACTCAATTTTGTGATCGTAGAAACGATGCAATGATAGCTGATCGATCATTGCTCGATCGAAGACATCTAGATAGTCGTGATATTCAGAGAAAAGCTTGATCTTGACTTGCTCAAGAACTTCAGCGTGAAAAAGCTCATGCAGATTCACTTCTTCAGACTTGTTTTCAGCTGTAGTTATGAGTCGATCGATTTTCAAGACGATAACAGCAAAGATCTTGACGTCTGATCGTTTGACTAACATTCTATATGCAGCTGTCTCTATCATGAATATGTTGATTGAACTGAAAGCTGATTTCAGACTGAACGTCGATTTAGAATTGATGCTAGACGAAACTGCTTCAAGCGATTTTGACTGTTTGATCGTTTTAACAAACTTCTCTTTTGACTGATCGAAAGAAAGTGATTTCTGACTGAGTTGAGAGATAACGAAAGTGAAGAGTCTTCTCAGTATATGAGTAGAAGTCAAGCTCTTCTGTTTCGTGATTGTTCTATGACTTGAGAGTAGAACAATCGATTTCTGACTAGGGATGAAATTCGAAAATCGAAGAAAATCGATTCGCATATCTATTACTAGATTGATTTTGTTCATTCATGTTTTTTCAAGAATCATTTGATGTTGATCTAATCAAGTGATCAACATAAAAGCTGTGTCAATCGTATGATCTTGAACAGTCAGATTCGAATAGATGGCATGAGTAATGAGTTTCTTAGCATAATGATCGTCAAATTCTCGAATTGACTTCGCTTTGATCAAAGTCAGAGACTCGATTTGCAACTGATCACAAACAATCTGCGCGATCACTTCATCAATGAACGAATAGTCAGCAGCTTCGATGTCTATCAATGACTTCAATGAGTAACTAATTTCATTGCTAGAAAGTACACATTCAGTAATCAAAGATTCAGAAGCAAAAGAATCATCTGACATGCTTGTCGTTGAAGAAATTAACACATCTTTCATCGCGCCTTTGATGAAAGCCTCTAGTTTTTTGCCTCGCTATCTTCAAAAGAAGACATTTTCTCATTCTCTTTATTCTTCGAAATGATGATTTCATGTAGGCGAGAAATGAAAGCTCGAGAAGCAGAAGTGTCGACTTTGTTCTGAGAGCAGTTCTTTGACAAGTGACTCGAGATCTTGCAGATATAGCAAACGATAGGCGATCTGACTGACTCAGGTGTAGAAAAGATAGTCGACTTGACATATTCGATTATCGAAGTCGTCACTGCTGGCAGAGAAGTAGCGCGCTTTTCAGGTGCGACGATGACTTTGGCGATGATCGTGCGACGTTCGCTTCGAAGCTGATAATTGACTCGCTGTCTATTATTCACACTCTGAAGAAAGCTCTTGAGGCGATGTAGAATGGTAAAATCTTTCGAGCAAATCGATAGAGCATTCTGCAAGCGATTGTTGATCTTATTCTGAAGGTCGTTCATCAGAGTGCGATCGTCGTATTCTAGATAGCTGAATAGCTTCATAAAGTCGAAGTAGAAGACATTGAAAGGCTTTTCTGCTTGCCTCAGAGCGTTGTACTCGCGACGACACTTCCGATTCTTATTCTGGTCATCGTATATTCCTTTCAGATGCTCAAATAGCTCGTAGGTCGAGATGTAAGAATGCGAAGCGTCATGACGACGTCGGGCGAAGATATGCTCAGCAGCATCACCTTCTAGTCTAGATATCACATAGACAATACAGATATTCTCATTATCGAAGTGATCGGCATTTGCCTGAAGCTTGTCGTTCATCTTGATCCTTCAGCTATCTCATGTTGATTCATCTTCGTCGATGAATACAGGTGGGTTCGGAAACTTGAAAGACTTGTGATGATCATTATCGAATAGAGTGAACGACTCACGTCGAGTATGATTCTCGATAGATTGACGAGGTAGAGATTCAGTAGGCTGGCGAGGTCGAGGCTGATTCGCTGAATGCGATACTTCTTTGAGTTTATCCTTGAGATTCAACATCTTCTCTCGATAGCGTTTGTTTGCCTCTTCTAGAGTGTCTATGATCATCTGTTTGACCTCTAGTTGATTCAATCTCTTGTCATGTTCGGCTTGAACAACGATTCACTGCTCGTTCAGTTTCAAAGCCATGTCTCGTTGATCTCTTAGCTTGACCAACATCTTGATGATCTCGTTCGACTGATCATGAGCTCATTGACGAAGTTGTTGACTCGTGTTGATGTTTCATGAGGTAGTGGCATCCTGAGGTTCAGCTGGGGCATCGGAAGGAATAATGAAAACGCGTCTGCTAGCAGTGCTTCTAAGCAGATGAGCTGTTCGTGGCCCGACTGGTTCGGAGTCGCGTGTCATTGTGAGAAAGGTAGATAGGTAGATTTGATTGAGTGATTGATTTGATAAATTTGAGTAAATTTGAATGTGTGTTTTGGTGAAAGTAATTCGAAGAATTCCTTGCGAATTTTCTGAATAGAAGTAGGTTATTTCGTATCATCTACACGTCGATAGCAGAGTAGTTGATTAGCATTTATCTACTGTTAGGAATCGGCCTAGAGCGAGTCATAGAGATGTCATTTAACTAATAGATAAATGCTAAGAAAGAAAAGTATCTACAGGAAAGAACTCGATTCTTATATGTGTGTTTCTCAGCTCTGTGCTAGGTCCGATTAGGATGAAACCAGGCGAAGGTTAGGCGAAGAATAGGCGAAGGCTAGAATCGTAACAGAAGTTAGCGCATCAACTTTAATGTTCATTTTGCCTGATCTAAAGATGATCTGAAAATTGAACTTTGATAAAATGTTCAGATAGTTGACTTGACGTCGACTCAGCTGTTTGTTTTTCATGAAGATTTTCAAAGCTTGATGATCAATGAATATCTGAATAAGTAATTCAGTACATTTCAGCTCAAGTCATCAATGTTTGAAACAGCGAATAATGATCAGCAATTTCTTGTCATAGATATGATAGTTGATTTCAGCGAAAATCATGCTTTTGCTGTAGAAGATCATCGAGTGAAGTACATTCTCATCATCATACTGAGACAGTATTTCATCTTTTACATAGTTTGATGCATCGATTTTCAAAATAGTCTGACGTTTGAGATTGAAATGACGAAGAACTGAAGTGAAATTGATCTGTTTCTTCAGATTTCTGAAAGCTTGAATGCAAACTTCGTTTTAAACAAAAAATGTGTCTTTTCTAATCAATTGAATGAATGATTTGACTAGTTTGAAGAAGTTTCTAATGAAACAACGATAGAAGTTCACAAATCTCACAAAGCTCTGAATTTCTTTCAAATTGATTGAAGTAGTTCAGTTGATTATTGTTAGGGGCCAGCATAGAGCGAGTCATATGGGTGTAATGTAACGAGTATATAAATGCTAAGGAAGGAAAGTATCTAGAAGGGAAGGGCCGGCTATCTATATGACTCAGGGGAACATAAGCTAACCC
>JAABUU010000590.1_pt1 | contig 79724 bp, 86 predicted proteins | sample 5559301 | NCBI WGS metagenome assembly JAABUU01 (sample SAMN10711884, study PRJNA513360) | rock metagenome | isolation source: Antarctica rocks | place: Antarctica: Victoria Land, Richard Nunatak white
GGTTGTGTGCTAGGTGATCTTTTGTGGAGCTGAAGACTGGAACTGCATATTTTGCGACGGAAGTGTTGGGTAAATGCTGTGAGAGAGGGGGTTTAGGGGGGTGTTGTGTGTTATTTTGGAGCTAGAGTCTTCAATTAGCAGATGAAAGTAGAGCCGGCAACTGTACCGAAAAACCGAGGTTTTGGGAGTACCTATATATTCCATACATGCTATTTCCGGGCCCACTGTCGTTGGTCTGGTCTAATGTCATAAGATTCATTGTTCAGCCAACTTGTCGAACTACACCCTCCATATTGCATCTGCCATCTTCGCCACCTGCGCCATCTCCTCCACATCATGCACCCTAACGATATCAGCTCCTCCTTTCACAGCTGCTGTCACTGTAGCCGCAGTCCCCCAAACCCTCTCACGGGCTTCTTTCACACCAGTGATCCGTCCTATAAACCCTTTCCGGCTCGTGCCGACCACCCACGGGAACCCTTGCAAGCCTTCCCAGTTCCGTAGCTTATCGAACTGCCGCAGTATTTCCAAGTTTTGTGACTCATTCTTTGCGAAGCCAATGCCCGGATCAAGTATGATTCGCCAGCGCCGGATACCAGCCTTTTCTGCGGCAGATACGCGTTCGAGGAGCTCGGTAGCTACTCCGCTAATCACACCATCAGGGTAGGAGGTTAGAGAAACCATTGTGTCGGGCGTGCCACGCATGTGCATTAGTACGACTGTACATCCGAGCTTTGCCATCGTAGTGAGCATGTATGGATCCATCTGTCCAGCAGAGACATCATTGACAACATTTGCTCCTGCGGCTATGGCTGCGGCTGCAACGGAGGCACGGTAGGTATCTACCGATACCGCCAATCTGTTGAAAGCGGACTGTGAGCGGATAGACTTTATGGTGGGAAGAATGCGGGATAGCTCTTCCTCTGCAGATACTTGAGGGGCGTGAGGTCGGGTGGACTGTCCGCCTATATCTAAAATAGAGACACCAGCAGAAACATTCTTTTCTAATATTGACTGGATAGAGGAAGTGCCAGCCGTATGGAGACCGCCATCGGAAAAGGAATCGGGGGTTAAGTTAAGAATACCCATGACCTTAGTGGGCCGAGTGAGTAATGAAGAGGATATGGGAGGGATGCTGGGTGAAAGGAAGGTCAAAGGCGAAAGCGGGATTGTAGGTTTGGGAAGTTGTACGAGTCTAGCCAAGAAGCTGGGTGATACCAAAGGGGGAGGAAGGACGGCATGAGGGATGAGACTGAGTGGTCAGGTATGCTTCATTAACATCGGGAGAGGTAGGAGACTTACTCGCAAAGTGGTCTTAGAACAAATTCGCGCTCGAATATTCGCTTGTGCGGTATAGAGAGACGTTCTGTCTCAACAAAATCATCACCGTATAACAGGATGTCGAGGTCAATACTGCGAGGGCCATTCTGCACGGTCTTTTGTCTGCCAAGTGTATTCTCAATATCTTTGAGCTCATCTAACAACTCAAAAGGTCCGAGGTTTGTCTCAATCTGAGATATAGATTAGCTTAAGGAACCACGCTTGGGAGAAAGTCACTCCACGCCAGCACTATACCGACCTCACACGCTCCGTTGATGAATGGATGTTGATCCTGCAGGTACATAGGTTCAGTCTCATAGAGCGCACTCGTTCGAGCAACATTGATACCGCGACGCTTCATCTCAAGGCACGCGGACTCGACCATGCCCAGCCGATCCCCAACATTACTTCCAAGAGCAACGTAAGCTCGACGCATCTCAGCAGCGAGGTGGTCATTCTTTGTAGAATGCCGTATCTTTTCATAAACCGAGCGCTGTAAACTGACAAAGGTATTAACCCTTTGGGACGTAGAGTCATTCCGCGTGTGATCTACGGTTCCGATAAGGCGTTTTGTATGTTGAGATCGTGTCCAGACTGAAATTTCGGATAACCTGCAAGCCATCGATTCATCCGCTGTCTGGAAAGCTAGGTTCGCAAGCCGTAACTCTAGCGCCTGAGAATCTGTAAAAGACTCATTTTCTATATGTTTAGCGACTCTTGCAAGGACCTCAAACATCGGAGGAAGAGATCCAGAACTTAAGGAGTTGAGCTCGGATTCTTTGCACACTTTCTGGCTTTGGTTTTCCTTACGCAATACCACAGGGTCTGTCAACTCTCGTTTTTCTGTTGAACGTAGATATATCATGATCTCTTGTGTCCTACTACCAATTGCAGTGGTTACTGTTGCAACTCTGAGGCATGTATACTCGTATTGCTCCCAACCATTATGAGACCGATTAGTACCTTCTTCAGATGTGTTTCTTTTAAGAACATGGAAATTAGTTCCCTGAAATCTACCATCAACTTTGACGGCAAATTGAACCTGAACCGCCTTTGCGCTCTTGTAAGATGCCAAGATGCTGTCGGCTACCCTACGCCCAATATCTAGAATAGATATGTTGGGACAGATCTCTGCCCTCAAAGTCTTGATGGCCTCCAGACCATCTGGTGGTGGACCTCCTTGGTCTTGTAGTGTCTCTATCCTGATAATAACATTTATGTTTTGGATGTCGTGTTCGGGTCGCGCATTCTTACTCCTTCGAAAGCTGGTTAGGAAGATAACATCCTCAAGTTTGAAGTGCAGCCCACTACATACGGACGAAATCCCTCTAAAGCTATCGCCCAAGAATTGCCAATTGGTCGCCGTCGTGGTGCTCTGGCTTTTTCTGCAAATCTCCAACTATGGCTATGACTATGGGTATTACATTGCTTTTGCACGCCACCGTAGCTGATGGGAGACCATACTGCAGCTCTGTGTAGTAATAATGAAGAGCATGTATGTGAATGAAGAGTCTTCTCCGTCAAGCATCGCGCAAGTGAAGATAGCCTGTACCCAGAAGTCGAGGTAGAACTATGGTGAAGAAGCATGAGTCTCTCATTGTTCTGCAGACGGGAGGTTCTGCAGACGGGAGGTTCTGCAGATGGGAGGTTGCCGATTGCCTTTTGTGGATACGGATATTTCGAGATGGAGCTTAACCGCATTCAGCATTCGGCCGTAGATTTGTTTTGTATCTCTGGTGGAAAGATGCCTCGGCTCCCCACCACATGTATATCCTCGCCCTCTGCCGTACTCCCTTCTCCTCCATAAAGCTTGCCAGCATTGTCTTCCATACTTCCCCAAATCTACTCGAATCTCGATAACATTTCCCACTTCATATCCTACCAATTCAAACATGGCTTCGCCTCGTAAGTGCCGGCAACTATTTCCCTCGATCTCCATGTCAAGCCTCTAACATTGCCTCTAGAACAACTCCGCACCACGGTCACTGACCTCCTCAAGATTAATCACCCGATTATGCTCGCAGGTATGAACGTGGCTGCAGGACCCAAGCTTGCTGCCGCCGTTACAAATGCCGGCGGGTTGGGTGTCATTGGCGGCGTTGGCTACACCCCAGACATGCTCCGAGAACAGATTGCCGAGCTCAAGGGCTTCCTCAAGGAAAAAAACGCTCCGTTTGGTGTAGATCTCCTGATTCCACAAGTGGGCGGCAACGCCCGGAAGACGAAGTAAGCCGAGGATTTTTATGACAATGGATTAGTCCAAATGCTGACCGATTGTCTCTGGCAGTTATGATTACACCAAGGGCAAGCTAGACGACCTCATAACTATCATAATCGACAGCGGAGCCAAATTATTCGTTTCAGCGGTCGGCGTTCCCCCGAAGCATGTCGTTGACCGTCTCCACAAGAATGGCATCTTCTACATGAACATGATCGGCCACCCCAAGCATGTCCAAAAATGCCTGGATGTTGGCGTTGACATGATCTGCGCCCAGGGCGGAGAAGGCGGTGGACACACGGGAGATGTGCCAACAACTATCCTAATCCCCACTGTTGCGGAGATGGTCAAGGGCAAGAAGAGTCCTATGACCGGCGACCAAGTACAGATCGTTGCTGCTGGAGGCTTGTTCAACGGACAATCAGTCGCTGCTGCGCTCATGCTTGGCGCCAGCGCTGTATGGATTGGCACACGATTCGTACTCTCAGAGGAAGCCGGTGCTCCCAAGGCGCATCAGGAGGCTGTCAGGACATCAGGCTTTGACGATAACGTTCGCACGATCATCTTCACAGTAAGCAATCCAAGCAGCCCTATACTCGGCAATCAAAACACCGCCCAAAACTAACCCCTCCCCACAGGGCCGCCCCCTCCGCGTCCGCAATAACGCCTACATCCGCAACTGGGAAGAAAACCGCGCGCAAGAAATCAAAGACCTCACCACCAAAGGCACGATCCCCGTCGAGCACGACTTCGAAACCCTAGGCGACGACATCGACGATGACACCATGGAAAACGCCCGCCCGTTCCTGATGGGCAAGGCGGCGGCGGTGGTGAACGAGAAGAAGAGCGCAAAGGAGATTGTGGATGAGATGGTTGGCGACGCGGTGCAGTGGCTGGCAAAGGGCCAGAGCATGGTGAAGAAGACGAGTAAATTGTAGACGACTTCTGTAAACATTATGGTTTTGCTCTCTTGGGCGGGGTTTGGCATATATATCTTCGCTGCTTCATCCAACAACTCCAAAACTCATTTCCAACTTTCAAACCACCTCCCCACCAACCGCATCCCCGTTTGACCCAAGCCCCCAAACAACCTCCGCCCTCTTCCTCTTATCACCCCATCCCACCACCACATCCTCTGCATCCTTCACAACTTCCGCATCCCCCAAACCAACAATCCCAACCGGAACCGCCTTTTCGCCTTCTCGATATATCGGTAGTGGGGGGAGGGGTTTGTTCGTATCCACAACTCCGGTTGCCGATTTGGAAGACCGCAAGGACAAGGCGCGGGAGGTATTCGTTGAGGTAAGCGGGGTGGAGAGGGGGAAGCGGGATTTGGAAGGGCGGAGGTGGGCGGTGCTGGAGTTGCCGGCGGTGAGGCGGGCGAGGCGGGTGCGGAGGGAGGTGTGGGCGAGGGTTGTGGCGACTGTGAGATGGGGGTGGGGGGTTAGTTGGGTTGGCTAGAAGGAGTGAGGTGGTGACGTTGGGGGGATGGAGGGATGGAGGGAGGGGCAAGGGGGTGGTGTGGAAGGTTGGATGTGTGGGTGACGGGGGGGAAGTGAGGGAGATGCCAAATGGATAATAAGGGTTATGGAAATATAATGCTAACCTTTCATCTCCTCCTTTTCCAAGTCTTTCTTCTTCATCCATCCTTTTACCTTCTTCATTTCCATCTTCGCGCTTTTCCAAAGTCGACATCCACTTTCCGCTTCCGCATTTGTCCTGATCGCGTTTTCTTTTTCGATCATTCGATGGTACAGGTTTGGTCCCTGGTGATGGCGCTTGAGATTGTTGGGTTGGATGGAGATGTGTTTCCCATTTGTGCATCCGGCATGTGGCATGCCTTTGTACTGCATGATGCTGTCCATGTCGTTGGTTGTGCGTTTGGAAATTGTAATATGGTTGAGGTGTAGAGGGATGTAGCTTGTTAGAGATTTAAATATATGGAAATTGGGTTATGATGGCACGGTTATGCAGCAACAATGGATGTGAGGATTGATTGATGGACGAGGTAGAGAGTAAGATCAAAGGAAAATAAATATAAATAACGAGGAAGAGGGAGAGGTGGACTTGACTAAATTGGGAATGAGAAGATTTGAGAAGAGAAAAATACCTAATTTGCGGTGGTTAGAGAGGAGAGCTGGGTGCCAGGGATATTCTTGGTTTCGGTTTTTGGCAACTTTCCCAGTTTGGGCCAGATAAATTCAGAAGCCTAAGCTTTCGCCCTGGCCGATTCTTACAATTGACTCATACAAACCCGAGAAGTGTGGAGCCGAAGATTCGGCGAGAGTTGTTAAGAGATATTTGAAGCGTTGAAAGCAGTTCTGGATAAGTACGAGAGCCTAAGTCTTGGAGTTGAATTTTGCGCAAGCCGATGTTACTAGAACAATCTGTTTCATCTACTGCACCACGATGCCACAGTATGGAGCGGTCAGAGCCAAGTCTTAAGTAGGCGGTGGAGACTGAGTTTCTGTAATGCCAGGCATTTGTTCTGTTGCAAAGCTTTAGGAAGATATTGAGCTGCTTCGATTTGGGGATTGTGGCATCATGGCAGTACTAGAACGGGGCTTTGGAATAAGATGCACAGTTCAGCACCTGTGCAAGGTGCATGGTGCATGACTGCTGGTTTCGTCAAGAGTGGAATTCGAGGCCTTCCAATCCTCCTTCAGCTGGCCGATGCTTGCTTAAGTAAATCCATGAGCCTGGCTCCTGCCACGGTGGCTGCGGTCACTTTCGCTGGGGTACGCTCGCAATGACGGCTTTTCTTAAGTTCGCTGCGAGAAGCCACATTGTCTGCAATCTATAGATCCTTGCGGAATGGACAACCGCGAAATATTGAACATATTTGGAATATCAAGACCTGAACTTTGCCATCGCCAGTAACATCTTTCGACAGATGAAGGAACGTTCATAAACAACCTATTTGAGTTAGATATTGCAAAGTACAGAGGTAAGCTCACGCAAAGCTCTATTATTTTGGAGCAACGATACACTGAACCTCAAGAGACATGATGCACACTTATGAGCCAAGTTGCAAGATGACGCCTCAAGGATATGCAAGAGCAAGTTTGTGCCCGAAAGCAAGCGGGCCAGGCAGAGAAAATGGGTACAACAGCGATGGTACAAACTTGTACTTTTTTTTTCTTGGAATGCGTATCAGGCGCTGAGTATGGTTCGAAGCGCGGTGCTGGCCTGGACGTTGAACTAGATCAGAAGTGTTCATAAAGAGCTTTCCCCAAAACTTCCAAGATCGTTTGCATGAAGTTGAATATGATGTTAAGGTATCTAAACCTCGAGAGTCTTCCGAAGGTCGGGAAAAAGAAAGAGCGATCCCTCGGATGTCATTGAGGCGACTTTTACCCCACCCAGTTTTGCCCCACTATGCTCTTATTCAAACGATACATTTATCAAGTATGCTCATCATGTACAATTCTTCAACAGGTAATACATCGCTATCGTCCAGGCACCGACAACTTGGCAGACTCAATCGTTCTTCCGTTTATTGCTGGAGGATCCCATAATTCTTAAGAACCTCAGCTTGAGAGCGATGGTTACAATTACCAATTGCATGTCGAGGGATGTCAGATTTCCAGTATGCATACACTATCTTCGTGAGACGTTCCTTAAGCTTATAAGATCAGACGTCTCTCGACAAAACCGGTTCGGATGCCATGAATGCTGCTGGTGATTACTCTGCTGCATACTGCATCTTGGAGACTGACTCGAAATACTCGGGGCACGGTATGGTGTGTCCACGACTCCAGATGCTCAAGAGCTATTAAGGCTGACGGTTCCATCGTAGACTTTCACGATTGGGCGGGGCAACAACATTGTCTGCGCAGCAATCGATGAGTTGGCTGCTCGAGTCAAGGGCCGAACCCTCGAGTCCTTGGTTTCAAATTGGGGGGAAACATGGAGATATATGGTTTCTGATAGCCAGCTGAGATGGATTGGACCCGAGAAAGGTGTGATACATCTGGCACTTGGCGCTGTCGTCAATGCAATCTGGGATCTTTGGGCGAAGACGCTGCGAAAGCCTGTCTGGCGGATCGTTGCAGAGATGACCCCAGAAGACTTCGTCCGGTGTATAGATTTTCGATACATTACCGACGCTATTACACCAGCTGAAGCAATTTCGATGTTGAGGAAAGAGGAAGAAGGGAAAGCAAAGAGAATGGCAGAGGCTGAGGCCAGTCGTGCGGTCCCTGCGTACACAACCAGTGCAGGTTGGCTGGGGTATGGGGAGGACAAAATGAAAGCATTGCTGGAAGAAACGGTGAAGCAGGGATACAAACATTTCAAACTTAAAGTGGGAACGAACGTAGAAGATGACAAGAGAAGATTAGGCATTGCTCGGGATGTCATTGGGTACGACAAAGGCAATATCTTGATGGTGGATGCTAATCAGGTATGTTCAGATTCTCGACGACCGTTGATGCGAGTCTTTCTCATCGTCTCAAAAGGTGTGGTCAGTGCCGGAAGCCGTTGAGTATATGAAACATCTGGCACCTTTCAAACCATGGTTCATCGAGGAACCCACCTCTCCTGACGACATGCTTGGACACAAAGCTATCCGAGAAGCCCTGATACCTTTGGGAATCGGAGTCGCTACAGGCGAGATGTGCCAGAACCGAGTAATCTTCAAGCAGCTTCTCGCTTCACACGCTATCGACGTATGCCAAATCGATGCTTGCCGATTGGGAGGAGTCAACGAAGCACTTGCGGTGATGGTGATGGCGAAGAAGTAAGTCTGGATGCTTGCTCCTAAAACTTATAGCACTAAAATATCCGCCGTCCAGATTTGGCATCCCAATAGTCCCCCACTCTGGCGGAGTAGGCTTACCCGAATACACGCAGCACCTGAGTACAATCGACTACGTCTGCGTTTCCGGCAAGCTCTCAGTGCTCGAGTACGTTGATCATCTTCACGAGCACTTTCACCACCCAGCTGTCATCAAAGATGGCTACTATCAAACTCCAATGGAGCCGGGCTACAGCGTGGAAATGAAAGAGGCTAGTATGCGCAGATTCAGCTTCCCGGGAGATGAGGGAAGCTGGTGGCAGAGTGACGAGGCAAAGGGCATACTCGACGGTGAGAGGATATAGACTTTACCTAACATTTGAAGAGACAATGCGAGCATCGTCTTATCCCATTCTTTCGTCGACTACTCATGAAATTTCAAATCTCAATTGGTTCCTAGTTACTTCGTAATTCATTGATATTTGCATAAAGTCTCTGAATTCCTCTTAAACATATACAAAGGTGCGTACTAGCCAGGGTCATGTATAGGATGATCTCGTCGCCAGCCTATATCTCAATGTCCGAGTTGGAGGGATATTGGTGGTTGACAGCTCGCGTAATGCGGCACCCGGGTCCGGGTTTTGCAAATCATGCCGATGCAGAGTGCATGTTTGCAAGATGACGCAGGCTATTTACTATGTCCGAGTATGTATCATTTGATGACGTATGGAGGAATGGGCACAATCTATCTTATATCGCGCTCTCAATGTCGCCGTTGTATTCCAACCCGGCTATAGCTTCTTAGATTTTTTGGAATTTCGAATTTGGGGGTTGAGGATTGAAGGGTTCCGAGATTTTTGGCGTTAAAGGATCCGACAGCGACGCATTTGTTCTTCTTTGATATTAAAGCGAAACCGTTGGATTTACCTACCTGTTTAGTTCCTGTTCAGTCGCTCAACCAGCCCGCCATACTCCGCACTCCACGGCATCCGTCTCCCTCCCCAACGCCCCCACGAGAAAGAGAATGCCCACCTACGCCCTCCTCGGCGCCACCGGCTCCACTGGCTCTGCTGTTCTTAATCACCTCCTTACGCACCCTTCCCCCGCCTTGACTCTAAACCTCTACGTCCGCTCCGCCTCCAAACTCTACAGACTGCACCCCTCTCTTTCCCCCACCCCTCCCAAACAGCCCACTATCAACATCTTCGAAGGCACGCTCGAGACCCCTGAGATCTTGGCGCAAGCGCTCAAAGGCGCTGACGTCATATTCTTGTGCATTGCTGAAAATGCGAATATCCCCGGGATGAGTGTCGCGACGGATGCGGCAAAGGCGATTATCCGGGCGTGCGAGGGTTTGAAAAGGACGGAGGAGAAAGGGGGCGGCTATAAGGCGCCGACGGTGGTGGTGCTGAGTTCGTCGTCTGTGAACCCGAAGCTTGCGTCTGCGAGTCCGAGAGCGGTCAAGCGGATGTTGGAGATGGCGCTGAATTGGGCGTATGCGGATTTGCGTCGGGCGGAGGGGCTGTACCGCTCCCTCCACGACAGCAGCGGGGATAAGAAGGAAGCGGAGCTGTTGAACGTCATCTTTGCACAGCCGGGCGCGCTCGTTCCTGCTATTGAGAAGGATAAACCCACGGGACACGTGCTGAGCACCGAAAAGTCGAGTCGGATGGTTAGCTATGCGGACCTGGGGGTGGGCATGGTGGAGATGGCGGAGAAGTGGGAGGAATTGGGGTTGGAGTGGAAGGGGGTAAGTGTTAATGCGACGGGGGCGGTGAGGTTTGATATTTGGAACAAGATCAAGGTGCTTTCGAATGGGTTGGTGGCGAATTGGGCGCCGGGAGTTTGGAGGCGGGGAAGGGGTAGAGGATGGTGGTGAGGGGGCTCGGTAGGGGCCTGAGGGGTGCTGAGATTGATAATAGAGATTGGTGAGGGTCTGAGAGGGGATTTGCAATATGGAGCAGTGTGCGAGGGTTGTCTTGAGGTTGTGAAGTGAGTTTCCGCTTTCTTAAACCGGTCATGCTACGGTTAGTTTCCTATCTTTGTCTAGAGGAGAGCTGGGATACATATCGACCTACCTTAATTCTAGCTCTAATCAGTATATACAACATAAGATAACTGATTGTGACTTTGATGCTTGCCTTCTAACATGAGTTAGTAATCACACTGGGATTTCCGCCCCGCTGTCTTGGTGGCGGCCTTGGTGGCAGCCTTACCTTTTGGAGTCACTGTCCGCTGGTTCCGCGGTTTGGTTCCATAGGAACTGAATTTCCAAAGTTTGACCGGTTCATCATGACCTAATCATAAGCCATGTGCAATCGTACAACCATTCCCCCCAATATGCTTTCTTTATCTTCGAACTCCTTGCTTCGCCATCTCTTCACCAATAATTTCTCTAACTGAATCTGTCCAATCTCGATAACACTTTCCCCCCATTTCTCAATTGCTTATCCTGTTTCACCCTTAAGCCGTTCTAGGTGGAGAGATCTTAGCAGCATCCCACCAGCATGGTCTTTCCGGGTTCTTCTCGGCAGCCTATTCCCACGTCTCCTGCAGGCATTTCACAGCAGTATGCAAAGATATCTTCGGGAAGTACTCTGCAAGACTTTCTCGAACATGGGAGAACACCTTGCTACCGGACCATGTCAGAGACAGCAACTGTCGGCTCTCCGGTCCCTTCGCACATCTCCGAGGTAGGCAACACTTCTTGTTATCCAAAATTGTGACACTCACCTTTTCTATCGGTTTCTTCCTACCACGACCTTGATCCTGCGGATGACCTCTACAAGCTCTTGCCACTTGAGTCAATTTCGTCTCATTACCAGGGCCGAAGTTCCTACGCCGCTCGGAATTGTGGGGACGAGAGATTTTTCGGCCTTTCTGGACAACGTAGGGAAGATGCTTCTCTCACAGGGGCGCGCTTGAAAACTCAACACCAGGATTTTACTTACCTTGGGAAGGTCAAACCAACCGTCCTTCGTACTACTAAGAATAAGCTCAACAACGTCCTCGATGCTTCCCCAAAATCAAGGATTTCAGCTCTCGCTCATCCTTCGTCTCGAAACAAAGCAACGACTTCATCAACCAGAAGTCCAAAACGATCGTACCGGTTTTACCTTCCTACAAGTAGCTCCGCTAGGCGCAGACCGGCCCACATGGGAAATACAGCCAAGGTGGGCTCCAAGGAAACATCGGAACGTCGCACGTTCAGTGGACCTGTAGCAAAACGCTTGAATGAGCATGCATTCGAAGAGGACGAAAAGACGTATAATCTTATGGCTGAGGAGATGAAGGACTGGAAAGAAAGGGAAAAGACCGGAAATTCCTCAACGATAGAAGGTCGGAAGGGTGCGCCGCTCCTGAAGCAGATGATGCAGAAAATTATGCAATCCATAGGCTTTCGGAAAGAGGAAGGCAGCTAGTGAGACGACATCACGATGGATGATTACGAGTTGTATCGTTGTTCCACAGGGCGGCTCTCAAGGGGCTGTGGGCCTTCCAGTTAGTGCTCAGGATTAGTACACGTTTCAAGCACTATGATTATCCTTCTATATTGGATATACATAATAAGTAATGGAAGCCGAGGCTTCTGCACCATCTTGAACTCACCTACACCATTTGTGCTATGTTCGTGAGGTTTAGATGCGGAATGTGCTCGGCAGAAGGAAAAGTTGTTGGCGTTTCTCGAGGCGAAGCGAGGTTGCGGACAAGCAGGGGTGGGCGACTAAGGCATTTCGAGAGCGATATCATCATCTGGAGCCCTGGCCAAATCCTAAATATTTTGGCTCTTGAATCACAAATCGCCACTTTGCGCATACAATCAACGCCTTCACGACAACCCTTATGCATTGTTGGGCATTGGAAGAATAGCTAGAAGTTCTAAGCTTCCAAATTCCCAATCTCTTCTCAACTGCCAGTCATTCTGGAGCATGCTTTGCAGCCAAATCTTGCCATGGAGAACAGCACTCCGCAATGCCCGCAGCAGCACTTTTCGATCACATCTGATTCCCAGAACATATACATCATCCGCCTCCCAGCATACCCCAGTCCTCCATCCTCCGCTAAGATCGAGTCGATTAGCTAACCCTGCACGACATGTTATACCACTTTCCCATACCTTCTGCTCGTCGCCGGCAAGGCGAAAAGACCGTGAGCCGGACGATGTCCCAGAACCGATTCCCGTCGCAGATAAGGAGAAGGGAAACCTAGAGAAAAAGGAACAACCTTCACAAGAGGTCGGCAACTTTGACGAGTCTATTGAGGGGAAAAGGGCACCCGATCCCCCAGCTAGTCCTAGTTCTACGAGCGTGAGCAATGCAAGAGGAAGTAGTACGGTAGGAGGTGGAAGCGAAGCTGGGTCCGGAGCTGGAGATGGAGGAAGAAAAGGTGGGCGCAAAAGCTCTGCGGAGCGAGCAATACAGAAACCATCTGTCCCAGAAGTTTATCCGCAAGTCATGGCTATACCAATAGCGAAGCGCCCACTGTTTCCCGGGTTCTACAAGGCCATAACAATCCGCGACCCAAATGTGGCTGCTGCTATACAAGAAATGATGAAACGCGGGCAACCGTATGTGGGGGCTTTCCTCTTCAAGGACGAGAATTCGGACAAAGATATTATAGAAAGCGTTGACGACGTGCATGATGTTGGGGTTTTTGCGCAGATCACAAGTTCATTCCCTGTCAATAGCGAAGAGGGCGGCCTCACTGCGGTACTCTATCCTCATCGACGAATCAAGATGTCAAAACTACTACCACCCAATCCTGCCAAAGCGGATCGTGCGGCCGAAGCACCATCTGCACCCGCAGTCGCTGAAGTCAAGGCTCTAGACGAGCAACCATCGAAAGAGCCGCGGTCGCCCGATAAGCCTGGAGACGTCGTAGCGAGTTTTGAAGAATCTAATACACCTCAGCCATCAAAGTATGAGCCAACATCCTTTCTTCGCAATTACGCTGTCAGTCTCGTGAATGTCAATAATCTAGTTGAAGAGCAGCATGACAAAAAAAGTCCTGTCCTCAAGGCTGTTACAAGTGAACTCATCAACGTGTTCAAGGAAATAGCGAACATTAACCACCTCTTCCGTGATCAGATCTCAACGTTTTCTGTGAGTCAGTCGGCCGGAAATGTTTTGGAAGAGCCTGGGAAATTGGCCGATTTTGCCGCTGCGGTATCACAAGGCGAGATCAAAGAGCTTCAAGACGTGCTGGAGACCATGAACGTGGAGGAGCGGCTGACCAAAGCGTTGATGGTATTGAAGAAGGAGTTCATGAACGCGCAATTGCAGGCTAAGATATCGAAAGATGTGGAGAGTAAGATTCAGAAGCGCCAACGGGAGTACTGGCTTCTGGAGCAAATGAAGGGCATTCGTCGAGAACTGGGCATCGAGTCTGACGGTAAAGAGAAGATGGTGGAGAAATTCAAGGAGAAAGCCAATAAACTTGCAATGCCAGAAGCTGTAAAAAAGGTCTTCGAAGAGGAGTTGAATAAATTAGCTCACCTTGAGCCTGCAGCATCGGAGTTTAATGTCACAAGGAACTATCTTGATTGGCTTACACAAATTCCTTGGGGTCAGCAGAGTGCAGAGAATTTTGGCATCAAGAATGCGATGACGGTACTGAATGAGGATCATCACGGGCTGAAAGATGTCAAAGACCGCATTCTGGAATTCATTGCCGTTGGGAAGCTACGAGGAACTGTTGAAGGGAAGATTCTTTGCTTTGTCGGACCTCCGGGCGTTGGCAAGACTAGCATAGGGAAGTCTATTGCTCGCGCGCTTAATCGGCAATATTACAGGTTCAGTGTCGGAGGCTTGACAGACGTTGCTGAGATCAAGGGACATAGGCGAACATATGTTGGAGCACTACCAGGCCGAATCATTCAAGCACTGAAGAAATGTCAAACGGAGAATCCCTTGATCTTGATTGATGAGGTAGATAAGATTGGAAGAGGTCATCAAGGCGACCCTTCATCTGCTCTGCTCGAGTTGTTGGACCCCGAGCAAAATAACTCCTTCCTCGATCATTATATGGACGTCCCTGTGGATCTCTCCAGAGTACTCTTTGTCTGCACCGCCAATATGACCGACACCATCCCAAGGCCGCTATTAGACAGGATGGAGTTGATAGAGCTTTCAGGTTATGTTGCAGACGAGAAGATGGCGATTGCAGAAAAGTTCCTAGCTCCGACCGCGAAGGAGTTAAGCGGTTTAAAGGACGTGGATGTTACGCTCAAGAAGGAGGCAATTGAGGAGCTCATCAGATCTTATTGCCGTGAAAGCGGTGTGCGGAACTTGAAGAAGCAAATTGAAAAGGTCTACCGCAAGTCAGCCTTGAACATAATTCAAGATCTTGGTGAAGAGGTGTTTGCGGAAGATGAGGCCTTGACCGAAGAGGGTAAAGCAGCTCAAGAAGAATCCAAAAAGGATGAGACCGATGTCAAAGAGACTCCAGGATCAATAGAGAAGGAGACGACTGAGACGCCAAGAAAGAGCTTAAAAGTTCCAGATGGTGTTCATGTGAGCATTGACCGCAGCAATCTCAAAGACTACGTTGGCCCTCCTGTGTTCACTTCGGATAGACTCTACGAAACGACGCCACCAGGTGTGGCGATGGGTCTTGCGTGGACTAGCATGGGAGGCGCAGCGCTCTACGTCGAGTCAATATTAGAAAACGCCCTCAATGCTTCATCACAACCAGGTTTGGAGCGGACAGGGAATCTGAAGAACGTGATGAAGGAGTCCACCGTCATTGCGTATTCATTCGCCAAATCCGTGATGGCGAGAATGTTCCCTGGAAACAAGTTCTTCGAAAAAGCCAAGGTGCATCTTCACTGCCCAGAGGGAGCTGTTCAGAAGGATGGTAAGTGACTCGCTGAGTCTATATACTTGTGGCACTGTGTCTGAAGATTTATAGGTCCATCTGCTGGTATCACCATGGCTAGCGCTCTGTTATCACTAGCTTTGGATAGACCGTTGGACCCCACAATCGCCATGACTGGAGAATTGACAGTTACTGGCAAGGTTCTTCGCATTGGAGGGTTACGGGAGAAGACCGTGGCCGCCCGGAGGGCGGGCGCAAAAACCATCATCTTTCCGGTGGACAACATGTCGGACTGGTTGGAGTTGCCTGAGGTAAGACCCTCTCTACACACCAGTACGGCTTCTAGATGCTGATTCTGTTCTTCCAGAATATCAAGGAAGGCATCGAAGGTCATGCTGCAAGCTGGTACGCTGATGTCTTTGATTTGGTGTTCCCAAACGTCGATGCCGAACAAGCAAACAACATATGGAAAGCCCAATTAGCGAAGCCTGATAAGGAAATCGCGAAAGGAGAGAGCAAGAGCGATGATTGATCAACGAGATCCATCAGCCAAAAGGCAGCCAGCGTTTTCATTGGGAGGATCTTGCTTTTTTTTAAACGGATAGGTTCGTTCAGCATTGCATGGCGTTGGGTGCATAGATGGTCATTTGCATTGGGCACGGACCGGTGGAAAGAGTCCAGGGCCCTAGGGTTGGGTTACATACGAGCTAATTCCACTCCAGCCATATGTACAGGAATGCTAGCATTGAGAATAGAGACACTTTGTACGATGACCATTTTGTACATCCGTATAGAATAGCGCATAAGAGATGCTATGGTTCAGTTCTTTGCTACCATGCCGTGACCGCCCTGCCTTACCGGGAGCTGGCGGAGGATGAGTACGTGTTTGTTTTGGCAGGTACAACAGAACCGCGCTTACCGTTGGGGCATTGTCAGCCATCCTTAGAACGCCGATAGAAGAAAGAAAGAAAGCATCTCCACAGTAGCAGAGGGAATTCACCGGTGACAGCATCTCCATCGTCTTCAGTCATTGTGTTCTTCGACAATGCAAACACCCGACATTGTACCACACCATAGGTATATAACTTCGACCCCGAGTTCGCATCATTACTGTAGATCTCGCTATATGTCGTGCCTCCAACCACAACTCGGACTGGCACTTTGACCCTTCCCAAACATAATTCGAACATTCGTGCCCAGTGCGATATGTATTCAGTACCTAAGGCGGAAACACTTACTACCTTGCCGGGGAAATTATTGTTAGCGCGATCTTCAAATACAGGGGAATGGATTGGTCAGCACTGCGAAAATTATCCCTGACTGTGGCTTTTGCGTTAACAATAATTACCCCAGATACCGTAGTAAAAGATCCCAAGAATCTGAGAGAAAATCATGCACACTAACCGGGCGGGCCGCCAGTCAGGAAGCACATGGGGGAGCAAGGTTGACTGCTGTCGACATGAGCCGTCAACAACGAGAAGTCCAAGATCCAAACAGGGACAAGTACCGGAGAACAACAGACTGCGGAGCGAATGAGACGAAGCGTCTAGTATATAGTTATCGGGTCCAACGGTGCCACGTAAATGGTCGGAACGGTAGAAAAGTAAACAAGACCAACTAATGCATGCAGGCTGCGGAAACACTGACGTGGGAAAGCCTCGCAAATGCCCAAACCTCTGGTAGAACAGTTTCCCAATGAAGAGATTGATGCGGGAGCAATGCAATGAAATGCAGGCAGACGTTCGTGGAAGCTTTATGAGATCATTGACAGTCTCTAATACCTTCGTGATTATTGTCCTGCCTGGGGAAGGAGTAGAATAAGTGGAAGGAATTACACGAGCTGTAACTGGTGATGTGACTTCCCGCATGAGATTGGTGAGAGTAGATATCTAGGTCTTATTCAGTCGGTGACAAAGCTGGAATCGAAATGAGTCTCGTTAATCTGGTCGCCTTGTTTTGGTACAGTAGCTACAAGGCCTTCCTGTAGGCTGTAGCTGTGAACTGTGATTGCTCACTGGAGCGCCTTGCTCGGGTAGCCGTGCATACCGCAATCCTCCAAGCTCTACTGTCCCTCGTCTCTGGATTTTCTCCCAACCCCTTCATGTTCTTGTAGGACACTGGCTATTCCTCCCTGCATCATTGCGACACTTTACAATAAGGCATCAAATGGGCCTCACCTCAATTGAGTCAAACCCCTTCGTTCAGCCCTCATGCCTCACCACAATATATCTGCTCCCAACTACATATCTCAATGACCCTTCCGAAGTTGACACAGCATTCTCTGGATACCTGCATGACGATCCGACGTTTGCCACGCCCACCGATGACTAGCTACTGGCTGGTAACCTCTCCCATTAACCCTTTACTTCACTGGCGGTACCAATGGCTACCGTCCCTTCGCAACCGCTACCTGTCGAACCAGAAAAGAGTCAGCAAAAGCCTAGGATGTGGCATAGATTCAGCATCAGCAGATGGATAGGACGTGATGAGCAATCACCATGTCCAGACCAAAAGTCTGACCCAACATCACCTTGCGCACCTAGTGCGCCTGGATTCGGGCGACGATTGTCAAGAAAGGTCGTGCCTGGCTTGCCCCGTCCAGCTACGTTTAGAAGACAAAATTCCGAGCGTCGGGAGAAACTATCGCCTGTGCAACCCTCGGCTGGCGAACGCAGAGCAGTATCAGTTGATCGGAAGAGGGCTCTGAGTGCTCGACCCGCATCACCACCACCTATAGCTATACCTAAGCTTTCAGCTCCAGAGCTACTGGAACATGGAATTGGACACTCTTCAATCGAAAGACGTGACCCGTGCCCTAATGCTTCACTGCCCATTACAGAGGAGCAATCACATACGGACCCGCCACTACCACCGCCTCCACCGCCTCCAAACCCTCAAATTTCTACAGATGAGCCCACGCCATCAGAAGCATCACTTGAGGACAACGAGATGGATGAGGAGATCAAGGAAGAGTTGGAGAAGAAGTGGATCCTTAATCTGAGCATGCACTTTCGAGATCACAGTCCACGTGAAAAATTCTTCCTCACCTACGCAGAAACACCTCATCGATGGCGGCGAGTCACAATATCTTGCGACTACCGAGACGCTCCGCCAGACTCGCTCGAACGCGATCTACAAAGCTTACAGTTCCAGCGAGATAAGAGTGCTCGAATCTATGAGGCCATCCGCATGTCGTTGCAAGATATCCAATTCTATGATACAGTCACTAATCTAAAGCTCGAGACCAGAGATGACAGATTGCACGTCCATGTCACAGAGGACACTAACGAAATTATACCATACCCCTCTACCAGTGCCGTCAGACACCTTGATTGTAGGCATTACAAAGAAAGCGAATTGACCTTTGACGCCCATATGTCAGGATTTGTCTACAAGGTCAATGTCGACGGCCATGTATGGATCAAGAAAGAGATTCCGGGGCCTGATAGCGTAGACGAATTCCTCTACGAAATTAACGCGTTGACAGACTTAGTTGGCTCCAAGAGTGTCATACAATTCCAAGGCCTCGTTGTTAGCGAGGATGGTCAGCTGGTCAAAGGGCTTCTAATCGCTTTCGCTGAAGAAGGCGCACTTGTTGATATACTCTATGATAACAAAGGTCAATTATCATGGTTGCGAAGGGAACAATGGGCAAAGCAGATTGTGCAGGGTCTTTCCGAGATACACGAAGCCGGCTTCGTCCAGGGGGACTTTACACTATCGAACATCGTTATAGATGAACATGATGAAGCCAAGATCATCGACATCAACCGACGAGGTTGTCCAGTGGGTTGGGAACCGCCGGAAATATCGAAACTTGTCGAGAGCAGTCAAAGGATCTCAATGTACATTGGAGTCAAGTCCGATCTCTTCCAGCTGGGAATGGTACTCTGGGCCCTTGCCGAGGAAGAAGACGAACCGGAGCGTCAGCCGCGGCCGCTGTCTCTGAAACGTACGCGGAATAAGATACCGCAGTACTTTCGCGACCTGGTGGAATTGTGCCTGAGTGATAGGCCGAGGCAGAGATTAGCTGCCAAAGACATGCTGCCTCTATTTCCTCAGTATAGCCATGAGAAATTAAGGCCGCTTTCGATAGCGCCGGACGTCTTCCCGGAGCGGTCACGAAACCGAGATCATGTTCCGAACATGGAAGATTATGAATATGACCGAGATGGCGTCCAAGACCTTCGGTATCGCAGTAGAGACCGTTCACTTTCCGGTCGACCAGGCTCAATTGACATCCCTTTCGATGGCCCAGGCTCTTACATTGTCAGCCGAAGAGGCAGACAACCAGCAATGAATACCTCTCATCTCTCTCTTTCTGACCGATCCAGGGGCGTGTCGGCTGACCATAGCGATTATGGTGAGCCAAATATTGTACCTGTATCGCCAACAGGCGAGCACAGATGGGAAGAAATCGAGATGGACGGTAACCCGTATCTGATACAGCGGGATTCAATAGACCTTGCAGAATTCAAGAGAACTTGTAGTAGGGGAGTATCAGGGGGCCCGGGGCGCGAATTTCATCACATAGACTCGGGGCTTGCCGATATGGATTTAGTAGGCGTTGGAGGGCAAGAGGCGCTAACGATGGATCCTGAGAGTGAGGATAGAGGTAACAGTACTCCTCGTGGGATAGCAGACGAGATGAGGCTTGAAGATCACGACAGACATGGAGACACGGCTTATGAGAACATGAATCTTGCACTCTAGGCGTTGCTAGGCGTTTGATTCTTGGATCAGAAGGCGGTTTTGCACAAAACAGGGTGCTGGTCTCGCGATCGAATTGCATTTACCTCATGGGCGAAGGAGGTGTATTCTATCAGCAAAGTATTGTTTTCGACATATATTTCCAACATATCGAACGCATCCGATGATTTCCCTGTTTGATATTGGCAATATCTACATTACTTATTTCTTTCCCTTTATTTTCCACCGCAACGGCTCCTTTGTCGAGTTTATTGTATAACATATATTGAGGTAATATTCAAGGCAATTAGAGTTAATCCAGATATGATCATAAGCATCCAAGGCGAGTAGAACGATATCAGCGCTGAAATGGGGAAGTTTGAGGCTCACCAAAGTATTCCCCACCATGTCGTCATTATGATGCCGAAAATGATAATGAGAAAAACCGCAAGACAATGTCCTTCGTACATTGAGATCGGGAGTTGATAAGTCTCTGGTTCAAAAGCAAGTAACTACCATGAAGAACCTAACCATCGACCCGAGCAACCCTCAGGCACCAACCAGAGATTTGCTTTCTGGGAAAGAAGTCGCCGCATCCCTGCCTGACGCGAAAGAAACCAAAGTACATCCACGCAATGCTGGGGGAGAGAATGCTACTCTGCTATTCGTTGGCACTGCTACCACCATCTTGTATGTGCCCTAATCCAGCTTCGACAATAGTCGTTCTGACAGCGTGCATAGAGAATGGGAGGGCATCCGACTTATGACGGATCCGGTAAGTCTAGCCCCAACGACAAATAGGACACTCGAGGGCTAATATATATTCATAGAACTTTTTACACGCGGGTGATCATGTTCATCTTGGCCCTGGGGTAGGTATAGCAAGCCACGTTTGTTCTTTTTAGCCAAGTCAATTCCTTGACATAAGCAAATTTCCAGGTCACCGGCACCAGACAAACCAACCCATCAGTGGACCTGCACGACCTCCCTCGCATCGACCTAATCTGTCTCTCCCACTACCACGCGTATCTCTCTCTTCACCTCTCCATCCTATCTCATTCTGAAACCCTCTACCCACAATTAACCCCCCCACTCTAACAGCGACCACTTCGATCAATCCGTCGAAGCCTCCCTCCGCCGCGACATCCCCATCATCACCACCCCGCACGCGAAACAGCATCTCACCGGCAAAGGCGACCATGACTCTTTCACTGCGGTGCATGATTTGGATTTCTTTGACGATATGATGGTTGACATCAAACGCGGTGGTGAGAAGAAGCCTGCGATTAAGGTCACGGGGATGCCGGGGAAGCATGTGCCGCCGGGGGTGTTGAGTTCGTTGAATGATCTTGTGAATGCGGTGAGTTGGTCTTCTTTAGGAGATTGGGCGATAAGGTTTTATGAGGGCTGAAGGGGGTGGTAGGTGCCCCCAACGAATGGGTGGATGATTGAGTTGGGGTATAAGGATTCCAACGACAAATTTGAATCTGGCTACCGGTACCTACCCCTTCCATAGTCCCTTCTCCTCCTCTCCCCTCTCCTCCCCTCCCCTCCCCTCCCCTCCACCCAAAACCCCCTAACCACCCACCCCCAACCACCAGCATCTACATCTCCGGCGACACCCTCCTGGTCCCCGAACTCAACGAAATCCCCAAACGCTACGCCGGCCAAAACATCGACCTCATGCTCATCCACCTCGGCGGCACCACGATCCCATCTCCGAGTGTGCCGCTACTGATGGTCACCATGGACGCGGAGCAAGGGGTTAAGCTCGTGCGGCTGATTGGCGCTGATGTGGTGATTCCGGTGCATTATGAGTACGTAGCCTCCTACCCGTTTTTACTTCAATCTCTTCTTAGGAGGGGAACGGAAACTTGAGAGGGATGGGCAGGTGGAAACATACTGATTTGGCCTGCTGCAGTGACTACGACGTCTTCCTCTCCCCGCTCTCGGATTTCAAAAAGGCGGTTGAGGAGGCTGGGTTGAGCGACAAGGTGGTTTATTTGGATCGGAAGGATACCTATCGGTTCAAGGTCAGGGATGGGAAGTAGAGAAGTCTTTTTTCGTTACGGATACCTAAAGTCTGGCCCATGGGTTTGGTGAAGCAAAAGAACTAGTGATTACTGGGTCTGGATTTGATTTGCTAAGAAATTCACCATGGGTAACAATATGCTGCTGCCCGTTTCAAGGTACACATCCCCAGCTTTCCCACGCAACCCACCTTTTGCGCGTGGTTCATATACACAAGAAACTTCCTCTAACCAGAGTCGTGGTCCTAAAGCCGATCAACTGCGTACAATTGTTATTGTTGTTGTTGTTTCGCGTTTCCTTCTCTTTCCCACTTTAACCCCTCACCCCATAAACCCCCATTCCAACTTCCCCTCATCCCTCCTTCTCTCTCCCCCCCCTCCCACCCGTGCACCCATTTTTTTTCAATTCCCAGATACGTGTCTCTGGAAAGCCAAAGGCGCTACGCACCACGACACGCACATTCGCCTCAACGGCACCATGGTACCACAGACAGCACCCGTGCCATCGAGTATTCTTTGAAGCGTGCGGGATTGGGATGGCTGGGATTGCGGGCAGTTTGAGAGAAGACGATAGGAATTTCTCTTTCTGGGGGTTTTTGGTAGGGGGTGGTGGTGTAGGGGTTGCAAAGCAGCTCGAGCCGCCGTGTGTATAGATGTTGGGGTTTGTTGGGTTTTTGTGTGGATATGTATATCGCGTGACTCTGGCATTTCTGTTGCTCTATAATCGTGGTATGCCTTTCCTCTTCTAAACAAGACCTTCAGTTTCAACACACAGAACAACAATAACAGCCTTTACAAGAAGCAGAGGAGTTTCGATTTCAATTGCACCCCCCCCCCGGGGCGACTAATTACGGCCACAAGCATAAAAGGGGTCCCATATCGATATGAACAAGAGTTTCAGCGTTCTATCTGCCGCTTACAAGATATATGGGGCCAGGAAACAAAAGGAATTGATTTTTGTTTGGGTAGTAAAGGAAATTCACTAGATGTGGTTCCAGCAGCAAAGAGCAAAGAGTATAGAAGCGAGGGCGACAGCATTGGGGCCAAAAGTAGAGTCCTTTTGGAAACAGCGTGGTTGGTTTTTTCTCTCATCACCTCATAACACCCTTCATCTTCTTTCATAGAGCGCGTTCCCCGAGTGCTCCGCATATTGTTGAAGGGCTCTGAAGGAGGCAATAAAGGTGGTAGTTCCGAGTACTTCGTGGCCAGTGGTTTCAGCTCCTTTGTACGGGCTGTTCTTTTGTACGGGTTTGGGGAGCGTGTGATAGGTGATTGCGTGGGAAGATCGTTCCATTCTCGGGAGTCTGGTTATGATCGGAAGTGTTTCTGGATCTTTCGTTAGTGGGATAAGGAGGGTTGTTACTGGAATTGTTGGCCTTGTGTAAAAGAGGGGTATAGGGATCCGCTTTTGCTTCGATGATGGGTTGTATTTAGGGGAGTTTTATTCAGTGTACCGGATCTCTCTTCGCTGCTTCGTTGCTGTTGCTTTCTCTTACTTTCTTCATCTGTGCTTGTCGCTAACAGTAGTGCAAACGTATCAGATACATTCATTCAAAGCCATTGAGACCTTCAGGAACGCAGATCCCACGATGACAAGTACGACCTCCTGGTCCGCACGACACTGTGCAGCCAATTAAAGTTCTTGTTGTTAGTGAATATTAGAGGCTGGGGAAAGTTGTTATAGGATTGAAGAAGTGGAGATGGGAGGTGTGGGAAACCACGAACAAACCAAACTCGCCAGTCACCATGGGTGTTTCTCCTTTACCCTGCCAATTCAGGCCCGCTAAGTTGTTGGATTCCTGGCTGAGCTGGTTGTATTGTTGTTCCTGGGAAGCAGTGGCGTTGATCCAGTCTTTGGTCTTCGTCTTGACGTCGGAGAGGCTTGTGATGGCATAGCGGGTGCGAATGAGAACTACGAAATCAGTCTTGACTTCCTCTAGCATCTTTGGCACCGCTTTCTTCTCATATATTTTATTCTCCCCTAAAATCCCCAGTCTTCATTCCAAGTGACAACAACCGGCACGAGCCCAGAAAAGAGTAATTCGTGAAGTGGAGAATGTACTTCATGTTGATGATTGTCCCAAGGACATAGAGTTTATCACTTCTGTACTGATCTTGTTGAGTAGAAAAAATAAGTTACGGAAAGCTGTTAAGAGGGATATTCGACAATTGATATATCGTGTGATTCGATTCTTGTTTTCATATCAGTTTGAAAAACATTGCAGATATAACGAAAGATTGATTGTAGATGTAAGTTGTGACTTGAAGTGATCTGTGTCTTGCAGTCATGCTGGTCTGTAAATCTTTAAGATAGTGTCTCTGAAGAATATGAATTGACCTAATTTAAATGTAAATATGAATTGAGATGATGAGAATACGCTTGAGAGAGACTGAAAGAGAATAAGAGATTGTGAATTCTGTTAGGGGCCAGCATAGAGCGAGTCATATGGGTGTAATGTAACGAGTATATAAATGCTAAGGAAGGAAAGTATCTAGAAGGGAAGGGCCGGCTATCTATATGGCTCAGGGGAACATAAGCTAACCCTGAATAGGGTTGGCTCCGGAACAATCCGATAGCCTAGTGACGAGCGGCCGGCGATAGTCATGAACATAGTCATCAACATAGCCATCAACATAGCTATCAACATAGGTGCGTAGCTAGGATCGTAACAAATTCGATTGATGATCTTTAAAGAATGCTTTTCTTTAAAAAATCTCAGATTTGAAGTTTTCAAGGAATCAAGACATTCTGAAGATTAAAGAAAGAAATTTGCTGATCTCAAATCACTGCAAGTCTGATGATGATCATGTTCTTACGTTGTTGTTACTTGTTGTGCTTCATCTGTTCTAAGATTCACTGCTTTTATACTTTTATACATGTATAAAAGAAGACTGACTAGAACTTGAGCAACTAGTTCAACTTGCTTGAGCATAGTCTGTGAGGAAAGATGTTGCATCTTCTTTTGAACAATTGTCAATGACTTTAAAGATGAACAGGTATGAGAATATCTGCTATGAAAATATTACTCGCTTATCAATGTCGTCTTCCCTCTGTTGTGATGAACTTAGATAAGCTTTGCTTGATCACTTTCTTCAAGAGTATGTTCTGTGGTTCATCAACTGATGATTTCTTTGTCTCGTAGTATTTCAATTCAGTGACGAAAGAAGAATGCCTCGTAATCTTGATCTTAACATCGCAACGGTCTGATTGTTCTCGATGCTTGCGCTTCTTGCGCTCCTGCTTGCGTTGCTTCTTATTCTTTGTCCGTACTCGACTAAGACGGTTAGCATTGTATCCTCCTCTGCATTGCCAGTACTGCGTAAGACCTCGACCACCATGACGAACATACGTTGTGATGATGTCGATTTCGGAGGGTTCGACGAAGGGCTGAGATGACTAGAACATTCTCGCCTCAACCCTTACAACTATAGAACTTAGCTTTGCATATATTACCGTTCTCGTTACTGATGCAATGGCACTATAATTAGTCTGGCGTCGAAATGGAATCCATAAGACCGTGAAAGCTGCCACGGTGAGATCAGATCACTTTCTCTTGATCGTTATTCTCTTGTTTTGTCACTGATAGTGCTTTGACTGCTTCCTTGCTTTCCTTGCTTTCCTACATGTTTTGACTGTCAGAATGCCCGGTATATTCTCTTCGTTCAGCTCGCTTGCATTAATCTTTTCATCATCTAGAAACTCACTATCTCCTTCTTGCTTGCAATAGTCTTCTAGCAAACCCGCGTACTACTGCTTAGAAAGCCGTTCATCTGAACAGTCGATCATTCTTGACAACGACCTCTCTGGTCCCCATGTACCATCACTTCTCAGCCTCATGCTGTCTCTCTTGATTAGAATCTCCTGTATTCTTTGCATCACTCTTCATCTCGTGGATTCTGATCACTGTCAAGAATCCAACGTGGTAGAAGGTTGACCTGCCAATGTATTATAGCTAAAGCATCTATCATCATCAACGTAAAAGGTTCTATAGCAAGAAGCGAAGGACGGTAGAACTGTCTTAAACGTTCAAAGTCACTAATAAATTTGTAAAAGCTTCTAACGTAAAGACTGCTAGCGAGTGAAAGGTAGAAATAAGCCGTGATTGCGAGTGATTAGAGACTGATAATATGTAGGGAATCTGAGGCTTCTTAATGCCTTTTATTCTTTGAAAGCACTCCTTGCAAACTTTCACGCCGGACGCAATCTTCCAAAACCAACATGTACCTTGAACCCACGACGGCCATTTCGAGGACAACTTCATCCATTAGCGTATATTTCCTTTGATGCCATGAAGAAGTTGTGCTTGTTCTGGCACGACTCGTTGAACACTTGTTCATCATTGTTCTAAGTGGCGCTGATTACTATCCATGCCCTCCAAGTTCCCGGGCAACCTCTTCACCTCTTAGCTCTTGTCCATGTGTCTTCACCTTTTTCTGTTGGTTAGACCTCCAGTAAATAGCTCCTGCACTCTATATCTCGCATTAAGCTCATGTCTCCTGCACTCCGCAGGAAGTTCATACATCCTCTCTTCCGCCGCCATCTCATGTCTGCTGTCATCGCCTTGCAATTCCGGTCTCGGCTGGAGAAAAGGCGGCGACTCTCCTTTTCGCTGTTTGTCTTGGTCAGATGCTTTGACTACAGAGCGCTTTCGAGCCCGACTCTAGAGATAGAGTGTGAACGCCGAGAGCGCTAAAAAGCTGACTGGAATTATAGTGCCTATAGCCGTCTCGGCGGCCAACGTTAAATGCGTTGACCTTATATTTATTGTGGGAGTGGCTGTTGCGGAAGTGGTTCCAGAGGCCAGGCTCCAGGACGAATTTGCCGATGACGTTGAAGAGAGTAGGGAGGGGGTTGGCAGATCTGTAACGTTTATTGGAGTAAGCGTACCTGCAAAGGGAGCCTGTGCAGCAGCGCAACCTGCAAAGCCTAGAGAATTCTCGAAGGAGGATAGTCCCGTGATTGCCGCCTGAGATGCGTTCTTTTTGGGAGGAATGGTGTACGAGTAGGGAGTTGGCAATGCAACCGGCTGCCCCTCGTCAATTATACATGTGCCAATTTCCAGGATGTTAGAGGTAATGGAATATGCGACGTAGACCAAAAAGCTCGTAGTTTCGTAAAATCTTTGTAGGATTAGTATTCAAATGATGACCACGGCCGAGTACAGTGCGAACAAGTAGGGCCCAGTTCGGTTGCAGCCACTCCAACTTGAACCGACACTTGCTCAGCGACTTCAGAACTTGTAGTGACTGTTGTAGTAGCGGAGTGGACATTGAATTCGCAGTCACCGCATGTCCTCCGAGTGATAGTAGACAAGGACCCTACAAGAGAAGGATTAGTGGTTATAACAAGGCCATAGTCTAACTTAGCGTTACCTATAACACGAGTGCCGAGTAATTGTAGAGGAAGATAAGAGCAGGAGGAAGCCTGCCGTCGCATTGCGAACATCTTTGAGTAGAAACAAATGAGTCATCTAAATTGCAGAGGAAAAAAACAGAACACAAATCATCGAGGTGTTTTTAAAGGTCGACTCTGCTTCGGGAGCACAACAGGCAGTGCTATCTACCTGCATAAACCTATTGCAGTCCATTACCCTACGCCAATCCTTTGGCCACCAACCGGCAAAAAGGGCCTCCAAAAATTAAAAATAGTACAGCCACACTGCGCATCTTCAGACCAATGATATAAGTGTTGAAGCATAGGAGCAATAGGAGCAACAGTGGGAGCAGGTCCCCAAACTCTCGCTCTGGTTGACTGCTCAATCGACTAGATCACGAACCAGAAGGGGATCGGAGAAGCCGGTAATTAGGTATTAGCCACAGGCATTGCGCGAGTCATGCCAGAATATGATTTAGCCTGTGATGTCCATTGAATTTATGTATTATAGGAAGTCCGTTTGGGACAATAGCCAGTCGTACATCAAGCGTGCACCATTTCTGTGATGTATTGTGTTTTGATCGGCGAGCCACACCTCGGTGAGAAAGGCATATGAAAGAATTGTAGACATCCACAAGTGCTACAATAGCATTACCATTGAAGCATGACACACCTAAAATAGATTGCGTGGCCAAGCAACGCTTGCCATAGTTCCGCCATAAGCGCCGTAGCTCCTTGCTAAGACTCACTTGTGGTTTTAGAGAAGATGGAAACATCGTTCACATTGTGCTGGCAAGCCTGCACTAGGACATGCCTTGCGCATTAGTGCGCACAATAGGAATATGGCTATCCAGGCTATCGTAATGTAAGACAAAATCCGACTGCTCTTGGTGTCAGGACTCGTGAAGAATGTTTAATAGTGCCGAGCTCACCCTTGCCCTCTGCCACGTTTGATGGTTAAAGAAGACATAGCTGCCCTTTTCTGCTTCGGGGCTTATCGGTATGGGTTCTGCAAAGTTGTTGTCCTTCGTCAGCCACATCATGAGTTCCTTATGGTATCTCCAATTGCGATTCGTTCTATTTGCGTCAGTACAAGTTCTCTTAGATGCCATGATAGAAACTTACAGCTCTGTAGCAGCAAGTTCTTGCATAATATCCCTTGGTTGGGTGTAGAATATCCAAAACAGTGTCTCATCAGAGAAACCGGGGATCTTTTCCCTCACTCTGTGGACGTTATCTACGGTGTAGCAATCAGGTAGATGAAAATCGGGCTGCATCGGTCTCGAACCCGATTCTGCGAAGGGCCCGGAAAAAGTAGGCCATATAGGTCTTTTTTGAATTGTCAGTGATGATACACTTGAAAGCAGTCTCACTCACTCGGGTGAATTGAGGTTTAGTCCCAGTTGAGTTAGATCTTGGCCAATAGCAAGACTTGCAACATCTGGGTTCTCACTCCTGACTGTTGCGAGTAGACCGGGAAGACCAAATCGTTCAAGTGCGCTCATTTGATTTAAAGGTGTTTGTTCTGCTGCGTGTGTCGCGCCAGGCGAGTCCGCAAGTCTGGCATTGTAATCCTGTTGTAAGCGCATAGGTTGTTGTTGGGGCTGAGAGATCAGCTGTTGGGGTGTGGGCTGTGTTTCGTGGAAATTAGCGAGCAAGGATCCGATGTTATTGTTAGAATTTTGGTTTAGTCTGCTTGCAGGTTGAGCCTGGCATGAATTTCAGTACATCATCCAGAACAGCTGCCGGCAAACGCATTTACCGCTTTATCGAACTCTAAATTCGCTGTCGGGCCCTGCCTGGCAGAATCAGCTGGTGACCGAGTAGACGATGCAGCTGAAAGAAGCTTGTTAGCTTGTTTAGGTTATTGAGTGAATGTTGCAGGACTTGCCTCCGAAACCCAAAGTACTAGGGGAGAGAATTCTATCAACTAAGACAGACGGTCGATGGTTGTCCCCTTGGTTATTTGGAGCGTTCGGCAGTCCCTGACGTGTCTGCGTAGATGTTTGTGGCAGCGTGAAAGCGTCTGCATTCGAAAATCCTCCAAAAGCGGCATTTTGCATCAGACTACCTCGTCGATCTTGCTCACTCTCCTCGTTACCATTTCTTCCAAGCGGTGGGAATTCTTCAATGTTGCCTGTCTGAGGCTGGCTGGAACCAGAAAGTTGACCCACTCCACCTTGTCCGCCGTGGCGATAATCGTCTATACTGCTAGGAAAATGAGAGGCGGTTGAGAACAGATCATCGGAATTCTGCTGCAAGGAGTCTTGCGTTGGCTGACTTTGCTGTTGTATTTGAGCAGAGGCTGGCTGGTTAACATTATGCTGTTGCTGAGGCCTCTGTACAGGCGTATGCTGTACGGCGCGTTGGTTTGCGTTTGCCCAGACGGCTTGCCCAGGATTTTGATACTGCGGTTGAGATGCACCAGACAAAGAAGGGAACTCACTACGTGATTGATTAGCAACTTCGGATTTAGCATATCGTTATGTGGTCTGCTATATGAATCTTCCTGGAAATTCCTAGCATAGACTTACGATAGGTCAAGAGGTGTAGAAGGTTGAGAACCACCAATAGTTTGCGCAAAACTGCTAGTGGGCGCACCACTTTGTCTTGACTGAGCATTCGGAAGCCCTGGCGCACCGTTCGTTGTTAGGCCAAAACCCCAACTCGTTCCATTGCCTTGATTTCCTGTCAGTCTCATACAGCCTCACTCTAGCAAGCATTGCGAAACTCGCACCAAGTTTGGTAGTTTGTAGTCTTCCTGTACCCAGCGGTGCATTCTGGTTTTGAGGCGCTCGCTGACCTGGGAAGCCAGGAAAAGCCCGTAATGGCTGCGGAGCAGGGCCTAATTGACGTAATGACGGATCAGCCTCTGTACCGGTTCTTGGTCCCGCAACCACTCCAGCATAGGTAGCAGAAGGCCCTATAGGTATGAGCCTGAGTGTTGAAGCCCCTTGATTAATTGAGACATCAGGACGTGCTAGTGGTCTGGTAAATTTCCCTGCCACCTGCTTCAAAAGAGGCGCTACGGTCACAAGGGATTCCTCTGGTCTGAGCTCCTCGGGCGAAGTCGAGAGTCTTATAGGGCCACCAAAAACGGAGACGAAGGGCTGGACTATTCTGGAGATCTGTGTCCTATGGGCTGATTGTTTTTTCAAGCTATCCACAGAGTTCTGTAGCAACTCTCGTGCAGAGCCCATGTGGAGCGCTGAATGGCCAAGTTGCGGATTCCGGGACACTGAAGGATGGCCTTCGAGGGAATTTAGACTTACCTGTGCGATTCATGGTCGCCTTTCAATTTCTAACGTTTAATGGATCGTTCTTTCCGTGTAATGAGAAGGTGAGCTGGAAACAAATACGTACCAAGTCACGCTTGCTCGAGTTGTTGGATGCATGTGAGGTTAGCGACTAAGAACGGGAGCGGCTAAGGATGGTGGTCCGTGCATTGAGCCCTCTGCATCTTCGACGTTCCCCTAGGTAATTTCTTGCCTCTATTGTCATAAACCCTCGTTGTGGGCAACATGTCGCAATGCTTGAAAATAGGCTCAAACCGGGCTTTACTCTCAACAGCTAGTAGAGGGACTTGTTTGCCTCCGATATTCCTTGCTCCACTACTAGAAGCTAGTCCTAAGCAAAGGTCACACTTTTCCTCGTCCCCCCCGGTATGGCAACGGCGGAGACGAGATGGAAATCCCAATCGAGGTGTATCGGCGCTACGCAGAACTGGTCTCAGATATCCTGTTAGTATGTCAAAGGAGCCATTGCCGGAGCCAGTACTGGATCCGAAGAAGCGGTCAAAGATTGCTGTTGATGAAAACCATGGGCTCTGGGATTTCTTTAATAAAGACAGGAAGCCTTATGGTACTTCGAGAGAGTATAGCAAATATGGTACGGAAGCACCAATCCAAAAGTTGTATGCGCACAGCTGACGGTGTTGTTTCCAAGGGCGGCAATGGTCTGTTGAGGAGCTAAGGAACAAATCATGGGAAGATCTACATTCCTTGTGGTGGGTCTGCTGTAAAGAACGCAACCGGCTGGCAACAGAAAAACACGAGTTGAATAGGGTAGAAGCAGGCAGCGACTCAGAGATCAAATCCAGAGATAAGACAGTCAGTATTCTCTTCGTCATCCACTTCTAGGCCGCTTTTCCGGCTATCGAACCGTGTATGAAATGATCCCTAATCTACTTATCCCAGATTCGACGGACGATGCGGTCAATTAAGCATACCCTTACGGAGAGATGGTACGCATGGGAAGAGGCTCGCAAGGTGGCCAGAAACGACCCGGAAGTAAACCTGGATGCAGCGGAAAGGGATGTTCCGGCATATTTACCCCAGGTCCTAGAAGTATGATGGTGCCGAAATCTCTGTGGATGGTAAATGCTAATGATATGTAGGAAGAATTGACGGAAAGCGAAGCAGAGGCACGAGAACCGCAGCCCAAGTTAGTGACAGCCACAGCTTGATGATCCATTCTTCCAACGAAACCGGTTGCTTCCTGTTTCAACAAGAAAACTTTCATAATGCTGCTCAAAACAGTCCGAAGAAATAGATTGCACGGCAGTTCCAGCCTCACCAGCCTCACCAGCATTCGCGGCTCTGCGCTGCTAATTCTTTGGAATAGCTTTTACAGATTTGCTATTCCGGAGTCTGCGAATATGAGATTCTTGTATATAACTACACTTGACCATGTAGAATATTATGGTTGCACTTCACAAATATGGAATTCTACTACCTTTTCACAATAGTAGGCCATAGAGTTGAAGGTTGGCGTATGTGAAGTCCAGTCAAGGAACGATGACGCCCGAAGCCGTCTTTTCAATTTTGAACTATAGAAGGACGTAGTTAGATCGTCGTAGCATTGTACTCGAACACTAACATCCAAAATCTTACGCGAGCCTTACGCGAGCCTTGACCAGAATGGGATCGCCCAAATAATCGTCATACCGGTATCGATGTACGCTCTCGACATTTTAATCCACTACTATAGAACCCCAAATCTCCTGCAAACTTTTGCGTTTGTCGAGCGCGTCCTAATCGTCTCGTGGCCTAGTGATCTTTTTTATCACCATGGATGAGATCGCGCCTGAATATGACGTTGTGGTTCTGGGAACTGGTAGACATTGCCCCCACTACCGTACGACTTCAGCTGACAGCTGTGTAGGCTTGACAGAATGCGTCTTGTCCGGGTAAGGCATCTGTACAATCAAGAGCCCTCTGAGCTGGCACTGATGTATATGTGGTCAGTGTCATGAGCGTCAAGGGCAAGAAGGTACTCCACATCGACCGTAACGACCACTACGGAGGGTTTGTATTTCAGTCAGCGTGTTTTTAGACACCCATGGCTAACGGTTTCTAGTGAAGCTGCGTCGGTTAATATTGAATCTGTACGCATCATCAAAGAATAAGAAGACGAGCCCACTGACAAGCAGTAGCTCTTCAAGAAATATGGCAACTACACAAAAGGGGAAGAGCCATGGAAGAAGTACGGGCGAGCCAACGACTGGAATATTGACCTTGTACCTAAGCTGTTGATGTCCAATGGCGAGTTGACGAACATTCTGGTCTCGACGGATGTTACAAGGTACCTGGAGTTCAAACAAATAGCGGGTAGCTACGTACAGCAAGGAAGTGGCGTCAAGGCTACGGTTGCGAAGGTCCCGTCAGATGCGGGCGAGGCATTGCGGTCTCCCTTGATGGGTCTATTTGAAAAGAGGAGGGCGAAGAGGTTCTTGGAGTGGGTCGGAGCATTCAAAGAGGACGACCCTGCAAGTTACGGAGGTATGTTGTGGGTGTTGTGCTGAAATATCACTCCTGGCTGACTCTTAGGTAAGGACTTAATCTCAACCAATGCACAATGAAAGAGGTATATGATAAGTATGGGCTTGAACCTTCTACCCGCGATTTTATCGGTCACTCAATGGCCTTATACCAAACGGACGAGTACATGAATCAAAAAGGAGCCGCAAAAGAGACTGTCATAAGAATAAGGCTGTACGTCAACTCAATGGCACGGTATGGAAAATCCCCCTACATCTACCCGCTGTATGGTCTTGGTGAGCTGCCACAAGGCTTTGCCCGTCTGTCGGCGATCTATGGTGGTACTTACATGCTCAATACCAACATTGATGAGATCCTCTATGATGGAAACAAAGTGTCGGGTATTAGAGCGACGATGCGGGAAAGAGGGGATGAGAGCGAGGGCATGAAGTTCACGACGAAAACCAAAAAGATACTTGCGGATCCTTCATACTTCCCTGGGAAAGTCCAGGTCGTTGCCCACTTGTTGAAGGCTATCTGTATCTTGACACATCCGGTTGCAAATACCGATAACAGTGACTCTGCTCAACTGATCATCCCTCAATCGCAAGTCGGTCGAAAGAACGGTATGTCTTCATTTTTTCGGCGCTCCTTCTCTAGCTGATTATCATAGACATCTATATCGCAATCGTATCTTCCGCGCACAACGTCTGTCCGAAAGGGTACTACATCGCTATCGTTTCCACAATAGCCGAAAACTCGAGTAACCACCATCTCGAACTCCAGCCCGGCTTCGAAAGGCTCGGCAAGATTGAGGAGAAATTCATGGGCGCTCCAATACCACTCTATGAACCACTGGAGAGTGGTATGAATGACAACATCTTCATCTCGAAGAGTTACGACGCAACGAGCCACTTTGAGACAACCACAGGTACATTTCTTCCTCGTGAAGCGCTTGGCTTTTTAACTAATGTATCTTGCAGACGATGTGAGAGATATTTACCGGCGCGCAAAGGGCGAAGAGCTCGTTGTAGAGGGGCTGCGGGAAGGTACTAATTTGGTTGGTGAGGAGTAAAGGGCGTTTCGTTCATGAGTCTATGAATTACATGTTTCCGTTTGGGGGGTACACACAATCATGCGTACAGCCTTCATGGCACAAATTTGATAGGATACTTGCATTTTCCTATCAAAAGATTTGGTTGAGAAGAGCAAACCTTGCTAGGCGGAGATACCGCCGTAGTAATAGGGCTGAGCGGTAGCGCCTTATCACCCGCGGAATACTTCCGTTCAGCATTCAGGTGTCAACAAACAGAGCGCGTCATTTGTACACCTGAATCTCGACAACCGCCGCCAACATGAGGGTCGTAGAGATCGTAATCGACGGCTTCAAGTCCTATGCTGTCCGTACCGTTATCAGCGGCTGGGATGAGAGCTTCAATTCGATTACAGGCCTTAACGGGAGTGGAAAGTCGAACATCCTCGATGCGATATGTTTCTGTTTGGGTATTACGAGTATGAGTACTGTGCGGGCGCAGAATATACAGGTATGCGAGTCCGATCATCAAGCTGTAGTCTGACAGTATGCTAAGTGTATCTTGCTCTGTAGGATTTGATTTACAAGCGTGGTCAAGCCGGCGTGACCAAAGCCAGTGTAACCATTGTGTTTGACAACCGCGACAAGAAGAAGTCGCCCATTGGGTTCGAGGAATACGGTCAGATCTCCGTTACAAGACAGATCGTGCTAGGCGGTACGAGCAAATACCTCATCAATGGCCACCGTGCGCAACAGCAAACGGTGCAGAACCTCTTTCAGTCCGTACAGCTGAATATCAACAACCCGAACTTTCTCATTATGCAAGGCCGCATCACGAAGGTGTTGAACATGAAACCAGTGGAAATACTAGCTATGATTGAAGAAGCGGCTGGAACGCGTATGTTTGAGGATAGGAGGGATAGAGCGTTTAAGACAATGGCAAAGAAAGAGATGAAGGTGCAGGAGATAACCGAATTGCTGAAAGATGAAATTGAACCGAAGCTGGAAAAACTGAGAACGGAGAAGAGGGCGTTTTTAGATTTCCAACAGACGCAGAGTGATTTGGAGAGGCTAACGAGGCTGGTGGTTGCGCATGACTATCTGAAGAATAAGGAGAAACTCAAGCAATCAGCTAGCGATTTGGATTCGAAGAAGAGGAAAGCGGTGGACTTGGAAGATTCGGCGAAAAGACTGAAGAGTGAAATTGCGCATTTGGAGGACGATGTGAAGAAGGTAAAGGCTGCGAGGGAAAAGGAGTTACGGAAGGGAGGGAAATTCCAAGCCTTGGAAGAAGAGGTTAAAGCTCATTCGGAGGAGCTTGTCCGCCTCGAAACAGTTCTTGACCTCAAGAACGCCAGCATGACGGAGGAGGTAGAACGGAGAAAGGGTGTCCAGAAGTCTGTGAACGAGCTCGAAGCTCAGGTCCAACAAAAGAGCAAGATCTACGAGAAGCTACAGGCGCAGTATGACACGGCCAAGGCTGATATGGATAAGCAGACGGCCGAGGTTGAACAGAAGGAGGAGTTGTTGCAGACATTACAGACAGGAGTTGCGTCAAGAGAAGGCCAGGAGAATGGGTATCAAGGGCAACTGCAAGACGCGCGCAACCGAGCCAGCGCCGCAGCTACCGAACAAGAACAGGCCAAGCTCAAGATTTCCCACATGGAGAAGAGAATTAAGGAGGACGAGCCTCGAGCGAAGAAAGCGAAAGAGCAGAACTCCAGTCTGCTTAAGGATCTGGAAGGTCTCCGAGCTCAGGCCAAGAAACTGGAATCGGAGTTGGGCAAGCTTGGCTTCGACCCGGGGAAGGAAGACTCAATGTACCAGCAAGAGTCATCGATCCAGAAGCAAATAAGGAATCTTCGAGAGAAAGCTGATACCATGAAGCGGAAAGTTGCCAATATTGATTTCAGCTACAGTGATCCATCACCAGACTTCGATCGGTCCAAGGTGAAAGGCCTTGTAGCACAGCTTTTTGCCCTGGATAAAGAGAAAAGTCAAGCTGGCACCGCGCTTGAAATCTGTGCAGGGGGTCGGCTGTATAACGTGGTCGTAGACTCGGCAGAGATTGGCACACAACTGCTTCAAAGCGGCAAGCTGAGGAAGAGAGTAACCATTATCCCATTAAACAAAATTTCAGCCTTCCGAGCTTCTGCGGAGAAGATAGGCGCGGCAAAGAAGCTTGCTCCTGGAAAGGTCGACCTTGCTTTATCCTTGATTGGTTACGATGATGAGGTGTCTGCAGCGATGGAATACGTATTCGGCTCTACTCTTATCTGTGAAGATGCAGAGACAGCAAAGTGTGTAACCTTTGACCCTGCGGTGCGAATGAAGAGTGTAACCCTCGAAGGCGATGTGTATGACCCGTCCGGGTCATTGTCTGGTGGAAGCTCGCCAAATTCTAGCGGCGTCCTTGTAACATTGCAGAAGCTCAATGAGATCTCGAAGGAGATGACTCTGCGGGAAACTGAACTGAACGAGTTGCAGGCTTCAATGGCCAAGGAGAAGAAGAAGCTAGACGCCGCCCGCAAGACCAAACAAGAGCTTGACCTTAAGTCGCATGAAATTAAGCTGACTGAGGAGCAAATAGGTGGCAACTCATCATCATCGGTTAGTGTTTACCCAATCTCTTTACTTTGGTTTTTAACATCTGGCTAGATCATACAAGCTGTGGAGGAGATGAAGGCCAATATCGAGCAACTCAAAAATGACATTGCAGACGCCAAGGCACGACATAGCGAAGCTTCGAAAGATATCAAAAGGATCGAGAAGGATATTAGTGACTTCAGTGACAACAAAGATGACAAATTAGCCGAACTCCAGTCGTCGGTGGAAAAGCTCAAGAAGAGCCAGTCGAGGAACTCGATATCTGTAAAGAATCTACAGAAGGAGCTGCAGAGTGCAAGGCTGGAGGCTGAGCAGGCGGGTGCAGATATTGGTGCGGCTCAAGAACAACTGGTCGAAGTTGATTCTACATTGAAAGCGCAAGAAGCAGAAATCCAGGCTCTGCAGCAGGAGCAAAAACAAGCCAAGGTCTTTTCAGAAGACATCCCGATTTCAACAACTTGCTAACAAGGATGTAGGATGCTTCCGATATAGCCCAAGCGCGTCTCGACGACGAGCGAGCAAAGCTTACAGGTTTCGATGAAGAGCTTCGATCATTAGAAGATGCTTCCAGATCCAAAGCATCTCGCACTACCGAAGAGAGCCTCGAGATGCAAAAGCTCGCTCACCAAATTGAGAGATTTCACAAGGAGCAACAAGGCGCCGGACAGATGCTGGCTCAAATGGAAAAAGAACACGAATGGATTGCCGACGAAAAGGAGAGCTTCGGCCGCGCCAATACCGCTTACGACTTCAAAGGCCAGAATATCGCAGAATGCAAGTCGTCACTGCGAAACCTTACAGAGCGCTTCCAAGGCATGAAGAAGAAGATCAATCCTAAGGTCATGAATATGATTGATAGTGTGGAGAAGAAGGAGGCGGCGCTGAAGAATATGATGAAGACGGTAATTAGAGACAAACGGAAAATCGAGGAGACCATCGTCACTCTCGATGAATACAAGAAGGAAGCTTTACATAAGACCTGGTCAAAGGTCAACGGCGATTTTGGCCAAATATTTGCGGAGCTTCTACCCGGTAGTTTTGCAAAGCTCGACCCACCCGAGGGCAAGCAGATCTCGGATGGCTTAGAAGTCAAGGTCAGCCTAGGGAAGATCTGGAAGCAGTCTCTCAACGAGCTGTCTGGTGGTCAACGGTAATTTCACTCCCACTTCCTCCCTCACAGCCTTCACTAACCCCAAGCAACCAGATCGCTCATCGCCCTCTCCCTCATCATGGCCCTGCTCCAGTTCAAACCCGCTCCCATGTACATCCTGGATGAAGTCGACGCCGCGCTTGATCTATCGCATACGCAGAATATCGGACGTTTGATAAAGACAAGGTTTAAGGGGAGTCAGTTTATCGTTGTCAGTCTGAAGGATGGTATGTTTCAGAACGCGAATCGGATTTTTAGGACGAGGTTTAGTGAGGGCACGAGTGTGGTGCAGGCTTTGACACCGGCGGATCTCAGATAGGACATTTTGGTTTGTTGGATAGGACGGCGGCGTTTGGTATTAGGATGGACGTGGGAGCATCGAGGAGCTCATCTGGCCAGAGAAGTTTACTCAGGGATGGTTATGGTATTTCCATTGTAACATGTACTCCTTGCTGACATACGGAGGTTTTATCGCTTTGGCATGAGGTAGGGGAGTTTAAGGGAAACAACCGGCTGCGTAAGCTTCTCCGCAACAACCTCGGCTCAGATCAACTTCCATAAATCTTCCAATTTTCTGTTCTCGCATAGGTAATTGTGCGCCATACCTGCAATTGTATCCTGTCGGGCTACCTGATACCCTAAAGCTGCTGTTCATAGTGGTTTGGCTTTCCTTGTTGCCGTAAAAGATACTTTTGAGCGTTTTCTACCTATCTTCCTGACCTCCAGCGCTATTTTTACCCTCAGTCTCCAAAACCCCCTTCTTTCAAGTCTTCAAATTCCTCTCTTCTCCAAAACAACCATCGCCCCAGCCCATTCCCCACGAGGATGGCCGTCCCCTCCGACCCCAAAACCACCGTCCAAACTTTCCTTACCCAGCTCCAATCCCTCTGCTCCCACACCTACGACACCCCCATCCTCCCCCTCCTACACCTCACCTCCGCCACCCTCACGCCCAACCCCACAATCACGCTCACGCTCACCATTCCCCTGACCCTCTGCAACGGCGCAGGTAACCTCCACGGCGGCGCCACAGCGACGATTCTCGACCTCAGCACGTCGCTGGCGCTGGCGCTGGTGAGGCGGAAGGGGTGGTGGGAGTGGACGGGGGTGAGTCGGACGTTGGATGTGGTGTTTCTGGAGGCGGTGGGGGTGGGGGAGGAGGTGGTGGTTGAGGGGGGGGTAGTCAGGGTTGGGAGGAGGTTGGGTGAGTTTTTGCGTGGGGAGGTTTTGTTTTTGTTTTGGGGGGAGAACTGAAGCTAATTGGGGATGTGGGGGATAGCGCAGTTGAGGGGGGTGATGAGGAGGGTTCGCGATGGGGTGGTGGTTGCGACGTGCGAGCATGGGAAGGTGAATCCGGAGACGGGGGCGGGGGAAGGGTCGAAGTTGTGAGGGAAAGGGGTTTTGAATATACAGGGAAGGGGGCTGCATGTGCGTAGGTGAGGGCATGGGCGGGATATCGACGTTCTTGGGGGAATGGGTGTGTTCGTTGTGTGAAAACGGGCAGGTAAGCGAAGATTGAGTCGAATTGGGGGTGAAGAGTGTAGATATAAGTGAGGGTGACGAGGAGAGGTTATCTCTTCGAAACGCCCGTACACAGAATGATCTTGATACCCCAACAAACCGGCGCCCCTCTTCCAGACCCTTTATACAATCTCCTCCCACCATCTTCCCTGCCATCCCAAACGGAAACCCCTACACACCCCTTTCACTCGCCCCTTGCCCCCTCCATATCACCCACCCCTCCTCTCCCTTTCCTTCTCCTCCATCTTCCTCCTCGCATTCAGCACCATCTCCTCCCTCCTCCGCTGCAAAAGCGCCTGCCGCTCATTCTTATTACTACTCCACAATGGCGCCGTCGCTGCCTCCCCATCCCTGCCCGCCGACGGCTCTCCTATCCTCGACGCAAGGTTGTATCTCGTTATCAGATCCGGGTGCGTCGGTTTGTTTTCTGGCGACGTAGAAGGCGTAGACGCTGTCAAGGGCGGCAGAACTGGTTGGAACGACGGTGGAGGCTACGAGACCATGTTAGCATACAAACAACCTCCCTTTCCTCTTTTTAAAACCCTCTTGCACTCTCATCCACAGACGGGGGCACCACTTCTTCCGCACATCCTCCCCTAGATTGTAAAACCCCAAACTCACCACCTCCAACCCCCCGCCCCCTAACAATCTCTCCGTCGTCGCCTGCACACTGCCCCCGTTCCGCTGCAAATCCCACACAATCTCCCTCCTCCCCACCTGCGGGAACATCTGCGATATCTGCTCGATCTGCGCGGGATCGATTTGGCGGCCTCGAGGCCGCGAGGAGGCGGAAGAGAGGGGGGAGAAGAAGAAGTAGCGGATAGCGAGGAAGGTGAGGGCGAGGAAGATGAATAGAGAGGGGATGTTGAGGGTTTGGGGAGGGGAGTCGGACATTTGGGGTGGGATGGATGGGGTGGAGATCGAGGGATGGTAGAGGGGTTTGGAGGTTGGGAATATTGGCGCTGCGATTCAGCAAATTATGAAGGATGTAATCGCTGGTTGGGAATTGAGCAGCTGTGATTAAAGATCGCAGATCTTGTAAGTTGAGCGCTGCAGTGGAGGTCTTGGAATTTGAAGAATAATCCCTGCGTTTTACGTTACGAACACCATATGATGTGAAAATATATTGAATGATCGGAACCAGAAGCTTTGCGTAATGGCTGATTATTTGGGTTACTATAGTGGCATATAGATAGAGCATTCAGAGTCGACCAAACGTCATGAAAACATCTCCCAGGGCGCCTTGCGCCGAACAAACACCAAGCTCAGAGTCGCTGCTCCCTTTTAACCCTTCAGAGACCAATCCTTCTGCGTCAGGATAACTAATCCACTTTCCCATAAGGGCCCCCACCATTCAACATCCCCTCCTTTCCATCCAACTGAAAGAATCCCCCAGTCCCACCCTTCGTCCTCCGTATATACCCCTTACCCCACAGCGCGCCACCAACCACAATTCCAATCAAGAACCCAAAAGACACCCATGGGTGACTAGTCGACGCACCACGGGCCTGGAAGAACACCTGCTGGAGGGCGCCGGTGCTAGATTTGGGGGAGATTTTGGGGGGGTTGGAGACGACCTTGGGGATGGTCTCGAGGATAGAGGTACGGGACGGGACGATGAAGGCGCCAGATATGGTAGTGTCCCAGTAGCGGCGGTTCTATAGCTGTAAGATAGTGATTTCAAGGAAACCAATCGAGGTTAATGTACTTACATCTTCATCGTTGATAATGACTCTTTCACCGTCATTCTGAACGTTGATACCATAGGTTGTCCGGATCCAGCGTTCCCAGAAAACGCCGTCTACCCAAGCGAAACCTACTTGTTTCTTGTCATCCTCGCTGATGTTGATTTCTATGCTCTTGGCAGCTCGAATAGCCCTTTGATCATTTCTATCTTCTGCCTCTTCTAGGCGTAACTGCTTCGCATCTCTCAATTCTTGTCTTTCTAGCCGAAATGCTTGCGTCTGCTTTTCCATCCAATCCAGGGCAGCATTTTTGATCTCACGCTTGTCCAGAACGAATTCATCGGCTCTCTCTCGGGAAAGTATGCCAAGAACCACAAATTTTCCACTCATAATTTCACGGGAATTAGAGGATGTGAGTTCCGGAACTATTGGTAGCCAGACGGACTTCATCCAATTTAACACCTGTCTGAAATCACGCATGTCCTTTGGTGCAAGAGCGTTGTAATAGCTAGGTCTGCCATCTCTCGAAACTAGCAGTCTTGGCCACGTCGAGATCTTGAATCTGTCGGCCAGCACAGGACTATCCGTTTTGACAAGCTTCGCATGGCCAATTAAGCTTAGAGTCAATCGCTCTAAAGCCTCGAAGTCTTCGGTGGTGGTAGCATGGTCATAGAAATAGAGAAAAATGACTTCTTCAGTCTCTTCCATTGCTTTGAAAGCTGCTGCATCCACATACGTCACTCCGCCGCCAATATCCAAGGCCTTCTTTGCGTAGCTGACAAGATCACCGAGTCCTCGCAAGCCATCGTATTCGACACGCTCGCCACCCCGGAAGAAATGTATCGTCGGGTAGCCTTTCACACGGACATCTTTGCAGAGTCGCACTTCCACATCGCAGTTCACCTCGCCGACGTTAAGTTTGCCTTGCAGTTCTTTCGACATTTGGAGCCAATTTGGTGCCAGGGCTTGACAATGATGACACCATGGTGCGTAGAACTTTACGAACCATGGATCTTGCGTGTTGGTAACGAGCTTTTGAAAGCTTTCTTGTGATAGAGCGAGAGAAGTTCCCAAGGGGTTTGGTATTGCAGTTGGCTTGGCCGGCTTTGAGGCCTTTGTAGCCTTCAACTTAGATTTTCCAGTTGGAGTCTCTTCAACCGCGGATGCTGTTCCGGTACCCTTCAGTGCAGCTTTCCCATCCTTAGTGTCCACAGATTTATCTCCAACTACCTCAGGATGAGTCTCTGATTCGGTGGAGTTCTCCCCTGGCTCCGGTAGGGTCAACCCATCTTTTGATCTCGATCCAGGACGAATTGATTCTAGAATCTCTTCAACAAATGCGCTCAAGCCCGTCATATCTCGTTTTCCTTCAAACTTCTTTACAAATTTCGAATTTTTGTAGAGTAAAAATGTTGGGAAGGCCGTGACCTTTCGATCACTGCATGCGTCGCCATACCGAATACAGTCCACAGAGGCGAAATTGAAGTCGTAGTACCTGTGGAATGTGTTCGCTTGGGATTGAGCGGTAGATGGTTTTCCGGATGCTAAAGGCTTTGAAGTCTATCATCAAGTCAGGCTTGTAGTTTCTCCGCAAACTATTCTTAGAATCACTTACATAGTAGAATTCGTATAGAGTTTGCCAAGTTGGGGCTATTGCATGGCAATGAGCACAATACGGCGAGTAGTGCTTTACAAACCTGCATAGTACCACATCAGCACCTCTAGTAGTGCAGACCAAGGCCACATATGTGCCACATGTGGGCGTACCAGTAGCCATTCTTCGTCTCCTCGTCGAACTTCTCGCCATTTATCTCCTTCATTGGCGGCACTTCTAAGCCATTGAAAAGCGTGGAATCACCGGAAAGGGCTTCACTGTTTGTAGCTCCAGCTGCCGCTCCTGCATCAAGTGCTGCGGCCTTCGTTTCTGACAAGACATCCTCGACGGTATTAAGTTTGTGTTGCGTGTCCGCAGCTGGTGTTGCGAGGCATGGTGATAAGAGAAGGAGGGAAAGGAACGCTCGAGGAACGAATGAACGCATTGTGAGCAACGAATACGGGGGCTCCGGCAGCCCAAGTCAGATTGTGACAACCAAGTAAAGGTTTTACAGTGGGCACGATGCGCAGTAACTTTGAATGTCGTCGCTCAATGATGCAGCAGATGGAAGTCTAGGGGGGTCCAGAGGTTATGTCCCTCTTCTGAATTGCCACTGTCGGATATCGATGTGGATCAAGTGTGGCGAACTGGGATGTTGTACCAGCCAACTGATTGAATGTAGATAATTCAACAAGCTGCGAAACTTGATGAGTGGGCTTTACGCGATCAGGTACGGCTACCTAGGTAGATAAGAGGAGGAAAGTTGATAGATGCGGCGCGGTATCCCGCATGATTGACGACGCTACTCAGAAGGATGGAGGTTGCCCCCTGGCCCTCGGCTACGGTGCCCCATTCTCGCTGTTTTGAAGCTGTCAGGCCACAATATGCGCATAACAGAATAGCTGTAGTCCTTAACGTCACAGTCAATGCCGTGTTGGTAAAAGACTGCCATTGTAGCTCGCTTGAGTCGCAACAATGAGGCCAGCATTCAGATTGCTTGCGGCAGTCAAGCATGGCCGCTATCTAGAAGCTGGTAACCCAACAGGTCTTACTGGACTCTTCACACATCCCGCTCCAAGGTCTACATTACTGTACATCTACAGCTCGACCCTCGACAAACTCAAGGCCTTCCCCGAGCACTCCGTCTACCGCCAATCTGCAGAAGCACTTACGAATCACCGATTAAAGGTTGTCGAATCGATCAAGCCTGAAGGATACGAAGCATGGGCCCAGAGGGCAGCGGAACTAGTTGAGAAGAACCCCCGGGTCTTTGATATGCCCGAAGGAAGCCCACAGAGTGTTGCCGAGCATAACGGGGGGGCTTTTGTCACGACTGCGGTGCAGCAGGAAGAAGATGAGCGAGAAGAGGAGTGGGACGGAGAAAAAGTGGCAACGCCAACGTTGGAAGGATCGAGAAGTCGCTCTGAGAGGTCGCACCAGCGACTCGTCGCACAGGATGACCCAGCAGATGATGCAACTACAGTCACTTGGGAGCCAGAGCCGCCGTTGGAAGCTTCACAGTACGTTTTGCTTCCCGCCAGTCTCCACGACTTAGGTTGCCATCATAAGCTAATGTACTTTCCCGCAGAATCAGTGAAATGGAGAATCAGATCGCAGCAGGTTTGATTGAAGAGGTGATACAGGTTGCGGAGGGTGAGCTGAAGCTAGTTGATACGATGCTGGAGTCAAAGGTGTACGTACTACCCCATCGACTGCCAGAGTCACCGCTTTCGAGCCCTTTGCTTGACATTACCTTTGACGCTCGATATAGATGGGAAGAGCTGGAAGAGAAGCCACCGCAAGGCCAATGGGAGTATTTTGGAAGGGACCAGCATACCCCTGGGACTCAGGAACCTCCGAACAAATGAACAACCGCTTTGTATAAATAAACACGTTACTCCGGTACAACAGTCCACTATACCGCTCACTCTCACCCCTGCAGGGATTGATGTTCTCGCCGAATTCTCTGCCAAAAACCGCTGTTCCACTTCAGCTAGCAGTGGCAGTAAGTCCAACAAAGATGGTCGATTATTGCTATCTTACACGCCTCAAATCCAACAGCGTCCGTCTGCCATAATAAGTGTATGTGTCGCACGAGTGCTTTGTGTGAATAGATCGATTTCTGCCTATTTTAAGAACTTAAAGCTCGTCTAAGCGACATACAAATTGTGTACGAAATCGCGCTTGGTTGATCTAACGAGGTTGTGCTTTTCTTCATAAAATTGTATGGCGTGGGTTTGTACATATCTCTTTCGCCTTCTATGCTCTCTCTTGTCCGCGCTCATCAAAACAGCTTCATCAATGAAATCTGGAATAACAGCTCATGTCAACTTATTTGCATTAGCCGCTTTAGGTCGCTTTTAAGTCACTACCTATCTGTTACTTCACGCCGTTTTAGTGAAAAGCAAGATTGTATCTAGTCCAGAAAATGGTGTTGACCAGTATCTCCGGCGGCAACCTATCGAGCATGCGAGCGCAAGAAGAATGTGAATTTAGGCGATATGCAAACGGTCGATTCAACAGGCATTAAGAGAAGGCTTTGAGAGCCTTTTTGTTCCCTACTGCTTGGAGAAGACACTCACTCACGCCAGCTGGAGTAATATTCCCTCTCGGCATGGGATCGAAGAGATTGGGATAGCCAATGACCTAACAAATATTTTGGACGGGACGAAGCCTAGGAGCTGGGTGGTTAGGCGTTGATATATAGAACTAATAGCATAATCATAGCATTCCCATGGAAACAGACCTGCTTCTTTGATATGAGAGAGGCAGTCGATCGAAAGCTGTTTATAATTAGATAGTAGGCGGGTAAACTTGAGGATCGCCACCGGCAACGCTTTCTAGCCTAATTCCAGAAAAGCATTCGGGGCGGAGGGAAGATCCAGATGCCAGGTACACGCGTTGCGGCAAAGACTTCACTCGATAATGATCGATGATTGGGCCAAGCCTCGTCGTCACCCCTTCTCGCTATTCGGCATTTCTGACGATTACCTTACGATTGCTCGGTACATGCGATTTTCGCTCTGCGTAGTTTTCATCACTGGAGCAATTGCCCCTCTCCACCTATCATGTAAGCCTGAGACCAGAAATGCCTAGGGCGACCTACCTTAGGTACGGAGTACCTCATAACCTCACCTTACCGATCAATCTCTCTCGCTCTTCCGTCCCTCTACAAACATCCAAAGTCTTTAATTCCCATACCCAAACATCCCCCCCAAACCCCCCCCTCCCCTCCCCCACTCTATCCCTAATTGGACATCTAACGGTTCTCCTTCGGCGCGTGTGCGGTATTGGATTGTTAAGGTATCTACCTATCTGTCTGGATCCGCGTGCAACATTTGCTAGACCCTACCGGGCACCCACCAAGCCAACTCTGGCTATCTGTTTCAGCCAAATTACTCGTCAGGCCGTGTGATCCACCAGATCCCGATTCCACCTGCGGTTATTTAGTGGGACTCGTCGATTAGATCTTCAACAGAGCCGCATCATCCGCCCACTACAGTTCACATTCCTTCCCATCGACAGACTCGACCGACGGCTTCGAGGTGGTGCCTGGGCATTTCCTTCAACCAGCGCTGCTGTTTGCAGAGGTCGTCGTCGTCGATATACATTGGGGGCCTCCCTCTGGCCTACCATCCACCGTATGCTTCTTGAGCTCTGTGTTCTTTCTATCCTTTCGGACCAGGTTAGTCCGTAATCGTATCGACCGTCACATTCGTCTGTGCTATGTCTATCGATTAGCGTAGCATTTCAAGAGTTCGAGAGGGTTGTTCGATTGCCTTATGACCACGGCCATATTCCAATTTTTAATGAAGACATAAATACTCTTATAGATTTTTCTTCTTCATCCGCTCGCTTCCATTATGGAACCTCAATTTCCTTCTGGTGTAGTATATGCACCAAGCCTTCCGCCAAATCGACAATTGTCGACGCCTTCATCATCCAATCCACCATCATATCAACTTCCCCAGCCATCGTTATCGAACTCCCAAACTTTACCTTCACTGCAGTCCCAGAGCTGCACCCATGGCTTTGGCAATGATCCTTTCGGACAGAGAACACAAGCACCCCAGCCGTCCTTCGCACCTGCGAACGCTCCCACTGTCAGCCATGCTGCAACGTTTCCGGTATACGCACCAACCGTTATGCCTTCCTACACCGGCCAACAGAATCCCTACGCCCAGCCTACGCGGTCTTTCCAGTCTTCACAGACATATTCTTCTCAGCCCTCACCTACGCAAGCGTACCAGACATATAATCCTTCCATTCCTCTTCCGACGCGGCGCCCAGAGTTGAGGCCAATGCCCGCTGGTGGCCTACATGAACAACCTCAACTATCTTCCTACCCGAAAGGAATGTCTATATCGAGCTCGATCCCTCTACAAAGCAACCGTGAGCCTCAGCCCACTCATGTAGTTGGCTCACAAGGTCGAAGGGGCGTACTCCCAAGTGCTGTGGGACGCCCACCAGCCATTGGAAATGGAACACTCACAGGCCCGAAGCCTGCGACCAACCCTCCGAAAGATGCAGAAGGGAAGTTCCCTTGCCCATACTGTACGAAAAATTATCAGCATGCCAAGCACCTAAAGCGCCATCTGCTGCGACGTAAGTTCGAGATTGCTCTCAGCTCAGTTGATTGGCTAACAAATGGCTAGATACTGGTGTTAGACCATACTCGTGTGGACTATGCAAGGATACCTTCTCGCGAAGTGACATCCTCAAGCGTCATTTTCAGAAGTGTTCTGTACGCAGAGGTAATCCGTCAGGTGCAAGCCATTTGACTCATTCAAGGGCGAACAGAAAAGCGAAGCTCGAGCCTGCTGAAGACACGGCCGTTCCGGGTAGTGCTAACAGGATGGTTCCAGGCCAAACCGCACAGGCTTCAGGCTTCTCGGCGAGTAATTCTCAGAGTTCTTTGGGCCTAAGCAATCTACATCTCGGCCAGTCAATATATTCCGGAGAGAATCATGGCTTACCATCCACCATATCTCAAACCACTAATGTTCAGCAGGCCAGCAACCCTCAGAACACTAGCAATAGAGGACCGTCCGGAGTACCAACATCGTCTGGCTTTGATGCTTCAGGCTTCCAAAATCCGACAGGGCATATCACTCCTGATTCAGTCACTACCAGTGGTGCAGCAACACCCTATCCATATTCACAGGACTCTCGCCCAAATCAATTCTCATCTGATGGTACTTTCAACCACGCTTCGAATGGGCCATCGCTGGACCTCAACGGGACCAGTAGAGCACCAACCGGTTCAGGTTATCCTAGCGGATCTCTGCCCCAGATCGTGGGATCATCGCAGGGGCACAGGAACGATCTCGATTGGCTATTTCCATCAGGTTCACAATGCGAACTTAGCACCCACCAATTTCAATCCGATATTGAACAATCTCATCAGCCTGTTAAGTCCGAGCCAGACTTTTCAAATCTTCCATTCTCATTGGCTCCAGATTACGCTCCGTATCTGCAAACAAAAGTATAGACCCTAGTTTTACGTTCTTGGGGGTATCGTTAAAATCCATTGCATTATTATATAGGCTTAGGCGGTTGCTTTTTCTTGCATAGCGCTCGCTACGAAGAACACGATAGATGAGGAAACAAAGCATACAGGTATAGATAAAAAAGAGAAAGACAAAAGTAAACATATAGAAATGCTGCGATGATATGACTAGGGGTGCATCGTCTACTCCGGTGCTCTGGGTGGGACAGAGGCTTTCATGCCTTATTGTATGATCTTCTTCCTCTAGGCTACTTTAACAATCCAAACTGGTTTGTTGACACCGGGAGATTTATCCATTTCGGCTATTCAACAACACAAATGCTTGATGGATCAGAAGTCTTGTCTATGTAGACATAGACTGTAATAGCGCCAGATGTCTTTAATCTTGCAACCCGCAACCAGATGGCTTCAAGATCACCATCAGGAACAGGTATAGCGCGGGCTTTATTAAGCGAGCCTTAGACGTCATTCCTCTCGGTAATTTTCGATACACAGCGTTGTGACAAGAATCGGTTCTCGACTCCTACAGAAGCAGTAGCAGCCCAATATGGCGGTCTCGTACCGATCGCTCGCACCTAGGGCTACTCAATTGGCTTTGCACACCACATGCAAGCCCTGTAGTGCCAGGCATCTTCCTCAAATCAGCTCGAAGATAAGGAATCCTAAACTACGACAGCCAATTCAGACACAGCTTGCGGCTCCTCTCAACAGACGTTTTGCTTCCACCTCTCAAGAATTTTCAGGCGATGCTCGCTCCTTGGTTACGCGGACAAAATATAGCCTTCTAGGTACAACCATTGGCCTTTTGTTAGTCTTCGGATATTATTACTTTACGGACACACGAGCGGGTGTACATCAATGGGTTGTTGTTCCCTTGTTACGCTGGATATACGATGATGCGGAGGAGGCTCATGAGGCTGGTGTCAAGGCGCTGAAGGGCCTTTATGGTTTTGGTGTACACCCTAGAGAAAGGGGGAATCCAGATGGTGCGGGGGATCTACAGGTGGAGGTGAGGTGGATCTGCCAGGCATTCTGTAATATTTGAGCAGAGGGCTGACGGTGTACGACTAGATCTTTGGGCATGCTATCGCGAATCCCATAGGAACCAGCGCTGGCATCGACAAGCATGCTGAGATCCCTTCACCCCTTCTTGGGCTTGGGCCTGCAGTCATTGAGATTGGGGGCACCACAAAACACCCCCAAGATGGCAACCCTAAACCGTGAGCCACTTCCAATGACATAACAATTCCCGAAGCGTTGACATCCGCCTTCTCAGCCGAGTATTCCGTATCTCCTCCCAGAATGCTTTTATCAACCGCTACGGACTCAACTCCGAAGGCTGCGATGATGTAGCTATGCGATTACGCCAGCGAGTCAGAGAGTATGCCTACGCAAATGGCTTCGGCATTGATGAGGACGCTGAACAAATGATCCTAGATGGCGAAGCTGGCGTTCCTCCAGGGTCACTGACAGAAGGGAAATTGATGGCCGTCCAGGTCGCGAAGAATAAGGCTACGCCCGATGATGATATAGAAGCTGTGAAGGCAGATTATGTGTACTGTGTGGAGGCTTTGGCGAAATACGCCGATGTAAAGACGATCGGTTTTCGCTCACGGAATCTACTGACAATCATCGACAGATAATTACCGTTAATGTATCAAGCCCCAATACCCCAGGACTAAGGGGCCTACAGAAAGTCGAGCCTCTAACAAACATCCTGACCGGAGTGGTCGAAGCAGCGAAAGGGGTAAATCGAAAGTCAAAACCCGCGATCATGGTAAAAGTCAGTCCAGACGAGGACTCCGAAGAACAAGTCTCGGGCATCTGTAACGCGGTATGGGAGTCAGGAGTCGATGGAGTGATTGTGGGTAATACGACGACCCAAAGACCAGACCCATCGCCCATAGGATACGATTTGCCTCCTAAAGAGGTGGCGGCGATGCTGGAGCAGGGAGGATACTCTGGCCCGCAGCTTTTTGGAAGGACTTTGGCTCTGGTCAAGAGGTATAGACAAAAGCTCGACGAAGGGGCAGGGCACAAGCCATTCCAACCTCCCACAACGGAAGAAACCAGTAAACCTCAGTTACCATCAACAACACCTCCAGATCAACCAGCACCGCATAACTCAGACACAGATATATCCACTAAAATAGATGCAACGGCCACCCGCGACTCTGCAAACCTCAAACCCGAAACCCCAGAAGCAGAGAAAGCCTCCAAATCCCAACCTCTTATTCGCCTTCCAGCACGTAATAACCCTTTCTCCCCAGAGACAGTCGACTCCAACGCTTCTCCCGCACTTTCATCATCCACGCATATAGACCAGCTGCCTCCTGCGCATGCTGAGTCTACATCACCATCACTAGCAACCTCTTTACCATCACAAGCAACCCCTTCACCATCACAAGCAATCCCTTCACCACCACAAGCAACCCCTTCACCGTCTCAGACCGTCTCAGCACTTTCACAAGTACCACAGAAGAGGAAAGTCATATTTGCAACAGGCGGTATCACGAACGGGAAGCAAGCGCTCGAGATCTTGGACGCGGGGGCGAGCGTGGCGATGGTTTATACTGCTGTAAGTATCCAAATTTCCTCTGATAATGGGGTGAGCGAGGAGTTATGGGCTGACAATGATGATGATCGTAGTTGGTATATGGGGGTGTAGGGACGATTACGAGAATTAAAGAGGAGATGAGGGAGGAGCTTGAGAAGACAGGGCCGAGAAAGACGTAAGTAAGTAGGGTGAAGAGAACGGAAGCAAGGGGAAGCCCGCGATAGGAATCGGATTGTACAAAGTGAGATGTGTATGAGGGAGCTGTAGGGAATGTATAAACGGAGGTAATGATGATTGGCTGGGAGCATGCACCAGACGAGACGAAGAGCTTAAAACACGTTCACATCGAAACCCATCCATTGGGGACATGAGAATAAGGGATTTGGAAGCCTGATTTGCCTGTCACTGCATACATAATATCCACTGTGACTGCTGCGAGTTGAAAACGGGTGATGTCTTCAGATTGATTGAGTCGATCTCAACGGTTTAATAAAATCCAAGTCTAGGGTTGGTAGCTGAACTCTAATAAGCCAAATGTCTTCGTTGATGGTTTAGGCCTCTCTGGCTGGTCACTGACGCCAATTCCCAATCGAAGGTTTGCCATAGACCAACCACCTTCCCGAGACTGCAGCAATTCTCAAAAGCTCAGTGCCACCTCGCAAAGGCTTCTTCTTCCCTTCTGTTAATCATTTCCCCCCTCCCTTTAAACCCTCATTTGGTCTCCACCACAGACCTATCTGTCAGCGGCAAGAATTGCTGATTCCTAGCACTCCGCAGCGCAAATGCCTGCAACATCACCTCGCGCTGCGCTTCCGTGGTGATCTGACACGCTCCCGGCCCGGTCCGTCGAACCTCCTCTTCCGTCACCCATGCAAATTGCTGATGCTCCTCTGGATCTAAGGTGATAGCAATCTCATCGAGCTTCAACGCAGCAGCGTTTGCCGTAGATGCAAGACCCTGCTGCGGGATCTCCACCACCTCAACCTCAAAAGCCAACTTCAGCCATGTCTTGACGTTGTCAAACGTCCCAGTACTAAACTCCACGCCCTCCCCCACCAACGCTTTGAACTTGCACACCAACAACCCCGTCTCCTCAAACACCTCTCGCGCAACCGAATGCAGCACCGTCGGATCCGACTCCTCAGAGGACCCGCCGGGGATCTCCCAGAGGTTTGGGAAGCCGCGTTCGGTGGATGCGCGTTGGATCAAGAGCAGGCGCGGGGGTGATGGGGTTTGCTGGTGGTAGGAGGGAGGGGGGAAGAAAATGCAAGCGCCGACGGCGAGGCAGTGGTAGGGGGGGTTGTTGGTGAGGAAGTCGGAGAGGGGGATGCGAAGGTGGGAGAGGGTGGGAGGGATAGAGAGCTGGATTGGGGTTGGGGTGGGTGTGGGCATGGTTTGGGGGGAATTGGTATGGTGAGGGTAGATAGCAGGTGGAAGGCGAATGGAGGAGAGATTCTGGAATGAAGTGAGTATGAAAGTTGAGAGAAGGAGACGTAGTGGGAAGTGAGACGCGAATTTAGAAAAGCGTAGCCTAGAGGCTTTCTAGGCTTCAGTTGTCGCGATTGTGTGGAAATCGTTGTGTAACACAAAATATGCAGCAAGGAGAGACATGCAGCCCAACCCTAGAGAACCAAATCTCACACCTCTACCTGAATTCCATCTTCACAATAATGAATTAGACGGTCCTTAGAAACCCATGGAAACCCCATTCAGCCGCAAAACGCCGTGAATTAATAATGCCGCCCGAAATGCCCTACAACCGAGGCCACCTCATCCTCTCGCTCGCCCTCCCTTTGTTGCTAACCGCCGCCCTGATCGGGTGGCGCAACTCTCAAGTTCAGCCCATCTGTCCATTTCCAAATCCACAACCACTAAAGAAGAAAGCGAAAGATTCAAAGCCAGTATCACCTAGCCCGTCCTTCCCCACCATGGCTGCTAAAGCGATCGCGTTGAAGGAGGAAGGGAACTCGTAAGAAAGCCCGCCACTCCCCCATCAAGACTCTTTTGCTAACATCCCCCCCCCCCGGAACAGCCAATTCCAACAAGGCAACTACACCCTCGCCGAAACCCTCTACACTCACGCCCTCCAAAAAGACCCTTCCAACCCAAAACTTCACACCAACCGCGCCATGGCCCGCCTCAAACTCGCACACCACGACGCCTGCATCGACGACTGCCTCGCCTCCCTCGCCCTCGCCCCCAAAGAAAACCTAAAAGGCCACTACCTGCTCGCCTCCGCCCAGCTCGCCCTCAGCCACCCCAACGAAGCCCTCGCCAGCGCCCTCACCGCCTACGACGAGTGCCTGCGCACCGGCAGCCCGAGCACGAGCGCCGTGTCGACACTGGTGCTGCAAGCGAAGAAGGAGCGGTGGGAGCAGCAGGAGCGGGAGCGGGTGCGGCGGCGGAGCGAGCTGCTAGCCGAGCTCGAGGACGGCCTGCGCACGGTCGCGACATACGACCTCTCGATGCTCAGCACGCGCGTGGCATCGGGTGCGCTCAGCGAGGCGGACGGCTGGGACGAGCGCGCGGCGGTGGAGGCGTCGACGGCGGCCAAGATCGAGGAACTGCAGTCGGTGTTTGCGGCGGCGGACCCGACGAACTTGCGGCGGCGCGAGGTGCCGGATTATTTGATTGATAGTATTTCGTTTGGCGTGATGCATGACCCTGTGGTGACGAAGACGGGGCAGTCGTATGATCGGGTGACGATGCTGGAGCATTTGAAGCGGAGCGGGACGGATCCGTTGACGAGGGAGCCGTTGGGGATAGAGGATGTGAGGCCGAATCTGGGGTTGAAGCAGGCGTGCGAGGAGTTTTTGAGGGAGAATGGGTGGGCGGTCGATTGGTAAGGTTTCGAGGTTTTTTTGGACTCGAGGGGGGCGTTTTGCGTTTGAAATAAGTGGGGATTCAGCGAGGGAGAGATTTTTGTAGATGTGATACCCAATATAGTTCTAGATGAATTTCTCGTAGTCTACGGATGAGCATGCTTCGCGACTAATATGCAGCAAATGGTTTTGAGAAAGGTCTAAGGTCTGCATGGCGGACATTAAGGAAAAGCATAGAATTTCCGTTGCAGGCACAGCGGTTCAATCCGCCAAACATGAAATGCCGCTTGAGCTTTATAGTACACTCAAAAAGTACACTCCAACTGCCATGCTCCCGCCTCATTTACCCCGGAAGCCCCTTTTGCCCAACCCCAGGAAATTGTCTAAAACGGCTAGAGAAGGCGAACCACATCAGTCACCAAATCCCCAGATAATATCGACAACCGTCAGAGCTACTCACATTATCCTCGGGCGGCACCTCCCTCACGAAGTAATCGCCCACAACCGGGAGTTTCTGCATTATGTCTCTTCGGACCTTGGGGACCTCGTCGAAAAAGAAGAGGGCGAAAATGCCAGCGACCGCGCCGAAGGATGCGGCGGTTATGCCGCTGTTGGGGGATATATTAGTGATCTGGGGGTAAAGAAGTTTGAGGGGGAGGGGCAGGAAAGTGTGGGGGCCCATGGGGGGTTGTTGGGCAGGCTGGGGGTTGCGTCGAAGCTGGGGATATTGTGGGGATGTGGAGAGAGGTATCTCGAGGGAGGAGGGGGATCCGTACAATTTCATCGCTCGCCCGGGGCCAATGCCGTGGAAGTTGGGTTGTATTCTGTAGCTATAGGTCCGCCCGGCGAGTCAGCTTCTGTTTCTACTTTTTTGAATCCCTCTTCAATACAGTGCTGCGACTTACGCAGGTCCATATGGGGATTTGTAGGTCTCGTAGTTTGGTTTCTGTGTCCACGGTGCAATGCCGTGTTGTCCTTGGACCTGCGGTGGGTTGGGGGTTTAGTAATCGGACTGCTATTGAAGGGGGAAAGATGGGAGCAGAGCTACCATTGTGAGGAGTATCTTGGACGGGTTTGGGAAGAAGGAGAGGTACGTAGAGGTGAGATATCACAGCTTTGATCAAAGAAGTAGAGGTTGAAGTTGGATTGAGCCAATAAGAAAGCTTAGCGACATAAGGTCAGCTTAGTCATGAGATTGATTTTCTATCAGACTAAGCTAAAGGTAAAGCAAGGTATCTGCTACTATCTAAAACCCAACAAAAACACCTAGTAACGACGCTGATGCTGCCAGTGGTTGTTCCAGTGGCTCTGCGCCTGGTATTGCCGAATGTCGATGTTGTTCCCTGGAGTATAGGGAGCCGCGGTGGGGCGGAGCGGCTGAGAGGGAGGAGGAGGAGGTCGAGGTGGAAGTTGGTGTTGTTGGGGAGGAGGGCGAGCTGGGAGGAAGTGTTGTTGGCGAGGTGGAGGGGTGGGTAGTGGGCCCGGTGGTGGTGGTGGAAGAGGAGTAGGAGGAGGTGGAGGAGGCGGAGGAGGAGGTGGTGGAGGCGGAAGGATGGGTCGCTGGGCCAGTTGCTGGATCAAATCATTGATCCGGTCTTCTTTCTGGCGGTTGTCTTCTTCCAGCTTTTCCATCTTCTTTTCCATGCCCTTGGCATGTTTCTTGCGGTCTTGGTTCGACTTTCGCAACATGGCGTGAAGGATTTTCGCACGGGCTTGGTGCGCTTTTCTGGCTCTCTCATCGGTCTTTTCGAATTCGAGTCGTAGTGCTTCCATGTCTTTTTCTTGTTGCCGGATGATCTCCACGAGTCCAGGATGCATCTTGTAGAAGTCGTTCAAAACCAGGAAGACTGTTGCCAGGAAATCGGTCCAGAAGTTGAAAATCGCCCTAGGCGCCTCAAAGAATGGAGAAGATTGGTCCGGTGGTGCCTGTTCCTCGCTGCCAGCAGTCGAGTTGGCGAAATCGCCAGGGTCCAATGGTGATGGTGATGGTGATGGTGTTGGTGTTGGAGAAGCCCACAAAACCGGGTCGACGAAGTCGGGAGCTGGAGGGGTGCGCGGAGATGGGGAGGGGATGATGGCGTTGATGTTCATGTTGGCGATCCAGTCGAAAGGAAACGGCACCAGGCCGGTCTCCGGGTTACGGATACAAAAGAAGAGAGCGTAAAAAGCCGAGATGGCGACACCGATGAGAGGCGCGGGGACAAGCATGATGGGCTAAACGAAGTGGTGATGAGAAGGTTTGGGTAGAAAGAAGAAGTAAGCTTGGATAAAAAGAAGTAGAAGAAGAAGCTGTAAGTGCTGTTGCTGTAGCTGATGTTGTAGGTATTGTTGTCAAGAAAGGTGTGTGTAGCTGTCAAGAAAAAGGTATGTGTAGCTGTCAAGAAAAAGGTGCTGGGTTGAAAGGAAGGAAAGAAGAAATTATGGAGGAATATTTGAGGTTGATATAGTAGGTCCCTACCACCCTCGACGCTCAGGCACGCTTCTCAATACAATGGTTTTGCTATACGTTTCATATTTCCTATTGTCAGCTCAATAGCTTGTGTTAACATCAATGGCAAACTGAACATCAAAACTCGGCCAGGGGCCCGCTAGCACAGCAAACAATACCATCAATAACAAGTTGAACATCGAAGTTTCAGCCAGGGGGCTCACTAGCACAGCGACAATAGGAGCCCAGGGACGTCAATGGGCTCACTTTGAAAGGGAATCACTAGCGCCAAACGACCAATTGTGAATGGGAGGGAGCTGAGTTGAGTCTTCAGTGTAGCTACACCAATCCCGCAGGCGGCTCGAGATATCCTCCATAACATACATGAATAATGATACCGATGAGCCTAGTCCTCGATATCCCCTAGAGCACCTGATATATTTTCCCCGTCCCCGAACGCAAAATTTTAGCCCCATTAACCTGTCCCATATTTACATCTAAGCAATATACCACCTCGTCCCACTCACAAGCTCAACCGATCCAAACTGCCTCTATCACAACTCCTCTCCTTCCTCACCATTCCCAGCCTATAGAACCTCTCCTCCCCCTGAGCCGTTCGCCCGCCCACATACCATTTCTCCCCTCCCAGCACATCTCTGAAACCCCCATCACTGCTACTATCACTGCCCCTTCTTTGTGGTTGGCGATGCTGGTGGAAATTTGATGATGCCGGGGGCGAGCGTGCGGTGGGTGAGTAGGTTGAGGAGGGTGGAGGCGAGCGGGCGGATGGCGGGGAGCGGGCGTGGTGGGAGAGGTGAGACTGGGCGGCTTGAACGGCGGCAGTCGTGGCTCCTGCGGTCGGAGCTGATTTGTTCGTCGCGGTTGTTGATATAGCGCGGGCGGCGGTGGAGGAGAGCGATGTAGGAAATTGTGATGCTGATGAGGTCGCAGAACCGGTGCTGGCAGAATTCGAGGCAGAGGCTTTGGCTATGGCGGAGTGGGCACGGAAGGCGGCGAAGAAGTTGGCGAAGAAGGGCCGGTTGGTTGGCATGGTTATGGTTGAGAGGTTTTGGTTGATTTTGTGAGGTATCTGTCAAATAGTGGGTTGATTGAGAGTCTTGGATGAATGATGTGGCCTTCTTCTGGATCTTCAAGCGGGTTTTTAAAGATAAAGCGCTCGGATCATTCGGATGCTCTTGGTTCCAAACTTCAAGGTAGGAAAGTATATCGGACCCAGGCGGATGATTGCAGGACCTTGACTCTTATCCACCTCATGAGGGCACCTCTGTTATCACCTCTCACTCATTCTGGCGGGATGATATCAGTTCGAGGCAACAAGCAAAGCACGTTCATCAAAGTGAGAAGTAAAAGCAGAGTTTAATTCTTTCTGATGTCGAAGGTTTAGGTTGATAGCAAGGGAGTTCCCGGAACGAGAAGACCCGGGGGTAATGACCGCATTCATAGGGCGAGCGGAGTTAGGTCCGCAATGCTGAATTGCATGCGGTGGAGAACCGAGACACTACATTTTACGATTACAGTCGTTACAGAGGATTGAAAGGTACCTATCTTAAAGGCTATGTGCTATACCTTCAACTTCCTGCGCACAGTTTGATCTTGAAGACGGAGCATCTTGAAAGACGGATAAAACGTTCGATGCGAGGTCTTGAGCGTGAAGAGCAAGACTCGGGGGAAGGGAATTATCTCACCCCCTCACCCATTATAAGTCGCAGAGGAGCTTCCTGCTTGTTGCCAAGATCTGGCGTTCGACCATCCATGAGCCGAGACCTGTCTAAATAACTTGAGATTCCAACTCACCATACTCTGTCTTGCTCAGTGGTACGTATTTACTAGGTTGATTATTGGGGAGGGTCGATACATGGGAATAAGGAGTCGAATCGATCGAATGCTGACATGAGGAACAGAGAAAGCGGGCCTGGAGTCAGATTAGGTAGGGAGAAGTCATGTATAAGAACTTTGCAAATTCTAATTATTAGGGGTATCCAAAGTACAGAACGTCGGAGAAGAAACTGAGTAACCAAGATATGGATCGACGCTCTTATCCAAATTCAAAATCTGTGGTGTCTAACCCTTCACAGTTTGAGGTAGAAATGTTCCCCAGTTTCCAACAGCTCGATGGCATCTCCAACCTTGATCACACAGTTTTGGTCCACAGGCACCAGCATCATTCCAAGGCAAGCAACCTTCGGTGCTCCCCCGTCAATGCAACGGAAGCTTCTGAGGGTCTTGTCTGGTTCAGCATCGTTTGCTATGCCAGTGATTTGATTCACATTGGGCAATTTGCAGCGGCCAGTACGGCTGGTAACGTAGTATTCGTAGTCCCCAATTTTAATCCGCTTCCACGAATCCTCAGCATACGCTACTGGTCCGGTCATGATGATGTTCCCCCGGAATTGTAAGATGCTGAGCTTCGGGGTGCCTTTAGGAAGGTGTGCACGCACATCATGTACACTGGCGAGATTGAGGATGTGTAATGGATAAGAGTCAGCAAAGCCCACAACTGGCTGATATCCAATCTCATCCTGCTTGGGCGCGTTACGGTAAACCCGTCTCGGGTCATCCATCTGGATTCTGAACAGTGCAAGAGGGTTTGCAACCCCTAAGAAGTACCGTAGTTCTTCAAGATATCGGCTCGGACTGGGCGGTTCCGTGGTGCCTATGCAAAGCGAGTTCGAAAAATCTCTCCATATCTTCATCACATCCATAGTGTAGCCGTTGGCTTGGATCTGCTCCGGGGTAGGATTGTAGGGAATTGAGACCGAGTGATGCGGTTCCCTGCCAATAAGAGTGGCCAATTGATCTAGACGTCCCCAAACCCCCTCCCGAATCCAAGGGTATCGTATAATCAATACTCCACCGCTCTGGACATTAGGTTCGTGGCGAGAGTATGTGGGCGACGAGGTATCAGGTACCCATATTTCTGTCTTCACCCTTGCCAATTTTGGAGATTGTCTCTGGGTGAGGAAAGTCCAGGTGTGAATTCCTTCCTTTGGCGTTGGATCGACGGTTGACATGGGAAACTTGCTCTTAAGATCCGCAAAGGAGAAGTGGCGGTCATACTCGAAGCCTGTGCTGACAACCTCTCCGCGATTCAGCTCAACCCCTTTCGTGCTCTTGACAGGATATATCCATAAACTCTTGACTCGAGCTATCTCTTTCTGGCCGTCCAGAGGTTGACGCAGACCTTTGGCATATTGCGGATCATGCTCATCTGTAACGTTGCTTGGTATCCTCAAGCCAAGCTTTCTGCATCCTCTGGGCTGAACTCGTTGATCGTTGAGGCTGTAGACGTGAAAGAACAAGTATATCAAAGCGGGTATAAAGCAGCAGCTGACCACTGTAATGTAGCCGGTCACGGAATTGACTTGAGGGATATATTTGTGTAGTCCAGTCGCTCTGAAGAGAACGGAAGCCATAGTTGCGGTAGTTGATATCTCGAGTTAGCAGGTGGAGTTGTTGGTTATCGTATCTTGCCTGCTGAACCCGAAAGATCTATGATTGCCATGTAATAAGGAAGAAAGGAATGGACAGCCATGATTTTAACAAAGAGAATGAATATGCTGGGTAAACAACATTCCTGTCACTGTCTTCGTTTCGTACCTCGCGTAAAACTTCCATAAATTTTTGGCGCAACGATCCCTGACCTCCAGTAGCTGAGCAACATTATTTCACCATTTCCGGACAGCTTTATGGACATCAGACTTGTGGTAGCAACTGGAAAAAGTCGATGTCGGCGCAGGCACAACGATCAAAATACGTTCGACTTGGTTCAAACCTCGGGTATCAGTCTTTTCCGACGCGTTAGAATCAAAATCAATCCTTCATCATGAGTGAAGTAGATATTACCAACTTTTCTTCCTCATCTCCACGTATGCTGATCTTTCCTTGATCATGAATTGCTAAAGCTGACTGTTGAAAGATCGTCTCCCAACTCTTTCTGCCTCCGAAGCTCTTCAGAACCTCACTTCAGCACCCAAGCAACTCATTTCTACCGGAATGAGAAACCTTGATGCCTGTCTACAAGACCATCAATCAGCCTCTCCAGCGGATATTGTACCAGGAGGACTAACGCGTGGTCAAGTCAATGAAATCTACGGGCCTCCCGGTATCGGCAAGACTGCTTTTGCGTAGGTGGCCCCCTCGATTTGTCAATTTTCTCGTTCAGCCGTTTCCTATATGATAATATAAGTTATATAATATACATGTATATATGCTGTTTCTGAGCGGCAAACGAGCTTCGTTTATAGAAATGTCTAATTCTTTGTCCGAAATCAGTATGCAGGTTGCCGTAAATGCTCTTCAATCAGAAGAATCAGCTGTCTGGATCGGTCAGTTTTTCCTCCGCTATCGATCGCATCGTGCAAACAATAATGATTGAATGATAGTACCATAGATACGTCTTATACCCTGTCTGGTCCTAGATTCAAAGACAATTTTTCCAGTTCAACAGCACCCAGAAACACAGATTCACCATGTCAATCTCCGGGGAAGCCACTAGAATCTCTGCTAGAAAGTTTCCATCACTACCACACGCCAACTCTCCCACACCTTTTAGCACTCCTAACCCATCCATCTCCATCTTTCCCGCCCCCCAAAACCAGCCTCATAATAATTGACGCTATCTCCACCCTGTTCTCCCTTGCCTTCTCGAAAGCCCTGGAAACCCTTGATGCCAAGAAAAGTCCCGGCGCAAAGAAAAACGACGCCATTCAATGGGCAGCAAGCAGGCGCTGGGCGGTGATGGGCGACTTTATCAATAAGATCGGCAAGCTCGCAGCTACGAGAAACATTGCTATCCTACTGGTAAGCCAGACAACTACCAGGATAAGTGCAGAGACGGGTGCGGTGCTTCATCCGGCAATGGCGAGCACAGCGTGGGATGCTGGCATTAGTACTCGCATTGTCCTTTTCCGAGATTGGGTATTCCAGACAGCCGAAGGGCCCAGCAAAGGAGAGTTTGTTCCTGGAGTGAGGTTTACCGGAGTCGTCAAGGCTGGCGGTATATCTTACGAAGGACTTGGAAAAGTCACATCGTTCACAATCGAAGAGGTGAGAGATTAACATACGAATGACAATACGGGGCTACTGACAATCCCAGCACGGTCTCCAAGAAACCAACCTCAATCAAGAGCACGCCAGCAACAAATCCCCCCTCCTACCTGCTCCTTCGCTCAAACGCAAACGCGATGGCATTGCTGACAGCCAATCCGAGGACGGAGACGTTGCTTCGGACGAAGAGTTCGGCTGGCTCGGTGGCGAGGATCCGCTGGCGACAGAAGGCCTGCACGGAATTGAATGAACTCTGGGGATCTAAGTAATAAGGAACCCATCAGGGTACGGGTTGCATGGCCACTTCATGCCTTCTAGAATGAGGATTGAATCCACCATACGACTAACTCCATGATTTGGCAGTCGCCTTAGTACCGTTTTGGGAGAGCCGATTATAAACCCGCTACTGTTCTCCTTCGGATTTCAAGCTACCGAAGACGAAATGGATTCAACAGCCCTCAAACCCACTCTATCCAAATCGTCGCTGGAAGAGCTGAGCAAGCTAGAACTACGGCACTACCTTTTTGCTACTCTACCATAGCCACACCACCAAGAGTAGCTATTTCTACTATCGTGAAGCAAACCCTGACACTAGCCAATTCAGGAAGTCGATTACGAGATCAAAACGTATCCGAAAAGGCCAGAGCTTGCTGAGGCATGCTATGATTGAAAGTCAAAGACACAACAAACGTGGAGCCGAGCATCATTTTCTGCTGCTCTCGGAGAGACCATTTTCCGGGTTTGATCCTCAGGGCCAGTATTTGTGATGGAGGGGATGGGTCTGCAATTTCCATCGTCGGGATTTCTCTTCGTGGTTTGGAAAACCGAGGGGATGTATACCAACACCAAGTATATCTAACAATACGTACAGTTCCAAATACAACCGCAGTAAAAAAAACCGCTTTACGAGCACGCTGAATGAACAATTGCATCTACTTCCCACCGTCTCATGCGTTCTTCCGGTCAGCTCCGCACCACCATCAAAACGCGCATTAAAATTGCTGAATCAAAAAAGGACAGACACGCCTTTTCGAGAACCGATAGACAAGAGTATGGATCATCTCCCCCCCATGCCTCCTGCTTGGAGAATGAATCACTAGCCATTTCTCATTCCCGCCGGAGAGAGGGTTTTGGCGTTCTTTGCTACTTGGTAGGCTTAATCTGGTTCCATTAGGGTAGAGGAATAGGTATCAGAAAGGATTCAGAGTCCTCTGTTGTTCGACTAACTGCTGCACGCACCCACGCTAGAATCCATTCGTAAGCATAATCGTAAATCTAAAAGTGGGTCATCTCTATCATCTAGCAATCATTCATCCAGCAGCGCTCTCCCACCCCTCCCTCCCCTTCAAACCTCCCCCTCCACATCCCCCACCCTCGCCCACCTCTCCGTACTCCGCCCGGCCCACCTCGCCACCGCCTCCACAGCCCCCTGCACCGACTCGACCTCCTCCCTGCTAACCCCCAACCTCCTCGTCCCCCTCAAATGCCACATCGTCGGCGCCCTCAAGCCCTGGCACATGATACTGCACAGCGTAACCAGCTCGGCCTCGACAGGGTTCAAGATGCTGTGGTCGGAGAGGAAGAGCCCGTAGATGATGGATCGCTCGAGCCATTCGAAGTCCGGGGCGTGCGAGCCCCAGGAGGAGAATATCGGGGCGAGGTTTTGCGCGTAGAGGGTTTGGAGGAAGGCGGAGCCGCGGGTGGAGATTTGGGGGGTTAGTTGCGTGTTTTGTCTGCGCGGGGGGGGGAAGGGTGGGTTAGTGGTGGGGTGTGTGATGATGCGGAGAGTTCTCGCGCGAAAGGGGGGGTAGGGAGCGTACTTTGTCGACCACAGGCTGCCTTTGAGCCCCTTTCCTTCCTCCGCTTTCGCAAGCGCGGCGACGGCGGTGATGACGAGCGGGATGCCGACGAGGGTCCATTCTTTCATCAGCACGTCTCCGAGGCGTTTCGAGATGCGCTCTCGTTCTAGCGACGAGGTTTCGTGGCCGGTGAGGTGGGAGTAGAGGGTGGAGAGTTCTTCTGGTTTTCCGCAGGCGACGAGGGAGGAGGCCTGTGAGGACGCGCTTGGTCAGCTTCGATTGTTGGAGACGGGTGGAACGGGGGTTTGGCTGACAGCGACTATGTACCAGGCGTTATCTCGGAGCGAGGCGGGCATGGCATCCTTGATGGACTTGAAGAGCTCGTTAATGTCGGACATGGCGGATCCGGAGTTCGAGCGCTGGCTCCTATGGATTATCAGAGGGTTCTTTGGGGGTTGGTAGAGACGGTGGGTCGAGGATGGGTAAGCGACTGATGGCCAGTTTCGAAAGACCCGGTACCGGTGGTGGTGGTAGCATTTTGAGCTGCAAATCCAGGTCATGTTCCAAAGGCGCGGCCCTACCCGAAGCCGCCCGGCTAGTCAGGGGCCCCCTCAGGGCCAAGCCCTAACGTCAACAATGAAATGTTTGAAATTGATGATAGTTCTTTTATTGACTCGAGTGCGAAGCTAACGCTACAACAGACACTCGCTAAATATGTAGGCCTGGTTACCCACAGATTATACAATCGCCACCGATCTGTATCATCCTCAAGACAGGTCCTCAATACACGAGATTCCTTCTATTCGTATCCCCCTCCTTCAGTACTCCAGGATAGCTGACCTTTGTAGAATAGCCTCACGGAAACGAAAAATCACCGGTTTTTTTCTATTCGATGGAAACTCTAAATCGTAGAAATGCATCGATGTCTCTAGATATAGAGACGTATGAGGGAGACTGACAATTGAATTCAGTTCTGCACAGTCCCTGACACTCAAACGACACGTCGTTAAGTCTTGATTCCCCCTCTTCCTGAGCGTATCAACTTTCCAATCAACTTGTATATCTTTCATCGTAGTGAGCGCTGAATCCAAGAGCCAAACTCCTATCGAAGGCCACTCTATAGCTCATATAGTGTGTTTATTGGCAAATCCTCTTTCTCAACAGAACTAGTCGTCGATAAATGATCGTAGATTTGTTGATCCGAGTAGAAAAGAGGTTAGAGATCGAACGCACGTAGCATATTGGATTTTTTCAAAAATACGACGGAGCCAGCAGATGGCAGTGCTCCTCATCCGTCGGGTTGCGATCAACATCAATATCGTCGCAATCGTAGTCGTAGATATATCGAATTGTCGTTGAGATCTATTGACTCTTCCCTAGGGAAGGTTCATAGCCAGCACCACGTACAGGTTGATCTCGTCGCTGGCCAATGTTTGAGATTTTTTTTAAATTCCCATTGACTTGGAGCATGAGTGGTGCTCTATTGGAGGGAATTCAATCCATCGCCTACCGGTCTACCAGCCTCCATAGTACATAATCCATTTCCATGGTGTGCGTGGGTACGTACGTACCTACTCTTTTGTCCCAAGCCGGACAGCTTCACGAGTCAAGTCTACGCGCAAGCCCGCTTTATCTTCGTTTCAGAGGTTTCACATCAGGTAGCCAGCCTTTCACGGTCCCTGCGCCGTCAATCAATAATCAATCCCCGGGGTTGGAATTCTACACCGGTGCTTCCTAACACCGACTAGCGCAAGAGAAAACTTGTCAATGGATGGATCCTCTCTGTGACAGGAAGTACTTAATTCAGTAGTAGGTTCGATTCATAATGGCGCTAGTATAATGGTGTAGTGGTTTTGTTTCCTTTCTCTCTGAGGAGCGGCTTATTTGATTGTTCCACTCTTCGGAGTCAGAGTCCGCTCTCGCTCTCCGCTGGTAAAGCTCGGCTAGACTACAATAAAGCATCCGACGCCAACGAGGCTCGGTGAGACTGTGCGACGTCTTGCGTTATCCATCACAGGACCCTCGGCTCGCCTATACTCGTACTCCTTTGGCGGATGAGCAGGTCGTCGCCTCATAGGCGGATGTCAACTAAGTTAGTTGTTGAAGTTCTAGGTAGAGATTTGACTTGGGTATGGAATAGACATGGCGACATCGCTCTGCCCGCCGGCATACTCCGTCAACGGCCTCGGGCAATCAAAGCCTTGTATAATTGTATACACAGCTAGGTAGTATTGTTACTATCCGGTAAGCGGACGGAACAGAGAATGCTGTTCTCCCGCCGATACGAGACAGGCATCTGCGATATGCTGGCGTCCCTTTCGGACCTTTCGGACTTCTAACAATTGATTACATTTACAGTAAAGGTACACTGACATGTGATGTCGCTTCACGTTCCAGGTAAGGTGTAGCATGTGAAATTGGAAGAGAGTCAGACTTTGGCGGAATGTCACTCGCGTCCGCCTATCAGTAAATTAAATGATGATAGTACTGTATTCTGCTTGACTCAGCCACAGGGTGCTGTTTCGGGGAGGCTTTCCCCACGATAGGAAGTCGATTGCGGGGGAAGCTTGCGCACCGCCGATTACTCCATGTACTTAGGGCTTCCCCCACACCGAACCTTCCCAAGGACTGAAAGAATGGATGATCCTGGGCTTCTTCATGAAAACCCAGCACGCAAAGTGATCAGGGAGGTCAGGTACACCGAAAGATGCGCTCAGTCGGTGTGTTGGTCGGCATGAAGCTGCAGAACTCTATGAGTTTTACCGACTCCCATTGTTCATTTCCGTCAGCCCTCGATACAGTACGGAGTACTTACTTTGGGACAATTACTCACCCCGATGATCTGCAGCCTATGAGCTTCCTGCATCAATGCACGAGCAAGTCTTCCTGTTACAGCTAAGTTGTTATCAGGCCATCCTCTTCTCCAGACAGCGCTTGTGTTTGGTCTGATACGCGCCCCCCACACCAAACATCTCCGCCCAAGGGCCACGATTCAAGAACCAACCACACCCCTGGCTCTCGGATTCTCCATCCACGTCTCCGGAATCCAAATCATGCACGACCGGCTTTGCTTTGCCATACGATACACCCGACAAAGGCAGGAGACCCCACACCAATTAACAGTTAATGCACCTCCAATCCCTAATCGGAGTGATGCTCGTGTCTTGACGTGTCGCTGACTCGCAATCTGTACATTCCCATCTCCTTTCAGCCATATGGGGCAAAGCCTCGTTCAGCCCCATTTGTAGGCCCAGCGCAACCACCGTGTCACTTTATAAGCTGCACCGTAGGCATGTCTCATCCTAGCCTACCACCGCTAAGGGAAGTCTGGATGTGACTTGTAGAAAAACAAAAGATGCGGTGTGGGGGAAGAGCGGAGCAAAGAATGATAGATAAAGTACCTCCTTCCCCGTAGAATTGGGTTGTGGTTTTTCGCTTCTTTCGGGGGTGACGCCGGACCTTCATGCCAGCTCAGCCTCGTACAAAAAGCCATCGAGCAAATAGCAATCAGGATTCCCCTTACCCGGGCGGTCCTTATCTCCCACTGGCAGCACTGCCTCCGCCTGACTTGCTCACGCCCATAAGGTGGCCTAGACTTTGGGGGACACCACCCACTCCAGGCTGAAGTGGAAATTGTGGCATGATAAGCAAAACAACAAATACAGTATATCGCTTAAGTCAGGGACACGTCTACCCCGGTACGGATCCCATCCAGGCATCAACCTCAGACACGTTTATTACCGTCGAAATTCCTCGCTCACAAATCATTGTCGTCATCATACTAGTTTCTCTCCCTTCCCAACCCAACCCACCATTACATTAGACACTCCATTCCTTCCGCAGCTAAACAACCACCTTGCCACCAGACGGAGGTCCTCCCGGAGGATACATGCACCACCCAAGGTCGACTTGATTCCACAGGTACCTTTCGACCGGTGGAGATCCTGAGAAGAAAAGAAATCCAAGGAAACCAACAGTCATACACGTGGAAGTTACTTTACCTCGCTGCACGAATAGCCTTCCCGGAAAGTTCTCGTCTTGATAGTTTGACGGACTGGCCTTAAAAGGCACCACTCCTAGTCCGCCAGGCCTCTGACGCACCAGAGCGCTGTTGTTTCTTGTCAAACTCTGCAACCCCCACAATTACTTACCGGACCCATCACCGCGTTTTCGTCTTCCGTCACTCATTCGATCATCGTCATTCTCATCGTCGGTTTTCTGAAATAACCCTCAACTTCCCTACTTTCCTTTGGTCGCTTCAGCCCTGCGTTTCGCCAAAATACCCTGCAACCCAAATATCACATGCAACGAGCTTCATCAGCGGCGGATTTTTCCCGACTGCTGAATCCGCAGTCACAAACATCTACAGATCAACAACAAGATTGCATGGTGGAACAACAGCCAGAAGGCGCAGCGAATGCTGCCGACGTGGGCACTCTGTCAATGCTGGGAGGAATGCAGCCTGGCCAGGATGACTTACGGCAAGATCTACCTCGACCATACAAATGTCCTCTCTGCGAAAAGGCTTTCCACCGGCTCGAACATCAAACTCGACATATAAGAACCCACACAGGAGAGAAGCCCCATGGTTGCCAGTATCCTGGGTGCACGAAACGTTTCAGCCGATCAGATGAGTTAACCCGGCACTCGAGAATACACAACAACCCAAACTCAAGAAGGAGTAACAAATCACACAACGTTGCTGCTATGGCAAACTATGCGCAAGACCAGGCTCTGATGATGCCCCCGGCACGTTCATCGATGTCACAATCTGCACCTACTTCCAAAGTCGGCTCTCCCAACGTCTCCCCGCCAAACTCGTACTCGCCCTACACCAGCAATATGCCCTCAATCCTCGGGCCCTACGGGCGAAGCAATGGAGGTAGCCCCGAGGCAGTAATGCACAACCCGCTCGACATCAATCTCCTTGCAACTGCTGCTTCGCAAGTGGAGCGTGAAGATCAGCAACCAAGCCTCCAACCTGTTGCGCGTCACCATCATCACCATCACCACCACCATCACCCATACTACATTCACAGCCACAACTCTGGTAGCCGCCTGCCTTCACTTTCCCAGTACGCCTACTCGCAATCAATGTCTCGCTCTCATTCCCATGAAGAGGACGACCCTGCCTTCCACCGCCTATCGAAACGCTCAGGTCCCAACTCACCCCTGTCAACCGCACCTCCATCACCGACATTTTCGCACGACTCTTTATCACCAACACCAGACCACACTCCCCTCGCAACACCAGCTCATTCTCCTCGACTGCGGCCCTTTGGAAGCCATGATGTACATCTTCCCGGTATCCGACACCTCACCTTACAACAAGCACCAATTCTAGCACCGATGGAGCCACAAGCCGACGGTTCTTCTCTCTACGGAACCTTGTCTGGCCAGCAAACATACACTGGCGGAGGCCCTCGGATCAGCGACATCATGAGCCGCGCAGACGGCGCGCACAGGAAGCTACCAGTGCCCGTACCAAAAGTAGCGGTACAGGATCTGTTGAATCCAGGATCTGGCTTTTCGAGTGGGAGTTCAAGCCAGGCTGGAGGGGATTTAGCCGAGCGGTACTAGGGCTTTACCTCTCCCTGTCACCTGTGACGTTTCTCTTACATTTAGTTTATGTTGGGGATGGCGCAACATAGAGGTTTGTTACGAGCATGGGTATACACACTTGGGGATTGGGCCGGTTCGATACTCCCATAGATTACTCTGCTTTACTCTACTCTGTTCCCTCTCGCCAGGGTTTGATATCTGCCTTGTCTCGGAAGATGGGCCAAGCCTAGGCTTCGCCGTGTAGAATTAAACCGGACCGTCTGTTTCAAGCTTCCAAGCTTGCCAAAACTCAAACTCCGAGTTAAAACCGACCAAACGTTCCGCGCTAGCGAGTTTGCGGTGAATTATCTACTCGTCATTTTGCCCTCTGAATTTGCTACATCCATTGTCTCAGCTACCTCAACAACGACCCAATCGTAAAACTCCGGGAAGTCACGGTTAGAACTGCTCCCGCCGAACATTGTACCAAACCCCTTCATGCATGCCAGCAACGCTGCACGACAACTACTGCCGCAAGCCCTACCGTAGCACTGCCCACACGTCGGCCTCGGCCTATGGAAGATAGCCGTTGCAGAAGCAATTACAACAGGCGAGATAGGACTCTCGCGGATGGAGGAGGGAGATAAGAGACACGAGCGCCATCCCGAGGACCCCAAGTACTCGACATCCTGGTGCAGCTCTGTGGGGTCTCCAGATCTCGTGCTGGTCGCACAGAAGAGGTTTTTTGGTTGGTGTTTATTACACAGCACGTGCTGTTCCATTCCGTACTATGTACCTCATCGTTCTGCCCGCCTCGTTGCACTAGCTGGGAGTTTGTCTTTTCTTCGTCCGCCATATTCTGCAACTGTGTCACATTATGTTGACTGTTTACTTTACTCGTACTCGTACGTCAATTTCTTTTGCTGTTCCACTCATGACGCACCGTTCGAGCATGCTTCTTCCCTGCACTGGGGTTGAAAGGAAACTACACTCGTAGCATTGCGCTTCTGTCCCGCTTTGCCATCAATCTTTTGTGGCATCATTTCCATGACGCATTGGTGCGGTTTCTTCTTAGCTGCCTTAGAGGTAGGCCAGGCGAAGCTTGTGAGAGCTAATACGGATTATCGTTGTACTGTATTTCTTGAAGAGGTGCACACGGCGTTCGCGAAGCTTAATTAATTGTATTAGACAAGTGTGGGGTCGGCTGCGCTTCGGATGGGGGATTGACTTCCCCGGATTTTCACCTTTCTTTCTTTCTCTTGTGGCTCATGGCGTGGGGAAGAACCACGGGACCTGGTCACACCAATGTTGAGGGTTTTTGATACAAGAGGAGCACGTGCATCGCTGCTCTCAGAGAAGTCCATTGTTCAGCCATTGATAAGAGCATCGAAAGAGAAAGCTTACAGGAGAAAGCTAATGCAAGGTCATCATCTGCGACGCAAGAACTATCACTATGGAGCTGATGACATTGACGAGTGTAGCTCGGAAGCAAAGATTCTCAACAAAGCTTCAAGTACGAGTATCCAGGGTCCATCACTCAATAGATAAGTTCGTCCTTATCTTCAACCTGCATGCGGTCCAATGCCTCATTTCCAGTGCACCCTGCTCGAATCACCACCTTTCCTCGTGCACCCTCTTGTCCCACCTCCGCAACAAGCGTGGCTTCAACACTTTATATGCAGCTAGCCTGACGCCTTACATATACTCGACGCACGCATAAGTGCAAGTAGCGCATATGGAAACGAGAAAAACGTGGGGTGCATTATGCACATTCGCAATGCACGGTCCACCTGTCTCGACCATGCGTAATTATTATCAATGTCCTGGGATACGCATAACGCACCCGGGCAGATCTTCGATCTGCTGAGATGCGAGCTGTACCTATCATTCTAGTGTTGCAGTGTCGCGCCAGGTCTTTGAAAACGTGAAACTCCGATACATTGAAGGTCCGTAGCAAAACACATTTCGCGCATATTTCATGGAAGCACAATGACATAACGGAGTTCTGATTGGCCACGGATGGATTGGTTGTCTTGGCCTTGAATATACCAGCGAAAGTCAAGAGAGTTGGCTTTGCTTCAGACTCGCAAAATTCAATCGTTAGCGAACGTTCAATTACCTAGACCATCAAGTTAGCAACGAAAAGCTGGAACTCTAACAAGTCAATATGACAGCCAGACACCCGTGCATTATATCGTCTTCCAATGCTAACTACGTCTCTAAGTAGTCCATAGTCAGACCCTCCGAACACTGGAACACGTTCTGCTCCTCCATCTCCCTCCATGGGGAGAGTGATGTGGTTTTTTTAATCGGATAATATCAAAACCTAACCGTAAACCCTAAAGTAGGATGGGTATCTACGATAAGAGAATGTTCAAGATATTCTTGAAAGAACACAAAAATGTTGCTGCCAAGGACCAAGCTTGAGCTCGGAACGAACGATGGAAAAAGCTAAACACATAAAGTTTCCTAGACACGGCGGCAAGACGAGATAGTTTCTTCCCTAAAGTAATTGGCAAATACTCGTCTTTCGTCTAAGAAAACATTAGTAGCTAGGAACCGTCTAACCAACCTCTTAGATGTCGTGAACATGATACTAGGGGGCGTCCAAGTCGGTAAACCGGTCTTCGTGAAGATATACAAACGGCAATTATTGACTCAACAAAGCATATGCAATCATAGAATTGGATAAAGCAATACCTGGAATAGCTCAACCTTGGCTTTCCACACTCAAACTACCATCTGGTCCGATCGGCGGCCTGAGGTGCCTGTTATCGGTTGCTGCTCAATGATTCTCGACCCCCCTTGAGGCGAGTTCCGCTACCATAGCGAGCCCACACCTCCCAATCCAGCGCAGCTGCAGCATGTCTCGTCTTCTGAAACCCGAATCACACATCTGCAAAGCTCGGACATGCCCGGCTTCCTCCTTGCTCCAGCATCGAGTCTGTAGGAATTGCTGCACACGCGCAGACGCTCATTCTAGATCGTTGCATCAGCCCAGCAGAGCGCGATATTGACAAGCATTCACCTCCTGGAATAAAGGGAGTAATGTGCAGGCCGGGCGGAGCCGAAGGTCTGCTTTCATGGTTTAGTCTTAATGCACAACAGCTGGCCCCAAGCGCAAACCCGATTTGAGCGCTGCTGTTTGACCCGGCCAGGGACCTTGGATAGGACAATACGCCTCCCTATTGTGTCATGTACCTTTTGATTGTCTTTATGAGTTAGGAGCTCGTACCATGCACTCTTTTGATCATCTTATGTATCAGCATCTTCATTGTGCGACGTAGTGTCCGGATAGAGACTCTCGCCTAAGGGTGTTCAGTGTTGCCATACTCAAGTCGACGCCCACCCACTATTTTCCTTCTCATACCTTTCCATCATCCAGCTCAATCCCGTCTATTCGCCACACCACTTCATCGTCAATCCCACTCCCTCATCCAACAACCACATGATCTCGGCCTACACCACCAACCCCTTGTACAATGATACACAAACTTCAACCATCCTATACACAACCACAACAACAACCCCGCACCCCCTCCATACCAAATGTTGGAAATAGGGGACATGGTAATCTCCGCCTTCATAGGGCTGATAGGGCTGGGGCTCGCTAGTAGAGTTTTCACCTGCTTGCTCCTAGATAGACTCCCAGACTCCTAAGAGTCCTAACAGCAACTTTATGACCTCGTGTTCCAACACCAAACCCCCCTCATCTCCACCCGCACCCGCACCCCTTCCCACCCTCCCCATCGGCAAAACCCCCGTCTTCATCAAAACGCAGAAGATCCCTTCTCCCATACCAACAGAGAGCTACATGCTTGACGAAGACTGACGCCAAGTTATATCATGTAATTCCGCTAAAAAAAACCAAACTTTCCATCTCCTGTCCATCGCCAACTGAAAAACCTCGCTCGCCGTAACCTTCCCTTTCTGCTCTCCCAACGAAGTGAAAATAACATCTTTTGGCAGTTTCGTTCCTGCCATTTTTTCCCCGAGCCCAAACTCATTGTCTCAACCTCTTCGATTCATTCATTCATCTTTCGGATTATGCACAGGGGGGAACCTTTCTATAATATAACGCGTGCCGAACCCATGCTATTAAATCCTCACACTCCCAATCACACTCCCAATCACACTCCCACCCTTCCCATCCACCCTTCCCACCCCACCCCTCATCCCACCTCTCACCCCCCCCTTCATCAACCACCCCCCACCACCAACAACCACCCCACCCCCCCCGCCCTCCCACCCGCCCTCTCGCACCCGCCAAAAAAATTCCTAGTACGCATATATGTACCTGCAATAGGGGCCGTGTTTCTCACATTTCGAGCAAAAAATTTCGGTGGAGAGAGAGGAGGGGATGTTTTAATTTTAGTCTTGGTGGTTTGTTTCGCGGTGTCGTGGGGGCTTTTGGGTGTTGGGTTTTGGGTTTTGGGTTTTTTGTGGGGGGGAAGGGGAGGGAAGGGAGGGAGGGATTGATCTGTCTGCTTTGGCGTTTGTTTGGGTTCAGAGATACGGGTTGCAAACCCACCCAACCTCCACCCCACCTCATCCCCACTCCCAATCCCCTCATTCCCACTTCCATTCTTTCATTCTTTTATGTACCGCCCCCCCTCACTAGATTCGAAAGCTCGAATAAGAATATCCCCGTCCCCATCCCCATCCACATTCCCATCCACGCCAGCCACGACTCTCCCCACGCTCTGATCAAAAAACCCAGATATCGACAACGGGAACACCACTCTTTCTTCTCGAAGTATGACCTTTGTAAAAACGAATGAGTATTATTCACAAAAACCCGGTTTAAAATTCCTCAGGAAGGCAAAAAGGCGAATTTCCCCGCAAACTTTGACCACGTTTTCCTCTGAAGAGAGTTTCTCAAAGTTCATGGGAAGGAGAATGTTATAAAACGGGGGGAAAACTCATCTGCAAAACGTTCTTCTTTCATTCCGCAGGTAAAAAAATCATCTCTCTAACATAATTTGATTTGATTTGATTTGAATTCATACATTCTTGTGACATCGGTTTAAGTTCGATCCATGAGGGAAACTATGCTATGTGTATCGAACGGACAAAATTCTCTGAGGGAGAAAATCGCTCGTCGACTACACGACGACTTCACGTCGTCGAAACAATAAAATTGACACTATGTTATCAGTAATGAATCTATAGCTTCTATTCAGCGCGTGATGCTCGAGTAAACTCTTGATGAGAGTGTCTGTGCTGTTTGATTATGACGCATCATTCTCGCTCTGCTCTTCATTGATGATATTTTATACAACGATGTTTCGATTTGATTCTCGATTCGAAGACGAAAGATGTTTCTTTGCATTCATGATGCTCATGATTGTAACGCAGAAACTGTGTTCTCTTGCTCAATGATTGTCATTCATTGAGCAGAGAAATGTGTGATGAAAGAGAGACGTGCACGATGAGAAGATAAAGTGTGATTGTACTGAATAATTCTTTCCTTCTCTTGATTTGACTTGTGTCACGTAGACGTTGAATAGATTGTTAGTATAAACGTGCGATCGCAATCGTTCGATGCTTAGCTGATCGATAGTAGAGATGCATTCTGATCGTTCTCATGCACTCTCGATTTTTCACGTAGATAGATGTATGACTTGACGTCAAGTAAAGAAGATGAACTCAAGCCTTCTCAGTATATCAGCGTGATCGACGAGTCACTACTTCTTCGAGCACATGTAGTCACAAACTCAAGACTCATTATCTGATTCATCTATTCTATCTGATATCTTTTCATCAATTACTTGATGACACTGTCGATGTGATGAAGATGTTTCAATATCGACGCAGTCGATGAATTGCAAATTCTTCAATCACTTGTAGTCACGACTTTCAAACTCTTCATCTGAATCGACTATTTTACTAGTAGTATCTTCTCATCTCTTACTGACATCGACATGTCATTAATCTTCTTCATAGATCGATTGTGACTGTTAAAGAAGAGTGTTGTCGCGTGAATGAAAACTCTGCATGACAGCTTTCTTGATCACGCAACGTTCTAACATCGTTTGAACTGCGTCGAATTGAGATCTCTTGACTCTTCTGACTTCTATTCGAACACAGAATAGAATCAAAAGGTTCGTAGTCGACATCACGTACAGATGAATCTCGTTGCCGGCCCTCTCTCTAACATAATAATAATAAAAAACCCCCCCAAAAAAAAAACCTCAACACCCCCCCCCTTCTTTGCCAAAAAACAATAACATTTTCCCGTCTTCCCCCCCATCATTTTTCCCCTCCCTTACTCTCTTAATGCTAGCCGGCCGGCCGGCCAGGTTCAGACCTACTTACTTACTTACCTACTTACTTACTGCTACAGTACACATACTCCTAACTTGATTAATAATAAAAAAATAAAGCGACACCGCACCCCCACACGAAAAACACCAACGCTTTTTCGAAAAGTCGCCCCATCCATCGTTGCAAACAAACCCCCCCCCCCCAAACACACACACACACAGCCTTCCAGCCCCAGAGAATAAATCGAAACATGTTCTCTCATTTCACCCTTTGGCGCTGCTGGCGCTGCTGGTAAGTAAGTAAAGTGGCAAGAATCGCTTGAATGCTACCCCCAACAACAACAAAAAAAAAGGGCCAAATCGGTTTGGAAATAAAGATCGGACGATGTTATATTGTACACACTGAAGGTTTCCCAACCCTCCCCCAAACAAAAAAAGGCCTAACCCCACCCCCTTTGAATTTCCACAAAGAGGCGGAAGACGTCCCTACCCTCTCTTCTCTAGGACTTCTGATCCGAACATTCGAAAATACCTGGGAGCGGTTGTTCTTCGGGATAAAATGTAGAACGAGCTAGAAAAGGTGGCGAAATCGAGAGAGGATTCACTATGCGGTTCTGCTGGGGGGTTGGGGGGTGGATATATGTGTGTCTTAGTGGCAGGAGGGGGTGCTGAAAGTGATGGGGGAGTTTGCGCTATGGGGGGGTGTTGGTGGGATGTTTTCTTTTGCGGGTCTGGAATTTGGTGATTTGTGGAGGGGGGGGTTCTACATAGCGGGCTTTTTGGTGTTTTGGCTTTGCTGGTTTTGGAAGGGATGCGGGTGATGCTGGGGAAGGGAAGGGTAGGGAATGGCGGAGTAATTAGGGAGATTCCCGCTGCGGTAGGGATGGGTGGAGGGCTGGGGTCGACATTAGATCCTGGGTGGAATCGACGCTGTTTCCGTTTAAGGAGGGGGGGGGAGAGAGGTTTTTTGTTTAAGGAAGATTTGTCGTTCAGCGGATTTTGGTATTGTTGGGATCGATGAGGTAAGTGATGTCGCTATGGCTAGGTAGGGCTGTAAGAGAAGGATGGGAAAGTATGTTAGAGCACAGGGTGTGAAAGGGTAAGTGACGAAAGGAGCTTTAAGTACCTAATGGATTTGACTTGGGAAGGGGGAATATTAGAGATGAAGGCGATGGGAGACGAGGGGATGGAGAATGGGGAGCCGGTTACTGGCACTTGTGGTTAGAGATCAGTAGACGGCATTCACTCTATCTAGATGTCGTCATATGTATTTGTCTCAAGCCTTAGGTCTGAGCCCTCGGGCATTCCATAGTCTTGACAGAGGAGACAAATATAGTTGGGTATGTGTCTGTTAGGGAGAACTTGATCATGGTGACTTGTGTGGCACTCCTGCGTGAGGTATAGCGGTGGGTTCCATTAGTAGCTAAGAGTCAATCAAAAAAGGAGAGCAAAAGTATGAGAAGTTCTACTAAGTAAGGGAAATGATAAAATTTCTCCGCCATTTCTAGATTCATCGCTTCATCCTCTTCTGCAGCTTCTAATCGACTGCTACGATTGTCACCATGAACTTGGCCTTGGCCTATTCATTAGTTCAGAGCTTGTTTTTTCTTTGGGCAGAGGTTTGGATGCCGCTTTTCGGGCCAGCCATTACCATAAAAGAGTATTCCTGTGCCGAATCAAAGCAATGCTTCAACGATTGTTTGACCCCAGTAAATGCTCGTTCCGTAAACCGGGTGTATAGAAAACCCCACCTTCTCTCTATGTTTGTAATGGCGGAAGTATTGTATCCCTAAATTTCTTACAAACTGAATTATCTCCAAGCGACAACGGAGAGGTAAAGAAAATGTCTTCCGGGCTAGCGGCTGAATATCTATGTCCCGCTCTAAAACAGTACACAGCCTCAGGATAGAAATATTTAGTCGGACTTGCGAGAAACTCCTGAGCCCAGAGGTGGACAACGAAGAGGCACTTGCTGGATGTTTCGACCCAGGGATTGTCGTAACTGAATGCTAGGTCATCCATGAAGCCTGTAGTAGATATCAAAAAGTATAGCTCCAGGCAATGCGGGATGTTATCTTGAACCTAAAGTCGATATCCATCGATGGGGCAGACGGCATTTATTAATTAGTGACAGCTCCTGATCGCAATCTGCCATTGCGCACTCATCCTATTGGGAATACTGCCACCCTTGACCTTTGAGCCTGTTATTACTTCCTCCAAGTCTGAAAGAACTGTATCGAGAGACCAGGGAAGATAAATTAGTAAGGTTCATGAAAAACACTGTGATTTGACCCTAATTACTGCCACCAATCGTGGTTGGTGTCGTCCCGTTACATTAACTCTGATATATTCTCTACACCAACGATACTGATCGTGATGTATTTGTACAGCCTCCTGCCAGCCAGCAAGGCCATGGTGCCGGAAGTTGCAGTAATGATGTAGCCTTTGGCGAGCCGCACATAGCACCGACCTGAGGATCTGGTGCCTGGTTCCAACTTCTTGTAGCAATTGCTATCAACCCCGCATACGCTTGAAGAGTTGCTTTTTCTGCTGAAGCGATCTGCGTGGTCTCGTTTTTATTTTACTTCATGCGTTGGATGGCACAATACTTTCTTGTACTGTCTCTTTTGTAAAAAGTTGTTTCCTATTGCTGTATTGCATTATTTGTATGGAGCATCCACATCGGGGCTCGCATTCTGAGCAAAATTGACGTTTCCAAAGCTCAATCTAGACGCAGTCACAGGAAGTTTGCCAAATCTGGCGCGGCATCTGCAGAGTCTCGTGTGGGAATTTCCTTGTGGCTAACATTACCGATAGAAAGGGTTTAGGACAACGGAGGCGGACTCCGATATAGGACATATGAGATAGAGAGGTAAATTGACCAGATGCCAAGGGTGGTAGACATTGCAAAACATAATCGCCTTGGACTCCTCCGAGTAACTGGGAAGATTCTTTGATTAGGATTCTAAGCTTCTAAACGTCTCGTTCTCCGCTGCATTCATCGCAACTCATCAGGTTCTCCGCTTTAAGATGGCGGAAGTTCTCGGCTAAAGATGCGTCGGTGGAAATCTCTTATCGCTCCATCTTTTTCTAATGTGGGGCTGGATCTTCGGGCTATCTCACAGTTCAGATCTTGCAGATCGCATTGAAGATGGGCGGCACCGACCGCCTCGATTTCCATATGAGGACAGTATAAGAAGACCATATTTCTTGAAAGTTCATACCTGCCAAGTTCACTTGTGGCACTTCTGCGCGCATCGGCAAGCAGATCTTGTGGAGGAGCAAAACACCAGAAAGAATTACTGATCTTGGCGTTGTATCGTAAGCGCCATAGGTCAAGGTTTTGCCATAGAAGTCAAAGGCCGCTGGGCAAAGCCGTTCTTCGACATGGACGATTCACCAGACCAAATTGGACCGCATACAGCGCCCAAAAGGATGTTGGCGGATAAATTAAGGACCTTTGTCAAAGCATTCTCAACAAAGTAAGAGCATCAGAAGTCTGGCCCCGACGTGATTTTGTTGACCTATATCAGGGATGGCTTGATAGGCGATTATGACTATGCGTTCCTGCTTAAGCCAAATCTGCCCTTCATGACCAAAACTAGGAGAGCTGCTCCCTTCTTTGGACTTAACGATGGAATGCCAGTACTTTTGGCGCTCTTGCTGGGCTTTCAACATTCACTGTCCATGCTAGCTGGAATCATCACTCCCCCAATCATCATCGCCGATCAAGGGGGCGCCAACTTGGGGGGCAACGAGGCACAATACTTGGTATCCACGTCGCTGATAGTATCTGGGATCTTGTCTTCTATTCAAATCACTAGATTACGCATCTATAAGTCTCCGTACTATGTGGGAACGGGTTTGATATCCGTTGTTGGGACTAGTTTTGCTGTCATTCCAGGTAAGAATATTTCCTGCACCCAAGTCAGCGTAGATCTAAGATCATCATCAGTCGCCACCGGCGCTTTCAAACAAATGTATGCCACTGGGTTCTGTCCCACTGCTGCCAATGGATCCTTCTTACCATGCCCAAGAGGTTACGGAGCGTTACTCGGCACAGCAATTGTGTGTGCATTACTGGAAATTGCTCTTTCTTTCACGAAGCCATCTGTGTTGAAGCGTCTCTTTCCCCCACTTGTGACAGGCCCGACCGTTACGCTCATCGGCATATCCTTGATACAAAGCGCATTCCAGGGTTGGGCTGGTGGCAGCGGAAGTTGCGCCACAAGGCCGACAAGCGGTCCCTATACACTATGTCCAATGGTCGGCGCTCCTCATGCTCTCCCTTGGGGAAGTGCACAGTTCATTGGCCTGGGTTTCTCAGTGTTTGTGACCATCATCATCTGCGAGCGTTTCGGCAGTCCAATCATGAAATCGTGCGCTGTTGTGGTCGGTCTTTGCATTGGCTGCATCATTGGAGGCGCCACAGGTTACTTCGATGCCTCGGGCATCATCGCTGCACCAGCAGTCTCGTTCATCTGGGTTCACACTTTTCCGCTTAGTGTTTACGGACCAATAGTATTGCCCCTGCTGGCGGTATATATTGTCCTTATGATGGAAGCCATCGGCGACATCACTGCCACGTGCGATGTCTCTCGTCTCGAAGTAGAGGGAAAGCTGTTCGATTCCCGGATCCAGGGGGGAGTGCTTGCAGATGGGATGAATGGTCTTATTGCTGGCTTATGTACGATGACCCCTCAATCAGTCTTCGCTCAGAACAACGGAGTTATCGCGTTGACGAGGTGTGCAAATCGCAAAGCCGGCTACGCAGCATGCTTCTTCCTGATCGTCATGGGAATATTTTCCAAGTTTGCCGCGGCACTGGTGGCCATCCCGGCTTCTATCCTAGGAGGCATGACTACATTCCTCTTCAGCGCCGTTGCGATATCGGGCGTCCGCATCATATCCACGGTCCCGTTCACTCGGCGCAACCGCTTTATCCTCACTGCCGCCATGTCTCTCGGCTTTGGCGCCACACTCGTCCCAACCTGGTTCTCGTACGTATTCACCTACACCGGAGGGAACCACGCAAAACAGGGCTTCTTCAACGCCATTGTGCTCATCATGGAGACTGGCACGCGGGTAGCAAAAAAAGCCGGACTCACAAATTTTCCCGGCACCCAACCACCAAATATACTATTCATTTTTACGACGTGCCCGGAAATATCAATGGAAAACTCACTCTGAAGGTCTACTTG
>JAABUU010000593.1_pt1 | contig 79540 bp, 79 predicted proteins | sample 5559301 | NCBI WGS metagenome assembly JAABUU01 (sample SAMN10711884, study PRJNA513360) | rock metagenome | isolation source: Antarctica rocks | place: Antarctica: Victoria Land, Richard Nunatak white
TAGACCCCACGTTGTTCAAACAGCTGGATCCCTAGACGTACTCCGTAGTAGTGAGCCTGCCGTGAGAGTGAGACAAGAGATTGTCTACCGCAGTAGGGAAATGATTCCGGAGAACCTTCCTCACATTCGGAAGAGATCAACGTCAGGGGTAAATTAGTGAGTGCATGAACTCCACGGGGGTGGGGGGTACGGAATGAGGCTCTAACATGGCCGCCTGATGTCATTATTCTCCGGGTTCAACGGATGTTTCTCGCTTTTGTCAATAGCTTCATGTATTCTTGTTAGTACATATCACCGCTTCGTCTGCCTTCCCGTAGTCGTGTACAAACAGTAAACGCCCAAGGCACTGGCTCTACATCAAAACGAAATTATGCCGCGTAACAGTGGGTTCCATCCTTCGCATGAGCCATTCCGCTCCCACCAATCGCTTTCGATTCAGAGGGGCCACACCGCTGGTCCTTTCTCCTTCCTAAACCCCACGCGTGCTTACTACAGGCACAGTGCGCTACCGGACCCGTCTCCGGTAGCTTCATACATCGGATCAGAAGGGCCAAGAGATCATACTCGGGGCGAAAAGGAGAGCGAGCCAAATAACGACGAGCAGCCAGCGTCCGACGTCCTGTTCCAATGGCGATCTCGAGACAATCGCAAAGGCCGCCATGCTCTTATCGTACGGCCGTCGTCGGAGCAATCCGCTCGATATCTCACTCCACGGATTACGTCGACGCTACGTGAGACCGCTAGGGGTGTCAAACGTATGATTACACGATATCCGTATTGGGATGTCTCATATCTTGTCGCTGTGGTCTTTACGCTTGGATCCGTCCTATGGGTCTTCAACGCTTTCTTCGTCTGGCTGCCGCTGGTTAAACCCACGACGGAATTTAAGAATGAAATACTGGTTGGAGGAGGGGTTACGGCATTCATAGGAGCAACCATATTCGAGATTGGAAGCGTGCTATTGATGTTTGAAGCAGTTAATGAGAACCGGGCAGGATGCTTTGGCTGGGCGTTGGAAAAGGTCTTGAAGGGTCATGGGGAAAAGGCGGATATTTTTAGGCTTCTACCTGATAAAGATGGCTGTGCCCATCACCACACTAACAAGGGCAATCTTGTAGGAAAGAGTGATAGTAAGTTCCCTTCATAAGTCCGTTATGCCAGACAAAAATCTAAATTCTATTACAGTCAAAGATTCGTCATTAGCAACATCGTCAGCATCATCAAACTTTAATGAACAGATGCTACATGCTGCTAGTGAAATTGAGCAAGGTCGTTCATGGGTTTGGTTTCCTTCTGCACACAATCTAAGAGTACACTATCTACGTGAACTTGGCTTTTTGGCATCTTTTGCCCAACTTTGCGGTGCTAGTATCTTCTGGATCTCGGGATTAACTGCTCTGCCTGGGATCAATAACAAAATGTCTCAGGGTCTGCTGGATGGAATCTACTGGACACCTCAAATAGTAGGCGGTACTGGTTTCATCATCTCCGGGTACGAACCGCTTCCCCCAAAAGTTAAGAGTATCGTGTACTGAGGGTGTGCTAGAGTTTTGTTCATGCTGGAAACGCAGCCAAAATGGTACCTCCCAGCTCCCAAGGCGCTAGGATGGCACATTGGTCTTTGGAACCTTCTTGGTGCGATTGGGTTCACGGTAAGAAGGCACTTTCGCCGTGGTCTTGCATATTAGTTTGGCTCGCTAATGAACGCAAAGCTATGTGGGGCTTTAGGTCCTGCTTATGGGAACAGCGGTGCCCAATATGAAGCTTCTTTAGCAACCTTCTGGGGAAGCTGGGCTTTCCTGATAGGCAGTGTCATTCAGTGGTATGAAAGTTTAGACAAGTTCGTTGTCGAGGAAAAAGGCAAAGACCCGTAGACAAGCGGGAGAACCCGCGAATACCGATTTCCATGGACATTGAGCCCTCTGATGCTCACTGAAATATGTCGTCTGCTACACTGGCAAACGTATTCATACCGACCACTTCAGTCACACGTCATGCGAGCCTTGGTGTAATACAATCGGTCCTCGAAGTGTAGCTCCAGAGATCAAGCTGTGTAATGATTAAAGAATCCAGGAGTGGTGGTGAGCGCAGATCAATTGAGAAGAGTAAAGCCGTAGGGCTTGTGGACATTTAACTTGACAACCGCAGGAAAGGCATAAGTAAAATAGGATAAGAAGATGGCTAGCTCTCGAGGGAACAAGGATATCTGGGCACACTATGTATGATGTTCCGGAAACGGTTCTGGTAGGAGAGCGGTTTCCGGTCAGCACGGCACCGGTGTAAATTCAATTCCCATACCAGAAGGTGATCAAATTGCGATCTCAAGATCTCAATTGCAAATAATCTTATCACTACGATGCAATGTGGTTATTCGACCTTTCGGAGAAACAGGATAATGATGCTCAAAGTTGTGCGCTCCGACACCTTACTGGGACTTTGCAGCCTAGCATACAAGTAGCTGGAGCCTTCCAAGCAACAAAAAGCTCTCTCCAAGCACTGCATGGCATGCCTCAAGCGTTTGAGAGAAGAAAGAATCCCTTAGCCAAGAGCATTTGTATGGAATACTACCAAACCTAGCTTCACTGTCCACAAAATAATCGCTCAGGTGGAGTAACCCGGTACCAAACACCGAGGAGTGACAACGAGGTAGATGTCATCCTGGATTCTCACTTAGCTACACCTTAGCTCTTGGGATTCGGCATAAATGCGCCATGTCTACCGAAAAGACACGTCAAAAAGTCATAGCGGTTGCGGCTACTGGAGACCTCAGAAGTGTGCAAACTCTTCTTGAACACCACGAAGTAGCTCTTTGCCAATTGCTAGCGGAAGCCGTCCGCCACAATCACATCGACATCATTGATTGGTGCATCAAGTCCGGCGCCAAAACTACTTGTCCTGTCATCCTAGCGATACCAATCTACCCACATTTCGAGGTTTTTGAACTGCTCACCTTCTCGGGTCTCGACATAAACTTGGACCTCGATTGAATGGGCGCTTTTCTCATCCTTGAAGTGATGCGCAACAACTTCGAACGCGTTTCCTTTTGCCTTGAAAACGGTGCGAATCCAAATCTAGGCTCGTATGCTCATATCTGGTCGGCTCTCTCGCTGTGCCAGCCCAACATGGAGCATCCATTGAGATTTTTAGATCTGTTACTAAAGAACGGCGCCCAGCTTGACGAGAATGACGCGTTACCCACGGCTGCAGAGAACGGACAGACAGACATGGTCAATTTTCTACTTGATCGGGATGTTAAGATTGACGAGCTTGGCTTCGTATATTGTGTCGGAAGCGGGGACCAAATGGACAACGCAGGAAGCGCTTTGCATCTCGCCGTGACTCAGGGCCATCTCGAGACTGCCACATCGTTACTGGATCGTGGTGCCACTATCATTTTGAAAGATGAGCAACAAAGGACAGCTCTCGACATAGCACGAAAGAAGGGCAAGAAAAATATCATTAGCTTGCTTCAAGAGCGAGGCGCTGCTGAATAAGTAGCTAAATTTGGACATAAGATAAACCATATCTATATCATAACAATAAGGTACTCAGAGCATAGAGAGCAAGGCCGGCTGTCTGAACGACTAGTAGCGTGGTCTACAATACAATACCCCTTCTTTGATCGTACACTTCTAGGTTATCCTAACTTCGAACTCTCTGATTTTTAACCTAAGTAGTTGATGTACGTTTTGCCTGACTTAAAGGATATCCATGATAGATGCCAACACTCCGGTTTGTGGTCATCTAACCATTTGGTCGGTACGGATGTCGAGGAAGACCACTGGTGTAGTCTAGCTTTCCATCCAAACACCTTCACATCATTGCTCCTCGTAATTCACAATCACTCCTTTATAACATCTACACTCTTTTGATTGAAAGCCCCAAGTATCATGTCCTCCAAAGACAAGTATACCGTAATTCTCCCCACATATAACGAACGTCGCAACCTTCCAATCATAACATGGCTTCTCAACCGCACCTTTACAGAAAAGTAATCCCCCAAACCCCCTCTTATCTCCTTCAATTGCGGTTGACTAATCCTTCTCCAAGTAATCTAGACTGGGAGCTCATCATCGTCGACGATGCCTCCCCCGACGGCACCCTAAATGTCGCCAAACAACTCCAATCGCTTTACACCCCCAATCGCATTATCCTCAAGCCGCGAACTGGCAAACTCGGCCTCGGCACCGCCTATGTCCATGGCCTCAAATCTGCTCGCGGAAATTTCGTCATTATCATGGACGCCGACTTCTCCCACCACCCCAAATTCATTGCCCCTATGATCAGCATACAGAAATCCTCCGACTGTGATATCGTGACTGGCACCCGCTATGCTGGCGACGGGGGCGTGTATGGGTGGGATTTGAAGAGGAAACTGGTGTCTCGAGGGGCGAATTTATTTGCGGATACGGTACTGAGACCGGGCGTGAGCGATTTGACGGGGAGTTTCCGGTTGTATAAGAGGGCGGTGCTAGAGAAGGTGATCAGTAGTACTGAGAGCAAAGGGTATACGTTTCAGATGGAGATGATGGTGAGGGCGAAGGCGATGGGATGTAGTGTGAGAGAGGTGCCGATTAGCTTTGTGGACCGGGTATATGGGGAGAGTAAGTTGGGGGGGGATGAGATTGTGGAATATGCCAAGGTGAGTGAGAGGGGGATGTTTCGGTTGAATGAATGAGCTAACCGGTTGTGTAGGGAGTAATGAGTCTATGGATGAAGGTGTAGGAATTTTGGACGGAGTCGGCCTGGAAGCCGGAGATACCCAACCGCACACTGGTCTCGAGTATTCTGCATTATGAGGAGTTTACATTCGACCTAGAACAGTAATATATACCACTCCCAACGACCATAAGCCCCAACACCTACACTTTCATTTCCAATTCCAATTCCATTCGCAAACCCTCCCACCCCCTGCAACTTACCTCGAAGCCTACCTTCAACTACTTGCAGCCCCCACCCCCAGCGTCTCCCATCATCCCACCCCTCCTCCACCCACCTCCCCCCCAACCCATCTCGAACGCAGCCGCCCTGGCAATACTCCACTTCTCATTCACCACAATCATGCTCACCACGCAGCCGGCTCTCCACCGCCCCTATTGTATCTGCCACCATCGCGATCATGACCGATACGAACAGAACCTATCTGGGTACGTTTGACGTTTCGTTACCGGGAATGACGACTTCAAGTTGAACCAGGGGGATTTATAATGGGGTTTCAAGCCGGCAGGACGCGTTGGGAGGGAATGGGAGGGCGCTGGGGTTGGGGTTGGATTTGTGCGGAGGGGTGTGCGGGCATGGGAAGGATGGGAAGGATGGGGTGGAGTACGAGGATGGGATGGAGTTGGGGGTTTTTGAGGGAGGGGTTTCCGGCTTGGTGGTTTGACGATGATAGGAGGGTGGGATGAGTGAGGGTTTAGGCGGTTTGGAGGAGGTGTGTGGGGTGGGAGTTTGAAGGGGAGTTTTGTTAGATGACCAAAACATGGTTCGGCTGCTGGGTTTTTGACAAGTTACAAATACTTGATTTTAGGAGGGAGATTTTGGATGTACAGGCTTCCCGGCGAAGAAGCCAAGTTGCAAGACTCGGTGGAAATATCGAATGCTTCACAAATCGACAGTATGTTACAATTTCTGTTGTATGTACACTCGGTGCTACTATCATAACTCATCAGCTTCAGCACAGATCGGACTTGCAAGCCCTGGCGGCTTATCTCTCTCTCACATTACTCATCTCCAGAATCCGCATATTCAAAAATTTCCCCAATCCAGAAGCTCTGCCAGATCGTCACATATTCCTCCCCCCAGTAACCATAATAGTCTGGCCATCCACATAACTAAACAACGGACTCGCCACCGCCAAAATCACACTCGCTGCCTCAGTTGCGGTTCCGGGTCTCCGCAGCGGAATATCGGCATGCGGATTCGGCCCTGCCGCTTCCTTCTGCGCCTTGGGTATGCCCAATGCGACCTTGTTCCCATCTGGCGTCGTCACAAAGGCACCTTCTTCCTTTGCGGCGGTTAAGCGCGTAATGATATGTCCAAAGGCCACGGTGTTGGCGCGGACGCCAAAGGAAGGGCCCCATTCTTTGGCGATGACTTTGGAGAGACCAATGACGCCGGCTTTGGCGAGGCCGTAGTTGGCTTGGCCGCTGGGGGTTAGTTAGCTTTGGTTGTTCGGGGATTAGGAGCTAGAGGAATGTCGTACGCGTTGCCGTTGACTCCACTTGTGCTGCTGATGTTGATGATGTTTCTTGGCTCGCCGTCCTTCACTCTGAAGTAGGGCGCTGCGGCTCGGACAAGTCTAAAGGGTGCAGTGTTGTGTAAAGCGAGAATCGTATCCCATTGCTTGTCTGTCATCTGAATACCACTTCACATCAGCCATATTTCTTATTCAATGTTCCCGGACTGCCAAAGGATCCATTTGAAGCACCACATAGGACACACCTTATGAATCACCCCATCCCACGTAAATCCCGCGTTATTAACGATGATATGAATTTTCCCCTCCCCAAACTCCGCAGTTTTCTTCACCAGCTCATTAATATATCTCGCATCCAACATGTCCCCTGGCACGGCAATTGCCTTTCCCCCCTTATCATTAATCTCCTTAGCTACAGCTTGAGCTTTTGCTGCATCTATGTCTTGCACCACAACCTTTGCGCCCTCGGTTGCGAAGAGCCGGGCTGCTTCGGCGCCAATGCCTTGCCCAGAGCCAGTGATGATAGCAACTTGGCCAGCGAGCATACCATTGGGGTAGAGATGCCCAGCGATTTGGGCGACGCGCTTTTCGGCCATTTTCGGTGGAGATGGGAGTGAGTACAGTGACAACAGGAGGTTTAGAGCGTACCTAAATAATCTAAGGAGAGTGTGGTGGTTCTGATGAGACAGAGAGAAGGAAAGGTTGTCGAAGATACCGAGGCATGTACATACGTAGGCGCTCAATTGACCGAAGCCCTAAGAAAAGTGTTCGAAGATACCTAACTCTAATCCCCGGATCAATATCGTTGCTCGAACATTTGAGAGGTATTTCTGTAAACTCGTATCAATAGGAGTCCTAGATTTGCTGGCTAAGGTCCGTCGCTCTACTCTGTAATACATATGTAATGTCCAAATGTTCTACAAGGTTGTCACTTCCGTTTGATCTGTTTGATTATAATCATTTCACCATCCTGCTCCCATCCCAGAGTCTCCTGATCCTTTAGCTCTTTCCAATGCATCCCTGTAGCTTCTTCGACATAAAGCATGCTGGCAGAGAGATAACTCCGGCCCAAGCACTTCAAAGCATGCTTCCTCATTGGAGCTTCTCCCAACTCCATCAACCGTTTCTGAAACTCATTCACGGATCGTTTGCTTTTCCAATAGACAGACCAATTCCCGTGTACCAGCGCCTTAAGCACCAACTCCACCCGCGTACCTCTGAAATCATACATGTTCCGCGCCGCAAACGCGCCAGCCAAGTCGCTTTGCCTGCAAGCGAGGTCCAGTATATAGTATCCCACGAATTCACGTTTCTCGGAAGCCGAGTAGCTCGAGGTATTGTAAAGCTTTCGCAAGAGATGTAGCAAAGCAGGATGATAGGACTCCGCGTGCTTCTCCATTATGGTAGCGCGGATGATGAAGCTGTACGCGCTTGAAGCGAAGGCGTCAATGCGAGAAGATGCTACAATTGCTTCGCGGATTTTGCGCATAGCCATAATAACAACAGAGAACTCCCTTGAGGTCTGGCCATCTTTCAACCCAATGTCGACCTCGGCCTTACGTAAGGTTGGACCATTTGCGGCATTGGTGGTGCCCAGGGAAAGAGAGGCCAAAGATTCATGGAGAGTATTACTCCGGCCAGCAGCTGCGCAGAGCCGGTCATATCGTTCTACTATATTTTCGAAGTAGTCCTCCTGTGCCTTGAAATCAAGGAGGCTATCGTATGGTCAGCCTATGGCGGCATTGAGAAGAGGAAGCATGCATGCCGATCATCTCCCTTGGATGGAAGTCCTATGCTCTCAAGAGGGTCCACTGGGAGGTCCCTCAGACGAGTTCCTACCGGAAACAGCTTGCTACTACGACCAGCATTGAGCCTGTCTGCCATGCAGTCTGTTTCGAATCACCGCATAGGGAGCGTGAGAGATCGTCATAGCGGTCCGTTTGCGGAATGTCGACAACTCGCCTCCCTGTGGCCAATGAGATCGCCGTAGGTGCGCTTAGTCATACACGCTGGCGGACCTGCCTGCGCCTTTTCCACTCTCATTTCCTTAACTTTTGTTGATTTGGCGTTGAGTCCCAAATAGAGAGACGAAGATGGTTTTATTGAATTGACCCCCAGGGACCATAGATACATTGCAGAGTGGTAGTTGATACCCCAGGAGCGTCGAAGAAGTCCTATGAAGGGAATGGAGTAATTTGCTACGTTAAGAAAAGCCCAAATGGCCACACGTCGAAGGGCTCCGTCTAGGACTCCGTCACCTCTTTCACCTACCTCGCCCACGATTGACACTGCCGTCAAATCTCAATTCCCCCCAACGCCGACAACCCCGGGACTTCCACTCTTGCTAAAATGGACAGACCTTCCTTCATGGCAGCAAGATAATCACTACATCTTAGGTCACTACCGACCAGCATCGAATTCGTATCTAGGCTCGTTTCAGAGTCTTTTCTATCTTCACAATGAATCCGTTAATATTCATACACATCTTTTGGGCGCATTCCTTTTTTTCTTCATGTCCTTCTCCATTTACGCATTTGATACCCGATCAATCACTACTCAAGACATCGTCGCTTTCGCATGTTTTTTTGCAGGTGCCGTAAGTCTTTGAATTTCCTATATACCTTTCCTTGCTGTTCCTGTTAAGCCAGTACTAAGTTATTCATCTTAGATCCTGTGTCTCGGTATTAGCGCAACATTTCATACCATATCAAACCATTCCCCTACGGTGCAACGCTTGGGCAACCAGCTAGACTACGTTGGTATCGTCGCTCTTATCACTGGGAGTTTTGTGCCAAGCATTTTCTACGGATTCTATTGCGAGCCAACATTACAGAAAATCTACTGGGCAATGGTAAGCTGTTAGTGGAAACCTATTCAGCAACAAAAGTCTAAATGGAACCTCAGATATCTACATTCGGAATAGGATGCACCATTGTCTCTTTGAATCCCAAGTTCCGCAGTCCAGTGTGGCGACCTTGGAGGGCGGCGATGTTCATTGGAATGGGCTTATCGGCTGTGGTTCCTGTCCTGCATGGATTGAAGATGTACGGTATACAGCGGATGAACTATCAGATTGGCCTCTTCTGGGTAGTACTCCAGGGGGTTTTTTATATTCTCGGGGCTTGCATCTATGCTGTGTGTAGCCATGCATACATTTGTTTTGTATCAATGTCTTGAAAGTAAATGGCTGACTGAGTCGCAAGGCACGCATACCAGAGCGACTTCATCCCGGGAAATTCGACACATTTGGAAGCTCTCATCAGATTTTCCACGTATTGATCTTAATGGCAGGGATGTCACATCTGGTCGGCTTGTTGCAGGCTTTTGATCATGTAAAACACTACGCACGATGCTGATAGCCCTTAATGCATATGGACTTGCAGGCCAGGCCAACGCTACTATACGTTGATTTCGATACCGGGCACTGTTCGCATCTGAAAAAGCATTTGCGGATTCAGTAGGACCGAGTCAGTTCAATTTTTAGTCGTCCCGAAGACTTGGAGGGTGCCAATAGAAAGACAACATGCTGGAAAGCGGGTCGTACGCACTGTTCCGTGGAGCGGCGGGCGGGCTTGTAGGGAGAACGGCACAATGGGAAATTCGGATGAAGACTCCATGCTGAAGGGCTTTGCTTTTTGATCGCCGTTTTAAAGTCGATTGGATGCAGGCGAAGGGGCTTTGGGGTTTGAGGCGCATCCCATGGCGCGTTTCCCGTTGCAACTCAAGACAATAGGAAGAAACCCTAACACTAGGCCCTTTTAGAGTGCGTTGAATCTTAGCCGCTACATGCCCAAAGCCGTGTGTTGATGTGTCTTTAAATGGTTAGACAAGCAGCATCTCCTTTCTATCATCGCCTCGGAGGGAGTATAGTAATCATATCATGCTCAGCTGCGTTGATACCGAACCCCCGTGCTTCTCGACCTCAGCCTCACCGAAGGCGTCTTCGTGTGCCACCAATATCATGCTTTACATGTTAACACTCCAAGCTAGGTATTACTGTACGCGAGTTCAAACCTCGAGAGTACCCCCCATTGACGACTTAAGACTTGAGCGAAAGAAACGATGCCACAATTAAAGCATGTTGGCGACTCATGCTCACTTGTTTTGGTGGCCAATGTTAATGCAATGCTAACAGGCCTCTATCGCTTCCGCAAAGACTCCACTGAGATGATCATGCGTGTAGCTAATCGTAAGACAACCAGGCGCAGGCCTTGATGAGTGATGATGATATGACAGCCGCTTTATGTCCGTGCTAACTTGAGCCATCTATCCGCTCGTAGTTGCTGACCGCTCCATCTCAACAAAAGATAGCAAGATCTCTCACAAAGTACAGCTTCCAGCTTCAGTTCCACCATCGCTGCAACCCATATAGCTAGGACTCTTTATGGCAGCTGCACCCTACCTCCTCCATGTCCCTGCTGAGATCCGCCTCGCCATCTACAAACTCCTCCTTTCCAATCACGACGACAAAACCCTCTCCATACGCACCGAGGATCCTACGTTATACGAACAACGGAAACATCAACTAAGACTCCGTACTAAGTACCATCACATCTCCGATCGTTTTCGCGGCCGCAGCATCAGATCCTCGTATCATCTCCGGGAGAACCCAGGCATATATCCGTCAATCTTAGGAGTAAATCGACAAACCCACGCGGAAGCGGGCCATGTACTCTATTCGCAGCATATATTCGACTTCGGTATGGATATCGAGAGCGCGGTCCCCTTTCTGCAGGATCTGACGCCGAGTTCTCGCGAGTCTGTGAAAAGGATAGGGATTGTGAAACGCGCCATACCCTACAGCAAAAGCTTCGATAACTGCGAATGGCAGACTACATGCACCTATATCTCTGAAAACCTTCAATTGGCGCAACTTGACCTAGGAGTGCTCGGAGGAGTACCAGGATCAATATGGGGCTCGCCGCCGGGGCAGCAGGAACCCAAGGAATTATCCATGTCGGACTTTCATGTAATCACGATGTTTGAGAATATGGAATGGGCCAGACAGCTTGCGGCAATTAAAGGATTGCAGATGCTGAATGTGAAGGCTATCATGGAACATTGTCCGCCGCCTCAGTCGAGTACGATGACCTTCTTCGTGAATTTTTCTGCAAGCATTGAGAAGGGGTTTAGGGAGTATATGAGTTCGGTCATGGTCGCCTGAATTTCTTAATATATCTCTACTTTCACTTGTTTCACTATTACCCCCGGTATTAGACAGCGCGTTCGCCGTTAGGCGTACGTACAGCACCTGACGTTTTATTATTAGGAGACCCACAACTACAATTTCAAGATGCAGAGGATAGTTCTACGGGTCTCGAGATTACATTATCAGAATACATTATCGTTAAGAGAAGGAGGCTTGAGAAATTCCCCTCCTTTCCATATTGCCTCTGCATATTTCATCTTCCCCGCTATCTACAGTTTTCTTGCCAACCATCATAACCACTCCTGGTCAAACTATCTGTCAAGCTCACGTCTAAGCATCATCCGCTCATCCCCCGCAACATGACGAGAAACCCCCGCTACAGATTCAATACCTTTAGCAGACATTCTGAACCTCCAGCATGCTTGCGTCTATCTGTTGGTTCCTAGTGCATCTGATCCGTGCAGACCTAATTCTCTTGCTTTCCGCACTCGACTCTGACCTGATTTCCTCGCGGGACCACAATCAAAATATTCTTCCCATGTGCCTTTGTGTTGTGATGGCGAATGAACCCCTTTTCCTAGAAAGTGATTCCGGGTTCGAAGATGGACCACGGAAGTCTCGAATGTGCTCTTTCCTCGTTTTATACTAGGAAGATGATATTCGTTCCGCGTCTTTCATCTCCTCTGCACTCGAAAACCAACCCTCCATATCCACTCGCCTCTGACCCCCACCATTCTCATCATCCCCAATTCCACCCCTACCCCAACAAAACGTCCTCACTAACCTAGCATAGCCCAAACCTCGACCATTCCATCATCCGTCTTCTCATCACCATCACGTTTATGAACATAACCACAGCTCTCGCACATCGAACTCATTGGCTGATACAGACAACCGACCGGGCGTGACAGAGTACTACGAATCAGAGCGTGAATGAGTCCGAGAAAGGAAGAAAAGAGTGGAGGAAACGGTTTATCCTGCCTTCGTCTACGGTTATCGAAAAGAGCTTATAGCTCGGTTTTTATAAGGAGTGGAAAGCATTCACCCAACATCCCACTTGAATTACCAGAGGGGCCCCCAAAACGCACTCCTCCTCCAATACCAGCATCTACCAATCTAAACGAAACGCACCCCTGGCCCTTCTCCTCCCCTCTTCATATCGGGCCCTGATCCCTTCAAAACACCACCCCGCCTCCCCAATCATCTTCCACCATCTTTTCTCTAAGCTGCCAACCTCTTTGAGGTTTTACTTCGTGGAGCTTTGACTTGTAGCATAGTGTATGTTGCTTTTCGGGTTTTTTCTAGGAAAGGGGAGGTGGGGATGATGTGAAGGGGTGTGGTTGTTGTGTAACTTGTGTTCCGTGGTTGAGGGTTGGGGGGCCGGGGGCAGGGGTTGCTAGTGGGGATTCGAGATGGATGGTTGCATGATACTGTGAACCGGGGGGGGGATGCAGTGAGTACCTCCTCTCCGGGAATCGCGCTCCCTCCCATTCCCTCTCTCGCAACGAAGACACGTCGACGAGTTCCCCTATCTTCACGCCTAAACACAGATAACAAGGTGGAACATCACGCTATCCTTCGAAGACTCCTGTGTTGTAGATAACCTGATCTATAAGAGTACAGAAAACCAAAGGAAATGACACGTCTGTTTTGAAAGTATCGTACATTGTTCCCTTTCATCACCTTCCTCCTACATGCTTGAATCTTACAAAGAAGCCTTGTCCAAATTGGATTTGTTGATATCCGGTATCATGCGACAAACTCCACTTCCCTCTACTCGCCCTTTCCCTTTTCCAAATGTCGTTGATATCTAGTATCATGCGGCAAATTCCACCTCCCTTTTGGCTACAACGCCCGAAACGGGGAACGCGCACCTGCACGCCTTCTCGACGTCGATTGCCGTGCTCTGCTGTGTTTCGCCACACACGCATCCGTTATTACCAATGGAGAATTTCCCATTGCCGTACGTAAACGCGAAGAATGGGCTGCCGACGTCGAAAGATACCGTGTCGACGGTCAACACGTCCTGCAGAAAGTTGTCCTTGATCGTATAGGGAATTCCACACCCAGGCTGCGCATACCATCCTAGGATTTTGCAGGTGTTGTCCAGGATGCCGAAATAACCGCTGGTGGGGGTCGCTGAAGTTCCTGGCAAGCCCGTAGCATATAGCCCCGTGGTCATGACAAACGTGTAAGAGCCAGCGCCTTGGGGGAGGCAGACGGCACCGTCTGTGATTGGGATAGTACTCCCAGAGGCGGTGTTCGTGGCATCGCACTCTGCAGACGCAAGTCCTGCAATAGCTGCAATAGCTGAGACAACGAGAAGAGATAATTTGGTCATGATGGAAGTGTAGGTTTAGCTGCCGGAATGGATGAGGAGAGGATATTGACGAGAGATGGAGCCAAATTGGGTGAATGAGCGGCGAAGGCTTTGGGTTCCTTGATGGTGGAATGAAACTATCTCACTGGACTTTGTTTGAAGATTGAAATGGATAGAAGAAGAGAGGAGAGTTCATTTATAAAGAAATTCTGCTGTCCATAACACCGGGGTGCAGTGACTCGTCTCTTACACTGAAGTATGCCTTGAACATCTGTTGGCAGGTCCCCGTTTCAGAATAAGGGTTATCTGGTAGAATTTGCCGACCAATCTTGGATGTCGCTCTCTCATAATTATGCTTGACCGTGTTGGGTTTCTATTAACCACTCGGCCATTCTCACCAAATCTTTAACACACCTGATATGGCCTTAATCAGGTATGTACAGCAAATTCCAACAGACCGTGGTTGGCAGTCCCCCTTATAGCTCAGCAGCCTAGTCAGCCTGCTCCTATAACTGCGGCGGCAGCTTCCATGGTAGAATGGACCGAAATTTTCGCTCTCAAGAAGCTTCCAGGATCCTTCGTTGATACCAGGGCGGCGTGTTCTCCTGAACCAGCTGAGAGCAATTGCGGGTTGAATGAGTGCTCTTAGCGCAAAGCAGACATAATCGTTCTTCAAGGAACGCAAGTATCTAAGCCGTGATGGCTTTGAACGTGTGGCCTGGTTTATGACCGTAGTATCTCTAGTGTATTCGTTATAGCGAGACCCAGGCTTGTTGTCAAATATGAAGGGCCTGGAGAGGGTCTGCCCTCGTTTAAAAGTTCGCTTCGAATACATTAAGTTTGTATGCAACGTTTGTTTCATGACTTCGCGGAAAACAAAGCCGTAAATGTCGAGATAGCCTTTGCAGGAGGCAATAAATGGCGATATTAACAGGTAAGCTCAGATGTGGAAGCAATGGAAAAAACGTCGGTAGTAACTACCAGTAATACAGTGAAGACAGCACCTCAAGATTGGCGAGGCACAGTACATGTGGAACAACACCGGGCACAAGAAACACCTGTACAGGGCAGTTGTGCAACTCGGAATTCCGGGGACACTGGCATTGTCACACGACACGAGGCAACCTCCTAACTTGCATGCATGATCGAACAGGAACCCATGTTATCCAAGCCAAGAATCTGGAAAAGACGAGCGTATGATGGTCACACTGCTTGGCCAATGATTGGTGTAGCATTTGTGCAGACGCACAACACAGAAAGTCCAAGACGGTGCAGACGGAAGCAATACCGAAAGAACGTAGACTATCGACTGGGTGCTCAGAGATGTCTCGCCGGGATGATACAGGAAAGCTACCTGGTATAATGCCAACTGTGCAGACGCCAATGGAGGTCTTGAGTGAATCCTATGGGCATACACAACCTAAGCTTCACATTGTAATTTCATGTTGCCTATAAAGGGTAGGGTTCTGCTTCCTCGATATTGCTCGAACCCTTGTCAGGACGCCAATATCTAGTCGGAGGAGTGACCGCCGATTAGTATTTGTGATTGTATAGATCGCACGGACATGCCACCTTCTGATCAAGAGTAGCCTTCGAGTAAAAAATAGAGACCAGGGCCTCTCCTTGGATGCTACGAATCATCGTAGTATCGTGCGAACTCACCTAAGCGATGATTGGGGTGTCAGCGTACTCTAACAAGTCAAAAGTCAGCAACGGAGATCTGCAGTCTCGTTGCGCATCACATGGGTCAATTGATGGAAAGCCTCCTGCATCGTAGTTTTCCCGGACTCGATGTTGCTTGGTGGTGCGCTCCGAGAGTATAGTTTAGGAATTCAAGGTAATAAATGGATAACCAGCCTCAAATTATAGGCATGAAGGATGAGTGGGATGGTTTCGACGATGGGTGACGCTATGACGTTGATCCTTGAATCGTTTGACTGTTAGAGCTCTTCTCTTGGTTTACAGTAGAGACACAAGGCGAGGTGGTGCGAGCTTGGGTTTTGGGAGGACCACATTTACCTGCAATCACACGTCAGTGCCAGTATATCAAGGCACCACCATTTCCTCATCTTCGGTCCAGTCGGTGGTATGACGTGAGCGAGTAGAATCCCCGGTTTAGGTACCAATTTACATTCATTTTCCTGCAAGTTCGAAGAATGCTACTGCCCGAAGGTCTAGTCCATTTAATGTCGCGCATCAGGGAGCTGCAGAGCTCAGCGGTATCCCCAAACATTTCGTGGTCTTACCACTGGAAAGATCTCGCATGAATCATACAGAATCAAGCGATAATTAAAGAAAAGCAGGGTGGTCAGCTGTAAAAGTGATAGGCCGAATATATGGGACGAGGCTCAGACCCCTCGCCCTGGGTGAACGATCTTCGCATGGTCCACCGGTGTGGCCGCCGCGTAAAAGATCATGTAGATCACCCCACGGAGGTCCTGTGCGATCCAAGGATTTAAGATAGTGATTAGTACGGAGTACAATACATTTTGCTGCGGCGTCAGTTAGCGACAAAGATCAGAGCACGATGGTGGCACGACGGTGGAGGTTCAACGGCAATGTTCATGGTGGTTGAGGTCGATTGGTTGAAGATTAAGAGTAGAGCTGAAATAATAGAGCGCGTGAGACATTTTGAAGCACAAAGGTTTAGTCGTGGACTTTATTCTTGGGTTACACTGCGCTTGAGATTCTGCAAATCAAAAGGATCGTACACGACATGACAGCTTCAATCGGGCCAATCGAGTTCCATCGCACTTGACGTCTTTTCTCTCCGCGCAAGCCGGTCGATGCCGGTGTTCCAGAAACAAGGTCAGTGTTCGATGTGAAGCGCATAGGATCCAGGACAGCGAAGTAAATACCAACCAGACACTACCACCGACCAGTCGTCTATTCGTAGTGTGACCATGTCTGAGTTCCTCAGCTTCATGCGGGTACGTCAGAGAAGAGGGGGGATCCGATATGCCGTGGAACATCAGGGTGCAGATCTAAAAACAAGCTGGGCGTCAAGTAGAGTAGTATAGGAGGTCGTTGTACGGTAAGGAGACTTGAAGGTAAAACTCCATCTCGGATACATGGTTCATATGGGTTCAGCAGAGCCTGTCGGTGGTGTCCGCCCCACTACATGCTGTCGCGGGTTTGAAGTAAGGTAGTCCCGCACAGGTTTGGGATGTCATCGCTTATCGGAAAGCTAAGGTAGAGTAGAGGGTCCTGATATCCAACAAACATGCTGTTGTGTCTCGGTCCGACGTTTTAGACGTAGAGTACCGTATGCATGCTAATCAAACACTGCAGTCTGCGCCTTCTATTCCACGGTGGCTGGAGGATTGCATGTACGGACTCGAATCATGAGGTGTTTGACGTTACGGAAGTAGACTGTACGGAGTCCCTGGGAGTACCCATAAGTCAACCGAACCCACAGACATGAGCAGCATCCGAAGGATTATTAGCGGTGGTCCAAATAGAATAGGTAAACCTGGTCTATGTGGGTCAAACAAGACATTATTATTCGTAGAGGTACCTTAAAAGTACACGAATGGGATGAAACGTGACACCGTTCCTGCCCGCCCTTTGGCAGGCGCGCGAGTAGATGGAGGGAATGACGGTCAATCGGAACCGAGACAAGAAGAAACATTGTTAGCCAGAAAGGTCGAATGCAAAACCTGTCAGCCGGTACGGAGTACAGTCTTACAGAGTTCAAGTGTCGTGCCGACGACTCCGAATCAGTCAGAGCCCATGCATCGAAGCGGTGCCGGGGCAAAGGTGCCAAGCAGCCAAAGCGGCCATGCGGCCATGCGGCCATGCAGCAAGGCCACGTACGACAATTCAAAGCACCCAATCAAATCTATCATACATGAAGGGATTCGGCGTCGTTCTGATGTTGGTAAGCCGCATGGATGATGGATGATGGATGCAGGATGATGGATGCAGGATGATGGATAGTGGTGGGTGGAGGTGGTGGTGGTGGAATATGCACGTCCCTTTCATGCGAGACACCGATTGCAAGGCACCCAATCAAGGACCCGCCAAGCGGTACTACCAAAAGAAGTGTCCAAGTCGCAGAGTGTGAGGCAGACTAGAACATCAACCCACGACCATGATTGGAGCCCCGAGATCATCGCCTATTGAGACTCTTAAGGCTAGGGCCCGGTGGGGGACAACTGCGTCGAGCAGAACTTAGTCCAGAAAAGACTTTATGAGATGCACGATGAACAGGCTAGGTATACAGCTCCGTGTCGAAAGCCTTGTGAAACCATACATGGGGCATGTAGGTGCTGTAGATGTCTGGCTCGGTAAAGATTGCTCTCATACTTGAGAAATGCTCGCTTGAGGCGACAACGTTCTCTTAATGTACATGACGGAAGAGCATTGGTAGATGATACCAAGCCCACGTATTTCAAAACAAATGTAGATAGAGAAAAGTGTCTCGAATGGCATACCAGCCGACCGTTGTGGTTGGGTATTTCCGTTCCGTACGCCTTGGATATCCCCTGTGCAAAGAATCTCTAGCCTATTCGCAAAAAAGCCTCCCATAAACGCCCTGAAATGCACAAGAATTGGACCAATAAAAAGACACAGTAAGAAGTAAAGACCAGGTATTCCTTGACACCCAGCTGGCCAGACCCGATCTATCGTGAATTATGGCGTAGAGGAGCAAGGTATTGCCGTGGACTCCCCCAACCTTGGTTATACGCCCCGAAAAAGACTCCTGGAATTTCGTTCGCCAGTGTTGCCGAACTTAGGATTCCTCCCAATACCAAGAAAGCTCCTCCCGTCTATTGTCTCTATGCAAAATCAGACACTCAAAAAGAAGAGAAGGCTGCCCTCAAGTCGTGTATTCGTAATCATCCTCATGTCAACATGAGTTAAATGCAGACTTCAAAAAGCAGTATGGCCATGTAGAGGTTCCCATCAAATTTTAGCAAACCTGGACCGAAGGAATATATAGATGAGGAACCATGTCCTTCGGCGTTGGATCCAATGAAAAGAAATTACCGTAGAAGTTACCCACCGGTTGAGGTGGCACGTATGTGGGTATTTGAACCTTCGAGCTCTCTTCATGAGAGTTGCAGGAGGATGTGGTTGAGCAGCTAGAACTTGAAGAGAAAACGGATCCATCGTCCGACGGTGAAGATCCATTGGAAGATATTGTAAGTTGTGAATATTGCGCCACAATAGGATGGATTGGTGGAGAGGGTGCAGGTGTATACGGAGTAATCGGGTATTGCTGGAATGGGTTGATCGTATTTGGCGTTGTGTCGTATGGCGCATCTGTGACGTATGGGACATCCTCAGGCGGCGTAGGAGGGGCCAAGTTAGAGCGATTCGTAAATCTCGGGCATCTAAGAACGAGATCCCTAAGTTCCGAGATACTTATCCTCCTCCGTGGGTCACACTCGAAAATGCGCCTGAGAATGGAGTCAAGCTCTGGCGATAACGGCAAAATGGAACTTAGGAACTTCGGGTTCTTGAGATAGGCCCTGAACGTTGAGTCCTCAATTGACGCACGTTTCCATGGGTTCCTGCCACAGGTAAGGTTCACCAGTATGATCCCAAGGCTCCACACATCATTTGGTCCAGATGCATAGCAAGAAGAGGTTGAAGTAGTCTGTTGACATTCTGAAAGCGAAGATTAGTTAGACGTAGGGTATGGCCAAAGAAAATCCTACCTGGAGACATATAGAAGGTAGACCCGCAACCAAAATCGGAGGTGATATGATCCCGAGTGGCAAGACCAAAGTCGGCAAGCTTGACAGTTAAGCCTTCGTCACTGACAAGTATGTTCTCTGGCTTGAGGTCCCGGTGGTATATCCCAATAGAATGGCAAAAGTCGACAGCATCCAGGATTTGCAGGAAAGCTCGCCTCGCCATGTAATCATCGCCCAAATAGTGGCCCCTTTCAGTGATGCTGGAGAACAAATCACCTTCGGGACAGAACTCAAGAACAACGAAAGTACAGTCGTAGGAGTCCATTATCTTGATCAATGAAACCACATTGGGATGATGGCTGGCCTCGTGATGGAGCTGTATCTCTCGCTGCTGAAATTTGCGTTGCCTCGAATCCAAACCAATTTTATTCAAAGCCTTGACCGCATAGGGCACACTCGTGTGTATGTCGACAGCTGTATAGACCACTCCATATGCTCCTACTCCTAGGATGCCCGTTAATTCCAGCCGGTCAGCCAGAATTAGGCCAAGTCGATCCTCTGGGGAACATATTCCAATCAATGGTGGAGATGGCGGTGGCGTTGGCAACATGACAGTGAAACTCAGCACACAAGTCAAAGCACAAGGAAAAAGTAATCAAAGTCGATGTCTAGCGGGCAACGTCCAGGAGAGATGTTTTATGCCCTTGCGGCTCTTGAACAGACCATGAGGATTACCAGAGAGAATAAGCGTCAGGCCGGAGAATGGGCGCCCTTTGATTCTTAAGGAATGGCTGAAAAGATAATTAATAGAAGAGGGCGTGAAGGTGAGGTGAAGTCGAGATGATGGGGTTAAGTGGGGGTGACGGTGAGAGCCTGATATAATAATAATTAATTAGTATTGGTAGGGAGGTATGATCGCTCCAGACCAAAAGTGAAGGTTGGTGGTTGGTAGCGGATGATATGAGGTTGGGGGGATCCTCGCCTGAGTATTCAGCACCCCCGGTCTCGCATAGCCCTGGTAGCCATAACCATGCAAGCGGGTTCTAACAATCCTGATACGATGAATCACAGTTGGTTTGCCGGGCGCCCATGCTCACGGGCCAGGCGGCAGATTCATTGGGCCAGCTACTGTGAGTGCTAACATTAGGGCGTGACATGTTGGAAGCGAGAAGGCAGGGCAAGGCTAGGTATGATCCAAGGGCTAATGCAGAACGGGATGAGGTTGCGCAGATCCAAAATAATACGAAGGACTGTGGCAATAATAATAATGAGACAACCTCACCAGTGAACGCAGAAAGTCGTGGTACAACGCGGCGAATCGTTGTCTCGGCAAAGCCGCACCCACTGGTGGAAGGAAAAAATCAAAGCTGCGGCAAGAGTGTCACTAACAAAGAAGGACACCGAAGTGGAAAAGAGGAGGGCGAGACTGTGAGTGTTTCTGATTCGTAGACTGGAAACCGCCCGATCAATTAAGGCCTCAAACCCTGGTGCGTCTCTTGAATTCTTCTGACTCTTCGTTCTGTCTGACTTGGCGTCGCCGTGCACCTACTGCTGCAGCAGCTCGCTTTACGGAATAACTTGCCCTGCCCGCCCTGCTTCCTTGGATTGAGCGTGAATAATCGAAGGATGGTGGGCCACTGGTGGCGCACGCACCATGAATAATCAACCAGATTCCTTGCTCTTCCATCTTTTCGTTGGCTGTCCGGACGGCAGCGCCGCAACCAGGCGGCGTTCACTGTTGCTCCGGACCTACACGTACACGATTGACGTATGCAGGACGAGGATGATACGCCCACCACTACCAGTCGACAGACAGACCATCTGATCGATAGTTCACAAGGCTGATGCATAGCAGGTATGAGGTCTTGGTGTGGCACTACCTGATTTGCAAACAATGCGCTGCTAACAAGGAATTCTCCGTGCGCTCCGTATCTGCCTGTGGACAAGCTTCCCATAGTGGAGATTGACTTTCTCACATCGAGAAAATGATTTGGATGTGCGTAGCCGTGCAGTAGCCGTAGCCCGTAGCCTTGTTTAGGGGTGAGGGGAGAGTTTCCACAGAAGGCTGGCAGCCTGGCACTTTTGATAGGGGAGGCAGGATGAGGGCGACTTTGGCGGTTTGGCCACATTAGTGAGATTGGCCGAGGTGAAGGATTGTTATTGGTGGCTTCGAGTTCGCAAGTTCTTGCCAGTCTCTAGCTAACTTGGCCCGCCTGGTTTAATATTCGCTCAAGTGGAACTCTAAAGACGGGCAATTAGTGACGGCGGTCGTACCATGTAGAAGTTTAGAACCTCTACCAGCTAGCTATTCTAGTAGCTACCTATCCGTCGCTCTACCACAGTATTCCTGAGTTTCCAAGCGAGGTTGGAAGCCGCTGCGACTGATTCGTTGGGCTCGGGTTCCAGATTCCACTGGTACGACTTCCACTAGGAGTGGCATGGTCGGATAGACATGCACGTGATCATCGACCATGGCATAAGGTACCTTATAGTAGTACGGAATAAACGTTCTCGACTACACCGTAGTTCGTAAGCGCTAGACCTGGCGATTGCGCCAATCGACTGGATTCTCAACGTTCGCGATGAGGTGGCGACCAATATCTAATATCCAATCATCACATATTCTACTGTGTGTGGTACACAATCATGATTAATCAATCCATGTACCGGTACGAAGGTATCTACAGATCTTACCCTACTCCGGATGTCCAATCATACCTACTTGGCGTAGGCTTGATTCTTGATTCTTGATTCTTGGATTCTACTGTGTGTACTCCGTAGATTAAGGGTATTGCCGATCTTGCTCGACCTGGGTGAATGTGAATCTCGAACAGTGGAAAGCAATCCAAAGCACTATGCACAACGAGCATTGACTATGTACCACGACTACTCTTACAGCATCAATGAGCTTCTGTTAGAATGCCCATGTTTCCTTGGTCCGTCTATCAAATACCAAGGTACTCAAGATGTCCCGAAACTCGAAACTCGAAGACGGGGGCGCACCCAATGGGGTACAGTCGATGGTTGGTGGGACAAGCGGTGCATGAGCGCCCCTTGTTACCTTTTAGTCTGTGATTGTGAGACTGTGAGTCCTCCAGCCTTATGTCCTTATGTTGCTCCTGCCGTACGGAGTACTGTACTTCCGTACGGAGTACTTCTGTACTACCTCAGTAGTCTGCTTCTAAAGATGAGGCGGGCGGGGCTAGCAGAGTGGGTCAGCGTTTGATTGGTTGGTGGAATTGGAGATTTGGATAAAGTACTGAACGGTACGACATACTACGTACAAATAAGACCGTACTAGCAGTACTCCCTTCGCTCCTGTGCTACTGTATATTCCGTATTCCGTAATCCAAAGTACTGTAGAGGCAGAAGACAGGTACTGTTAGTACCCATACTCACTACTTCAAAGGACCTTACGGTGTGGGGTCAGGTCCTTTACCTACTACTGGGTACGAAAGTACATGATACTTTGGTTGTACTTACGGTACATGACAATCATAATTGTTCTGGACGGTGCACGTGTTCTCGCACATGAAAGCATGACGCGTGGGCGGCAAGGATTGACTTCATCTGTCCCGCTCACACGTTACTACAGACTACAGTACATACTACCTACTCCGTACCTACTACCTATCGACTACAGCGAAGTGCTCAACGTCTGCCGTGCCACTTCACCGCCATGCCCCATGCCCCATGCCCCATGCCCCATGCCCCATGCCCCATGCCCCATGATGTTGGATGGGTCGAAGGATGCATCACCCTGCTGACTGACTTCTGGAAGCTTTCGATCTTGCTCCTCAGCTGGCCAATGGCAATGAACGCCACGTTGGGTCATGTGCCGTCCTTCTTGTCCTCCATAGAGAGAGTACTTCCGTACCACCATAGTACTGTGGTAGGTGTATGAGATTCAGTAGTATTCCGATATCCCCGTATGCCTACCAACCAACATGCTTGCTATTCATGAACGCCATTAGGCAAAGCAGGCATGAACTTGAGATACTACAGTACAACACAGTACATCTACTGAACTCGTTGAACTATCGTGACGCAACCAAATATCACTACTGGATACTTCCTACCTATGTCGCGGGTCCTTATCAAATGCATTAAGATATCCATTGCTTGTCCAAGATCCCCGGCTTTTGTCCTGAAACTATGTTGGATTCCTGGTCGGAGATCAACTGAAAGATCCCAACCCCGGAGAGCCCCGACAACCGCAAGGCGTTTCCAGCCTATGGAGTCGGTAGATTATCCACGATAATAGCAAAGCCTGAAGCTTAGAGTGGACATATTTTCCGAATACCGGCGGTGCTCTAACGATGAAGTCGTCAGAAGCTTTCCAGTGATGCGTACTGTTCATACTGTGTCTATCTTGGGCAAGACCCTCAGCATGGGTGACATCGAAGCACTGGTGAGCAGGCAACTGTGTCCTTCCTTCGAGGCTTTCTCAGCCTCAAGGGATGGCAAAGTGTTCGTAAGCAATAATAGCAAGACGCCAGTGCCAGAAGGATGTCTAACCATCAGACTTACTCCAATGGTGAGTTCGTTAGCAGCTTTCCGTGAGGCAGAATACCAACACACAGTATGTATGCTATACTTAGGTTGAGTAGGAGCTCGTGCGAAGACAGCGCGAAGGCATCATTGCGGCATGACACCGTGTTCTTTTCCCACAGTTGCTCCTTCCAGCTCCCGCACGTTCATATCAAATCTTCAAGTTTCACGAGTGTCATGATGTTCTCGTACTTGCAAGACACAATTCATGGACTCCAAGGCCACTTACTCATGGCAAACTTGCCCTCACATGTACCGAATACATCACCGTGCTCTCTCCTCCTTTCGGCTTTTATCATCTTTCGCAGGAAAACATTACAGATGATCGTTGTACACCATTCATTTATCCCGACCTTGATTGATTTCCAAACTCTCCTAGCATCCGGAAACCAACAGCTCGTCCACGAGGTTATCTCAGCTGACCTGACCAAGATAGACCTTCATAGAAAACCTCCATGTCTCAACAACCAGCAAATCGAAACTCCACACACCAAACGTCCCACATTCAAGGCCGCCAAGGTACTCCAGTAAACCACGCCCCTCTCTCTCGTTCCCCATGCTCTCCTTTGCCCCAGCGACCCTTAAAATTCTGTCCCAACTTCCCTTTAGACCCCGTTCAGAAGCCCACGAGCACCCTCTATCTCGAACCTGCAGCTCAAAGCCCTCACACCCCAAATATCTTCAACGTAATTCATCCCCACCGTTCACTATGATACCTACTCCCGAGGTCCCACTCCGGATGCCTAAATCTCCTTCACCCACCCTAGGTATGAGCGACCACTCTCAACCCCTGCTGTATAACATGAACTTTCTGTCCTTCGCTAGGATCGCCTCCATGTCTGGACATGTCCAGAACTCCTTTTTGCTGGAAATTCGAGAAGCGAATCGTGTGGAATTCCCACTGGAAACGCTTGAATCCTGGCAAGACTCCCACGAGGGTTCCTAAGTTCAATATGCGCCTGTCGACATTTTTCAGCCCGTTAAGCTGGGTTTAAGCATGCGAACGAAGACAAGGAACCACCTACCCAATTATGGAAGAGACTCTTCAACGCTGTAAACGCAGGGTAGGCGTCTGATTGCCGGTCTGTAGCCTTGATACTTAGTATTGAGCTGTTAATAATGAATTTGATTACGAGTGTTCATTCATCTTTAGGGCATCTATCGATGTCACAGCATTCGTGTCCGCCGGCGCTCCTAGCCCCTATTACCCCATTAATAATGCTCCACCCCCTTTCCCCCTTTCGTCTTCCTTCACTAGCCCTTCCTCCTTCCACTATCAACCAATACACAACGTACCAGCTCTGACCGTTGAACGTCCATCCCAAGTATCCCCTGAGCCAGCGTCCTCCCCAACACCCAATACGCAAAAACAGAGGCACCAAACTTTCCAAGTGAAAGGACGTTGAGACTGTGCGTGTCTCTGTGTCGTCTACTTCGAGTATGTAAAGCTTGAAAAATGCGGGATGAGAAGGGTATTAGAGCAGGCACTCGGGAGACAGAACGTTTCAGTTGAGGCGGGATAAGCAGGTTCAATGGGGGAGTGGGAGTGCTAGAATCCGAACAACAGGGGTTTCTGAAGAGAAACTTATTGAGGGGGTGAGGGGGGAACGTTGAAGAGGCAATATGTGCTTCCTATGTATATCTCGTTGTTCTTCGTCTTCCCCAGAAGATGTAACTGGAGGAAAAAGCATTGATCGATAGGTAGGACGTTGAGAGTACCGGTGTAATGGGCTGAGGATGAGTACGGAAGACGGAATTTGGTGTTAGTATGGATGAAGGGGGTATTAGCCCCGTGGGCGGAGTGGTATTTTCATGGCGGCAAAGCATGTACTCAAGAACCTACATGGAACGCGTGACGGAAGAGCAAAATATGGAAGAGGGCAATAGGTCGATTAGGGAAAAGAATAGAGGTGCAAAGCGTATCTGCGTTGGATGACAATGATGCCCCTTGATGATTGCTTTTCATGGTTCCATGAAATAGTGTGTACAAGAACATGGGAAACTCTTACTTGAGCTAACTTACGAGCCGTCTAAGAGTCGATGTCGAGATATGAAGTTATGGAAGATCTATGTACGACGAGCAACCGCATCGATTGCTGGCCATCAAGTCTATCCTCAATCGTTGCACAGAGCTTCGAGAGACATGAAATTTTGCAAGGCGTTATGAAAAATGCTCTCCTAGCAAGTCGTCTATCCTCCGTTTTCGAATCTACATGCCGCAAAGCTGCCCATTTTACAGCTCAAGACTTTCTCACTCGCAGCATATCCACATCCTCCACCATATACTCACCAACCCAAGAAATCACACCTTTCCCCGCATAATAAAGGGGTGCTTCAACGCCTCCGCCGGTGTACATCTCTTCTCCGGATTCAAACTCAAACACTTCTCCAATAAATCAACAAATAAGTTTAATTCTTTAATTTCCACATCATCCATGCCCTTTGCATTAGTTAATAGCCTTGTCTTGAGGTCTCGCGTAGGCTTGATGAAATTCAGAATGCGAACAACATCCTTTCCACTTAGCCTATCCTTCTCAACACTTCGGAAATTTAGTAGATCATCAAAGTGCAAGCCGGCGAATTGCGTCTTTCGAAGAATCTTGTGGCTAAACTTACCGCGGCATTCCATGATGGCACGGAGCATCTGGTTGTTGCTGCGGCCGGTAAAGAGGATTTTACCTGTATAAAGCTCGAAAAGCGTGCAGCCGATAGACCAGATGTCGATGGCGAAGTCGTACTGCATACCGAGTATGATTTCCGGAGCCCTGTAAAATCGACTAACGAGGTAGGGCGTGATTTCGTTTTCCGAAGCATCAGACGCTGAGCCAAGGTCACAGATCTTGAGCACGTTACGCGACTCGTTGACGAGTACGTTGTCCGGCTTCAGATCTGCGTGGAGGATATTGCACTTTCGGAGTAGACTCAAGCCCATAAACATCTGCTGAGCGTATGCTCTGACAGCTTTCAGATTGATGCCAATGTCCCTCCCGAATTTCTTCAATACTTCACGAAGATTGATGCTTAAATTCTCAAACACCATACACAGATGTCCTTTGTGCTCGAAGGATCTCTCCAGTCTTATCATATGTTTTCGGTCTTCGGGGTCGGCTTGAGACAGTTTCTGAAGAATCTCAATTTCTTTAAGCCCAGCTTTCTTCCTACAAACTCGTCAGCATTAGTCCCAAAGAAGATAGAATCATTGGTTACTCGCATCGATTCGTTATTTCGGATGATCTTGATCGCTACAAGCCTCTTCATCTTTTGGTCTAGTGCCCGTACTACACCCGAGAACATTCCCTTGCCCAAGCTGGATTGAATGTGATAGCGGCTGTCAAGCAGCTCACCTAGTATGATTTTGTAGTAGCCTTCAGGGTCATCCCAGTCATCAAGCATACTCAAATCAAGCGCTTTAGTTGGGACTACTGGTACCGCCTTCGCTGCTTCTTTATCTGGACCCTTCCCGGCAGGAAGAGGCCCATCGACGAACATGTCAGTATCGTCTTCGTCTGCGAACATATCAAACTCGTTGCTAAATCTCTTGGTGAAAGGCTCGTCATTGATATGATCTGGCAAGAGAATGTCTTGTTTAGCACCAGTAGTTTCATCGTATGCACCAGATGAGACCTCCTCTCCTTGATGACGCTGGTCGTTGCGCAGTCTATCTTCTTGCATGTCCATTGTAGGATCATAATCGGCCGCAGAGGGCTCGTCTTCTTGCACTGCTTCAGTTGCTACAGCACCGCTATTAGCAAGATCCGCGTCTCCAGTGACAATGAAAGCAGTTGGCGACTCCTGACCCAGCGCACCCGTAGGTGTCATAGGAGGTGATTGTTGTGGCGAAGCTGCCAAAATATCATTAGATTCAAGACACAACGTACAAGGGCAATGCTTACCTGGAGCCTGAGATTGACCTTCCGGAGTGCGTTGCTTGGGTGTTGCCGGAACGGAAGGGTTTGCCAAAGCCATAGCCTCCAATTGCATTGGTGTTGCCTGGCCTCTGTACTTAGCTTTGATGGCTTCACGCCTCTCGCGGCGTTCCTCGATCAAAATTGCCTCATCAACAGCTCGCGCGTTATCAGCTTGCGCCTGCGCCTGCTCCTGCTCGTTACCGACAGGCTCTGATTCAGTCCTGCCAGAAAAACAGTTAGTAGACGATTTTGGCAGCGATTGAAGAACGTACTCATTGACAGATTGACGAGAAGTCGGTTTAGATAGATCAAAATGCTGTGTCTGATTGTTTTTGGTTTCAGCCTCATGCGTTACGGATGCAGCAGCAACTGGGGGGTATCCCCGATCGCTCACTGACTGTTGTGATGAAAGCCTGCCACTGCTTTCCTTATACCCTTGAGTATTTCGACCACGCCAACCAGGGTCATCTGCTCGACCACGCCTATCATCCCGGGAATCCCGTAATTGTTCGGTTCTACCTGGCTTCAATCGTATAGGAGACCTACTCCGGGTTTTCAGCCTCTTGTCTCGTGGTCGCCCGCCAGTACTCCGATCGTCGTAACGAAGCCTCGCATCTAGGTGCTCAGGCCGATCTAAATCATCAAAGTGTTTCCGTGGGTTCCGCCGACTGCCAGCTAAGCGGTCTTCGTATCGTACTTTGAACTGTCTGGGGTCGTCTCGCGTTCGGTCACTGTAATGGTCATCCTCCCGCAAGCGCTTTGCTCCACGAGGATCTCGATAAGGAGAACGAGATCGGGTGCGAGACTTGTGGCGTATGGGAGATCGGATTGGCGTAGGAGATCGTGAAATTGAGACACGTTTTCTGGATTGACGGTCAACGTGGGTGCCATTAATTGTTACCAGCGACGTAGTTGCCTTCTCTGAGTCTGACTCGACTATCTCGCCCTCGGATGGCGTGGATGGCGACGAAGAAGCCATTTTGGACTAATGTTGAGAAGGCAGTATACAAGCCCCTAGTCTTCGAAATTGTGAAGACTGATTAGTGGCTAATCATTAGCCACTGTCGCAAGTACACGTAAAGCTTTGGTAAGGAACCGGTATTTGTTTGACTCCTGGCACTTTCAACATATCACTGGTCAAGCTACGAGTGAGCACAGTACCCAGAGTTTGTTGATGTAACTTTATAAGTCTGAGATGATGATTTTTACAGTGATGGCTGTGTTGAATATGATGCATGGCAACAAATCCTCGTTGGAATATTGCGGGATTTCGTCTAAAACTGCCTGTTACAGTAGAGCGGTATATTATATCTTACCGTATCTTTTATCCGCGGTAACCATGGGTCCATGATCAATGTCGTACTCAATGAGAAACCTTAGAGCCCTATTACAATAACCACCACATCCACCGAATAAGCGCATTAAACGAAATGGGCGGTAACAGCAGAGAAGGTCAGCCAAATAGTTCACTAAGTAAATCATGTTCGCATGCTAATAAACTCTACGCAGGAGGGAAAGCCAAGCCTCTCAAGGCACCCAAGAAAGAGAAGAAGGAGTTGGATGAAGATGAAATAGCATATCGGGACAAACAGAAGGCTGGTATGCGTCAACATTGCCAACGGCGAGCCCAAGGTCAGGCGCGCTAGGACTGCCCAAGGCTAAATTTTGTGTTCCAGATGCGAAAGCAAATAAGGAGATGGCTGAGAAAGCGAAAGGCAAAGGACCTCTGAATGCGGGCCAGCAAGGAATTAAAAAGTCGGGGAAAAAGTAGAATATTTGAGAAGGGACCAAGGCATTACGAAGATAAGGTTACGGAAGGGAGTTTTGTGGAGTTACATAGCTGAAAGTCACATCACAGCCAGTAAGGTGATCGGTCAAAGGCCTACTCGTAAATGTGCTACAAAAACTATGCTCCGTACTTTACCAAGCGCATCTAAAAAGTATCTATGTGTACATATTACCCACGACATCATTGCCGACATCCTATCAATGATCATAGTATCGTACAATAGACCAAATCAGCTCTTGGTCCGCTGATTCTTACCACGGAGAGATAATATTGATAGCAAACTCAACAATCAAATCCATGCATGTGGGCAAGGTCCTATGAAGCAATACGACGAACCCAAAGTACAGATTCGAAATCATTCTCGTCGCTCCGCTTCCACGCCCTATGCAGTTTGAGACCTGTCTCGTGCTCTTCCTTCACGACCTCCGCCAACTCCTTGCTTAGGCCGTTAACTGTTTTCTTGATCTCTCGCCTCGATGCGATGTCGTATGCAATAGAAGACGGTTGCACTACATTGGTAAGTTCATGAATGACTGTTTGGAGATTGCTCCGCCGTCGGCGCAGGTTATCTAGTGTCGCTTGTAGGCTCGCAACCCTACTCACTGCATCTACCTCCGGGGGAGATTTCGGCAGTGATTTGGTATGCCGGTCGTTCTCTATTTCTGATGTTGACGATACGTCCATTTGTGAGGGTGTAGGCTTACGTATTGTGGCTTTGACGCTGGGTATTCCAGCAGGCGGAACAGGACGTTTGCGATTCAGTATTGATGGAGAATCAATGGACATAGGAGGAGTCGGCATGGGTGGTACGGCTGAATCGGAATTTATTTCAGGGGTCATGGGAGGGCTGTCATAAGCTGTTGTGGCGTAAGTTGTGGCGCTAAAGCGACTCCGGGGCTGCTCTTCCAGTTGTAGATGTTGCATGGTCGTTCTGAATCCACCCTCGTCAGCTACCGATTCTTGACGTAACCTACCACCGGAGGGTGTAGATTCAGGTGTGGACTGCTGGCGCTCATCCTTCAACGCTTCAGTACTGGGATTGCGTGCTAGAGGAGATCTTGTGTCTTCTGGGGACAATCCGGTAAGCGTTGGATACATGACTTGTACCAATTTTTGAGCAGGTTGCCATAGCGGTTGTGGGTCTAGCTCCTGGGCTGGGTCTTGCGACACCTGTTGGGTTGCCGGAGTGGTCATCACCCTAGGAGGGTTATTTTTGCCAGCACCTACCGAGTCAACTCTCGGAGGGTTGCCGCTTTCGCCATTGATTACTGTATCAACTGGTTTGCCGGAAACATTACGTTTAGATGGCGCTTTAGGCTGGCTTGTCCTACGCTGAGATGAGCGGCCTGTCGTTGGAGATACAACGTCTCTGGTATTGGACGGATCTGCCGGACTTCCAATTCGTCTCTGCATACCGGCCGGGAAAGTGAGAGATTTCCCTGGAGGTAAAGGCTTGTCCACCAAGGGATTCACGATTTTATGGCGTCCACTGGCGCCCTTCCATTCCTCTCGTGGTGACCAAGGCGCTTCGTTGGTACCTTTACTTCCGACTCGTTTCCTTGGCAAAGTTCCACCACTTATAGTGGTACAGACTCCCAGCCCTTCGTTCCTTGCGACCGGGCTCGATTCAGAATCGAAATTCACAGCTCCCGGGATAGCTTGAGCAGGTTTGCCCTTTTCGCTGTTTGTAGGTTCGCCGGAAAAGTCATCCCACCTCGTCAAGTTTGTCGGAGTTAGCTCTCGACCTGGCGAGTCCGCTCCCGCGCCTTTTGTTCTCCAGCCGGAGAATAGCTCTCTGGCTCCACCATACTTCTGGGACTTCTTGAGAACCGGAATATTGCTACTGGGCTTGCCATTGGCGGGATGCCGATCGGCTGCAGTGTTTGGAGATTCTGTTATAGGCGATATGTTCATACTGCTTTTTCGGCTTCTAGATCGTCCGGCCTCGTTTGCCGTGGGTGATTCGGGTGGCGACACATCATCCGGGTATACGGACGAAGCTCTCGGAATATCCAATTTCGGCAATTTATGAATCTGCGGCGATGAAGACTGGGAATAGACGGATGATGCTGTTGGCGCATCTGATCTGGGTCTGCGATGTGAACCTGCTTGCACCTGTAGTGATTTGCTGTTCTTCTATCAGCGCTGTTCTCATGAAGCTAGAGTTTCAACATACAACGGCAATTCAGGTAGACCCTTTAGCACGTCTTCCGTACCCTTTCGACCAAACGCAGGTCTTGAGCTTATGCTGAAGTCTCCATTGCTTAAATCAGTTGCATTGTCCAGCACTGATCCATCCACATTCGTTTCAATTAGAGCAGGACTCCCGATCCTGTCGGGTTGACGGTTTAGGCGCTTCCACATTATACGTCAATCCAGTCAATGTCGTGTATGTTCTTATCTAAAAATCCCTAGTGTGAATCTTGACTTCCAAAGTTGCAGTGCATAGGTTTCGTGTATGAAGACAGAGTGAAAGATCATAGAAGCGGTCTTTCTACACTTCTGCTCTGGGTTCCAAAGGGGAGATGTTAGACAAAGCGGACTCAATGAGAACAAGTGACGAAATCTCAACCATGCGCCCAACATGCAAAGAGTATTGTTCGAAGCTCGTGTAACGTCGAGAAGTGCTAGATGTTAACAACATTATTAAGTTGATATCAGATCATTTGGGGGCGAAACGGTGAAGTGCTAGGGCGGCCCATCCCGGTAATTACATCTTTAGTGGATGTGTTTCATACGCGATCTGGGCTGTTGTTTCGACCCATCAGCCAACTCGTGAACAGAAACCGAACCGATTCAGCACGAGCATTCATTAACTGTCTTCAATCGCTCTTTCTATTGCCAGATAACTATGTCAGACGGTAGGTGTATCCGGATGACTCCGACCATATCAAAATTCACGTTTCACAGCAAATACTGCCGGTACCATGATACCTCCCGCCCAGGCGTAAGCATCACCCCTAGCATCCTGGCTACAGCTTACGGAATATCTGCAGCGCTACCATCGCAACACCAATCAACCTCATTCTTCTGTCGCTCCTCATGCTGCTTGCCTACTACCGTCTGCGCCCACAGCCTCCCCAGACTCTTCCCAAAAACCCCTCGCCAGTTGTTTTTCGCATCTTCACTCCTCCGGAGTTGAAGCCGTTTAATGGAGAGAATGGTATGTCAGTCTATCTTGCAGTAAGAGGCAAGGTATTCGATGTTACTCCTGGCAAGAATTTCTACGGCCCCAGCGGACCTTATGAGAATTTCGCTGGGAGAGACGCAAGCAGAGGCCTAGCGTGTGGTAGCTTTGATGAAGATATGTTGACAAAGAATCTTGAGGGACCTTTGGATGACTTGAACGGTCTTGGAGATGACGAAATGCAGGCGCTGCAAGACTGGGAAGATCGGTTCTCCGAAAAGTACCTTGTGGTCGGCAAGCTAGTACCTGTTGGAAGTGCAGAGCTTTCAAAAGCAAGTCCTTGAAACGGGCATTTCCCTGTTGTGTGGAATACGATGCCATGATAATTCTATAGTCGTGGTTATTTCTTGCTCAGGATAACAAAGTCTGCAAACATGTGGTGACTTGAAGCTCGTTCATAGAGCTTGCATCTCTTGTTGTCGATCAATTAAATCCTATAGCATGCTGGTTTGCCATGCAGCGCGAATTGTTTCAATCAGGCAGGATCTACGACTCTAGGTCTTGTTTTTAGTCCGAGCCGCGCCCATCAGATGCAATCTCAGCTTCTTCTTCTGCAGTCAGCTGGAGACTCAAAGTGAAGACAAGATTGAGGAACCAGATATGTAAGCTGTGGTCCTACTGCACGACATGCCCTTCTTACTGTTAGAAGAGTCTCTCAAACCCCGTGACTTGAACGATGGAGTTTGCCATAGCTGCTACCAAATTATATGTATCTCTGGTGGTTTGTTTCTCTCGAACCTCTGTTGCAGTACAGGCGAGGTCAAAGGATATCTACCGGCATGTCGTTCTGAGCACCGTCTGCCTACCTATCTACCTCTCCTCTATCCTTACTAACACATCTGCGTCGGACTCTCACTTTTTCCCTTTGTCTCTCTAGGCACTTTTCTTCGACTTTTAACTTCGACATATTCTTGTTTACTAATCATCTGAATAGACTTCATACGAATAATAACGTGCTTACCCGTGCTCGTATGTACTGCTTTAAGCTTTGGATAGATAGTAGACTTGAAGCCTGGTCTACATCGTGAGAGGTGTATGCCAAACATTGTTTGATATAAATATTCATTTGCCATTATCAACGTCGATACAAGATATGAAGAACAGTCAAGTGCTCGAAGCATCTCTCGGGCACCAATATCACCGGACTGACGAGTGCGTCATTTCATTATCAGATTCAGGCTTCATTCAGCTTCCAAAAACAATGTGTTCTGTTTTATATAGAAAATGGACAGAGTTCTCTAAGCTGTTCTTTTGTAACTCGTCTGGTCTCCATATTTACGGGCGACCTCTCCTTTTCTCCATCTTTCCCAAGGCTACCGCTCCAGCGAGTAAGATTCGCAGGCCTAAGGATCGCTTGTATAGGGTTGGTAGTTCTTGCTTATTTCAATTCCGGCAGGTCTGCTTTAATTTGGATGAACAGTTCAAGAAAATTTTATTCAGAATGTACCTATAAATGCATTTCCGCAAAACAACAAGAAGGCATTAAGAACCTAACTAAGTACGATTTTTGAGGATTTACACTTTACTTATGTCTTCATCGACTCCGGGAGCATGCTCATCTTCGGACAGTCCTCTCGGTTACAAGAAGTCGACTGAATGTTCGCTACGAAAGAGAGCTTCTATTACCGCACTCGATAACGAGGAAGGCAGTACCTTCAGCTGCATCTGTAGCATTGTAACCCAGCCGCTAGTTTCCATCCTTGAAAACGACTGGCTTTGCGCTGGCTTATCAGTAATTGATGGAAACGAGCAGATTGGTGTTGGCTGTCACTACGAGATTGTTGGGACCAAAGTGATCCATGGCAATAAAGTGAGAGAGAATTAGAAGATAAGCATAAGGTAGTTATCTCAGATTTCCTTTCCTATGGCTCGGTCAAAGGTTATAAACTAGACTTCCTTAGTCGTTTGTAGCTTGGCCGTGCTCAGTAGCCATACTAGCAGTTCTGAATTATTGTCAAATGAAAGGCATTGTGAAACAAAAGTAGAATCCTTGGTCACTGTAGCTACTCAAACGGTTGCTAGTAGAAGCTATGAATTCTTATTTTATTTGGGATGAGTGGTTTTTAGCCCTTGAAAAAATGATACTTTGGGTATGAGCTACGGATACTATGATTACGAGGTGATGCTTTAAAGTATTGGAAATGGCCATCGTACAGCCTTAAGGGCCAACGTAGCTGATTACATAAGCACTTATATCTATCATATATTTCAATATATATCTTATAATCATTCTATTCGCTCTATATCACTATGTCAGCTCAAAAACGCGGTCGTGAGATCAGTTCAGCCACTCGAGCAGCTATTGCATACGCTCGATATCAGAATCGATCATCTTTACGCGTCATACAGGCTTGCACCAAAGTTTCTTTGACATCAATATCAAATATAAGCAATTATGCTTACAAACAGGCTAAAACTCATGAAACGAAGTCTTTTCGTGAGAAAAACGTTGCTTCTGAGTCTCGTTCTGAAAGATCTTCATTGTTATGTCAGAAGCAAATTGATATAATGATCAAATTAGTCACATCTAGCTATGAATGACGACGCAGATCATGAATCATGATTGCACACGAATGTGAAGTATTAGTCTCACGATCTACAATAAAGAAAGCCTTCAAGAAAGCTGAATACGAACGTTATTCATCTCGTCAAAAGTCTTATCTTATCGTGATCATGAAAATGAAGCGTTTAGATTGATGTAGAGATAAAGAGTTTTGAGATGTAATATCGAGGCAGAAATGAGATAGAGTCATTTATATGAATGAAACTTCTGTCAAATTGAGAGAATTGCGAAGTCTTATACACGTCACACGAACGAAAGAAGAAGAGTGAGAGTCAGATTGCTGTGAAAAGATCTTTTTTGAATACACAACATTCATGTTTTGAGATTCTATAGCTCTGAATTGAAAAAGCTCTTGTTACATCTATCAGCTTGAGAATAAAAAGAATCACGAAGTCTTTATCTCAGTTCTTGCTGTCGAGAATCTACTACGACGCTCTATAAAACAGGCAGCTCATGCAAAGAAGAAAACGAATTGTCTGCAACAAGATCTGAAGACTTTCTCATTCAGATTCTCGCTCTGCTGTCGTTTCAAAAGAGAAGAGATTGATTGATATAAATACAACAGATGTGTCTTGCGATTCTTACTATTATCTGTCTATCATCGATTTCAGATCACTCACTGCTCTATGAGCACTACTTTATTAATGCAGAATGAAGTCTTCTGTCATATCTCTCAATGACAAAAATCTTTATTTGCAAAGCAGAACATCATGATTCTGAATTGATCAGACAACAGTCTCGATTTGAATTCTATTGAACACGTCTGAAATCTGCTCAAGAATCATGTAGCTAATTGAAAATCTTTCATAAAAGATAGAGCTGAATTAGAACATGCTTGAATGAATGAATGAGACAAGCTCAATATAAAAAAGAATATTAATTCTTTTATATTGAATCAAAAGCATCGAGTTGCTCAAGTCATCATTAAACAGAGCGACAATAACTTTCACAAATAGATATATATTATAATTCGAATCATCTAACGTCTCTATATATATTTGACGTTATTGCTCGTATATGTAATGCATATATGAGGGAAAAACAGACATGATTATAATCAGAATTATTAGACAGTTATTGTTAAGCTCTCAGATATGCGATGAGAGTTGTACGACTTCTCTATGTCTAGATAAATTAGCGCATGAAAATTACTTCATACAAAGTTATCACAAACGTCGTACAACGCTTTCTTTCTTCTTTCACCAATCATCATCTCATCATCATCATCATCATCATCATCATCATCATCAGCAACGTAAGTGTAATAGCTTAGAATGATGTACAGTACAAAGTATACAGATTAACAATGCATTGTACGACGTAGAACAACAACAACAACGTAAGTTTGACAGCTGCAGTGAATATTAAATGTATGAGTTGACAATGCTTTGTACGAAGAGCAACAGCAATGATGTGAGTTGAATTCTATTCTGTCTATGAGTTATGTGATTTACATGTTGTACGAAAAGCTTTCGAAAGATCTTGAGAACGCAACTTATTGATGCACATTGCGAGCAGCGTCACTTTTACTAAGCACGAGATCTACTTTCATTTAGATGTAGCTTGCTATCAAATACATGTAGATTTCTCATCATAAACTGATTATCTATCACATAGCTCATTCAGTATGACTTTCGAGCTTTGCTCATCTTTTGAGCTTCATCAATCTTCTTCTAAAACAACTACGCTTTATCTATCTATCTATCTATCTATCTACCTATTTATCTATCTATCTACTCATCTATCTATCTATCTATCTATCTATCTATCTACCTATCTATCTATCTATCTATCTATCTATCTATCTACCTATCTATCTACCTATCTATCTATCTACCTACCTATTTATCTACCTACCTATCTATCTATCTACCTACCTATCTACCTATTTACCTACCTATCTACCTATTTATCTATCTATCTACCTATCTACCTACCTATCTACCTATCTACCTATCTATCTACATTCACGTCATCGTCGTCATGTCTATTGTATGACAATCTCATCTCAATCTGAACTCTAGCCTCATACTCATCATTCAGCGAGCAATCAATAGAATACTCTCGACTCATCTAGAATCTTCTGCTGACGATGAGCTTTTTGACATATCTAGTGAGACATATGAAAAACTACAAAACTACGCTTTCAGTCAGAGATTTCAGATAGTCATTGAATTCTGCGAAGTAGACAGAAGAAACTATTCATGCATACATCACAAGATCAATATCAAAAATTATCAAAAGCTTGATGATCATGCTAGCAAAGACGAAAGTACAAATCGCAAGCAGAAACTCACTAAGATTAAAGTCAAACATTGCAAATGACGTTGCTTTATCAGCTATTGATTTGTTGATCACGATGACAAGAATAAAACCTGAATAATGAAGATACAAGATCAGACTCATAGTCATGATGTTGTTGTCAATTCTCTTTTCTACGATAGTCATAAGAAGCATCAATCGAAGCAGACAAAGACAATTGAATTGATCAAAACAAATCGCTTAAGCAAGCTTACTTATTGAGCTTCTGAGCGTGTGCTAGAAAACATTCTCAAGAACTACGATCAGAAATTTCATCTATTCAAAAAGCAGTACTACAATTTGATATCTTCTATTACTTGATTCAAAGAGAAAATCATCACAGAACTACTTTAATGTCTCGATAATTTAATGTTCATCGTTTGAATTTGATATTTCTACACGCTAAATGATGCTGACGCTTCGATTCAGAAGAATATTGAGCAGATATTTCTATTGAATAACTATCAGCGAAAATTATCTAAGAGATTTATAAGCGACTTTATGATGAAAACAGATGCTATCTTCAATATCAACGCACTGAAGATGCTTCTTTTCGTGACTGTGAATGTCACTAACACGACAATGATCTTTTCAGCCTGCTTCTCATTTGTCATATCAGAATTCGAAGAGACGTTCAATTTCTTCATTCAATGTATGCATGAAGAACTATTTAATGACTGCTTGTCTTCATGAATCATTATAGTCGATCAGAGCAAGAGATTGACGACTTCGCTATTTATATCTATGCTCAATGTTCAGCTTCAGCTATGCAATTGACATGTCTGCGAAAACATTCAAGCATGAGTAACTAAATTCAAAGTCGACTACTTCTTTGAGCATCGTGAAGAGATCAAGAATGCTACATGACAGTGAGTGAAATTCAGTACTACTACTGAGCTGCAAGTCAATCGAGCAGCATTGCTGATGCTATTACATTCATCTGATTGAGACTACTTCTGAATCGACTGATACTTCAAGAAAAGACAGATGATTTTATGTTATACATGACAATATCATAATCTTGAAGCAGTGATCTCACAGCGAAACAAGAGTCTTCATTCTATTCTCAAGATCATCATGAACTCTCAGATGTTTCTAGAGAACGTCATTAAGTTCATGAAGTTCAAGCTGAAGCTGTGATATCGCTTTATTCGTAAGACTGATGAGAAATCTCGTATAAATAAATCTCGAGTCGTTGATTTTGAAGCATTTTAATTACTTGTGAATCATGTGACTATCTGAGTTCTAGAAAAGATAAATTCTGAATGAATAGCAGTCAAGAAGCTCGCTACTCAGTCAATCACTGCAAATTCATGTGACTGTGATATTTACATTAAATATGAACTTCTCTGTAGACATTATTTCTTACGCGCTTGCAGACAAGAATTTTCGATCTCAATATTGCTTCTTCATCTTCGCTGACGACTGAACGAATCTTTTATAGCATTGAGCAACTGACAGACTAGATATTACGATGACTTCATCGATTCAAATGACGCAAATTCAATGAGATATCATGATGTTAGTAAAAATATATTTCTTCATGCAGCAGTCAGCTTGCAGAAGCTGCATAAGAAGTTATCACGTCAGCAGATCAATCTTCTAGTCAATCAGCTGTTTATCTTTCATATCAACGTGACTGTCACACACGAGAGACTGCAGAAAGTGAGTCAAAGACTTCTCGTGATGCTTTCAAAATTATCTTCTACAAGAAAAGAAGCTTAAGCTGAGCTTCGTCAAAAGAAGAAACATGATAAAGTCAATACTTGAGCTTTGACTGCAGCGAAAGCAGCTGAGCGAAATGCTAAGCAAAGAGATAAACAAAAGAAGAAAAACAGTGAGACTGCTAAGCAAAGAAATGAACAAAAGAAGAAGAACAGTGAGACTACAGTCTCACTGTCATCGAATCTCTCTTCACTCTTCGCTTCATTCTTCGTCATTATGACGTTCAAGTCTCGAGATAGATCGAAAGATAGTAAAAACCTCACATTGATCACTACTACTACTACTTTCAATGAATCTTCACTCTCTTTCATCTCATTTATGATGACTAGAACAATCAAATCTGATCATGCAGTGAAGAAAACAACTGTATGAAAGCAGAAGTTTCAGTCTAGACGTTGCTCTCAATAATCTACGTTGAAGATAGTGACTTCAAAGTCGATGAGAAAGAGATCTAAGTCTAATTTGATGATGACAGCAACATTGAATGAAAGAAAGTCTCAACAAAAGAGACTTATTGAATCGACATTCGTAATAGAATAAATCAGTTTATGATGAGAAATCTACATGTATTTGATAGCAAGCTACATCTAAATGAAAGTAGATTTCGTGCTTAGTAAAAGTGACGCTGCTCGCAATGTGCATCAATAAGTTGCACTCTCAAGATCTCTTGAAGAGCTCTTGTTCTTTGAAATTTCGTCGCGATCATCATCATCATCAATGCTCTCACTCTCATTGCTTCTGCTTCAATCAACGTCTTTCTCTGTCTTCTTGTGAGACAACTACAACTTACTATCTTCATTCATATGAGATCTGAATATGCACTTCTCGCTCATTCTGAACGAGACGTTGATTTTGTACAAGAAATGATTTCATCAAATCAGATGAGAATGCACAGATCTTCATACATCAACGCTGTTCTGATTCAGTCTTGTGAACAAGTCATCTTCATGACTTGTACACAATGTGCACGATTAAATGATCTTTGATCTTTCTCGAAGTGTCGCTTCATCTCAAAGCACTTTGAGAAGATTTGCATCAATTGCAAATGATGAAATCATGCAACACGATGCAATCTTCTTGAGACTGAAGATGATGAAAGTGAGAATGAATGAAACAAAGATCATCGTTCTCGCTCACTCAAAAGAGAAAATCATTGTACGAAGCAAAGAAGATTGAAAGAATTCAAGCTGAGAAAGCGAAGACTGTTGAGAGTGAGAAATGTCTTTAATCTCATTGTGCTAAATTAACAATATGTATGAGACGCGTTTCTTTTTCTGTTTGTGAGCATTTGTTTTTTCAGCACATCTTGAAGCACAGTCATGTATCTTGAGTCAGCAGTCTGCATCTCTACGTGATGCTCAAGATCAGTACTTCGTATGAAAAGAGAAGTTATCATGACTGCTTTCTAGTACAAGAAAAGTGAAGACAAACTTTCTTATTTACACTTTGTACATAACATTAGTCTGAATCTTGTTGTATGAAGTAGAATTAACAGACAGCACTCAATCAACTCTTCTTGTTGTCACAACTCATGCAAACTGACTATCAATCTTCTTCATATGATGTAAATGAAATCAAGATAACTATTTAGTGAGTCAGAAAAAAGCGAGAAACAGCTCAAGATCAGTACTTCGTACAAAGAGAAAAGCTGTCATGATTGCTTGTACAAGAAAAGCGAAAACAGACTGTCTTTTATTTACACTTTGTACATAATGTTAGTTTAGATCTTGTTATATGAAGTAGAGTTAACAGACAGCACTCAATCAACTCTTCTTGTTGAGTCAGCTTCACAGCTCATGCAAACTGACTTTCAATCTTCTTTATATGAGTTTCAATTCTTTCACGACAGCATCAGAAAATTAATTCAATTGTGTTCATCAATGTATCTCATCAATGATGACTTTTCTTCAATCGAAGAAGACTCTTTTCTGTTGAGAAAGTTGTCATTTAGCTTCGTACATTGTTTTCAAAGCTTGAATGACAGAAACAAAGTTTCAGTCAAGCATTCATTCTCATCAGAGATCTGAAATTGTGCTTACAGTTCAATACATGTGATGCTCAGAAGACATGACATCAGAGTTCAGTAATGACAAAACTTGAGAAGCTTGAGCATCAAAAATGTCTTCGTACGAAGCAGCTCTTAATCTCTGAAGATCATTCAGACTTGAGTTGACTTCGTATGAAGACTGTGATGACAGCTAAAAAGAAGCAATGTTGAAGTTGAAGTTGTTCTTGTATGAAAATCATAGCATGAGCTGAGAGAAAGCGATGATGTCACTCAAAAAAGCAGCAAAATTGTGCAGAGTAATGAAAAACTTTTCTGCAAAGAAATTCTTCATACGATCATGCAATGACTTTAGTATCTGATAATTATGAGAATCATGATGCTGTATACTTCGTATGATATTCTTTGAAGTCATACTGATTCAATTGACAATATCTGATACAATGCTTTGTATATGAAGCTTGTTCAACTTCTTGACATTGAGCAAAGAGAGCTTTACTTCGTTCGCAAACATCAGATAATCATTTTGTACAAAGAAAGAATCTTTTCACAAGAAATGAATAGAAAATTCTTGATGATAAATAATTGAATTTTGCAAAATCACTATGCGAAGCTTCTTCAATAAATGCAGAAAATCTTGAGCAATCATATTTGTTAGGGACCAGCATAGAGCGAGTCATATGAGTGTAATGTAACGAGTATATAAATGCTAAGGAAGAAAAGTATCTAGAAGAGAAGGATCGACTATCTATATGACTCAGGAGAACATAAGCTAACTCTGAATAGGGTTGACTTCGAAACAACTCGATAGCCTAGTGACGAGCGATCGACGATAGTCAGGAACATAGCCATCAACATAGTCATCAACATAGCTATCAACATAGGTGCGTAGCTAGGATCGTAACAGTACCCTCTCTCTTCAATGATTCATGTTCGCATGAATGTATTTTCTTAGCCTTGTGTAGAATCGAAATGCCTATTGTAGCAGGCTAGGCTATGTAGGGAGGAATCGACTTGCTCAGCGAAGAGGTCGACTATTGACTGATGCCATTGAAGCAGGCTCACTAGAAGGGGATCGACTAGCTCATCGAAGAGATCGGTTGTGATCGTGTCATTGAAGCAGGCTCACTGCTGATTCAGGCCTACTACATAGTAGAGCTTGTTTCGTTCGTTGATCGGCTCAATCAAGAGATCAATCGTTGTCTGCCTTTGTAGCAGACTCACTTCGAGTGCCGTTCAAGCAGGCTCACTATCGAACGTGTCATTGAAGCAGGCTCACTAGTTGGCACAGGAACTCGAGGTAGGCCGGTTCACTGATAGGTAGAGCGATGTGCTTGTAGATCATCGCATTGACGAAAGGTGCCATTGAAGCAGGCTCACTAGTTGCACGTGAACTGGTAGGCGAACCGATTCACTGGTAGGTAGGGCGATGAGAAGGTAGGCCATCGCATTGACGGTGCCATTGAAGCAGGCTCACTGAGGGTTTGCTCATCGAGATAGAGACTTCACGCAGTTCTAGACTGGCCTCTTTGGTTGCTCTTTGAGGTAGAGGCTTCACGCAGTCATAGACTGGCCCCGTTTGATGGTTCAACAAATTCGAAGAATTCCTTGCGAATCTGAATGAACGGTTAATCCGCTGATCTTTGATCTAGTCGGATGGTTCCGATCGTTTATTTAACCTCGCTGACCAGCGCACGAGGGGAGGAAGGTGAGTGCTGCTGCACGGACGCAAGCCGCTAGATCAAAGTCGATAGAGGGTTGGAGAACTACTAGCAGAAGCACTCGAAGGAATCGATGCAGATTATTTCACTTCGCCTGTAACGAAGAAGCATTTATATAATGTTAGGGGCCAGCATAGAGCGAGTCATATGAGTGTAATGTAACGAGTATATAAATGCTAAGGAAGGAAAGTATCTAGGAGGGAAGAATCGGCTATCTATATGACTCAGGAGAACATAAGCTAATCCTGAATAGGGTTGGCTTCGGAACAACTCGATAGCCTAGTGACGAGCGATCGATGATAGCCAGAAACATAGCCATCAACATAGTCATCAACATAGCTATCAACATAGATGCGTAGCTAGAATCGTAACAATATTGAATTGATCTTTCTCAACAGTATCAAGCAATGATTCGTCAAGCAAAGATTTATCGTTCTCATATGAAGCATTGCTTGAGAAATCGCTGAATCATGTCAGTCAATGATTAATTCATGATCAGAGTGTTTGTACAAAAGACAATGAAGACTCAACTTTAACTCAAGATAAAAAAAATCTTCAAAGATTGATTTGAAGTTTGTCATTACTTGTATAAACTTCAGAAGAAGATGAGTCAAATAACTTGTGAACAAAGCATCTGTATTTCATCATTTGACACGACATATTTGAGATTTCAATGTGTCACTCAACTCGTCTGCTCATGCTTCTGCATCACGATCATGAGTTTTCTTAAAACTGAAAATGCTGATGACATTAAACATCTTGTTGATTCATTCTAGTTGAACTTCGTACAACATAGACGAAGTCGATTTACTTTCTTGAAGCAGATGAAAATTGTATCATTATTGTTGTCTTTGAAAACATGAAATCTGCTCTCGTACGATGTTTCAATGATAGAAGAGATAAAAAGCAAGCTGCAAGATGATGCACAGCAATGAATTTTTATATTGTACGACTGTCTCATATTCAATTCGCTTAGTCTGATTCATTTTTTCATTGTTCAAGATGCAAACGTGCATTGTACAAAAAATGAGACTTTCGTTTTTTAAGTTCAAAGAAAACAAATCAGTTAACTGCAGATGATGATGATTTTCTTCACGCATCAACATCATATGACTCATCAAAAAATCAAGCGTTGTACAATGAGTGAATTTCACAGTTTGAGTCGTGACTCGTTTCTGAGAGAGCTCATGAGTTCAACAGCTTCGTACGACATCAATCATTTGTCATTGCTCATATTCATTCAGCAGAGTATTGACATTGCAATCAAGATATTGAGCTTTTCTTCTTGCATGCTTCTTCTTCATACAATCTTTCAAAAGAGCTTTCATCTTGATCTTTTGTGAATGAGAAGACATAGCATGATCGAAAGATTGCTGATAATTGTACAAAGAAATGATAGCAGAAACATAACTGTCAACTGAATCAAATCTCAACGTCTGCTGCACTTTCTTTCTCGTAGCAGTCGTATGAGACTGCTTGTAATGACTTGTACGAAGTTCTCGCGATAGAACTTTCTTGTTCAAAAACATGACGAGTTTATCTTTTGTCACTATTTGATCATTCATGAACTCGTGTCTTGCACAGAACTTCTACTTCACTCAGTGCATGTTATACAAAGACGTTGAAAAAGATCTTACTCATCATTTCTTCTGCTTTGACTCGTAGTTTCTGATCGTATTGATTGAAGCATTCGTACATCTCAAGATCAACGCAGTTTGTTCATGTTGATACAATTTGACTGCAACATTCATCTCATTGAAAGTGTTCATCGTCGAGAACATCATTGTCAGAGTCGCTGTACACTGCAGTACTGCATGCAGAATTAATTCAGATGTGACAGACTTCGTACAAATAGATTGTTGAAGAAAATCAGAAGCAGCGAGCGCAAAATGAAGCAATAACTGAATAAATAACTGAGATGAAGCAAGCTTTCGAATATGTTGCATATTATTGAGAGAAGAATTCTGTTGACATGTAACATGTTGAGGGCTTGGCAATAACTCGAAATAACTGAAGACATCGACATGTTAATATTTGCATCTTTTGTTGATGTTCATGTATAGTGCAATTGCGGTACGGTGGCCATTTTCAATACTTTAAAGCATCACCTCGTAAGGTACTTCGTACTTCCGTACCTAATCACGTACCTACAGTACCTTAGCAGTAGAGTTTCAGCCCTACCGGAATTACTTTAACGGAGCAACTATCATGCCTTAGTAAGGTAAAGCAACATACCTCTGCCTATCCGTCAGTCCGCCGAACCATAGTCAAGGCGTTTTTAATCCGGAACATCGAAGCGACATTGGTATGTGCTCGATACCATGCGTCTATTGAGAGTGTCGGGAGCGGATCCAGGCCAGAGGTAGCATTCGCCCACTGAGAGGCTGGAATTGAACCCCATGCTGGTCCCTATGGCGGACGAGAAGCCCAATAAATATGAAGAACAGCAGTCTCTCCCTATACCGACATATGAGGAGGCCATCACATCTCGACCGTCCTCTTCGCAATCTTTCCTCGGACCCTCAGAGATTAGCCATGATGCTGAAAGGCAAGGTCTTCTTGACCGGAGGGAATACCAGCATACTGGCTACGAAGCACCTACCGTGGGATCGGCTAGACCCAGTCTTGATCTCCTGCCTTCATCTCATGCAGGTTCTCCGCGGATTTCTTTGCAAGGCCTGCGACGGGAAATGGAGCAGATGGATATGCTTGAGCCAGGGGAGAGGGAACCGAGCACCAGCCGCTCGCTGCGAGCCAACCTTCTATCGAAGCGTATTTATAGCCTGACGCATAGCCTTTCGTCCATCAATCTTCCCTTTCGTCAATACTTACCCTCTCCGGAATATATCCGTGCATGGTTACCTTCATGGCCAGAGAATTTTCAAATGAATTGGATCCTTGTTGGCCGGTTCTTCGCTCTGTTCCTTACGTTGTCCTTAGCTTACCTATTGTTCATGTCGGATCTGTTTTCTGTTGGTCGAAGGCGTGGGATGCAAATGTATGATCCGGAGTCTGTCAGAGTATTTCTTCAAGAGCATGTTAACGAGACGCAAATAAGTAAATATTCTGAACACGCTTCAAGATTCGACCATATGGCAGGGACTAAGGGTAATTTCTTGCTTGCACAGTGGGTTGAGGATTTGTTCCAAGATGCTTTGCTGGAACGGGTAGGCTTAGAGAGATTTGACGTTTACTTGAATTATCCGAAGAAGGGCGGTCGACGGGTTGCCATTATTGAGCCTTTTAACATGGCGTGGGAGGCGTTGATCGAGGAAGAACCTTTGTATACAGATCCACCTCGAGAGCAAACCCTTGTATTCCACGGCCATTCGAAATCAGGAAATATCACGGGTCCCCTGATCTACGCCAATTACGGCTCAAGGGAGGATTTCCAAAAGCTGAAAGAGGTAGGCGTTGATATGAAAGGATCGATTGCACTTGTCAGGTATTATGGTAATCAAGGTGATAGAGCATTAAAAGTTAAAGCCGCCCAAATGGCGGGGGCCGTTGGTTGTATCATCTACAGTGACCCGGCCGAGGATGGCTTCCGCAACGGAGAAGTGTTCCCAGACGGGCGGTACATGCCTAGTGATGGTGTACAACGAGGCAGCGTTGCTCTGACAACTTGGGTCGTAGGCGACGTGTTGTCCAAAGGGTTCCCGTCACTCCCTGGGGAGAGCAAAAGGGACCGCAAGGATGATAACCCCGGACTCAACGACATTCCCTCCATTCCATTGGCTTGGAGAGATGCGCAGAAGCTCCTTCAGGCGCTTGAAGGACACGGCAAGGAGCTCACTAAGTCAGCAAAGGATCAAATGGGCGAAAACTGGATAGGCGGCGTCCCAGATGTCACATGGTGGACCGGCGACCAAGGCTCCCCCATTGTTCATCTGATGAATGAACAAGACGAGGTAGAGAGGCAGCCCATCTACAACGTCTTGGGGAGATTTACGGGCCTTGAGCAGCCAGAGAAGTCCATTATCGTTGGTAATCATCGTGATGCCTGGGCTTTCGGGGCTGCAGACCCTGGGAGTGGAACAGCTGTGTTCCTCGAAGTTGTCAGGATCTTTGGTGAGCTTAGAAAGCTTGGTTGGGCTCCTCTGCGAACTATCGAGTTTGCATCCTGGGATGCCGAAGAGTACAATTTAATTGGGTCTACCGAGCACGTTGAATCAAGGATGGATGATATGCGACGCAATGGCTTCGCCTATCTGAATGTCGATGTCGCCGTTGTAGGTCATGACTTTGAGCCGGCTGGTTGCCCGGTCTTTGAGAAAGCTCTACTACGGGTTCTTGATCGTATCTACGATCCTGATACCAACAGCACGCTTCGATCTACTTGGGATGAGAAGAACAGCACTATTCGAGGCCTCGGTGCTGGAAGTGACTATGTCGCGTTTCAACACCTGGCTGGAACATCTTCTCTCGACCTCAGCTTCAGCGGGCCACCTTATCCATATCATAGCGTCTACGATAACTACGATTGGATGCGTCTTTTCGGTGACCCGGGTTTCATATATCATAAAGCCCTTGCCCAAATCTGGGCCCTGTTGATACTTGAAATGGCCGACTCTCCAGTCTTGCCCTTTGATTTCAACGACTATGCACGCGCGATTAAAGGGTTTGTCGAAGATCTCGAGAGGTTGGCTAGCACAAAGGATTCACCGCACGACTACATTGATTTGGAGCCCTTACATGGCGCAGTTGAAGAACTTGTTCAGAATGCACATGATTTCCATGACTTTGATCAGGCCTGGGCTGACGAAGTCTTTGAGCGTGGCGGTCTCGAGACAAATGTTATGGCTATCAAACGGATGAGCCACAATACCCGAATGGCGAACTTCGAGACCAATCTGCTTGATGTTGGCGGTGGTGTAAGCAGAGACTTCATACCCGTTCTTGCTTCGGCCCACTATATGACTGACATGTTGGCTTAGCTTCCGGGGCGAGAACAGTACAAACATGTTATTTTCGCGCCTCAAGCATGGTCTGGCTACGAAGAAGCTAGATTCCCCGGTATACGTGACGCTATTGATGATGGTAATTGGACCTTGGCGCAGGAGCAGGTGGTAAAGATTGCGAGTATTCTAACATACGCGAGCCAAAAGCTCAATCACTAGTAAAGGGTCGAGGTGGGTGCTAAGGGATGTACAATACAAGCTAAGGCTGACTAAAGCCTGCTGATAAATTTGATACCATTTCGAATGCTCACTCATGTAATTTGTCTACACGGGAAGCAGCTACAGGATGTTGTATTTCCTGTCTAGTGGCAACGACTGTCTTGAAGTCCGTTTATCTGCATTTCTATCTTTCTGTTCCCATCTGTCATCTTTCGCTATTATCAGGCTCATCTTGTAACTTTGTGATGATTAGTCAGCAAAGAGTCTATTGAGTTGAGATGGTGAGAGAATGAGGAGACTTAAAGGTAAGTTGGAGAAGATGGGGCAAAGGTCTAAGCTTCGCTATGCTGTTGGAAGTGACTCCTACGGCGAAATCAAGGCCTATCGATCTTGGATTAATATGGCTGGATTGCTCTGAAATGTCAAATGTGCAACTATACCTTCGCGGTAACATAAAATTGGGATAAAGCGTCGTGCATAGCTGAGAGAAGATACCGGCCGAGAAACTCTACAGCTGAAGTGCTCCACAGCATTTACGACCTTCATAAAAGGGATCAGGAAATATGATAGTGGAAAGGTGTTCAGGCTACTCCGGCATTTCATAATTGGTCGAGATTGTCAATATCTAGTTACGCTTGGCCTCCTTGGTCCCGTGCTTTCTTTCGGTCTCAACCTCATGTTCTGAAATCGCATTTGCCTCGATAGCTTGAAGGCCACAGACCCCATCATTTTATATAGTGTCCCAATCATCAGCAACCACAGTCCTTCAACATCTTATTACTCGCCTCCCACAGCTCTTGCACGGCCTCATCATCAGTCGTCCACTTGCCCGGTCCATGATCGACCTTTCCATAGGGGACAAAGAAATGACCACTGTTCTTCGCCGCATCAGGACTCGTTGCGCAGAAGAGGGTCGTGCGTGCACCATCCGCTACTGTGACCGAGCCCGGCATCATATGCCAATGTATCATCTTGCGGATGGAAATCCCAAACAGAGTTGGGTCCGCGCTCTGAATGTTGGTGGGGATGATGCCGGGGTGAAGGGAGAAGGCGGAGATCCCTTCAGATCGGTAATGATTGTGTATTGCCCGAGTTTGCATAATGACAGCAAGTTTCGAGTGTGCATAGCGTTTCCTGCAGTAATTAGTCGGAATAACAAATCAGGCACGAAGTAGAGGCCCCGATAACCGCTTTGGTTTGAGAAGCGAGTAAGGTACGCCTATTTCTAACTCGCTTACCTTTGTTCGGGTGGTCTGCTTTACAAAAGGAATGAATTGACTTACCATGCTGCAGTTGGTGGGCCCTTTGCATTTGACATGTTGACATCGGAATACTCAATTCCTTTGGGTATTATGGATATGGCATCGCTAGATACGTTCACCACTCGGACACGGGTATTTAAAGAACTCTTCGCAGAGGCCGATTGAAGAATGGGAAGGAGTGATAAGATAAGGAGGTGCGGAGCAAGATAGTTGGTTTGCCATTGAGTTTTGAAGTCATCGACGATGAGCTTGTACGGGACGGCCATTACCTAATGAGCGGATAGAAAAGTTAATTGAACACGTACGGTCGCCGAAGCACAGGGCAATTCAACACCATTGAGCATTGTATCTCTGACACTGCTTTTGGATGCTTCAATGAATACTCACATCGGCGTTGTTAATCAATAAGTCCAATTGCGACTCGAGTTTCATGAAATCAGCTGCTGCGCTTTTGACGCTCTAGAGGCTTTGCAAATCCAGTTCTAAGAAACGACGGTCTAGACTAGATTTGCAGGACTCTTTCATCTTCACTATAGCTTGTTCGACCCGTGTACGAGAACGTCCAGCGATGTAGACCCGAGCATGTTTCGAAGCAAGTTGTAGACTTGTCTCGTAACCGATCCCAGAGTTACCTACGTGTCAAGCACGTTGTCAGCTACTGGATTCAAAGCCCAAGAGAAAGGGACGTGGTACCTTCGGTAACGATGGCAATGTAGCCCCTGAGATTTGATATCTCTTTTGATTGAGCTCGGGAAGGCATCTTAGTAATACTGGAAGAAGTTCAATGAATCATGAGGCTATGAACAGAACACGATCTTGAAGATTCAAACAAGAACTTAGTCAAGGAACTTCGTAGACCGCAGAAGGAAGTGCGCTGCCGATGTGGGTTGAATTCTACGAATTGCTTGTAAAGGAAGCTGAAAGGACAAACGCCCTCTTTTGAGTTGAATGGTCATGTTGATTAAGAACTGAAGGAAGGTGTACTGGGAAAATGCAGTCAGAAATAAGAGATTTAGTACTTCGATCTGTCAGATGTTGAAGAAAAAAAGATATTAACTCAATGATGAACAACGCTAAATTCTGACGAAGGCGGAAGCTCACACGAAACCTCTCTGAGAAATTTCTAAACCTTGACACGCTAAGGTCATTACACATTTATGTGTCTTTACGCCAGACCATAGTTGACCCGTATAACAACATAGAGAATCAGGTCATTCCATAAGTCGCAGCCTGGCTAGTAGAGAAGAACAGGCACCAGAAAGTCGAGGTACAACGCGACGAATCATTGTCTCAGCAAAGCCGGTTATTGTTGCCACGACTTCTTGCATTCTGAATACTGGTGAGGCTCTTAAACTTCATCTGCTTATCAGGCCAGCGATGATTCCCACCTGTACACAATGCTGGCTATGAATCTTCTGTCTGATTACAGAAGAGCCTAGAGATTATCAAACAGACAAATCGAGACTACAGGTTGAATGACTCACGCTAAAGCTTGATCGATCATGTCGACTGATCATGCGCATAATTTCACATTTCTGAGCTATTGATAATTTAAAACCATAGAAAACATGATCAATAAAGAGAAATTTCTTAATCTTCATAAATTTCATAAATTTAATTTAATTGTTATTAATTGATTGATTGATTCATACAATTTTTCAACATTGATTTTAAGTTCAACTCATGAAAGAAACTGTCAGAATCATGCTTAAATGATACAATCAATGAAGATCAGAATTGATAGTGCTTGATCTTTAAAGATAGCTATAACTGAATATTAAGAATACAGAAGAAGATTGATACAAAAGCTTCTATTTATGTAATGTTCAAAGACTGTGCTAGACTTGAAAGAAATGTGTTTGTGACATGAGAAGAATATGATGTAAATGAACAAGATGTTGTTGAAAGAAAAGAGTGTTGAGAAAGAAAAAAAGATTGATGTTGTGATCGTGCACTTCGAGTTAGTCTAACATAGATCATGTCAGACTATCATAGACTAGTATAGAGCTGATGTTGACACGCTAGCGACCTAGCGTGCCTTCGTGAGTAAAATTCACGACGTGTTGCATCTTCTTTCTTCTTCAGCTTTGAACTTCTAGTTAGAATACACTCATATGATTCGCTCTATGCAAACTCATAACATTAGTTCAAAGCTCATTAATCTTGCTATCGACGTGTAGATGATATAAAAAACAAGCTACATCACTCAAACTTGAATCAGAATTGAAATCAGAAAATCGAGCTCAGAAGACTCGTTAAAAACCAAGAAATTTCTAGAACAGAACAGAAAAACATGAACATGTTGTTCTAGACTAACTTTTTACTGAGCTCATCGTCAGAACAGAAGAACAGAAGAACATGAACGTGTTGTTCTAGAACTGAAATCAGAAATTTCAGTTGAATTTCGATCAGCAATTTTCTACTCACACAATGACTAGAAGCACAGAATTAGAATCAGAATCAGTGAGCACGACTCGCTACGAAACTCGAAATGCTGAAAGAGAATCACTGCTATCACAAAATCGAACAGCATCAGAAGAAGAAGACATGAATGCATCGTCGAATATTGAAGAAGAGAACACGAACGTGTTGCTTTTTGATCACGAAATGATCAAGATCAGCATCAGCACGAAACTGAATGCTTGAATAAGCGCTCATGAAGCAGACGATCTCGTTGCCTTTATCAAGTACATATGTCAACAGCATGACATTGAAATCAAGATTCAAAATGACATGATTCAGATGTTGAATGACATCAACAAGATCAACGTCGAATTGAAAGCTATCAACATCAAGTTGAAAGTTACGCAGGCAACGTTGAACGCTGTTCAAACGCGTTTACAGAAAAAGATGAAGAAAAAAAACGTGATTATACATCATCTAGAAGCGACATCAAGTCGACTAAGCACTTTGATTTCGAAAGATCGATTCTCGAAGTCGATCAAGCTATCTGACTCATCTCTGTTCAAAGATTCGAAACAGAATGTGAATAATTGATTGTTTTGAATGCAAAACAAGCTGAAGACAAACAAGAATCATTTTTCTATTGAAGAAATGAAGATTGCATATGTGAAAAGTCGAGTCAGTGAAACGATAATCAAACACATAGTGTTACGATTCTAGCTACGCATCTATGTTGATAGCTATGTTAATGACTATGTTGATGACTATGTTTCTGACTATCGTCGATCGCTCGTCACTAGACTATCGAGTTGTTTCGAAGTCAATTCTATTCAGAGTTAGCTTATGTTTTTCTGAGTCATATAGATAGTCGACTCTTCTCTTCTAGATACTTTTCTTTCTTAGCATTTATATACTCGTTACATTACACTCATATGACTCGCTCTATGCTGATCTCTAACATTATATAAATGCTTCTTCGTTACAGATGAAGTGAAATAAACTGCATCGATTTCTTCGAGTGCTTCTGCTAGTAGTTCTTCAACTCTCTATCGACTTTGATCTAGCGACTTGCGTTCGTGCAGCAGCACTCATCTTTCTTCTCTCGTGAGCTGATTCAGCGAGAATAAACAAAAGATTCGAACTCGTGCGCTGATCAGCGAGTATAAACAAACGATTGAAATCATTCGACTAGGTCAAAGATCAGCGAATTAATCGTTCATTCAGATTCGCAAGAAATTCTTTGAATTTGTTGAACAATCATTGAGATCAGTCATAGAACTGTGTCGAAGTCTCTATCTCAGAAGCAAACCTCACAGTGAGTCTGCTTCAATGACACTTCATCGTCAATGCGATGATCTATCTTCTCATCGCTCTACTCATCAGTGAACCTGATCATACGTTCATGTGCAACTAGTGAGTCTGCTACAATAACACGATAATGTCTTCAACAACAAGCAAATCTTTGAGCTTGTTTCTATATCAAAATCTCAGTGAGTCTGCTTCAACGACATTCTCAATGCGATGATCTATTCACTCTCATCACTCTATCTATCAGTGAATCTGACTCGTCATCAAGTTTACGTGCAACTAGTGAGTCTGCTTCAATGACATCTTTCGTCAATGCGATGACTCAGCTACTCTCATCGCTCTACTCATCAGTGAATCTGGTCAAACATTCACATGCAACTAGTGAGTCTGCTTCAATGACATCTATTCTCAATGCAATGATCTATTCGCTCTCATCGTTCTACTCATCAGTGAATCTGATCATACGTTCACATGCAACTAGTGAGTCTGCTACAATGACGAGTTCAAAGTCGATCTCTTCAATGAGCAAGTCAATCAGTGAGTCTGCTTCAATGACATCGTCAATGCAATGATCTTCTCATCGCTCTATCTATCAGTGAATCGATTCGCCTATCAGTTCACATGCAACTAGTGAGTCTGCTTCAATGACGAGCTCAAAGTCGATCTCTTCAATGAGCAAGTCGATCAGTGAGTCTGCTTCAATGACATCAGTCAATAGTCGATCTCTTCGCTGAGCTAGTCAATTTTCTTCTAGTGAGTCTGCTTCAATGACATCAGTCAATAGTTAATCTCTTCGCTGAGCAAGTTGATTTCTCTCTACATAGCTAGCCTGCTACAATAGGCATTTCGATTCTACACAAGGTTAAGAAAATACATTCATGCAAACATGAATCGTTGAAGAAGAGAAGTACTGTTACGATTCTAGCTACGCATCTATGTTGATAGCTATGTTGATGACTATGTTGATGACTATGTTCCTGACTATCGTCGATCGCTCGTCACTAGACTATCGAGTTGTTTCGAAGTCAACTCTATTCAGAGTTAGCTTATGTTCTTCTGAGTCATATAGATAGTCGATTCTTTTCTTCTAGATACTTTTCTTTCTTAGCATTTATATACTCGTTACATTACACTCATATGACTCGCTCTATGCTGACTTCTAACACATAGCACTCAGAATAAGAAACATGATCACGAATTCATTTCTTGAAGCAGAAGAGATACTGTCGATCATAAATAAAATGTACGACGATCTCAATCAACGTCACACGACTCAATGACAGTTCTTGAAGCTGTATCAAAACAAGATCTTCTTTCATGAATTTTGAATGAAATTTCAGAGACTTAGTGCAAAACTAGAGTACAATAACGAAACTTTACTAAATGATCTTCAGCATAAGATTAACTCAGATCTTCAGCGAGTCATGATCAATGAATGAACTATGAATTTGAACGAATTCATCGACATCTGCATGCAAGTCGACGTTCAATTGACGAAATTGAATGCTTGATCAGCTCTCAAGACATCAACAATTCAAGTCGCTCGCTTTATCGCTAGCATCTTGATGATGATCACTACTGTGATCTCAGCTTCAATCTCTGCATGAAAGAAACTCAGAATATCAAACGTTGATTCTGCTAGAGAGAAGTTGTTTAAAAAAGAACTCTGCTTCAAATGCAAGAAGTCAGAACATAGAGCACACGACTGTTTTGAATCAGCTCAGATGCACGAAGTTGCAGTGAATTCAAAAAACGACTTGCTTTCATCAAAGTAGTGACTGAGAGCAATATACTCATATTCTACTTCATCAGCATGTCTGACAACTCGTTTGATTTCAAGTCGTTCACTGTTGATGTCATCTTGAGTAGTTTAGAAAAGATATTCAGATTCTTTGCTCTGATAAATACTGAAGTCACTGACATGACTTTCATTGATGAATCTTTGATGTCAGAGCTATGTAAACGCTTTGATATTCAGTCAATATCACTGTCAAAATCAAAGTTGATTTGATTGTATGATGAAACTTCTGATCAAAAGTCGATTACACACGTTCTGTATACATCAATCATGATACAAAAACACAAGAATAAAATGATGTCTTTATTGATAACTTGTCTAGATCAACACAAGATAATCATTGAAAATCTTTGATTTGAAAAGAAATCAAATGTTGATAGATTCTGCAAACGATCAATTAATATCATTGTTGAAGATTTGAACATTGAAATCTGTTGTTTTAAAAGCAAGCAGTCAATCAGCATTTCACAGATCTGAATCAAACAAGATCTGTGAAATGAAACGAAAGAACTTGAACTTGATTGTTACATCAACAATCATCTTGAAGAGACTCATGAATCAGAAATCAGTGAATAGATTCATTGAATCTGCTCTCATAGCAAAGCAAAGCACTCAAGTTGATCTCGATCAACTTTGCTCATTTCAGTCAACTGAGACAAAGAAACTCATCAATATTGTCATGATTGAAGTTGCTGCGTATTGAACTCTAGTCAAGAATAAGAAGATCAAGATCTTCTTCTTGATCATTAGTGAAATCAACAAAGCACTTAGCTCAGTTGAAGATTTCGCGAAACTGAATGAAATGATCTCTGTCATGTTATTAAATGAACTGAAAAAGAAGCTTTTGATAGTTTATCACGACTTTCTGAATGTTTTTGATAGAGAAAAGATAACGCAGTTGCTCTCACATTGATCATATGATCATAAGATTGAATTAGAAGATGAGAGTCAATCTTTTAGAAGTCAATTATATCTCATGTTGAATCACAAGTTGCAGAAGATCAAGAAGTATCTAGAAAAGAACTTGAAGAAGAAGTTCATTACTTTCAGCAAAGCTCTCTTCGCTTCGTCAATACTATTTGTCAAAAAGAAAGATGATAGTTTTCGCTTTTGCATGAATTATTGAAAACTGAATGCTCTGATCAAAAGAGATCATTATTCAATACTCTTGATAGACGAAGTACTAGCTCAAATTCAAGACAGTAAGTATCTGACTCGACTCAACATTATCATTATGTTCAATAAACTGCGCATGAGTTTGAAAAGCGAGAATTTGACTACTTTTGTTACTTTCTTCAATGTTTATAAGTATAAAGTAATGCTCTTTGAATTGATCAATAAACTTGCGTCTTTTCAGCACTATATCAACGATGTGTTGTTTAACTGTCTGCACAAGTTCTGTCAGACATACTTGAATAATATTCTCATCTATAGTAAGATCTTGAAAGAACATAGAACTCATGTGAAAGAAGTGCTAGACAAGCTTCGCGAAGTCGACTTGCAGATAGACATTGACAAGTGCGAATTCAAGATTCAGAAAATCTCGTTTCTTGAACTACTGATATTCATCAATGATCTGCGAATGAATTCTAGAAAAGTAAATGTGATTCAAAGCTGAAAAGTGTCTCGATTGTTGACTCATGTGCAGATCTTCATTGACTTCTGCAACTTCTATCAATGATTCATAAAGAACTTCTCAAAGATCATTCAACTCATGATAAAGCTGACTCGAAAAGATCACTTCTTTGAATGAACAGAGATCTATCAAATGATCTTTGAAGAATTAAAGCAACAGATGATGACAGTCTTCATTCTGAAGCATTTCAACTTGATCAGAGAAGCTATTCTAAAAACGAACTTCTTGAACTACGTGAACGACGAAGTATTGTCTCAGTATGACGATGAAGACATTCTACATTCAGTGATCTTTTACAGCAAGAACATGATTTTCGCAGAATGCAACTACGAGATCTATGACAAGAAACTGCTGATCATTATTCGCTGCTTGAAGCACTGATGCTCTGAATTGAAATGTACAGATATTTCAATCAAGATCTTCACAGATCATCTGAATTTGAAGTACTTCATGATGATCAAAGAACTGATCAGACGACAGATTAGATGAGCTGAGAAGTTATCTGAATATAACTTCAAGATCATATATCAGTCGAAAAAACAGAATCTGAAAGTCGACACGCTGATCAGAATGTCAGACGTCAAGTCAGTTGAAGCAAATGATGATCGAAAGCTATATCAGCATCAGATGCTATTGTCAGAAGACAGATTTGAACTGCAGTCAATAGAAGCTGATCAAGAAGATAATCAGAAAGCTGATCAAGATCTGACTCAGATCTTGCTCAGATCTGATTCAGAATTTGACTCAGATTTGAAACATGAATCGAACGCTAACGAAAATTCGATCAAAGAGATGATTTCTATTCAGAATCAAATTATAGTCAAAAATCAAATGAATCAACTGTGCTTCAATATTCAAATAGTCATGAAACAGAACAGAAGAACTTGTCAAGATATTGATTTAGACAATTGCAAAGTACTTGATGAAGTACTCTGAAAAGATGATAGACTATAAATTTCTCAGTCAATGATCACTTGATTGATAAGAGAAGTACATGATCTTTCAATCAATGATCACTCTGACATGAATTGAACGTTGAACTTGCTGAGATGATCATATTGCTGATCAAAGATGAGAACGACAATCAAGCGCTACATTTGAAACTGTTACGTTTGTCGTAGATCAAAAGCATTGAGAGATCAAATCAATGAACTGCTGAAGTCATTGTTCATATCAGAGCAGCGATGACAGAACATATCATTAGACTTCATTATCAATTTATCAGAAAGTGATGAAAACAACGCGATTCTGACAGTCATAGATCGATTGTCTAAGAAACGACATTATATATCGTGTTGATCAGATGACGAAGAAATCTTCGCAGAACAAACAGTCAAGCTACTGTTGATATGAATCTTCAGAACTCATGAACTACTCAGATTAATAGTGTTTGATCATGATTCACAATTCATATCAATTGTCTGAAAGTCTCTATGTCTGAGACTCAACATCAAGGTAAAACTATTCACAGACTATCATTTGCAGATTGATGATCAAACAGAAAGAGCGAATCAGAATGTGAAATGATATCTATGAAGTTACTGCTCATATATGCAAGATGATTGATTTGCCTGATTATTCATGATTGAATTCGTCGATAACAATGCTATTTCGTCATCAATTGAACAGTCGACGTTCTTTCTTAATAAGAACTTTCACTCTCATATGAGCTTCGATTCGAACTCAATCGAATATGAGATCATTCAAGCTAGAATCGAAGCAGACAAAGCAAAAAATATATTCGAACACATGAAATGATCACTAGCATTGATCAAACAAGTCTTGACAAGAGTCAAAGTCACAATGAAGAAACAGATTGACAAGCATCGAAAGAAAATGATCTACAAGATAGATGATATGATGTTCTGAATTCTAGAAACATAATGATCTCACGATCATCAAAGAAGCTAAACGATAAGATGCTAGAACTCTTCAAGATTCTGATCAAGATTGAACATGTATATCGACTGAAATTATCATTGACTATGAAGATACATTTGAAGTTTGCATCAAATTTGCTGTGACTAGATTCAAAGAATTCTCTGAATGAACAACGAAATGAATCATTTGATTCTATAGTGATTGATGACGAAGATGAATGAAAGATGAAGAACATACTGAACTTCAGACACTACGAACGAGATAAATGACTACAATATCATGTTAATTGAAAAGAATACGACGTCAATCTGCATTGATACAACGTTGATGAAAGCAAATTCGAAGAATGCTTGAAGATTGTAAATGACTTTCATGAACGATATTTGAACAAGTCAAGATAGAAATCAACTTAAGAAAGATTGATTGAACTGCAGCAATGAGAACATTGCTAAATGAAGAAGAAAAGTAATGTTGCAATTGTGCACTTCGAATTAGTCTAACATAGATCATGTCAGACTATTATAGACTAGTATAGAGCTGATGTTGACACGCTAGTGACCTAGCGTGCCTTCGTGAGTAAAACTCATGATGTGTTGCATCTTCTTTCTTCTTCAGCTTTGAACTTCTAGTTAGAATACATTCATATGATTCGCTTTATGCAGACTCATAACAATTGAGTCATATTTAAGTCAAATCTGAATCAAATCTAGATCAGATCTCAACTAAATCATTGACTAGCTTTAATCATTACATAAAAAACTCGCTAGCATTCACTGTAAATTGATTAAAGCTTCAGTCTTGTTCAGTCTTAATATGCTCATAACATTATTTCTTTCTTTGAAAATTCATGTTTGCATGAATGTAATTCATTTGCTCACTTTTATTAATAATTATTTTAATATTTAACGTAATTTATTTAAATATAACTTATGAAATTCATTTAAAACTTTCTCTGAGTTCTTGAATTTCTTTTTATCAACATAGTATCATTTGTTATCTTTATTTAAATTTGTTCATTTGACTTTGTATTATATTCAATCTTGATAGCATTTGAAGTTTAATATATTATTTATCTCTTAATGTTCATTATTTTTAATAATAATTGATTTAAGTGATTCTGAATATTGTTTTAATAGAAAGTTTTTTGAATATGATTGTTATGAGTTTGCATAAAGCGAATCATATGAGTGTATTCTAACTAGAAGTTCAAAGCTGAAGAAGAAAGAAAATGCAACACGTCGTAAGTTTTACTCATGAAGACACGCTAAATCACTAGCGTGTCAACATCAGCTTTATACTAGTTTATGATAGTCTGACACAATCTATATTAGACTAATTCAAAGTGCATGATTGCAACATTATCTTCTCTCTTTATTTAGCAATGTTCTCATTGCTGCAATTCAGTTGATCTTTCTTGAGTTGATTTCTATCTTGACTTGTTCAAATAACATTCATGAAAGTCATTAATGACTTTTAAGCAATCTTTGAATTCACTTTCATCAATGTTGTATCTGTTGAGATCATGTCTAGAATCTAATCACACTGCAGTGAGATAGTGTATAGCTGAATAGAATGTTTGATCAATAAAGATAACTTTAACTAGAAAACTAAGAATACAGAATAAAAAAGACAGTTTCGAGCTGTATCTATAGTAGAGCGAACAAAGAAACGAAGTAGTTGATTTGCTAGAGCTCAAATAGATGAAATGTTTCAGCATATTTTGATTCAAAACATCATTGTTTCTTGTTCACATATCAAAATCTCTAGAGTCTATTGACTAAACTCTATTCAATGTCAACATGCTTTGTAACATTACTTTCTTCTCTTCAAAAGTCATGTCTTTATGACTTGTAGTGTAACTCATAGCGACAACGACTAGATGTTGAGATCATGTCTAGAATTTAATCACACTGCAGCGAGATAGTGTGTAGCTGAATAGAATGTTTGATCAATAAAGATAGTTATAACTAGAAAACTAAGAATACAGAAGAAAGAAGACACTTTCAAGCTGTATTTATAGTAGAGCGAACAAAGAAGCGAAGTAGTCAATTTGCTAAAGCTCGAATAGATGAAATGTTTCAGCATATTTCGATTCAAAACATCGTTGTTTCTTGTTCACATATCAAAATCTCTAGAGTCTATTGACTAGACTCTATTTAATGTCAACATGCTTCGTAACATTATTCTCTTCTCTTTAAAAGTCATGTTTCTATGACTTGTAGTGTAACTCATAGCGACAGCGACTAGAAAGTTCTGATGTCAATCTTTCTATCAATCTTCTCATTGATCTTTCAGATCATCGAAATACCTATTGTAGTCAACTCACTATGTAAAGATCAACTTGCTCATTGAAAAGATTGATTCTGATCGTGTCATTGAAGCAGACTCACTAGTCGACTTGCTCATCAAAGAGATCAATTCTGATCATGTCATTGAAGCAGACTCACTAGTTGACACAGAAACATGAGATAGATCGATTCACTGATAAATAGAGCGATGTGAGTAAATAGATCATTGCATTGACAGCGTCTTTGTAGCAGACTCACTAAATTGACCTGAATTTGAATCGAGTCAAATCAAATTTGATGACACAGATTATTTTGACTCAACTGATTCACAAGCTTTTTGAGAAGAGATTGAACAGCTTATTTTCACTCGTCTGCTTCATAAGAATGAGTTGATTCTCAAGCAATTCACGAAGATTCTTTATCGTCGATTCTATTAATCGAATGAATCAATGCTACTGAATGAGCGATAGATTCTCTAGCAATTCAACAATCATATGTTCTCGTTGATTTTATTGATCTTCTGATGTTGTTCTGTCTTTCGATGTCATTGATCATCAGGTAAACAAATTTCTTTAGACTCGATTCGTCTGTATGAGTGACTTGAATGAGTAATGAAATCAATATCGTGTGATAAACGAATTCTTAGTTTAATGTTGAAATCATGTCTAGAATTTAATCACACTGCAGCGAGATAGTGCGTAGCTGAATAGAATGTTTGATCAATAGAGATAGCTTTAACTAGAAAACTAAGAATACAGAAGAAAGAAGACAGTTTCGAGCTGTATCTATAGTAAAGTGAACAAAGAGACGAAGTAGTTGATTTGCTAAAGCTCAAATAAATGAAATGTTTCAGCATATTTCAATTTGAAACATTGTTGTTTCTTGTTCACATATCAAAATTTCTAGAATTTATTGACTAGATTCTATTCAATGTTGACACACTTTGTAACAGTATCAATGTAAATCAATGTCATATTCTTTTCAATTAACATGATATTATAGTCATTTATCTCGTTTGTAGTGTCTGAAGTTCAATATATTTTTCACTTTTCATTCATCTTCGTCTTTAATCACTATAAAATCAGATGACTCATTTTGTTGTTCTTTTAAAGCATCTTTCAAATTTTGTTGCAGCAAATTTGACATAAACTTCAAATGAATCTTTATAGTTGACAATAGTTTTAGTCAATATGCATGTTCAATCTCAATCAGAATCTTGAAAAGTTCTAGCATCTTATCATTTAGCTTCTTTGATGATTGTAAGATCATTATGTTTCTAGAATTCAGAAACATCATGTTATTTATCTTGTAAAACATTTTCTTTTGATGCTTATCAATCTGTTTCTTCATTGTGACTCTGACTCTTGCTAAGACTTGCTTGATTAATGCTAGTGATCATTTCATATGTTCAAATATATTCTTTGCTTTGTCTGCTTCAATTCTAGCTTGAGTGATCTCATATTCAATTGAGTTCAAATTGAAGCTCATATGAGAGTGAAAGTTCTTATTCAGAAAGAACGTTGACTGTTCAATTGATGATGAAATAGCATTGTTATCAATGAATTCAATCATAAATAATCAGACGAATCAATCATCTTGCATATATGAGCAATAACTTCGTAAATATCATTTCACATTCTGATTCACTCTTTCTGTTTAATCATTAATTTGCGAATGATAGTTTGTGAATAGTTTCATCTTGATGTCAAGTTTCAGACATAAAGACTTTCAAATAATTAATATGAATTGTGAATCACAATTGAACATTATTAATCTTGATAGTTCATGAGTTCTGAAGATTCATATCAACTGTTAGAGATCAGCATAGAGCGAGTCAATATGAGTGTTATTTAACTAGAAGATAAATGCTAAGAAAGAAAGATAGCTACAGAAAAGAAGCTGACTACATATATGTATTTCTCAGTCGACGCTAGACTCAATAGAAACTAGTCAAGATGACGAAGCGAGAATAAATCTGACAAGGCTAGAAGACTGAGTCTGACAAGACTAGAATCATGACATTAACAGTAGCTTAACTGTTTATTCTGCAAAGATTTCTTCATTATTTGATCAACACAATATATAATGTCATTTCTTAAACAATCAATTTATGACTGTCAGAATCGCGTTGTTTTCATCACTTTCTAATAAATTGATAATGAAGTTTAATGATATGTTCTGTTATCACTGTTCAAGTATGAGCAATGACTTCAGCAGTTCATTGATTTGGTCTTTTGATGCTTTTGATCTACGATAAACGTAACAGTTTTGAATGTAGCGCTTGATCGTTATTCTTATCTTCAATCAGCAATATGATCATCTCAGCAAGTTCAATGTTCAATTCATGTCAGAATGATCATTGATTGAAAGATCATGTGCTTTTCTTATCAATCAAATGATCATTGACTGAAAAACTCATAGTCTATCATCTTTTCAAAGTACTTCATCAAGTACTTTGCAATTGTCTAAATCAATATCTTGACAAGTTCTTCTGTTTTGTTTCATGATTATTCAAATATCAAAGCACAGTTGATTCATTCAATTTTCAACTATAATTTGATTCTGAATAGAAATCATTTCTTTGATTGAATTTTTGTTAACGTTCAATTCTTATTTCAAATCTGAGTCAAATTTAAGCAAAATTTGAGTCAGATCTTAATCAGCTTTCTGATCATCTTCTTGATTAACTTTTATTGACTGCAACTTAAATTTGTCTTTTGACAATAGCATCTGATGCTGATATAACTTTCAATCATTATTTGCTTCAACTGACTTGACATCTGACATTCTGATCAGCACGTCAACTTTCAAATTCTGTTTTTTTGAATGATATATAATCTTGAAGTTATATTCAGATAACTTCTCAACTCATTTAACTTGTTGTCGAGTCAGTTCTTTAATGATCATGAAGTACTTCAAATTCAGATGATCAATGAAGATCTTGATTGAAATATCTGTAAATAATGATCAGCAGTTCTTTATCATAAATCTCATAGTTGCATTCTGCAAGAATCATGTTCTTGTTATAAAAAATTATTGAATGTAGAATGTCTTCATCATCATATTGAAACAATACTTCGTCGTTTATGTTATGAGCATATCAAGATCGATAAGACTGAACAGAGCTAGTCGAGATCTGATCTAAATCTGATTCAGATTTGACTCAGATATGACTCAACATTATTTTCTTTCATCAACATCTTGTTCATTTACATCATTTTCTTTTCATGTCATAAACACATCTCTTTCAAGTTTAGCACAGTCTCTGAACATTACATAAATAGAAGCTCTTGTATCAATATTCTTCTGTATTCTTAATATTCAGTTATAGTTATTTCTAAAGATCAAGCACTATCAACTCTGATCTTCATTAATTGTATCATTTAGACATGATTCTGACATTATATTAAGAATTCGTTAATCACATGATATTGATCTCATTACTCATTCAACATACTCGTACAGACAGAATGAGTTTAAAGAAATTCATTTACCTGATGATCAACGACAATCAAAAGATAAAACAATACTAGAGAGTTGAATAAAATTAACAACGAGACTGTTTGAATTGCTAGACTACTTATCGCTCATTAAGTACGCAAAGTTCACTCGATTACGAGAATCATGATAAAGAATCTTCATGAATTACTTAAGAATCAAATCAATCGATAAATTCAACGATAAAGAATCTTCATTGTTTGCTAGAAAATTAATCAAATCAACAAACAAATTTCATCTTCTTTGTTGAAGATTAAACATCATTTTATACGTCTTTCTTTTTCAATCGTTGAGCATCATCATTCATTCAATTCTCTTTCAAACAAATCTCATCATGTTTAATTATTCATTTATTGAAGAGCATTCTGAAGAATTTTGAAATCATTTCTCTTAAATCTCTGATGCTGATTCATCGAAATCACGAACGAAATCATCAAGTGCTGCATCATTCATTCATGAAGATGATGAATCATTCGCTGAAATGATAATACTCTTTATGTTCTACGAAATCTGAAAGACTTGAAGTCTAGCTCTTGATGAAGAAACAGATCAACTCTACAAGTTAAATAAACAAGAAGAAGATGAAATCAAAGAGTTGAAGACAAGACTTTAAGCTAAAGAAAACACTTCTTCTGATTTCATCTACTCTAAGCGTTCTAGATCTCAAAAAATACCTGATTCTTCGCTGTTTACTGATGAAAAGAACTCTACTTAAAAGAACTGATACGGAAAAATTCAGAATAAACTAGAGATCAACATCGATCTCTTTTCTAATAAATGAGTCAAATTGAGCTATATACATTCTAAATTATTCGATGATGCAGCAGAAATCACTCAAGCTAGATGCGAACATGATTGTGTTAATTTCTATAGAATCGTCGAAGATCTTTTGAAAGAGTTAGCTCAATTGTTCAATGATTTGAATAAGAAAGTTAACTTTCATAGAGAATACTACAACTTAATTTAAGAATCAAAGAAATTCAGCAAGTTTTATACTCAGTTTCAACGACTATTTTTTTTATCTAGACTATCACGAAAAGCAACTGATCATTGATTTGAAAGATAAAATACACTTTCGTCTTCAATTCATTTGAGTAGATTAACTAGTTCAATCTGATTTTCTAAAAGAAATTCGTTTCTATCTGATTCATTTGAATAATGATCAGCGAGTCATTCGAGAAATTAAGAACAAAATCAAACATATTGATAATGTTTCAAAAACTATCTTTCATAAAGCAACTATTATCACTCAGCAGTCATTCAATCATTCAAAGTCTGATCATCTAAAGTCACGTGACGCGATTTTAACTAACGTCAAAGAAGCAAACATTCTAGTTGAAAGCTGTTTTATATGTCATAAATCAAATCATAGCTTTAAAGAGTGCTTTAATCAATCTACTAGAATTAATGTAGTGAACAATGAATATGATCGCTTTGATTTCAATTCGAATTTCAATTCAAAAAACTAGTCATCTCTTCAAAGTCATTAAAGAGATAAAGATTATATCTTTGTGCAAACTAGACGAAATTCTATCAAAAGAGAATTACTTTGAAAAGTCATTTCTAATTAATGCTCATCTCATTTCTCAGAATCAATCTTTCAGTCTTCGCTATTTAATAAACAGTGATTCAATTATTTACATGATCATAAATTCTAATCTAATCAATAAAGTATGCAAGAAACTGAAAATTCAATTTATATCACTGACAAAAGAGAAGTTAATAAGAGATTATGATGAGAAGATATTTAAGAAGACAATCACTCATAAAATTCTACTTAATCTCATCATCAAAAGTCATAAGAAATTGACTGTATCAATGTTGATAGCTGATATTAATCATCATGAAGTCATATTGAGTAAGCTCTGAATGAATAAAAACGAAATATTACTGAATATGCAAAACAACGTCATTGTTTTTTTGAATTAATTGAATACTTCTATTTCGATTTTTTCGATTTCGCTCAATTCAAAGCACTCAAGTTGATCACAATCAACTTTGTTCTCTTCAATTACTCAGATTAAGATCTCTATGATGCTCAAACGACTTATTTCAATCACTGCTCAGAAAGAGTCATTCTTGATTCAAAGCATAAACATCACTTCGTTTAAAACATTGTTGAATCATTCAAAGAAGAACAAGATTGAAGTCTTTACTCTATTCATGATGAACATCAATAGAAAAATCGCGTACAATACTCAGTGCAATTTGAACGCTTTAAACATCTTTTTAATCAATGAAACAACTCAGAATTTGAAAGATATTAAAGCAAAGCTATCATTGAAATATCATGAGTTTCTAGATGTTTTTAATCGAGTTCAATCAAATAAACTATCTTCTTATTGCTTCTATGATCATAAAATTGAACTCATCAGTGATTCAATGTTTTCTCTCTGTCAAGTTTATCAAATGTTCTCTGTTAAACTTCTGAAAGTAAAGAAGTATCTGAACGAGAATCTGTCAAAGAGATTTATCATTCTCAGTCAGACTCTCTATTTCTTTTCTGTTTTATTTATTCTCAAAGCAAATAAAGATTTTCAATTCTGTGTGAACTATCAAAAGCTAAATGTTATTTTCAAAAGAAATAGATATTCTTTATCATTGATAGACAAAATCATTGATAAAATAGTGAATTGCAAGTATTTAACTAGATTGAACATCATATCAACATTCAACAAACTTCAAATGCATCTTGATAATGAAAATTACATCACTTTTATCACTGCTTTAGAAGCATATAAATATAAGATGCTATCATTCAAACTGACTAACAAATCAATCTTCTTTCAGTAATATATAAATGTTGTTTTATGAAACTTTCTGAACGACTTTTGTCAAGTCTATCTAAATGACATTCTCATTTATAGCAAAATGAGAAAGAAACATAGAAATCACGTCAAACTAGTATTGAATCGACTACGTGAAGCTGAACTGCAGATGAATATTCAAAAGTATGAATTCAATGTAAAAAAAACTGTCTTTCTAAAAGTCATTGTATCAGAACTAGATCTTTGTATGAATCTCAGCAAAGTGACAGTCATAGTCAGCTGAATCACTTTGATCAATTTAAAAGAAATTCAAAGCTTCGTGAGATTTGTTAACTTCTATCATCATTTCATTAAAAACTTCTTGAAGCTAGTCAAATTGTTTACTCAGCTGACTAGAAAAAACACGTCTTTTGTTTGAAATGAGATTTGTGTTCAAGTCTTTGACAATCTAAAGAAACAAGTCAGCTTAATCTCAATACTTTGTCACTTCAATCTTAAATGACAAGCTATTTTGAAGATCAATGCTTCAAACTATGTAAAAGATGAAATACTATCTTAGTACAATGACAAGAAAGTTCTTCGTTCAATGATTTTCTACAGCAAAAGCATGATTCTCGCTGAAATCAATTATCACATTTATGACAAGAAATTGCTAGTCATTATTCAATGCTTCAAACATTGACGACTCGAGCTGAAATGCATTGAACTACTCATTCAGATGTTCATCAATCATCAAACTTTGAAAATCTTCATGAAAAACAAACAGTTGAGTCAATGATAAGTCAACTATCTGAACATTCTATTGAAGTTCAACTTTCAGATCATCTTTAAATCAGGTAAAATAAACACTAAAGTCAATGCTTTAATCAAAATGCTTTTAGCAAACGTCTTTGAATCAGCTCAGCGTCTTGAAAATCATTTTCAAACTATTCTGACTTTTAATAGAGTCAATGTTTTATTTATTGAAGTGAAAGCAAATCTCTATCAATGAGTATATATGATTAATCAAACAAATGAGCTCTGCAGCGAATATAAATAAGCTATGAATGACAATAAACTCAAATTTCATATCATTAAACTGAAGAATTGCAAAATCATTGACAACATTTTATTTAGAAAAGATCTACTGTGAGTCTTTGAGAACATGCACACGAAATTACTACAGAAAGTGCATGATCAATCTTTAATCTCTCATCTCAACAATAAACAAATCATTGATCTAGTTCAGCGTTTCTACTATTGATCAAATCATCAAGCTACTATTCGATGATACATTTGAAACTATCATGCTTATCAGCAAAGCAAAGTTTCTAGAAATAGCATCAATGAACTTCATCATTCTTTCTTGATTTCACAGAAACGCTGAAAATATATAGTTATGAACTTCATTACTGAACTACTTCTGTCAGAAAACTATAACATCATTTGCACAATTATATATCATCTCATCAAAGAACATCACTATTTTTTCTGTCATTAAGAAGACGATGACATCTCAGTTGAAGAAACAGTTTGAATCATGTTATGAAACATTTATTGACTGCATGATTTACTCAGTTCTATTGTTTTGAACAGAGACTTTCAATTCATATCAACTATGTGAAAGAATCTTTGCAAATGACTGAGAATCACAGCTAGTTTATTTACAGTCTATCATTCTGAAATCAACAATTAATTGAAATGAGTCAATCAAGACGTTGAATGCGAACTTAGAATCTACTGCAATTACATGCAGAACGACTGAATCAAATGAATATTTATGATGAAATTCAGCAACAATTTCAATATCTTCTTAATCACTTCAATGATCTTCTTTTACTTCAATAAAGAATTTCACTTTTGAATGAGTTTCAATTCAGATACAACTGACTATGAAATGACTTGTAAACGACTTGAAGCTAGAAAGACAGAAGATATTATCATTCAAATAAAAGAGCTACTGAGCTTCAATCATCAACAATTGAAAAAGACGAAGCTGATCATTGAAGTTCAAATCAATAAACATAAATGAAACGTCACATATGAAGTAAATGACTGAGTTTGACTATCTTTCAGAAACATCAAGACAATGAAACTCTGCAAAGATTTGAAAGATAAACAGCTAAATTTCTATCAAATCACTGTTAAAGTGAGTATCTTCTATCATCTTCATTTATCAGTCAGCATGAAGCATCTGCATTTGATGTTCAGCTTGAAGCTACTATAATTGTATTCAGAAGACTCTTTATCAGAACAACATTCAGAATCATTCAGATCAATCACTATCAAAGACGATGAACATTGAGAGATAAATAATATATTGAACTTCAGATGCTATCAAGATTGAATACAGTACAAAGTCAAATGAAAAGATCTAGATAGAGATGACGAATGATACTATGTTGATAAAGAGAAATTCAATGACTCAGAGAAAGTTTTGAACGAATTTCATAAGCTATATTCAAGCAAATCGCGTTAAAATATCGAAATAACTATCAACAAAAGCAAGCAAAGAAACTACATTCATGCAAACATGAATTTTCAAAGAAAAGAATAATGTTACGAGTGTATCAAGATCAATAAGACTGAACAGAGCTAGTCAAGATCTGATCTAAATCTGACTCAGATTTGACTCAAATATGATCAACATCTTTTTTCTTTCTTAACATTTTTTTCTTTCATCAACATCTTGTTCATCTACATCATCTTCTTTTCATGTTACAAACACATTTCTTTTGAGTTTAATGCAGTCTTTGAACATTACATAAATAAAAGCTTTTATATCAATCTTTTTCTGTATTCTTAATATTCAGTTATAGCTATCTTTAAAGATCAAGCATTATCAACTCTGATCTTCATCAATTGTATCATTTAGACATGATTCTGACAGTTTATATAGTTCAAGAAGTTCATTTTCAGAATAGCTTTTCTGATCAAGTTGAAATGCTTCAAAACGAAAGCTGTCATTATCTGTTACTTTAATTCTTCAAAGATCATCTGACAAATCTCTGTTCATTCAAAAAGATGATCTTTTCAAGTCAGCTTTATCATGAGTCAAATGATCTTTGAGAAGTTCTTTATGAATCATTGATAGAAATTGCAAAAGTCAATGAAGATCTGCATATGAATCAACAATCGTGACACTTTTCAGCTTCAAATCACATCTACTTTTCAAGAATTCATTCGTAGATCATTGATGAATATCAGTAGTTCAAGAAACGAGATTTTCTGAATCTTGAATTTGCACTTGTCAATGTTTATCTGCAAGTCAGCTTCGCGAAGCTTATTTAGCACTTCTTTCACATGAGTTCTATGTTTCTTCAAGATCTTACTGTAGATAAGAATATCATTCAAATATGTCTGATAGAATTTATGCAGACATTTGAACAATACATCGTTGATATAATGCTGAAAGAATGCAGATTCATTCATCAATTCAAAAAGCATTACTCTATACTTGTAAATGTTGAAGAAAGTAACAAAAGTAGTTAAATTCTCACTTTCTGAACTCATTCGCAGTTTATTGAACACAATGATAATGTTGAGTCAAGTCAAATACTTACTGTCTTGAATTCAAGCTAGTACTTTGTCTATCAAGAATATTGAATAATGATCTCTTTTAATCAGAGCATTCAGTTTTCAATAGTTTATGCAAAAGCAAAGACTATCATCTTTCTTTTTGATAAATAGTATTGACGAAGCGAAGAGAGCTTTGCTGAATGTAATAAACTTCTTCTTCAGATTTTCTTCTAGATACTTCTTGATCTTTTGCAATTTATGATTCAACATGAGATACAATTGACTTCTAAAAGACTGATTCTCATCTTCTAATTTAATCTTATGATCATATGATTGATGCAAGAGCAACTGCGTTGTCTTTTCTCTATCAAAAACATTCAGAAAATTATGATAAACTATTAAAAACTTCTTCTTCAGTTCATTTAATGACATGACAGAGATCATTTCATTCAGTTTCGCGAAATCTTTGACTGAACTAAGCGCTTTGTTGATTTCATTAATGATCAAGAAGAAGATTTTAATCTTCTTATTCTTGACTAAAGTTCAATATACAGCGACTTTGATCATGATAATATTAATGAGTTTCTTTTTCTCAGCAGATTCAATGAATCTATTCACTGATTTCTGATTCAAGAATCTCTTCAAGATGATTGTTAATATAACAATTAAGTTCAAGTTCTTTTATTTCATTTTACAGATTTCATTTGATTCAAATCTGTGAAATGCTGATTAACTGCTTGCTTTTGAAACAATAGATTTTGATGTTTGAATTTTCAATGATGTTACGAAGCGTGTCGACGTTGAATAGAGTCTAGTCAATAGACTCTAGAGATTTTGATATGTGAACAAGAAACAACGATGTTTCAAATTGAAATATGCTGAAACATTTCATTTATTCGAGCTCTAGCAAATTGACTACTTCGTCTCTTTGTTCACTTTACTATAGATACAGCTCGAAACTGTCTTCTTTCTTCTGTATTCTTAGTTTTCTAGTTAAAGCTATCTCTATTGATCAAACATTCTATTCAGCTATGCACTATCTCGCTGCAGTGTGATTAGATTCTAGGCATGATTTCAACATTAAACTAAGAATTCATTTATCACATGATATCAATTTCATTACTCATTCAAGTCACTTGTACAGACGAATCGAGTCTAAAGAAATTTGTTTATCTGATGATTCAATCTCGAAAGACAAGAACAACATCAGAAGATTCATAGAATCAACAAGAACATATGATCATTGAATTGCTAGAAGATTTATCGCTCATTCAGTAGCATCGATTCACTCGATCAATAGAATCAACGAGAACATATGATCATTGATTGCTAGAGAATCACAAATTCTCTCTCAAAAAGCTCATGAATCAGTCGAGTCAAAATAATCTGTGTCATAAAATTCAATTCAACTCGATTCAAATTCAGATTAATTTAGTGAGTCTACTACAAAGACGCTGTCAATGCAATGATTTATTTACTCACATCACTTTATCTATCAGTGAATCGATCTATCTCATGTTTCTGTGTCAACTAGTGAGTCTGCTTCAATGACATGATCAGAATTGATCTCTTCAATGAGTTAGTCGATTTTCTTCTAGTGAGTCTGTTACAAAGACGCTGTCAATGCAATGATTTATTTACTTTCATCATTTTATCTATCAGTGAATTTGATTCTACATTCACATGCAAATAGTGAGTCTGCTACAATGACAAGTCGAAAGTTGATCTTTTCAATGAGCAAGTTGACTAGTGAGTCTGCTTCAATGACATTCTTCATCAATGCAATGATCTATCTACTTTCATCATTTGATCTATCAGTGAATTGATCTATCTTACGTTCACATGCAACTAGTGAGCTTGCTTCAATGATCATTCTATCTCACATAGTGAGTCTGCTACAATAGACATTTGACGAGTTGATTTGAATCAATAGAAAGATTGATAGAAAGACAGACATCAAGAATCTACGTCAGTACTATGAATTACATTACAAGTCATAGAAACATGACTTTTAAAAAGAAGAAAGTAATGTTACGAAGCATGTCAACGTTGAATAGAGTCTAGTCAATAGACTCTAGAGATTTCGATATGTGAACAAGAAATAACGATGTTTCAAATCGAAATATGCTGAAACATTTCATTTATTCAAGCTCTAGCAAATCAACTACTTCGTCTCTTTGTTCGCTTTACTATAAATACAGCTTGAAACTGTTTTCTTTCTTCTGTATTCTTAGTTTTCTAGTTAAAGCTATCTTTATTGATCAAACATTTTACTCAGCTATGCATTATCTCGCTGCAGTGTGATTAGATTCTAGGCACAATCTCAACAAATGATGATATTAATCAATTGTTTGCAGAATTTATTAAAATTTGATTTCTTTTCAATCAAAAGTTTTCAATGATTATCTTATGCTGATCTAAACAAGTTATTAATAAAAGCATCATTTCATTCTTGTGTTCTTGAATCATGATCAATGTATACATAGTGTATATAATCAACTTTCAATCAGAGATTTTATCATATAATTGAATCAACTTTGATTTTAACAGTGATATTGACTGAATATCAAAGCATTCACATAGTTCTGACATCAAAAATTCATTGATGAAAGTCATGTTAGTGACTTCAGTATTTATTGTTGAAATCATGTCTAGAATCTAATCACATTGCAGCAAGATAGTGCGTAGCTGAATAGAATGTTTGATCAATAAAGATAGCTCTAACTAGAAAATTAAGAATACAGAAGAAAGAAGACAGTTTCGAGCTGTATCTATAGTAGAGTGAACAAAGAGACGAAGTAGTCGATTTGCTAAAGCTCAAATAGATGAAATGTTTCAGCATATTTCAATTCAAAACATCATTGTTTCTTGTTCACATATCAAAATCTCTAGAGTCTATTGACTAGACTTTATTCAATGTCAACACACTTCATAACATTACTTTCTTCTCTTTAAAAGTCATGTTTCTATGACTTGTAGTGTAGTTCATAGCACTGACGTAGAGCTCGATGCTCATCTTTCTATCAATCTTTCTATTGATCTTTCAAATCAACTCGTCAAATGTCTATTGTAGCAGACTCACTATGTGAGATAGAATGATCATTGAAGCAAGCTCACTAGTTGCATGTGAACGTAAGATAGATCAATTCACTGATAGATCAAATGATGAAAGTAGATAGATCATTGCATTGATGAAGAATGTCATTGAAGCAGACTCACTAGTTGACTTGCTCATTGAAGAGATCAACTTTCGACTTGTCATTGTAGCAGACTCACTATTTGCATGTGAATGTAGAATCAAATTCACTGATAGATAAGATGATGAGAGTAAATAAATCATTGCATTGACAGCGTCTTTGTAACAGACTCACTAGAAGAAAATCGACTAGCTCATTGAAGAGATTGATTCTGATCATGTCATTGAAGCAGACTCACTAGTCAACTTGCTCATTGAAAAGATCAACTTTCGACTTATCATTGTAGCAGACTCACTATTTGCATGTGAACGTAGAATCAGATTCACTGATAGATAAGATGATGAAGATAGATAGATCATTGCATTGACAGTGTCTTTGTAGCAGACTCACTAAATTGATCTGAATTCAAATCGAGTCGAATCAAATTTGATGACACAGATTATTTTGACTCAACTGATTTACAAGCTTTTTGAGAGAAAGAGTTTGTGATTCTCTAGCAATCAACAATCATATGTTCTTGTTGATTCTATTGATCGAGTGAATCAATGCTACTGAATGAGCGATAGATTCTCTAGCAATTCAATGATCATATGTTCTCATTGATTTTATTGATCTTCTGATGTTGTTCTGTCTTTCAATGTCATCGATCATCAGATAAACAAATTTCTTTATACTTGTTTCGTTGTTCATCAAGTATCTTAAATGAATATTGATACTTGTATCGTAGAGTTAACGAATTCTTAGTTTAATGTTGAGATTATGTTTAGAATTTAATCACACTGCAGCGAGATAGTGCGTAGCTGAATAGAATGTTTGATCAATAAAGATAGCTTTAACTAGAAAACTAAGAATACAGAAGAAAGAAGACAGTTTCGAGCTGTATCTATAGTAAAGCAAACAAAGAGACGAAGTAGTTGATTTGCTAGAGCTTGAATAAATGAAATGTTTCAGCATATTTCAATTTGAAACATCATTATTTCTTGTTCACATATTGAAATCTCTAGAGTCTATTGACTAGACTCTATTCAATGTCGACACACTTCATAACATTTATCAAAGCAAGAGATCTGAATATCTTTTCTAAACTACTCAAAATGATATCAACAGTAAATGACTTGAAATCAAATGAATCATCAAACATGCTGATGAAACAGAATATGAGTATATCATTCTCAGTCACTACTTTGATGAAGACAAATCGTTTTTCAAATTCGCAGTGATCTCATGCACTTAAGTCATTTTAAAACAATCATATACTTTATGTTTTGACTTCTTGCATTTGAAGCAGAGTTCTTTCTTAAACAACTCTTTCTGAATAAAGTCAAGATTTAATCTTCTGAGTTTCTTTCATGCAGAGATTGATGACGTAGATCAAGCAGACGAAGTGCTAGTGACAAATTAAGCAGCTGAGATTGCTGAGACTTTGACAATTAATCAAACATTCAATTCAGTCAATCTAACATTGACTTGCATGCAAATGTTAATAAACTTGTTCAAATTCGTGATTCATTCATTGAGCGTTACTCATTGAAGATCTGAGCTGATCTTATGCTGAAGATCATTTAGTAAAGTTTCATTATTGTACTTTAGTTCTGCGCTGAATCTTTGAAATTTCATTTAAAATTCATGAAAGAAAATCTTGTTCTGATACAACTTCAAGTACTATTGTTGAATTATGTGATGATAATTGAAATCATCATACATCTTATCAATGATCAATAGTACTTCTTCGACTTCTAGAAATGAGTTCAAAAAGATATCTTGCATGCAAGAAGCTATGTGCTTGATTGCAGCTTCATTGACTCAACTTTCAATGTAGACAATCTTCAACTTTTTGATAGAAAAGTGATTCTTGTTTATCTTTAGCTTATTTTGCATTCGTGATAGTCAATTGTTTACATTCTGTGATGAATTTTCAAACAGTGAAGAGTTTGATAATTTGATCAATTTTGAGAAATGATCTTCAGAAATTAAAGTGCTTTGTTGACTTGATGCAGTTTTTAAATGATGTATAATTATGTTCTTGTTTCTCATTTCTTTCTGCAGACGCGTCTGCACAACTTTCAATATGATGTTTATCTCATTGACATTTTTTAACATCTGAATCATGTCATTGTAAATCTCGATTTCAATGTTGTGCTGTTAACATATGTACTTGATAAAGACAACGATGTTGTTTGCTTCATGAGTGCTTATTCAAGCATTCAGTTCAGTGCTGATGCTGATTTTGATCATTTCGTGATTAAAAAGCAACATGTTCATGTTTTTTTCTTTTGTATCTGATGATACATTTATGTCTTCTTCTTCTGATGCTGTTTAATTCTGTAATAAAAGTGATTCTCTTCTAACATTTTGAAAGTCATAATGAGTAATGCTCACTGATTCTGATTCTGTGCTTCTAATCATGATATGAGTAGAAAATTGCTGATTGAAATTTCAATGTTACTTTATTGAACTTTCTGAGTTTCAGCAATGACTAGTACTTTATCGAACTTTCTGAGTTTAAGTACTGCTGAAATTTCTGATTTCTGATGATGAGCTCAATAAAGAGTTAATCAAGAGCAACGCGTTTGTGTTCTTTGATTTTGATTCTATCAAAATTTCTGATTTTGAATCAAAATTCTTCTTTAGAAATTTCTGATTTCTATCAAGCTTTCTGAGTTCAAGTTCTGATTCTGCTGTTGAAATTTCTGATTTCGACTTCTGATTTGAGTTGTGTAGCTTGTTTTTATATCGTTTACACGTTGATAGCAAGATTAATGAGCTTTGAACTAATGTTATGAGTTTGTATAGAGTGAATCATATGAGTGTATTCTAACTAGAAGTTCAAAGCTGAAGAAGAAAGAAAATGCAACACATCATGAGTTTTACTCACGAAGACACGCTAAATCAATAGCGTGTCAATCTCAGCTTTATACTAGTTTATGATAGTCTGACACAATCTATGTTAAACTAACTTAAAGTGCATGATTGCAACAATGATTGCAGTAACTTTGAGCTGAACATTGAATGCTTCATGCTTCATGCTGATTAATAAATGAAAATGATAGAAAATACTCACTTTGACAGTGATTTAATAGAAATTTAGCTGTTTATCTTTCAAATCTTTGCAGATTTTCATTGTCTTGACATTTTTGAAAAATAGTTAAACTCAGTCATTTACTTCATATGTAATGTCTCATTTATGTTTATTGATTTGAACTTTAATGATTAGCTTTGTTTTTTTAAATTGTTGATGATTGAAATTCAGTAACTTTTTTATTCAAATGATAATATTATTTGCTTTTTTAACTTCAAGTTGTTCATAAGTTGTTTTATAATTAATCATATTTGAATTAAAACTTATTAAAGAGTAAAATTCTTTATTGAAGTAAAAAAGAATCATTAAAGTGATTGAGAAAATATTTGAATTATCATTGAATTTCATCATAGATATTAATTTGACTCAGTCATTTTGCATGTAATTGCAGTAAATTCTAAGTTTGCATTCAATGTCTTGATTAACTCATTTTGATTGATTATCAATTTCAGAATGATAAACTGTGAATAAATTAACTGTGATTCTCAGTTACTTGCAAAGACTTTTTCACATAGTCAATATGAATTGAAAGTTTCTGTCTGAAATGATAGAACTGAGTAAATCATGCAGTTGATAAACGTTTTATAGTGTTGAGATCGTATCAATGATCACTCAATCTAAGAAGCTCAGAGCTGATATGTATGTAATTGTTATTTAGAGATAGTAATAACAGAACATTAAGTGTACAGAAGAGAAGAGGAAACAGACTCTTCTAATATACTCAATGATCTTCGACTGCGCTAAACTCAATTGATAAATGTGATGAAGAAAATGAAGGCAAAGAAGTGAAGGAAAAAGATGACGAGGTAGATGAAGAGATAGATGACGAAGTAGTCATGAGAGCGCGCGATGCGAAACTCAACTAGACTTAGCGTCATGACTGATTCTATAGAGTTAGAACTAGTGCTGATCGAGTCGAGCACGTTCGTAACATTACTTTCTCTCTCTGAACATTCATGTTTGCATGAATAGAAAAGAAAATAAAAGCAAAAAACAATTCATTGACTCATTGATTTAGTCAAGCAACTCATCGCTTTTCAATTTAGTGCGACTTATTCGAGTATAGCTTGTGAAATTCGTTCAGAACTTCTTTCAAGCCATCGAATTTTCCTTTATCTGCATAGTATCATTCGTTATCGCGATCTAGTTTATTTCATTTGACCTTGTATTGTAATCGACCTCTATATCGCCTGAAATTCAGTATATCTTCTATCTTTCAGTGCTTCTCATTCTCAATGACTAGAGATCTAGAGAGCTTCGCATGTTGATTCAATAGAGAGTCATTGAGATAGAGTCGCAGAATCTTTAGACTGAACACTGAGTGTATATGTCTCATGCTTGTAGATAGCTGAAGACGATAGAAGATTTCAACTTTGACTGTAATAGAGTAGAGTTCAAGTTGCTTGTCTTCTAGATCTTTGCATGATCTAGTCGTTTTTATGTTTTCGAAGACTAATCAGACTTGATCATCTACTTCATAGATGACGTCTCTTCTATGTTTGTTCATCTGAGCTTCAGTGATCTGCTTGATCTTTTCTAGTTGTTGTCGATCGAAGATCAGAAGCTTCTTCATTTAAATGACTATGTCGTCGATCTTTCTAGTCTCAATACGTTGACGAGTGATTTCATAATCAGTTGTATCTGAATCGAAACTCATTCGAGAGTGAAAGTCTTTATTGAAGTAGAAAAAACTCATTGCAATGACTGAGAAGATGTTAGAATTGTCACTGAACTCAATCATTGATAGTCATTTGACTCAGTCATTCTGCATGTAATTGCAGTAGATTCGAAGTTCGCGTTCAACGTTCTGATTGACTCGTTTCAATTGTTCATCAGTTTCTGAGTGATAGATCGTAGATAGATTGACCTTGATTTTTAGTCGTTTGCATAGACTTTGTCACATGATTGATACGAACTGAGAGTCTCGATTCGAAACGATAGAACTAGATAGCTCATGAAGTCGATAGACGTTTCACAGCATGATTCATATCGTTTCTTCGATTGAGATGCTCTCATCGCCTCAATGACAGAGAACATAGTGATGATCTTTGAAAAGGCGACATATGATGATGCAGATAGCATTATAGTCTTCAGATAGAGATAGTTCAGTGATGAAGTTCATAGCTATGTCTTGTCAGCGCTGTTGAAGAATAGATAGAGACTGAAGAAGATTATTTGTATCATCTCTGAAGATCTTGCTTCGTTGACAGACATGACAGTTTCAAATGTATTGTCTAATAGTTGCTCGATGATCTGATCAATAGTAGAATTGTTGAACTAAATCAATCGTTCGTCTTATGTCGAAGTGTGAGATTGATGATTGATCGTGAATTTTCTGCAGTAACTCGATATAAAGTTTCTTCGAAACTCATAGTAGACTCTTTTTGAATAGAACGTCATTCACGATCTGACAGTTCTTTAGCTTGATTTCATGCAGAGTCAGCTCATCTTTGACTATGACTTGTCAATACTCGATGCATAGCTCATCAGTCTGATTGACTAGATGTATGCATTGATAGAGATTAGTCTCATATTGAGATGTGCTGAATATGAGTAGAACATCAAGTTTGCTTGAAACAACGTTTATTCTATTCGAGATCAATATGATCTGAAAACATTCATCACGACTCAATTCGAATTCAGAACTATCGATCACAGTCATTCTGATCAGAGCATCGACTTTGTCATTCATTTTACCTGATCGAAAGATGATTTGAAAGTTAAACTTCGATAATATATTCAGA
>JAABUU010000594.1_pt1 | contig 79454 bp, 142 predicted proteins | sample 5559301 | NCBI WGS metagenome assembly JAABUU01 (sample SAMN10711884, study PRJNA513360) | rock metagenome | isolation source: Antarctica rocks | place: Antarctica: Victoria Land, Richard Nunatak white
GCGCGGCGTCGCCGGCGAGAGCATGTCGAACCCGCCGGCGCCGCCGCGCAGGCCGCCGCCCGCAAACGTGGGCGAGTCGCCGGACGCGCGCTGCTGCAGGATTCGCCGCGCGGCGGACACTGACGCGCAGTGCACGGCCGCGTCGTACGCACCCGCGCCCTGCAGCGTGAGCAGCGAGCCTGCACGCACAGGGTCCACGTACGCTGAGCGCCAAGCGCACAGAAGGCGTCAGCGCCCGCTCAGTAGTTGCCTCCTTGACAAGCTGCTCGCAACACCGCCATCAGCGTGAGCGGCCGACCCTGTCCACACGCCCCTTCGCAAGCGGCAGCGCGCCCCCTTGACGCGCACTGTGCCACGCGCACAGTCACAGGTGATTCCTTCAGACCGCTCTTCCCAAAGAAACGGCTTTCGCTGCGCAGCCACGACACAAAAACACAACCAGCAGTGTTGTGCACGCTGGCAGTAAGCTCAGCTACAACCTTCACTTGCAGCGCCTGCGCCCTGCCGCGCTGCAGCACACCCGCATGCACAGCACGACGCGCGCCGTGCCGCAAGCACAAGCAACAAGTGCCGCATGTAATATGCCACGTGACTACGTCATGTGCTGCGCTAGTTTGGCGCGCTGCAAGCATGGCACTGTCAGTGAAGCAAGCCCCAGACTTGAACACCCCCAACCTGTGCCACCCTGTGACATCCCTGCAGCCAAGCACGAGCCGTGCAGCGGCAAACCCGCTGCCCTGACGCCGCGAAACCAGCCGCCGTCTCAGGCGCGGCACGCCCTGCTGGCCAGCCCGCGCCCGGCCTCCGCTGGCGCGGCCCAGCGCGCGGCCCAGCGCAGGCCGGGCCACCGCAGCCGGCGCAGCAGGTGACGCAAGAGCGCGCAGTGACTCACAATCACCCGGGGCTGCGTCAGCGCAGGGCGCGCACTTGGCGCCGGCTCCGCCTCCCACTGCGTGCTGGGCTCGTCGCACGTGAAGGTGATGTTCAGCTCGCTATCCTCCGGCAGGTTGAACGCGCGGCGTATGGCCTCGGTGAACTGCCGGTAGCCGTCCGGCCCCGGCTTCACCTCAAAGCTGTACGTCCGGCCGTCAAAGTTGACGTTCATGACGGCCGGCGCGTTCGCCCCGCAGGTGGGCGTCAGCGTCTGCTTCCAGTCTGGAAGCGCGGAGTCGCAAAACTCGCAATGCGTCTCCTTCCTGCACGCCACCCAGCACGCCAGGCTCAGGGCCCCCAGAGGCCCAGCGTGCTCCTGTTGCAGCTGCGCGGCTCTGCCCAGCGGTCCAGGCTGGTCAGAACGTGCCGTGGCCGGGCACCGGATCGTTGAGGAGCCGAGCTGCTAGTCTGCGCGTTCAGGTCGTTCGCAGCAGACAGGACCGCGCACGCCCGGGCAACTCACAGACATCCTCGGTCTGCCTACTCGCACCTCATTCCACCTGCACGACCCGAGAGGCGGAGCAAGACAGGCAAGGCCTTACAAGAACAACCCTACTGCCCATGCACAGCCTGGAGGCAAGTGGCCGGGCCTGCAGCAGCGCTCTGCGCAGGCTGAGTCGGCTCAAGAGCGCCGGTCGCTGCCGCACCCCCGGGCGCGCTCACGTGCGATGATGGGGGCGCGCACCGGCTGCCGGCAGATTGCAGACACCAGCGCGAGATGCAGGCCATGTGCACATAGCGCGGGCATGCGCACGGCCGCTGCAGCGGCTGCCCCGGCCGCGCGGTGTCCAGGCAAATCCAGCACACGGGCGCCTCCTGCCAGCAATTAAGGAACTCAGTGCGCGTCGGCGCTCGCCTCGCGCAGGCCCGGGCGCCGCAGGCCAGGCCAGAACCCTTGGCACTGCGCCAGCCAGCCTGGCCAGCACTGGATGGAGCCAGGCAGCAAAACCTGGACACGGATAGCCAGACTGCCAGCTAATAGTTAGCTCTCACCTCGTTCGAGGCGCTGCTCGCCCTGTCCGTGAACGAGGTATTGACAGAGAACGCCCGGATGTCGCTCAAGCGCCGCGGCCGTTTGCTCTTCAGGTCGTCCGACGCGCAATCCATCAGCTCCGCCGGCGCGGCCGTCTCCATCGGTTCCCTCGGCTGGGCCTGCCTACCACGCGGTCTCCGCCCCTCCCACCTGCTCTGGCGTCCTCGGGCCCGGCACAGCTCTCGAGGCGCATCGCTGCTGTCACTCTCAGTCTGGCATGACCTAAACCTGCACCCTGCTATGCCTTTGATCGCCCTGCCCGTTCGATGATGCTTGTCATTCATTGATTCTGCGCCGCGGGTGCCACATCCAGCTGGTCGCCGCGCTGGTAGACGCAGATCTGCACCAGCGTCAGCGCGGTGGCCGCGTTGGCGTGGATGCTGAACACGACGTCGTTGCTGCGCACGTCGATCGACTGGCCGCCGTGCTGCCGCCTGGGCGCCCGCGGACAGCCCTGCAGTTAGGAAGTGGCAAGCGAGGTATGTGCAAACAGACGCGAGTTGGCAGCCGCTAGGCCTGGTTGTCCAGCTCTTGCACACAAAGCAGGAAACTCATTCAGCTCCGCGTGTTCACCCCGTTCTGTTCCTGCAGACATCCTGGAGACGCGCCGCGACCTTCCGGTCCTTGGGCACAAACAGCATCGCCACTGTGGTCAGGTTTACTTGGCGGGCTGCCCCAGCAGCATAACTGGGTGTGTGACACAAGGACACAGGAGTCCCTGGCAGCTTGCTGTCACCATGTGTGCGGTGCTCTTACAGACAATTTGGAAGGAGTGGAAGAGTTGCAGCCATAGGGACTCACGCGCCAGGCGCAACAAACTTACTGACTGGCGCATTTTCCGTGCAGCCTGTCTCTTCAGACAGAACACCAAATATCATGCATTGTATCCTTGGTTGTGCCAAGAACACCAAACATCATGCATTGTATCCTTGGTCGTGCCAACAAATACGTCAACTCGGCTGCTGGCGCCTTCTATGTCACAAATACTCATATGACTGCGCGAGTGACTGAGGTTGGTGGCCACCACGGTAGTCCGCGTGTGGCCGAGCGCATCTGGCCACAACCAGCGTAGATAACAGAGCTGTTGTTGTGGCCGCAAGGCAATAAGGACACGGGGAGGCACAGGTAGCTGCTTGTTTCCGCACGGCGTACTCTCTCCAAAAGGCAACGTTGTTGCATGTTCACTCACTGCCCAGCACTGTTTAGTTCGGCAGCAGAAATCAGTGGGTTAGCAGGTGCCCCTCCCGGACGTGCGAGCAGGCCCACAGGCAAGCGGTGCACACAGCTATCAAGCCGCCCACTGGCCGTCAGCACACTGACAGCACCCAGGTGCTGCAGCAGCTCCTGCTCTGGCTCCAGAACCGGCGTGGGGGGGGCGCCCGAGCGCGTGCCACGCGCGCGACTGAGTAAACCGTCGACGAGCAGTCCTGGTTGCAGGCAGGGACGGTGCGCGCTCTGCAGCGCAGCATACAACAGGGCCCGCGCGGCCACGCGCAGGTCATGACATCCAGGCTCTGCCTCGTAATTAAACCCTGCCCCGCGCCCCCGCCAGGCCTCGCGCTCTCAGCCGGCGTCAATGATCTGCGGCAGCAGCGGCAGGCGCTCCGCGTGGCCGCGGCCGGGCGGCCGGCACTCGGCGCGCGCGTGCAGCCGCGGCAGCGCATCCAGCGGCTCGCATACCCACGAGCGGGTCATAAACCCCAGGACCGGCCTCGTAACCCTAACCCTACTTCTGCCCCGCCGCGCCCCGCGACGCTCAGCCGGCATCGATGATATGCGGCAGCATCGGCAGGCGCTCCGCGCGGCCGCGGCCGGGCGGCCGGCACTCGGCGCGCGCGTGCAGCCGCGGCAGCGCATCCAGCGGCTCGCACAGGCCCGCGCACGCCGGGTAATCGTACCTGCCGCCCGGCCGGCGCGCCCCGCGTCACACGGCTAGCGCCCGCCGGCTGCGAGTCCCGGCCGCCGAGCGCCCAGGCGCGCGCTCGGCAGGCCTGCCAGGAGGCGGCTCGCCTGTGGTTCTGACATGGGTCGCGCGTGACTGAGCGCATGCAATTCAAAACCTCGCGGCACTGCCCGCAGCGCCGTCCGTGCCGGCAGCAGCCCCCCCAGGGAGCGGCGGGGGCGCACACGCCGATGCTGGTCGCGGAGCACGCCGGCTCGCACAGGCGCCGGTCGTCAAAGTGCGTAACGTTGAATGCCAGCATCCAGCTGCCAACGGTCACGTCTGCGCGGCGACGGCAGAGGCCCGGCGTCGGCCGCATGCTCAGCAGGACACGGGGCGCGGCTGCGCACGCTCGGCAGTGTCGCGTCTGCGTGTGCAGTGTTTCTGCAAACGCGCGAATGAGCTTCCAGTCTTGAAAGTTTCAACTGGCATTTCTGATATAAGGACTACAAGCCTGCGCCTTCTCCGCTTGCATGCATGAGAAACTGCACCACGCTTTCCCCTGCTGTCACGCACCAGGGCCTGGATGCTGCCGCTCCCAGCCACAGGCGGCCCTCCTGCTCTCGGATGCGTGTGGCCAGGCCGCCCGGCACACAGAGGGCGCCCCCGGAGGGGCGCGCGCGCCCTCGTTGTTGAAGAAGCGCAGCGCGCCCGGCGGCAGCGCGGCGGCGGCCGCCGCCGCGCGCCCGCTCAGCACGTACAGCGAGCCCCACGCGTGCGTGAAGTATTCGGCGCCCAGCAGCGCGTGCGCAGGCTCAAACCAGCGCTGCGCGCGGTCGGCGTACACGGGCCCATTCTTCATGCAGCCGACGTAGTCTGCGCGCCGGCGCGGCCCCGCCGGCTGTGCCTCAGCGCGCGCCCTTATCTGGTGCAGGTCAGGTGACCTGACTCAGGTCAGACTACCTGCACCCTGTATCGGCCACCCGTGTCAAGCACTTCGGCTGCATACACCTCCCTCTGCGCGTAACAGAAATGAAACTCCCGATTACAGGCCGCTGCGTCTCCCCATCGAGTTCTGGGACTCCGGCTGGCTGCAATGTGTGGCGCGGCCGATGGCGCCCCCGCCACGCCCGCGCCGGCGCCGGGGCGCGCCCGCGCGGCGCGCCGCCCACTGCGCCGCGGCCGCGGGCAGCCGGTCCAGGCGCAGGTACACGTCATCGTCCACCTTGACGACGTACTCGGCGTCGAAGCCAGCTGACACCGCGCGTAGGAACGCCAGCGTTTTGTGCGCCAGGCCCAGGTACGCCTCCTGCGCTGGTCAGCATTGTCCACCTTCACAGCGAGTCGGGATGCCGTGGGCCCCATGACTGGAGCAGACACACTGAGGGAAACGCCTATAAAAGGAGCCTGCCCTCCGGGGTGTGCAGGCGCGGTCCTGGCGGGTGCGCCGTGGGGGGCCGCGGCGCCGCGCCTGCAGGTCGAGGCGCAGGAAGTCGCCGTGCGCGCGCTCCTCGGCGGCGAGCGCGGCCTCCTGGCCGGCGCCGGCGGCGCGGCCGACCACAAAGCGCAGCACGACGCCGCGCGCCTCCTCCGCCGCCAGCGCCGCGGCGGAGCCCGGGAACCAGCTGGCGCGCAGCGCCGCGCGCCGGCGCGCGTAGTCGTAGCGCGCGGCCGCGCCCGGCCGCGTGAAGCCCGACTGCGCGCGGCCGCTTGGAGCGCTTGCCGTCACGCGGTAGATGCGTGGTCAATGCTTGCTGTGAACATGATCATGCCAAGATCATGCACTCGCGACTTGACGCTGGCGGCGGTACACAAAGTGGCCGCAAGCGACAGCAGCACCCCATGCCCTGACCCAACATAATAGAGCGCAGATCACTGACGCATTGGACTAGGATCAACGCAGCAGTGGTCAGCGAAGCTCAGCGTTTGTTCGACAAGTGGGAACAGAGGCATCGTTCAAGCTCTCAGCCTTGTGTTCACACCTGCACACCCACAAAGGCCAGCACGCGTTTGCGCGGGCGGGGATCAGGTGCTGCCTCTTCCGCAACCGACGCTCGACTGCCGCGCGCCAGTGCCTGCCCCCGCGCGGCCAGTAGGCGCCCCTGCGGCAGCGTGTGCACGGGCTCGTCATGCTGTGCGGCGCTCAGCGCAAATACCCACACGCAGCCGCACAGTGACAGGGCCGCAAGCGCGGAGACTGTGTACACGCTCGTCCTCATCCACCGGGCAGGATGCACGGACCGCCTTGAATGAATTACAACCGTGTGTCAGCCAAACTTGGGCTGCTTACGGCCTCCTGCCATCCTTCCTCTGAATGCACGACCTAGCAGGGTTATAAGTAGAGGAACCGGCAGACGAACCGGCCTAGTACACCGAACCGGCCTAGTACGCTTTGCGGGACAGGACAGGCAGCCTCACGGGTGCAACCAGTCAGCTATCAGCTTTGACTTACAGAGCGCACGGAGAGGATCTGCGCACCGACAGCCGGCCAGCGGCGCGCCGCGGTCTGGCGCTGGTGCCGCGGCGTGCGGCAGCATGTCCACCGCGCACCGGCCGACATGGGCCCCCGCCAAGGGCGGGGAGCAGGCGGCCGGCACGCGCGTCTACGCGCCCTCCCGGCAGACCTCCGCCAAGGACCAGAGCTCGCACACCCAGCTCAAGTTCCGGTGCGCGGCCTGCTGGCGCGAGTGGCGTGGCCGGACGCTGGTCCCCTGGGAAGCTGCAGCGCAGCGCGCCGCGGCGGGGCGGCCTGCTCTGCGGGCCCGTGCAGGCGGCTGGAAGCGGTGAGGCGGGTGCACACTTCTGGCTGCTGTTGCTCACCGGGGCAGTGACAGCCGCGCGGCTGGCGCAGGCAGCCAGGCCAGGCCGCGCCGGGCGACGTGCGGCGACGGGACCTGCTGGTGCGCCGGGTTCGCGGGTTCTGCTAGGCCTGTTGTTTGCTAGGCCTGTTGGCGACGGCTGCGTGTGGCCTGTGCTTGCTCGGTTGGGAGCGCGGCCTGGCTGCCTGTTTGCGAGCCTCAGTAACCTGCGTTGCCCACCACCCCGCCGGCAGGAAGCCTGCGCTCGCCCAGCTGTGAAAGCATGCGCTGGTACTGCGCGTGTTCTGTTGGTGTTCTACTGGGCAAGGGAGGCCGTGCTGAAAACGGGCCTGCTGGCGTCAAAGACAAAGTGCATGACAAAGTTAGATTTGCGGCGGGCAGGCGGAGCTGGAGGAGAAGGAGCAGAAGCACGCTCGGGAAAAGAACGCGGCCAACTTTGAGGGTGCGCCCCTGATTTGAGGGTGCGCCCCTGAAAAGGGAAGGCCAAGGAATGCCAAGGCTCCGTGCTTGGTGTGCACTATTACAAGCGCCACCCATGTTTGGGTGCCTTGAACACGGCGGTGAGCAGCTGTGCCAGGCGCGCCTGCAGCCGCTGCCTGCAGGGGCGCGGGCTCGCCCCGCACGCCTGGGAGGCCGGCCAGCTCATGGCCATCATGCAGTGCGGGATCGCTGCAGGGACCCCTGCATGGCCGGGGGCATTTCCTGTTGCTGTTGTTTTTATGGAGCTCACATGAACCCCTGCGCTGGTGTGCTCCTGCGGTGGAGCGCGCATGCGGCCTGCAGGTGATGAAGGCTCCCGCCGGACGGCGGCTACGCCACTTGAACATGAGCATCGAGCTCCGCCCTCTCGCGCCGCACACCGAGCCTGGCCTTGAGACCTGCCCGCGCGCGGGCGCAGTGGAGCGGGAGAGCGACCTGAAGCTGCTGGAGGCCGCGCCGGGCGGCGGCGGCGGCACGCTGAGCCGGGGCAAGGTGCTCGTGCCCAAGGCGCTGGACGCGGACGACGACGAGGACGCCGAGAGCGACAGCTCTGACGACGACGACGAGGCGCGCGCCGCGCCGCGGGCCGGGCACGCGCGCCGCGGCTGTCTGTGCTGCGGGCGCGAGGCCGCGGAGCCGGCGAGCGTCGGGGAGGGGCGCGGCGCGGAGGCCGCGCGCACCATGCCGTGCATCGGCACGCGCAAGACGAGGAGGCGGCGCTGCTGGCGGAGCTAGAGCGCGTAAAGAAGCGCGCTGCGGAGCCATGTGCACAAGAGTGTGCACCATCCTGGCTTCAGACTCTGCTCTGAGGCGCGCAGGACGAGGAGGCGGAGCTGCTGGCGGAGCTGGAGCGCATAAAGAAGGAGCGCGCGGCGGAGGCCGCGCGCAAGACGGCCGAGGAGGCCGCCGGCGCGGAGGCGAGCGCGCGCGATGAGCTCGTGCGCGGCAACCCGCTCATCCTGGGCGGCGCCGCGGCGTTCCAGGCGCGCGCCCGAGGGTGCACTCTGCGCGGCGACTCGCTCATTAAGAACGGCGCTGTCCTTCTCAAGCGCGCGCGTGCGCTTCACCGGACGACAAAAGTGCTCCATAGGTGTGTTTAGTGTGCGGCGACGGTTGCAAGGTGGCTGCCCGGCATATCCAAGGCTGTCTCGCGCGCTCTCAGACGCTATCAGCCGCTCTGAAGACACTCAAGCAGCGGTCTCAGCCCAGGCATGTCGCCGGGTGCCGTGGTGTTGTGGCGCAGCGCGCGGGTCCGGCAGGCTGCGTCTGCCACGGCGGCAGGCGCGCCGGGGGAGGCAGGGTCGGGGTCCCGGGTCGCTGTGCGGGCGAGCGCCCATGCCTGCAGCGCGGAGCGCGGCGCGCGCGCAGGTGAAGCGGCGCTGGGACGACGACGTGGTGTTCAAGAACCAGACGCGCGGCGAGCCCAAGGCGCAGAAGACCATGATCAACGACACCATCCGCAACGACTTCCACCGCCGCTTCCTGAACCGCTATGTGAAGTGAGGGGGCGCGCGGAGTGGGCGCGCGCGCGCACCGGGAGGTTGGTTGCTTGGTGCGTGTGCGCGCCGACACTGCTGTATTTCAGGGGTTATATGAACTTGTAGTGATGTAACATGTCTGCTCTCAGCATGGCGGGGCGATGCAGGTTTGCATGCCCTGCATTGAGAGGTCATGCACTTGTAAAAAGGCTTGAGATGCACTACTAGAGCAGCAGTGCCACAAACTCGGAGCACTTGCTTGTGCTTGTAGCTCCTCTCGAGCTGGTCAGGACAGAGCTGTCCACTCTGTGACAGGCCAGGAAAGGCCTTGGCCCTGGCCGCGACGCAAGGCCAGCTTGGCTCAGCAAGGGCAGCCGGGCCCTGGCGGAGGCGGCCATGGCGCGCAGCAGCGAGAGCCGGGAGGACGGCAAGGTGCCGAGCAGCACCGAGGCGAAGAAGTATGACCGGCAGCTGCGCATCTGGGGCGCGCACGGCCAGGCCGCGCTGGAGAGCGCACGCATCTGCGTGCTCGGCAGCGGGCCCACGGCGACCGAGGCGCTGAAGAATCTGGTGCTCGCCGGCATCGCCGGCTTCACCGTGGTCGATGACGTGCGCGTCGGGGCGCGCGACCTCGGTAACAACTTCATGCTGGAGGCTGGCTCGCTAGGGCAGGTGTGCGGGTCCACTCCATGCCGTTTGCCCCAGCACCATGGTGCTTCTCCTCAAGCAGAAGCAGATGGGAAGTGATGGTCATCAAGCAGTACTGCGCAATCAACAGGCAGAGCCGGCGCTTGCCTCCTAACCAGGCACACCAGGTTTACGCGATTGATGGCCAGTGCTCACTTGGTATATAGCAGCTCCGACTTGATGTGCGCAGTGGACGCTTCACTGCAAGCTGTGCCAGCGCTGTTGCAAGAGCGCTGTATCGCTCCTGCAGTGCTTTGGCACGATTGCAATAGTCGCCCGCGTGCTGGCACCTCAGACACTGCTCAGCGCCACTAGAGTATGGCGGGGCCCGACAAGGCGCTCTACATTGCTGGAACGGAAGAGTCGCGGGCGGCCACCTGCCTGTGGCTTGAGAGTCCCACCAGGGTGGACTCGTTGGACTACTGACAGCAATTCTCTGTAAACACTTCCTTTGCACTAACTCCTGTGTGACGGCGCGCCAGGCGCGCGCGGCCGCGGTCACCGCGCTGCTGCAGGAGCTGAACGACGCGGTGGCGGGCAGCTATGTGGACGAGGCGCCCGAGGCGCTGCTGCTCGCCAATCCGCGCTTCCTGGACGGCTTCGCGCTCGTCATCGCCACGCAGGCGCGCGCCGCGCTCGGCACCCCGTGCAGGCTCTTGGTCCTAGGGCATGGGAAGCAGCCTGATGATCCACACGTGCCTAAACTAGTATGTAGTTGGTCACGGACATCCACAGGGGTGCCGCTGCGGGCCAGGCGGTCGCCGCCTGTCTGCTGAGCTGGCGGCGGGCTGTGCGGGCCATGGAGCAGACCATGCTTAGCGCTGTGCTGCACAAGTTCTTGCCGGCACCCTGGCCAGAGTGTCCTCAGAAGGGAGCCAAGTGTCATTGCATATCAGGTTTGCTCATGGAGTGCAGCTGGTGTGACGCATGGCATGCGGGCAGTAAGCGCTCGGCAGTGACCGCGCATGCCAGAGGGCTCTGGTTGCCGGGATGTGCAGCCTGCCTGCCGACGACCCTCTCGCGCCGCGGTTCGCCTGCGTGCCCGCCACGCGACAGCGAGCCCGGCAGACGCGGCGCATGCGGACATTCGTCTTGCAACTTGGGCACGCCGCTGCTGTGCGCGTGCGTGAGCGCTGAGCATGAGCTCTGCATGAGCGCTCCCGCGCTGATGCAGAGCTGGTCGCTGCCGCAGATGGGGCAGGCGCAGATGGTGCGCCTGGACGACGTGTGCCGTGAGCTCGGCGTGCCGCTGCTGTGCGCGCGCGCGTACGGCCTGGTGGGCTACCTGCGCGCCAGCCTGCCGGAGCACACAGGGGTGGAGTCCAAGCCGGACAACACGATCGAGGACCTGCGGTGCGATTCCTGCATGTTGGAGCAGGCACATCGCAGTGAGTGAAGTGAGGCTTCCGCCGCTCTTTGCCGCTCTTTGCCGTAATCGCCGCTCCGTGTCATAAGCGCTGCTCTTTGTCGTAGTCGCCGCTCTTTGTCGTAATCGCCGCTCTATGAAGTAAGAGCCGCTCCTTGTCGTAACCAGGGGTGCTCCCTAAGGGGCTTGCGTGCAGGCCCCTGCGCACACCCAGCCAGAGCTGGAGGCTTGTGCGCAGCGGGTGTGACTCGGACCTGCACCGTAAGGGCACCTGATCCCCGCGCATGCGTGCACCAGCAGTGCTGGCTGGAGGCCAGTGCTTGGGAGCCCGACAGGGCCGGCCCCTGACAGCGCTCCTCTGGCGCGCAGGCTGCACCGGCCCTGGCCGGAGCTGGAGGCATTTGCGCGGTCGTTCGACCTGGCCACAGTGGACGACGTCACGCACCGGCACATACCGTGGGGTACGGCCCCTGCTTCCCCAGGCACTCTTTGTTCAAGCATGAAGCTGCCATCGTGGCGGAGCTGCATTGCAGCTGTCCTGACCCTACCCCTAGATACCCTAACCCTACCGCTGCGCGCAGCCGTGCTCCTCATCCAGGCGCTGGCGGCCTGGAATGAGGAGCATATGGGCCGGCTGCCGGCGACGCGGGACGAGAAGGAGCGCTTCCGCGCGCTGCTGCGCTCCTGGCAGCGCGGCGGCGGCGGCGACGGCCCCGCGCTGGTGCGGCTGCGCTGCTCGAGCGCCCCACCTATTGGCTGTGCAGGTCGCGCAGATCGTGCAGCGGCATGCATGCTTCGCCATGACACACACTGCTCGACATGGACGCTTGCTCGATATGGACGCCTGGGACCCATGCTTGGGCTGCAGCCGCTTTGGGGCGCAGGACGAGGACAACTTCAGAGAGGCGCAGGAGCATGTGCGCAAGGTCTTTGCGCCGCCCACCATCCGTGCGCGGCCCGCCACTGGCACGCTTTCGAAGGGGGGAGCGTGCACCAGCTGGAGGCAGGTGCAGTTGGCATCACTGGATGCGTGGTGTGCATGCCAAGAGCAAGAGTGCATCAGATGCTGGAAACATGTGGTACACGGAAGTGCTGCACCCAAATGGTGACGGGCGGTCTCTGTGCCCTGTCAGGAGCTAGCAGCTAGCAGCTCAGCTAGCAACGCCCAAGTGACATCAGGGGCCAGACCGGCGCACCTGTGCAGCAAGCCCTCACGCGCGCGCCGCCTGTGCCATGCGCAGCGGCGGAGGTGGCGGAGATCATGCGCGACGAGTGCGCGACCGCGCTCACGCCCGCGTCCGACACATTCTGGGTGCTGGCGGCCGCGCTGCGGGGCTTTGTCGAGGCGGAGGGCGGCGGCGACCTCCCGCTGGAAGTGCGTGTAACGCTGTTCGGGTCTTTTACTGCAGGGCTTGGTCAAAGGCAAGGCGGCGGCGATCACCTGCAAGGGTTGTGCAGAAGCCTATGAGGATGTCTTGCTGCTGGGGCTTTGTTGAGGCCCAGGGCGGCCGTAATGTCCTGCTGGAGGTGTGCCAACGCACCTGCGAGCGCGTCTTGCTAGCAGCACGCCTTGGCAGCGGGTATGTGTGCAGGCCCGATCTACGACGTTCAGAGTGCCACCCAGTGAGCTGCATAGCAGTACTACATGCTCGGAATCAACAGGAACCATGGATGAGCAAGTGCACTTTGCTGAGCACCACTCGTATGTGCTTGGGGAGCAAAAACCAACCAGGTACTAGCAGTGTGTAAGCACTGTTAGTGCGCACACCCTGACTTAGTGGCTGCCGGCAGGGCTCCATCCCAGACATGACGGCGTCCACAGAGGCGTTCCTGGCGCTGCAGCGGCTGTACCGCGAGCGCGCCGAGGCCGACGCGGCGGCCGTGGAGGCGCGCGCGCGCGCGCTGCTCAAGGGCCTCGGCCGCGAGCCCGGGCACTTGCAGCGCAGCACCGCGCGCCTGTTTGCGAAGAACGCGCGCAATCTGCGGTGCGCGCCCCGCCCGCGGCTGTGCGCGGCAGGCTCGCTGGCCGCTGCACTGTGTCCTGTCGGCGGATCGGCGCCAAGCAGCCCGTCTGCGCTCGAGGCCATCCGGACAAGTCTGTCCTGGCATGGATGCTGGTATGTGCGCATGTCCGAGCCGCTGCTTGCAGGCTGCCTGCGGCCGTGGCTTCAGCCTGCAGGGCAGCTCGGGTGCGGCACCCTCACGGTGCTGTCGGCTGGCAGGGTGGTGCGCTGGCGGCGGCTGAGCGAGGACGCGGGGCCGGGCCGCGCGGACGCGGTGCGCGCGGCGCTGGCGGCCGAGGACACGTGCACCAACGCGGGCCTGCTGCTGCTGCTGCGCGCGGCCGACCGCTTCCACGCCGCACACAGCCGCTTCCCGGGCGCCTATGACAGGCGCGCGCCCTGGGCCCGGCGGCGCCTGTGCGCCGCTGTGCGGTCGGGCGGGCGACCCGCGGCTTCCCCGGCGCGCCGAGGTGCCTGCCGCGCGCGCGTTCGCGCGTGGGTGCCAGCGCTTGTGCCGCAGTGGCGCCTTGCAGCGGCCGCGTGTTGCAAAAAAAACATGGTCATATACACTAACCATAGCCCTACCCTAGTCCATACCTATGGGTCGCCCGCGCAGCGGCCTGGAGGAGGACGTGGCGCTGCTGCGCGGCGCGCTCGCGCCGCTGCTGGCCGAGGCCGGCGCGCCCAGCGGCGCGGTCGCAGACGACCTGGTTGGCGAGCTGGTGCGCTGCGGCGCATGCGAGCTGCACGTTGTGGCGGCGGTCATCGGCGCGGCCGCCGCGCAGGAGGCCATCAAGCTGCTCACGCGCCAGTTTGTGCCGCTGCCCGGCGCGCTCGTGTACAATGCCATGGCCGCCACGACGTCCGTGTTTGCGTTCTGAGCGGGCGTGCTGCAGTTTTATGCATGTCTCACCGCCGGCACAGGGGCGCCCAACCCGGTGGGACAGGACCTCAGGACGTGTCACGACATAGTGTCCCAGAGAGAAGTGTCCGGCATGACAGCAGCATGGCGCGCAGCGCTGCGGAGCGCCTGCGCCATGTTGCGCCGCCGGGCCATGCGCTGGCTGACACACCCATGGCCCAGCGTCGCCAATTGTCCAATAAGGGCTGGTCTGAACTGCCACTCAGCTCGCACTTTGATTGCCTCGCACTCCCCAGTTCGAAGATGTAGGTCTGCAGGTGTGACGCTGCCTGAGGCAGACCACGCAGCCCTGCCGCATAGTGAGCGGCTTGTGTGCTGCACGTCCGGCCCTGATGAGGCTGCAGGAGGGCACTTGTGGTGTAGGGTGGCAGGATGGGCGGTAAGCCGCGCGTAGGCGGGGGCTGGCTGGGATGTCCAGCTGCCTGCAAGCCTGGTTTGCCTGCATATTTTGACAAGTGGGCAGGTAAACCGCGGATAAATCTGAAACACTGACTTGCCGCGAAGCAGGCTCCAGAGTACATTGCAAACATGCATTCACTTCTTTCAGACCTCTGTCATATACTTGACCCGCGGGGTGCAGCTGGTGTGGAAGCAGCACATGCGCAACGAGGCACTATGTGTTTGACAGCAATTTGGCGTAGCCTGGGATGATATCACACACAAAAGCATGCAAGGACAGACACGCCCTTGACCGTGTCATGTGGGCCACACCAACGCCACAATTACGCGGGCGAGCGGACGCTGGCGGCTGCGCCAGCGCGCCGCCGCGCCGCGCCCCGAGCCCGAGCGCATCAGGCGCGCTGCGCTAGCGCCATCTCGATGCAGGTGAGCAGGTAGTCGTGCAGGCGGTCCAGCGTGTCGCCAAAGCCGCCGAGGCCCGTGCGCACCACCGGCACTGCGCGCGCCGCGTACCCGCACAGGTGGGCCTGCGCCGCGCGCGCCTCCCTTGGGTACTCCTGCTTGGGTAGGGCTTAACTTAGGGTAGCGGTGATGGCGACAGCAGCATGTCAGACTCACGCTGCCAGCGGAGCGCTGGAGCGGCGGCCGACGGCCACTGGTCACGGCCCCATCTCAAGCGCTGCTCTGGCCTGGCTTTGGGTGCATGGCGCCCGACGAGAGCGAGAGGGTGCAGAGCAACAGCACCTGCAGCATGTGCAGCCGCGCGAGCGCATCAGCTGTGTCCACGCGCGGGCGCTGCGGCGCGTCCTTGCTGCAGGCGGCCTGCACGGCGCGATGCACATTGCGCCCATGCCATGCGGGTTGCCCGTGAGAGGCCGCCTGCCTCCCACGCTTCCATGCAGCTATGCACGCGTGCACGATCATCAGCGACCTGCGCCCCTGCTGCACATCGCACCCGCGTACCAGCTGTCAGGGTCCGCCTCACCCATGCACGGCACCAGGCAAGCGGCTCCATCCCATTTCGCGCCCCAGCCTCCCACTCCTGATGTGCCATCCAAGCAGACGAGCAGATCTTCTTGAGGTGCGCCTCAGCGCCGGGGCCGCGCCTGCTCCCCCCGCGCGTACCACTCGCGCACCAGCAGGGCATGGTCAGCCTCGTCCATGCACAGCACGATCGGCACGAACACTGGCCCCATGCGCAGGCCCTCGCGCTCCTTGCCGCCCACGCCTGCCTGAGGGCGCCCGGGCCCCTCGCCACGGGGACGTTCGGGGAGCGCGGCAGCGGCAGTTACCCCGGCGCGCTCGGCAGGGTCTGCTGGCTCGCGCTCCCGTGGTGCTGCCGCGCACGCGCTCCCGGCTGCAGGGTCCAGGCCCTCAGGCGGGGAGCCTGCGGGCGCAACAGCGCCGGGGCCCGCTCCAGAGCCCCTGTCGAGGGCCGCCTGCGCAGGTGAAAGCTGTGCCGCTTGTTCGCCGCGGCCCTGTCTGAGTGCCGCCGCTGGCTCTGAGGGGCTGCAGCCGGGCCGCGGGGACTGGCCGCCCACGCCTGTGCCCCCGCTGGCGCGCTCGCGTGGCCTCCCTGCAGCTGTGCTGCTGCTCGCCAGGGGCGCGAGCGGCAGCGCCATGCCTGGCGCTGGCGCCGCCGGCGAGGGGGCTTCAGCCTGGCCGCCGGCAGGGTCCCTGGCCCCGCCTTCGCCGCCAGCACTGCTACCGCCCGCTGCATGGCCTGACGCGTCGCAGCGCCCTTGCGCAGCCCCGCCACCCGCGGTGCCCCCGGCCGCGGCAGCGGCCGCCGCGTCGGCCAGCCATGCGGTGGTCGGCGAGCCTAGCGGGAAGGCGCCTCCCCTCTGGCTGGACGCTGCCTGAACGAGGCTTCCAAAGGCTGCCGCCGCGGCCGCCGCCGCCGCGGCCGCTGGCGAGGCTGGCACGGAGCGGCTACGGGCGCCCGGCGCAGGCGCACTGCGAGGGTCAGGGTGTGGGTGTGCCAGCGCATCGTCTGCGGCACGGCGGCGCGCGTCGTCCAGCGTGGCCAGCACGGGAGCCAGGCGTAGGCCCGCAGGGGTCAGCATGAAAGATGCCGAGCCGCGCGGCAGCGGCAGCGCGGCTGACCTGCACGCAACGGCCCACATGTCAACATGGCAGATAGCAGCCGACCACAACAGCCTCCTCGCCAACACTCACCACACGCCACAAGTACAGAGAAAGTGCTCCAGGTTGCCCAGGGTGGCAAAAATAAACACAAGGTCTGGTCAACATTGTAAAGCAGATGGCAGCTCGGCGTCTCATAAGCTTTGTTGTGCAGATATGGGAAGAGAGCACAAAGTGAGAGGATTTTAGCACAAACACACAACTGACAATAAGCCCAGGCTGGACCTGTCAGCGCGCGCGTCGTCACCGCCCAGCCAGTTTGCTCCGTTGCCCGCGCGAGCCTCTGCGCCCGCGCACGGCCGCGCAGCGCTGCCATCGCGCAGGGCTCCCGCCTCCCACTGAGCCCATTCCTCGCCGCTATTGGGCCCCTGGGCGCGAGCGCCCGCTTCCCTCGCCATGGGCCGGCCGCCTCGCGGATGCTGCTGGGACGCTGGCACCGCTGTCGCCGCCGCTGCCGGGTCGGGGCCTGTGCCATCTCTGAGCTCTGGCTCATGCTGCTTTTCTGCTTCGTGCGCTGCTCGGCGGCCTGTTCCTGGTGCCAATGCAGCATGCGCGTCCACGGGCCTGCCTGACGGAGCGTGCATGTCAGAGCGGCCTGGCTCGGCAGGCGGGGCAGGACCGGGGGCAAGCTGCGCGGCAGACGGCGGCGGCGGGCGGTCCAGCAGGTGCGCCTGGCCGTAGCGGCCAAACTCGTACAGGTACAGGCCCGGGTCCAGGTGCAGGCCCTCCATGATGATCGACTTGCCGTCACGGAGGCACTGCGAGCGGGTGCCGCACAGACTGCGTAAGCCGTGCAGCCTTGCTGTGGCATGCTATTCCTGTCAGCACCGCAGCTCTGTTGCTGCGGGCAAATAATCATGTCGGTCAACAATGAACGCGCATTGGCATACTCGCATTGGCAGGTACATTGGTGAGGCGGCATGCCTCCGCATTCCCACTGCACGCCATGGCAGCGCTCACCGCAAGCCCAGGCGCACAGCAGATGCAAGCAAATAAAAGCATGCGAGGTGCACTCAACTTATTTATTTGAGTATAATGTAGGCCCCGTACATCCAATCGAGACGGCACTTGTTTCTGTGACATGGCCAGTAACGAGTCATCACACGCTGCGCCCTACAGTCAGGACTCTCCAGGTGCTGCCAGGGCGTGCCGCGGCGCGCCTTGTGGAGGTCGCCGTCGACGCCCTTGCGTATCACGCGGCACTCGCGCTGGAACTCGCCGACCAGGGCGGCCGGCGCCAGGCCCGCGCGCTCCCACAGCGGGGCGGCCGCCAGCGGGCTGTCCCCCGCGCCGCGCAGCAGCTGCGCGCGCGCCCATGCACAGCATGCAGCATGACAGAGACGTGTGGTCATGCTCCTGGCGATACTGCATTCAACCTGACACGCTGGCGCTTGAGCACCATGAGGACCACAAATGTGCACTGACCTGCAACCGCATGCACCCAATCGTGCAGCATGAGCAGCACATCGGACTCGTCTGTCGACATGCAGGAGCAGCAGGCCTGCTCCTGCGGCAGAGCATGGATGCATGACAAGGACATGCAGTGCTGCGAGCAAGCGACTGGACAAACCTCGTAAACGATGTCCGTCTGCAGAACGTTGGGCAGGTTGAGGCGCGAAGCCAGCTGCTGCGCCAGCGTCGACTTGCCTGTGTGCATCAGTAGTGCGCGTAGTGAGCATACTACAGATGCATTCCGCAAAGCCTCACGAGGCCAATGCACACTCGCTGCTTGGCACAAGGCAGCAGCGCTTGCCACTGCCCCGCGCGAACCAGCTGGTCAGCATGCCTGTGCACGGCACGCCGCAGATGAGGATGATGAGCGGCCGGCGCTGCTGGAAGAAGCTGGTGACCATCTTGTAGCGCTGCACGTATGTGTCGTCGTAGCCGCGCGAGCGCATTACGCCAAACAGTATCGCCTCCAGGTGGTCCTGCAGAGCAGGGTCGTCAAAACAGTGTTTCGTGCATTATAAGTGCCTCGCATTGTCTCTGAGCAGCAAGGAGGGGGGGTAGGACGTGAGGTGCGAGGTGCGCGCGGTGCTCAGCTGCAAGTAGTGTGCACCTGTGAGATGTCCAGGCGCTCGCTGTCAACCAGGTACTTCTTGACCTCCAAGCTTATCTTGATAGCCTGCAACGGAAGTGTCAGTCAGACTCAGGTGACGCACGGACCTGCCTGTGAGCGTCTTTACGCCCGGGCCACTCCCTCACCTTGTTCATTGGCACCTTGGTTACGGTCAGCATGCGGCTGATAAGAAAGCGTGACAGCACGTAGTAGTGGTCTTGGTTCTCCCCAAGCCACACCTTGACCTGCAAAGAGTGTTACAAGTGTCACATGAAGGCGGTTGTTGCTGTGCATGTTTCCGCAACATCCTTGACTCGCTGGAGCAAACAAGGATGGCGCAGAAAGTGATTGCCGTGTCCTATTTATGAGCAAAGAAAGAGGTTGCCGCACCTTCACAAAGTCATACTTGGATGCACTGTGCCGTGACTTGGCGGGGACTTCTAGCCGGCGCAGGGCCTCTTGCAGCTCCATCGGTACCTTTTCTGCAAGTGTGTTCCATTGTTGTGCACCCGCGCACGTGCACTGGGAGTGTCCAACCCTACACCCTAAAGGAGTTGCAGCTAGAGCAGCACTCACTGAGCAGCACTCACTGAGTCAGAGCCGTGAAGTACAAACCAGCGAGACAGCCTGGATTGATTTCAGGACCAATGTGCGCACATTCAAATGTGTAGGAGTGGTGCCAAGCAGCAAGCTTGACGCTGCCAATGTGCTTGATCCTCTGACCACCTTGTACCGTCAGAGCTCAGGACTATGGCTACGCCCACGGCCAGCTCTGTGGTGCTGCAGGAGGTGAGTGTATGGAACAGCATTGGAGAGCAAGCATGCACCCTGCGCCCTGAGCGCAGCCGTTGAAGCAGGCTGAGACAGCGTTTAACCGTTGCCGCTCGCTCAGGTCGTGCCTGTGCTGGGCGGGGCGGTTGCGGTGGGGATGTTCTGCTCCCCCATGCGCGCCGTCCTGCAGCTGCGCCGCACGCACCTGATTGGGGTGCGCAGCGTCCCCTCCCTGCACATGTATCGCTGTCAAGCAAGGGAAGCCAGTTGTGACTCTTGCAGAGCTCCTCCACCAGATCTCTGCTGGTACAGGCGCAGTAAGCTGCAACTGCTTGTTGCAGAAGGCGTGGCCAGTGAGCGTCGCTGCTGTTCAAGGCACCTGCTCCACTAACCACCGGACTTGCGCGTGCTGGATAGCACCTCCTGGGTGGCACAAACGTGACGCAGCAGCAGACACAGTGCTGTTGCCTGCGCAGCTCGTGTGCGTGCAGAACTCCCCATGCAGTCTGCGCGCTTCTGGCGTCCCAGATTATGTGCCTGAATAGCTCACCAAACTGCACCTTGCTCACAGGAGCTCAACCCCCTCATCTTCCCGGTCATCCTCGCCAACTGCGCGGGCTGGCTGGGGTATGGCATGACGCTGGGGGACGCGTTTCTGTTTGTGCCGAACGCGGTGGGCCTGCTGCTGGGCGTCTTCTACACCCTGAGCATCATATCCTTTGCCGACCAGCAGGCGCGCCGCCTCCGTGACTACGCTTGCGGGCTGAGCTGGCCCGCAAGATAGTTGCCTGGCACTTTGCACTGCGTGCTGCAGCTGCGCCATATCCTAAGCAGCCTGGCTTCTGCAGTGCATGCTGAGTGGCCGGCGCGCGCGCAGGCTCAGGACCGCATCATGCAGGTGTCCATGACGTTTGCGACGCTCCTGCTGGCTGTCGGGGGCTTCACAAGCTTTGCGCACCAGCCCAGGGCAGAGAACGTCTTGATATGGCGCGCCCCGTCCCATCTGCCACCCTGACCACCGGTGGTTTGTTCACTTGTTGCGCTCAGAACCAGCTCTCAGAACACTTGACGCATTTGCTGCGTTTCGCCAGGGCTAGCCCTCCTGTGCTGTGCCTCTGGTGTGCCCCTGGCTCCCTCACAGTCTGTGATGGCACCACACCTCTGTGGCACCTGGTGCAGGGGCCTGACGAGCACCATCATCATGTTGTGCTACTACGCTTCGCCCTTGACCACCATCGCTAAGGTGCGCTGTTTTGGCAGCTCGCCGCCTTTGTTACATGGGCGCTTGCGCCCTGGTCGCCGCTCGGGCTGCTGTCCCCTCGCCTCAACCCCGCAGTCTCCCGAGCAGTACTATAGCGTCTGAAGTGTGGGTGCGGCGCGGCTGGTGATGCGCATGGGAAGACAGCATGGGTTGCATGCAAGGCACATGCCGGTTTTGTCAGCATGCGCTGCCCTGTATCCTGCTGGAAGGGGTGCCGTGTGTGCTCGTGCTGTTCAACGCAGTGGTGTAACAGCCGTTGTTGGAGAGGAGATGGCGCGCCCACCCTACCCTATTCTAATCCCACCCTACCCTGTGCCCGCGCGGCAGGTGTTCAGGACGCGGAGCGCGGCGTCGCTGTACGCGCCCCTCTGCGGCATGAACCTGCTCAACGGGCTGCTGTGGACCGCGTACGGCAGCGCGACCGGCCAGCCGTTCGTGTACGGGCCCAATGCGTTCGGCGCGGCGCTCGCGCTGTTCCAGGTCGCGCTCTGCTGCCTCTTCCGCAGCCAGCCACCCAGGTGCGCACCCCCTGGCCTGCCGGCGCCCTGCCAGCATCAGGCAGTAATTTGTTGCCCTGCAACCGGAAGAAGTCTCTGCGAGCGCACCGGGTGCGCAGGTAGGCTGCTGTCTCTCCGTGCTGTGATCTCTGCAGCCAGGCGCGCTGCCACTGCCAGTCTGGGCGCCGCATGGCTTGACAGATGGTGCTCGCTTTCACCTCAGTTCGAGAACAGCAACAGGGCATGAGCTTGCCAGGCTGCCTCTGACGCGCCTTGTTTGCAGAGCGTCCGCAGGCGACCCGGAGGTCCCCGCGCCCTTAGCGGCGCCCTTAACGGCCTCTTACCCGGTCCGCGCCCTGAGCCTGGAGACAAAGCCGTCCACAGCCAGTGACATGGGCCTGCTGCCGCCTGGCGCTGAGCTGAGCAGCACAGAGCTGGGGGGCGAAGAGGACGCGCCCGACCAGGCGGCCGGGGCTGCCGACCGGCGGGGTGCCGGCGGCGCGCACGCGCACGTCGTTGCTGCTACGGTGGGTGCGACCAAGGCCGGGTTGTAAGCGCTTGGAGGGTCGCTTGTGCTGGGCAACGAGCATGTGCATGTTTGTGCTTGTGCGAGCACTGTGGCAAGCGCAGCCAAGGCGCTGCCTGCCGTCATGGCCTTTCAAGCCCTGGCTGGGTCCATGGCAGAGCTTTCTTGTTCCTCTACCAGCGTGCATGCGTGCAGTGTGAGGCACCTTCCGAGTGTGCGCATCCATTTGTGAGCGCAAGATAGGCCTGGCTGAGTTGCTGCCCTGTTCTTGATTTTAAGGAATCAGTGCCCTGTGCAGGTTTAGTACTGGAGACTGGTTGCAAGAATGCATGGTTTGCTAATCGCTTTTCAGCGTGCGGATCATGCTCCCCTGTTGGTGTTTTAGCACACCTGAATTTGATCATGCTCTGGTGCCTAAGGCGTATCAGCAGATATGTGTGCCTGCTGCTAAACATTTGCGTGTTGTGTAGGTAGGTGTGTATGTACTAGCGCATGGTGCATATGCCTGTGCCGGACTCTGGTGAGAGAAGTATTGCGGTGCCTGCCTGTCGGCGCTCATAACGACAGCATATTTTCAGGCTGGTCTCAGCCTGTCTGGTGTTGACTGCTTGTAAATGATTGCTTTGTGCGGCTGCTGCGTGCAGAACTGCTGCTTGCTCAGAATTAATGAAATACAACCGTGTGTCAGCCAAACTTGGGCGTCAGAGAAAGGAAACAAGCTCAAAAAAAGCCCTTGCTACTTACCCTCCTCGACAGCTTTCCGAACTGTACTAGCGAAACCACAAAATGTGCCAGATTGGTTTCCATGCGTTGCGCCCTCTGATGCACTTGCTCAAGACAGTGCGAAAGTAGCACGGCAGCAGAACCGCCGCTGCATATTGCATTGCCAGATCATCACCGCATCACGGAACGTCTGTAGCAGGTCCTGCACAAAAAGCCTAGCCGGCATACTCAAGCAGGGGCTATATGAGTCACCGCTCGCTCAACCAGTGAGCCATGCTGGGTGGCCAGCAGGCGATCACCTGCCTGCGCCTGCTGCTGGCGGCGCTGTTGGCTGCCAGCTCATGCCTAGGCGCTCCTGAACAGGCAGGAAGCAATGGCATGGGCACGCTGCTGTTTGACAGCGGGCAGTGGTTTGCTCTGCCAGCTCGCGCAGCAGAGTGCGAGGCCACAGGCGGCCTGGTGGCGCCCAGGCACTCCAGCATGGTGCGGGCTGAGAGAAGGAGACTGCCGTATGGGAGCTTGCAGCCGCTGCAAAGCAGTGTTTGTGACTGGGCTGGCTGCTTTGCAGGGGCGGGGCGGCTGGATACCCGCAGTGGTGCCGGGCACGGTGTGCGCCTCTGCGAGCTGCTCCTGTTTCTTGAGTATATGGCCGCTGCAGCAAGCGCACGTGACCGGGAGTGCGAGCGCATGGGAGGTGATGCAGCCGCCGTGCAGGTGCTGACAACGCTGGTCAGCAACGGGACGTTTGGAGACCCGAACATTGGCGCGACCAACCTGCACATCCCGGACGTCTTCCACGCCGGCCGCTGCTTCTACACCTACTGGTTCACCACCAACTTCACGCTGCCGGCCAATGCGACCGCGGGCGGGCGCCGCGCGCGCCTCACCTTCCTCGGCATCAACTACAGCGCCAGGTGGGGCGAGGGCGCGGCAGGTCCACGTTGCGCCCCTGTCGTGCGACGGGTTGTGCCTGAGATGTGCCAGCCCGATGGCGAGAGCCGCCATAGCGAAGAGGTCTCGTCCAGCCTCGCTTGTCATTGTTTTCCTGCTTCTCTGTAAGCGAGCAGGTATGGGGGGAAACATGAAAAGCACTTGCTGCAGCATCCAGATATCGTTTTAGGATCTTATACCTCGGCAGCATGAGTGGGTCATGTCCGGCTCGTACACACTGTCTGGCTAGGCCGCACATGCTGAGCTGCGAGCGGGCGCCGCTGCGCGCGCGCCAGGGTATTCGTCGACGGCCAGGAGGTTGCGCTGCCCGAGCCGCGCGGCATGTTCCTGCGGCGGCGCGTGGACGTGACGGCGGCGCTGCCGGCGTCCCAGGCGGCGGCCAACGTGACGCTGACGGTGCTCGTGGCGCCGCCCGACAACGTGGGCGACGTCGACCGCGGGTGCGTCCTCCGTGCGATGAGCGCTGCAGTGCATCCGTGCTTGCCACCGAGCATGGCTGGCTGAGCATGTGGGCTGCCTGCATAGCTGCTGAGCAATGGGCGCTTATGATGACAGAGCTGCAGGGTTTGGGCGGATGCGCCTTACATAGCGCCGCACACAAGCCAACAACCTTGCGGTATTTCAGGGACTGCGGCTGCACATGAAATTAGGTCCCCATGGTCATATCGGTGTTCAACAATATCGCGTTGCGCTGGGAACCGCTGCAGCAAGCGCAGCACTGCGCGTTCTGTGCGCGCAGGTTGCACCGAGGTCAGGACCGAACTGCAGCTCTATGCAGTCACGCCTCGCATTTAGGCGTACTTTGCATCCGCAGGGGCCAGGGCGGCGACCACATGATCGCGCGCGACGTGACCGCGCTGTTCACTGAGGGCTGGGACTGGATGCAGCCGGTGCGCGACCGCGACACCGGCGTCTTTGACTCCGTCGAGCTCGCGCTGGTCGGCCCGGTCGCGCTGCAGGACCCGGGCGTGGTGGTCGACCAGCTGCAGGGCCTGGAGGCCGCGGCGGCAGGCCCTGCGCCAGGGCCAGGGTTCCCCGCTGCCGCCGCCGCCGCGCGCCTGAGCGGCGAGGTCACATTTGTCAGTGCGGGCGCAGCGCCGCTGCGCGGCGTGCTCGTCGCGAGCGTTGCGGAGGCGCCGCATGCCGGCCTGCGCGGCGGTGCCGCCACACCCTGCGCCTCATACCTGCATGACTGACTCAATCTGCGACACCGAGTTTTACAGACTTGCACAGCATGGAGCGTGCTGGAGGGGCCTGGCGCATGTCAGTGCGGTCTGCAGTATGTCTGGAGCGTGCATACAAGCATGTTCAGCATGTGGTCGTCTGTTGATGGGCAGGAGCATCCAGGGTCAACACCACCAGACGTGGCTCCCTGCTCCGCAAAGGCCAGCAAGGCGACGCAGCGGCGGAAACCCGGTTCGCCACCTCGCGCGGCCCCCGCGCTCAGCGCCCCGCACGCCCCCGCAGGCGGCGCGGCCGGCGAGGAGCGCACGCCCGTGCTGGAGTGGCGCGAGGCCGTGGTGGTGCCGCCGGGCGAGAGCGTGCACGCGCTGCAGCCGCAGCAGCTGCGCGCGCCGCGCCTGTGGTGGCCCCTGCACCTGGGCGACCAGGCGCGCGACGGCCGGGCCCGCCCGTGACGGCATCACCGCACCCAGCGCCGCGCGCCGGCGGACGGGTGCTCGTGCTAGGTCTGTGCTGACTCGCGCGGCCGCCCCCGCTGTCACGACCGCGCTGTGGTGAGCAGGGGTGGAGCGGCGGGTGCGAGCCTTTGCATGCTCGAGTCCCCTCTGGGAACGGTTGAGCAGCAGGTGTGCGGCGGCGCTCCGCGGGCGCGGCCAGGCTGCGGGCGGCCCTACCCCAACACTAAGCGGCGCGCAGGCGCTGTACCGGCTCACGCTGCGCTTGGAGCTGGACGGCCACGTCGCATCGGACAGCGCGGCCGCGCGCTTTGGCGTGCGCGACATCCGCTCCGAGGTCGACCCGGTGCTCAAGGGCCACGTGTTTTCGGTCAACAGCCAGCGGGCGCGCCCCCGCGCTCGGGACAGGCTCGGGGGATGCTGATGGCTTGGCCGGCATCAACACTCACGCGTGCATGCGGGAGGATCCCAGTCAGAGGCTCTGGGCTGCTGCGCTGGGGGACGAGACGAAGGCTGCTTGTGCTCTGCTTCTGTTGCATCTATGCCCGTCGCCAGTATCAGAGCATGCAGCGCAGCCTCCGTGCAAGCGCGCCCCGGGCGCCCCGCAGGTCTTCATCCGCGGCGGCAACTGGATCGCCTCGGACTGGATGCTGCGCTTCTCGGCGCCGCGCTACCGCGCCGAGGTCCGCATGCACGCCGAGGTGCGCGCCCGCCGCCGCGCCCGCTCGCGGCGCGCGCCCAGGGCTGCCGACCGTGCTCGCGTCAGGCGTGGAAGGTGGAGCCCGCACATGCCACCCGTCCGTCAAGCAGGAATGATGTGACGATGGGTTAGGGCGGGTAAGGCGCCGCTTCGCAGAGCGCCGCATGTGGCCTGCCTCCCGTCGTGCATGCGCGTGCATGCCATGCCTGCCCAGCTGTGCTCCAGCCCTGGCAGGCAGGAGCAGGTGCTGGTCACGGCGGCGAGCCGCCTCGGGCGCGCGTGCGTCAGGCCGGCCTGAACATGATCCGGCTCTGGGGCGGCGCGGCGGTCGCGCGCGATGCCTTCTATGACGCCTGCGACGAGGCCGGCATCCTGGCGCGCTCCCCAAGCACACCGCGCTTGTCCAATGCATTCATGCTTGTGTGCTGTGCACGATGAAGCGCCTGCCCAGACTGCTCAGAACGCAGCATCGTACGGATTACCAGCATGCAGACAAACGGAAAGCATCAGGTTGCTCGGTCCTGCCCTGGCAGGTCCGCAAATGTGCAAAGTGCTGACATGGCGAGACCCTACATCAAGACGCGCGCTTCAGCTTGCACAATGCGCTTTCACACTCTCCGGCACGCTGTGGGGAGGCGCCTGTTACACATTAAGGGGGCGGCCATGCACTCACAGGTGTGGCAGGAGTTCTGGATTGCAGGCGACACGCACGGCAGGGGAGTCACGCCGGTGCGCGTGCCCCGCCTACCTGTGCACCCCTGCCTGCTGTGGGGTCGTGCACAGGAGCGCACTGAGCCGTGAAGCTGACCGCGCGCAGGACTCCCCGGTCTCCAACGCATCGTGGCCACTCGACCATAGGTTGTTCATTGCCAGCGCGGCAGACACAATCCGCCGGCTGCGCAACCACGCCTGCCTGGCAATCTGGTGCGGCGGCAACGAACAGGCGCGGGCCGCGGCATGGCCTCCCCTGGTATGCTCAAAAGGCAAGTGTGCAATTCAAGGTCTGTCAGCTGTCATGATGTGTAGTCGCAAGCATGCGATCAGGGGGTCATGCGCAGGCTATTTCTGCTGTCAACGTGTGCAGTGCCCCTCTGTAGCCAGGCTCAATGTCTTTGTTCGTGCTGCTCGACAGCACCTGCTGATTCGCCGCCCCTCGACTCACAGGTGCCGGCGCCGGACCTGAACGCGGCGCTGCGGAGGATGCTGCCCACCGCGCCGGCCAACTGGCAGGACGACACGCCCAGCGATGGTGCGCCGGCCATGTTACGCAAGACGGGCATGCACAGCAGAGGGTACTTGGCAAAGTGCGCTCGAACCTTCAGTCATGCTACATGTGTTATTATTGCTAAAGGCCTGCTGCAAGAGTTGGGCAGGCCGGCCTGCCCATGCGCGGAGCAGGCACTGCACGCACGCCATGCCGACGCCAGCTGAGGGAGCAGGCGGCTCGACGTGGTGCCCCCTTACCGGCGGGCCCCGCCCCGCGCAGGCGCGTCGGCGCTGCTGGACGGCCTGCAGGCGCTGGACGCGACGCGCAGCTACGTGCCCGGCTCGCTGTGGGCGGGCCTGGGCAACGGCCGCGGGAACTTCACCGACGGTGCGCGGCCCCCGCATGCGCGGCGCCGCGCCCTCGCGTCGCCCGCGCGCGCTCAGCAGCTCTCACAGCATCATGTCTCAGGTGGCTGAAGAAAGGTTGGGCTTGGAACAAGAGGGTTTCTGAGGGGTTCTGAGCCTCGCGCTCACTCCGCTCAGTCAATGACTGGGCGAAGGCTGGAAGCAAGCGTGAGCCCTGTCACAGGCCCGTACGAGATCCAAGAGCCCGAGCGCTTCTTCCTCCCGGACTTCTACAACTACTCCTTCAACCCCGAGGTACGCTCGCTTGAATGTGCGTCAGGCACCGCCTCTCTGCATCTCATGCAGCCCCTCAGCGCATGATGCAGAGGGCCGAGCAGGAGTTGCTTTGTCCCTCCAGGCGCGTATTTGCACGCTTTGACAATGGCTGTGTTGGCACTTCCACGTCTGCAGCTCTTTGTGCACTACTGGACGTGAGAGTCAGAGCGGTGGCTGTCTGGGACTGCAACCAGCTGGGTGTCTACGATGCATTGGGGACTGTGATGCAGCCGGACCGAGGGTGTGCCACAGAGGCAGCTCCGCATGCATGCCAGGTGCAGATCAGCCAAGGGGGGCGCACGCACATATGCGCCATGTGTGGCCGTAGAGGCAGCTGCGCAGGCATGCTAGGTGCACAGCGGCCAAGGGGCGCACGCGCTCATGCGCCACGCGTGGGGGCGCCGCAGCTGGGATTACCAGCAAAAGCTAACCCCATGCAAAGCAAACATGCGCCACGTGTGCCGCGCCGCAGCTGGGCTCGGTTGGCGTGCCCGAGGCGGCCAGCATGCGCGCCATGTTCCCCGACCCGGGCGACGCGGAGCCGCCGGCCTTCCAGCCGCTGCCGGGCAACGACTCTGCGGACGCGCTGGCGCGCCGCGCCGCACTGCATCCGTGCCAACCCTGACCTTAACCGTAACCCTATGCCAATGCTGTTCCTGTATTCTGCCAAGGTTTTTCCTAAAATTTTCCTGAAGTTTGCGCGCCAGAGGCTCGCCGCAGGCGCTGCCCCGTCCAGCTGCGGGCATGCAGCAAGCGGCTGCCTGCAATGCCAGGCGGCTCGCAGACCAGGCTCGCACCAGGGCGGCCGGGGCCAGCGGCTGCGCCGGGGCCGCGCAGGAGGTCCCGAACAAGGCGTGGGTGAACCACACGTTCCTGCCGTACGGGCAGCCGAACCGCTCGCGCGAGGACATCGTCAAGCACCCGTACACGCGCAACCAGATCTGGCTCTACCAGGCCCCGCAGTCGCTGCAGGACTACTGCGACGTGGCGCAGATCGTCAACTATGTGCAGTACAGGCGCGCCCTGCGCCGCCCCTCCCTTGCACGCGCACCGAAGGCTCTCTGCAGGTCACCGCCTGCTTAACGGAGCGTCAGGCCGTGTACAGCCGATATCTCTTTACAGCGCATGCCATGCATAAAGCTGCTGCTTGCATCTGCTGAAACGTTCGCACCTCGTCCGACTGGATCCAGGCTCCGCTGGAATTCCACCACAAACATGGCACATGCAGATGCCTAGACCTCTGCTGGGGCGTGGCAGCGTGCCGCGCCGGGCAAGCAGCCGAGCCCATGCGCCACGCCCATGGGGCCTGCGGCCCCTTTTCCAGGCGACCCGCCGCGCAGGGCGCTGCTGGAGGGCTGGGCGTCGGGCATGTGGACGCGCTACAGCGGCATGGTCATCTGGAAGACGCAGAACCCCTGGGCCGGCCTGCGCGGGCAGCTGTACGACTGGCTGCTCGCGCAGACGGGCGGCCTGTACGGCGCGCGCGCCGCCTGCGAGCCGCTGCACGTGCAGCTCAACCTGCACACGCTGCAGGCGCGCCGCCGTTCCGAGCGGCAACAGTGCAGCAAACGTGTGCCATGCACGTGCAGCTCAGCCTGCACACGCTGCAGGCGCGCCGCCGACGTGCGCGGCGCGAGTGCGCCATGCACACGGGTCGTGGGTGGCGCAGCGTTAGAATGCCAGAGGCGGAGAGCTGCGTTGCGCTGCGCTCTGGTGAGCGTGGAGATGCACAGCCGCTGCATGCCTGCGCTGCGGCTCAAGGCCGGGTCTGCATGGTCATGTCAACAACAGGAGGGGCGTGGCAACGCGTATCCAGACGCACGTTATGAGGTCCGTGGACATGTGATGCGCTGGCGCACGCGGTCACAGTGGCAGCATTATATATAATGTATATATCACAAACTGTGTTTCCGTGCGCAGGCGGAGGTGGTGAATTTGGCGCTGTCCGCAGCGCGCAACCTGACGGTGGAAGTGGCGTCGTTCGCTGCCGCGCCGGCGCTGAACGACACCCAGGGCGCGCGCAATGCCACGGCGCCGCTGCGGCTGCCGCTGGCGGCGGCGGCGGCAAACAGCGCAACGAGTGTGAGCGGCTGGCGCTGGGACCCACTGGCGCCGCGCGGCGGCGGCGGCGGCGGCGGCAGCGCGGGCGACGGCGCCGTCTGGTTTGTGTTCCTCTGGCTGCGCGACGCGGGCGGCGGGCTGCTGTCGCGCAACGCGTGCGCGCCTCCTCGTGGGGTGGCTGGTTGGGCCTGCAGATTGCTTCGTGCGTGGCCGTGCATGCGGTCGACCTCGCCGGCGGGCTGCGCAGTGTGTGCCGTGCCTGCGCGTGTTAGCACTGCAGCTGCCAGTTCACCGGTGGCTGGCGCCATGCCCCCGCTTAGCTTGCGTCGCAAAGCAGCGCAGCGACTGCCGGATAGCTGACCCGCAGCAGCAAGCTGAGGTCAAAGGCAGCGCTGCCGAACAACTCGTGTGCAGAGGGCTCTGACGCCTGCGGGACTGCTCCGTCGCGCAACAGTCACTGTGGCACATGCTGGGTGATGGAAAGTCTGTGGTCTTATGTGTTCTTATCACCACTGCTCCTTTTGTGCGGGGGGCCTGCTGTCAGCATGTGCCAACAGTCTAGTAGAACCAGGTCACTACATCCAAAGAAGCATGAGCAAATAAGCACAAGCACTGCCCCGTCCCGCGCGCAGGTACTGGCTGCCGGAGCGCCCCCGCGGCGACTTCCGCGCGCTGCGCGCGTGGGCGGCGTCGCACCCGGCCGCGCTGGCGGCCGCCGTCACAGGCGTGGCGTGCGGCGCAGACCGCTGCAACGCGACGCTGCAGCTGAACAACACTGAGCCCGCCACCGTCGCGTACTGGGTCAAGCTGGCGCTGGTGGACGAGTGCGGCGCTGGCTGCGCCCCCACGTGTGCCGCGCCGCTGCTCTCTCTAGACTGGGTTGCCTGTGATAGAAGGAGGGAGAGCAAGCCTGATCGACTGGCTTTGGTGGACATGTGCAGTGCCAAAGTGCGCTCGAGGCACAGCCACCTCATGTTGGCCTGCTGCGCTAGCGGCATGCACGCATACCAAAAGCCAGTGCCATCCATGGCAACCCCGCATTGATTGCATGATCCTTATGATTTTTATTAACTGTTGTCCTGCGCACACCAGGCGCATCCTGCCAGCCTTCTACTCGGACAACTACATCACGCTGGCGCCGCTGGAGGCCATGGCCGTGAGGCTGGACTGGCCGGCGCCGCTGCGCAACGCCACACGCCTGCAGCTGTCCGGCTGGAATGCGGCCGCGCGCACGCTGGCGCTGCAAGCGGCACTGGCATCGTCCTGACGAGGCAGGCAGGGCAGGCAGGGCCTGCACATGCATGTCCGTCCTGTCAGCTAGTTAAGTAAATTTAATGAGTACTGGCCCTGTCAAGCGCACTGCAGACACGCATCACCTATTCAACATGTAGAATAAAGCAATACCACTACAACAAACCCCTCACCTGGCTCACTCAAAAAGTCCAAAGACCCATTTCGCCTGCCACAAAATGCCGCACATGAGCGACCAGTTCAGTTCTCTACTAGGCTCATCCCCTTCTGACCCCAAAGCCCACGATTAAAATGGGCGCATGGACTAAACACACAAGGTGCACATGCAGGGTGTTGTCAAGTGCAGAGTTCAGGGAGCCCAGGATGACCCCAACAAGAAGGCCAAAATGGTGTCTGCAGCTGCCTTCCACCGTCTACGCACGTCGCTCGTCGTTGTCCCACACGCATGCATGCACACTTCGCATGGACCCAAGAAGTCGGTGATGAGTAGCAAAAGCCGGCCCAGCAGCTGCACTTCATGTGCACGTCATGTTGGTCGGCCACTGCAGTAAACTGCCGACACATGCTGCAGCGTGCCGCGAAGGCTGCAGGGCGGCGCTCGTTGCTTGGCTAGTCGCCGCCCAGCTCGACGAGCTTGCCGGTGCACAGGTCGACCTTGATCCAGGGGTTGCCGTTGCGGATCGCGCGCACGAGCAGGAGGGGCACCTGCAAAGCCCGCCGCAGGCACAGCTGTCACGCAAGCCGGAGCCAGCGCAGGACCCGGATGGCGCTGCATGCATGCTCTCCGAGGCTTGCCGCTAGGGTCTTGCACAGCCCTACAAGCGCTACCTGGCAGTCTGCGACACCCAAATTTTTTGAGGCAGCGCCACCTAGCAGCGCCACGCAGTTAGTACATACCAACGAGCTATTGGCAGACACGAGGCTGCTCCCAAGGCCATGGCGCAGCAGCTGGAATAGCAGCAGGTTTTCAGCAGCAAGCACTTTTGCAAGAGCAGGAGACAGTTAACAACGAGCGGACACTTACAAATCAGCCAGCCTGCTGTGAGTAATGTGTGTGGGCGGCCGCCGGGGGCTGCGCGCCTGCCCGTAGTGCAGCGCCAGGAAGGGCAGCGGGTCCTCGGCGTCCAGCACGGCGTCCACGCCGCCGCGCAGCCGCGCGAACGTGGCGTCCACGGCCGCCGGCGCGGCGGAGAACAGCTGCCAGCTGAGCAGCGCGCGCGGCAGCGCACTGAATAGCAGGTCGGCCACCTCGTTCCAGAGCCAGTACACGGGCGCGCTGCGCGGCAGCGGCGTGATGGGCGCCGCGCCCGACGCCAGCACCGCCTGCCGCGGCGTGCGCCCCGCGGGTCACCACATGCGCGCACAGGCCTGAGGCACTGGCCGTACAGTCCCTCAGGCGTGAGCATGGCAAGCAGTGACGAGCAGCAGCAGGCAGGCAGGCCTTCACAGGCTGCACCACGGCTGGGACGCGTTCGCTGACAGGTGCTCCACAGTCTGTGTCCGTCTCGGCACCGAGGTGCGTTTCGCGCCGAGGCAGGGCGGCCCGGGGCGCGCCTCAGGGTTGTACAGCGCGTCGGCAAAGGCCGGGTGGTCGTGGTACTCGAGCAGCACGGTGCTCGTGCGCGGGTTGCACTCGAACGCGTAGAGCTGCCCGTCGGCGGCGTTGAGCATGAAGTCGAAGCACAGCTGGCCGCTGGCCTTGGTGCGCTGGCAGAAGTCCGTCACCCACTCGAAGATCTGCCGACAGCATCACACTCAGCGCCGCCATGCGCACTCGCCCGTATGCTCCACTAAGGACGCGACTGCCGCATGCGTCGTCTGGCCATCCCGCCCGTTAGGCTTGGCCGCACCCCATCCCGTGGACCTGGTGCTGTTAGGTGGCTCCACTTCACGCCTGAAAACATCCGCTGAATTACCACACGGCCCAAGTACACTTTATAAACTGCCTTTGAACTACCCTCTCGCACATACGCTGGCCTCTGCTGGCATAAGGAGTACGCCTGCCACGACATCCAGAGACGCCAGAGCATAGCTCAAACAGTAACGCCTCCAAACTCTGCGAGCGCACTGCGGCCGCCGGGCGCACCTGCGGCACGCCGATGTGGCGGTAGTAGAGGTTGGACAGGCGGGCCTCGGTGTCGGCGTGCGCGACCACGCGGCCCCGGTGCGCGACGGTGTAGCACGAGAACTCGCGCCCGCTCAGCAGCTGCTGCAGCTGCCACGGCGCGGCCGGCGAGATGTCCAGCGCGCGCGTGTACCGCTCCAGCACCTGGCGGGCCGCGTGGGGCTGTGGCGCGCCGCACATGTCTTCCCAGAGCATGGTTGCCCCCTGCTGAGCAATACAGCCGCAGGTGGCGGCTGACACCATCAGGCCCGCCAGGTGCACACAGGGCAGCCTTTCTGCAGGTCGACTTCATCATCGCTTGCTCCCAGACCTCCGCGCCCCAGGTCTGATGGCATGCGACACAGACAGCTGCCCGCCGCCTGCACGCATGTCAGTGCGTACCTTTGACGCGCACGGCAGCGTGAACATGTCGGCGCGATGCGTCGCCGCGTAGTGGATGCTCTTCAGCAAGAAGCGCTGGTTGCTGAACTGCTCGGGCCTGCAAGCACAGAGCACTCTGAATACCATGCGTAGAGAGACGCGTGCAGAAAACTGGGTATAACATCAACCGCCTCTGAGCACCGCTTGCGCCAGCACAATCACATCGCAAAAGCACCCATGTGCAGTCAGGACAGCGTGCAGCTTTTCTCCAGCACGGTTCCACCTCTCTTTCATTTCAAAGAGGCACAACTCCCGGGAGCAGGGACACCCCACATGCATCCAGGAGAGCGCGCAGGACTGCACCGCTCGTTGATCTCGAGCAGGCGCATGCGGCTGGTGATGGCGAAGGAGTGCGGCACGCGCATGCCCATGCGCTCGCAAACGGCGCTGAACTGGTTCTTGTCGTTCAGCACCGCGACCGCCTCCGCGTCCAGCGTGCAGCACGCGCAGCCCAGCGGCTCGACCAGCTCCGCGGCCAGCGCCTCATACACGCTGCGCAGAGCGGCGGCGCATTAACATTGACCTCTTATCTCGCCCATCTGCGCCTGCTCCGCAGCCAGCGCCTCATACACGCTGGGCAAGAATGGCGGCGCATTGATGTTCATTTTGGGCCCCCGCTATGTCGCATGGAAGCCAGCCCTTTTTGTTCTGCTACTCTGCTACCTGAAAATGCCAAAGCCAAGAATAAGGGTACAGAATGGCTATATTTCAGAATGACCTATTGTCTCGCCCGTCTGCGCCTGCGCTACAGACGCAGAAGTACACGCACAAGGCAAGGCACAGGCTGGCGGTCGCAGGAACAACCTGGGTGTCCTGAGCTGCGGGCGCCGGGATGTCAAGGGCGCCATCCTCCGCACCTGAACTGCGCAATGGACACCGGCACGAAGAGCCGCGCGTGCTCGCTGGTGACGATCTCGCGCAGCGCCTGCCCCCGCACGCGCGCTTGTCGCGTGCACACATGCCGCTGGCTTGCTCAGCAGCTGTGCAGGGCAGGACTCAGGCAGCACCTACGCTACGCAGGCGTGCTCGGCACCTTGAGGTAGCCGACCGGGTCCTTGTTCGGGATCGGCGTCGTGCGGAAGCCTGCCACGCAGAAGGACAGGCGCGAGCCGCTGGCCCAGTTCCTGCACTCGCGCATGCAAGTCACCACATGGCGTGTCGAATAAGACGCCAGGCCTACTGGCCAGGCACGTGCGAAGACACATGCGGAGTCCATGCACACGCACAGACACACGCGAAGTCCATGCACACAGTGACGCGCTCGAGGCCAGCTGCACTGTCCTGTCGCGCACTTGTGTGTGTCGACGAGGATCACGCGCCAGCCGGCGCGGTGCAGCTGGCGGCACACATGCAGCCCCTTGGTGCTCTTGGCCCCTGCATGAGCACGCACTGTCGCGTCAGCGCTTGAGCGCCGCCAAGCAGCACGCACTGGACACAGCGTGGGTTGGCTGTTCGACACGCTGTGCTACCGGCGCGCACCGCTGACGACCGCCGTGCCTCGCCACGAGGTCCGCAGGATGGGGCTCTGGACGCGGTGCCAGAACTGCGCGGTCCTCCCGCTCCGCTGCAGGCGCAGGTAGTCGCGCACCACGGCGGTGACCGCCAGCGCCAGCGAGACCGGCAGCGAGAACGCGACCAGCACCAGCAGCGCAAGCGCCTTGAGGCGCGACATAAGGCTGCTGTGACCGGGAAAGTGCAGCTCGCCAGGCGGCGCCCTGCAGGCCTCCCGGTCTTGCAGCACCGCCTCCACCACGGCCTGTGCAGTGGGAGAGGTCCTCGGTGAGCGGCCACCTGGTCCGGCCGCGCAGGTGTGCAGGAGCGCAACAGTGCAATTGAGCAGCAGCAGGCACCTCGCGGCTCGCCACGGACGGCAGGAGAAACAGCAGCTCGCCAAGGCCTGCCCTGCGCAGCTCTTCAGCTCCGTGTGCCTTTGCGGAGCCGTTCGAGCCGTTCGCCGGAGGCACCTCTGGGCCTGCACGGTGCGTGACGCGCTCACACTGCTGTTTCAAGCATGACTGACACTGTACTTCGTGACTTGACCACAGTCTAGGCGAAACGTGTCCAGCTGAGACGCGCATGTCATAGCTCAATGCGCTTTGTCTGCGACACCAAGGATAAGTGTGAGACCCCAGTGTTTAGGCTCCTCGCTCACCAGTAGCATAAGCTTTGCCGTTGCTGGCATGACCGTTGGCAGGGAGCTTGCCGCCTGTCATGTCTGTCATTTGGTTCCAAGTGGCGGACGGCGGCTGTAGAGCGCTTCACACAATGCGCTCAAGCTCCTATCTCATCGACAGAGGTGTCACTCCTAACGATTCAGGCTGAATGAACATTCCCTCCTAGCATGTTCCGAGGATTCTGTACTGCAATGCGTGGTAACCCTTCCAGCTCGAGCGGGCGTTAAGTTACAGGTTCACCAAGTCAGGTGCTGCAATTCCGACACCAACCCAACGCTCGCTGCCTCCAGCCGCTTACCCCCGTGCCTTGGTGGTGTTTTGGATCACTACCCGCGTGGGGCAGGCCTTGCTGGACATGCGGAACGGCAGCAGAGCCGCTTCCATGATGTCCTGGGTCGTGATCATCTCCTCCGGGCGCAGCCTGTCGACCATGCCCCTGCGCGGCAGCCACTACCGTTATCACCCTCGAGGGCCGATGGCGTGCAGCAGCTGGATCACCCTTGAGGGCCACAGCGCGCAGCGACTGCATTCAGGCACAAGCATGCACTGCACATGACACTGGCAACCCACAGCAGCGGCGCACTTGGTCATTTCCGTGACCACCATGGCCGGGAAGATGGTCATGACCCTGATCTTGCCCTTAAGTGCCTCCGCGATGGATTCGCTGAACCTGCACGCGCGCACGATGAACAGCGCTCGTAACGCTGCCGAGCGAGCATTCCCGGCCCCGCCCGCGCGACGTCCTCAACAGCAAAGTCGAAGCCCTTACCGCATGGTAGAATGCAGAATCACAGGCAGATGCCTTGGTGCACCGCACCACACCCAGAAGCGCCTAAGTCAGGCCCCAATCATTGGTTAAGCATCCCGGTGCGCACGCATGGTCTCCAGCAATAGTGCTGTCTGCACTCGTCAACGCATATACATGCTCTTAATGCACAGCGCCTGTCGCGTCGATTCAGCCCTGCGCATGCAGGGACTGTGAAATACCGGCGCCGCACCCGGTCAGGCCCCACTTGGAGGTGGCGTAGCCCGACACGAGCGGCTTGGGGTCCAGCCCGGCCACAGAGGAGATGTTTATGATGACGCCGTTGCCCTTCTCGGCCATGCCGGGGCCCAGCAGGCGCACGAGGCGCATGGGCGCGGCCAGGTTGACCGCCAGCATCGTGTCCCACTCGTCCGGGTCGTTCTCCAGCGGCGGCACGCCCAGGCCCGTCAGCACGCCGGCGTTGTTCACGAGCACGCTGACCTTGCCCTCCACGGCGCTGGCCAGGGCCACGACCGACTCCTTGCTGCTGGCGTCCATCTCATGCAGCTCCACACTGCTGCTTCCCGCGGCCTTGCAGGCCTCTGCCACCTGCCGGGCCCCAGCAGCGACTTTCCCAAGCGCGTGGCAGCGCCACAGGCGAGCACCAGGCTGCCAGCGCAGGGTGTGCATGCAGCACACAAGCCAGGACCTCACCTCGGCCATGTTTTCCTTCTTGCGAGCCACAAGAATGACATCTGCGCCCTGCTCGGCAAAACCAATACTGATGGCCTTGCCGATGCCCTGTGCGCACCCACCCGCCGTTGGCTTGTTGCAAGTGAAGCAGGCCGTGAAGCACAAGCAGCGTGGTATGCAAAACAAGGCTCTAGGCTGCGGCTCAGGCCGAAGACTGAGAGTAGCAGAGTTTGGCGAGGCCGTCGCGCCTTACTGCGCGCAGCACACCACTGAGCTTAAGGCACTGACTTCGGCCGAACAAGCCAACGCCCGTGCTGATGACCAAGAGTAATACAGCTCATGACCGGTATTATGGGCGAGTTGCAAAACGCAGGCGCACGCAAGCCACACACAGCTCCTGAGCCAGGCAGCGCGTTCTGCGCGCACCTTGCGCCGGTGATAAGCACTGTGTGGCCTCTAAGCAGGCCCTGTGTCACCATCTCGCCGTGTTCAAGTGCACAAGATAGTTTGTGTGTGCTGAAGGCGCTGTATGTACCTCGTGTGTAAAGCAGAGTCAAAAGTGTCACAGCTGACACAGGTCCACACGACAGCGCATCCGTATTGCTCACTTTAATTTGAATTTGAATTTTACAGACGGCTTCCCGCCTTGGGCAATTTGTTGGCCAAGACCATGATCCCGCATACACGGACCACCCAAAGCCTCTGGAAAACAGCCCACACACCACACGTCACACGCTGCAGACACTCGCTGACAACTGCCACCGCCCCAACCCGCTCAGCACGCAGCAAAGCATTCAGGCCTTCAGACTCACTGAGTGTAAGGTACAGTGTTACGTACCACGATGTTGGTGGGGCACGCTCTGCTCGTCATGCTGAAGGGCAGAAGGGCGGCCTCCACAATGTCTTTGGGTGTGATCATGTCGTCTGCGGATATGAAGTCCACAGCCCTGCGGCCGTGCCCGCCAAAAGTGCGTGAATTGCATGCACTGCAAAGCTTTTCCAGACCTGTGCTCCACACCGCAAGATCCACAAGCTGCAGAGCTGCTGCGAGTCACCGAGCCTGACAGCGCAGAGTCATGCAGGCCACGCAATGCAGGCAAGTGCAGCACACCCGGGACCATGCGGGCGGCTGCGGCGGGCGCACTCGGTCATGGGCGTCGCGACAAAGCCCGGGAAGATGGTGACGACCCTGATCTTGCCCTGCAGGGCTTGTACGATCGACTCGTTGAACCTGCATGGTCGCGCCGCCCAGCGCACTATCTGGTCGGTCACTTACCAGATGTGGCATTCAATGCATCCAGAGATGCGCGGGGATGGTCTTGGGCATGCACAGCGCATGCGGGAATGCACAGCACCATCCACTGCTGGGCTGTCCCGACTTCAGCAGGCATTGCAAGGGTGAGCTGCAGCAGACTGGTCTGCTCTGTATGCATAGGCTTGCAGCCAAGAGGCCGCTTGGGCCTGCAGCGAGGAGGCCGGCGCACCCGGTCAGGCCCCACTTTGAGGTGGCATAGCCCGCAGAGTTGGGCACCGGGTCCACGCCGGAGATCGAGGAGATGTTGAGGATGACGGGGTCGCGCTCGCCGACCATGCCGGGGCCCAGCAGGCGCACGAGGCGCATGGGCGCGGCCAAGTTCACCGCCAGCATGGTGTCCCAGTCCTCCACGTCGGCCTCCAGGGGCGGCCGGCCGAAGCCACCACGCCCGCGTTGTTCACGAGGACGCTCACGCCCTGCGAGCGCCCGGCGCCTGCAGCATGCCTGTGGCTCCAGCAGTGCAGGCCGTACCAGGGACCGCCCACTGCTGGCCGGAGCCTGACGCAGTAAACACAGTGCCCGTCATATGTACAACATGCAGCATGCTTGCGCGCAGCTGCAGCTGCACTTGACAAAAGGCATGCTTCCCATGCTGTCATGGTCGTCCACGGACGCTGTTGTGAGTCATGTGCTGCTTACGCCTAGCTACCCCCCTCTTCAAGCAGTACAGGCTGAGCAGCACCTTGCCCTCCATGGCCTTAGCTAGAGCCGTGACAGACTCCTTGCTGCCGGCATCCATCTCGTAGAGCTCCACGCTGCCGCTTCCGGCCGCTCGGCAGGCATCCGCGACCTGCGAGTCGCCCGTGCGCACCAGCTGGATGCCGCTCACAGGGCTGGCTCACAGAGCAGCTCAGCATATCAGGTGCGCGAGCAGTGTGCAGCACCAAGCAGCAACGCCCCACCGGCATAAGCGCACCTCGGCCATATTTTCCTTCTTCCGGGCGACCAGGACGAGGCCGGCGCCCTGCTCTGCAAAGCCGATGCTGATAGCCTTCCCAATACCTTTTGAAGCGCCGGTCACGAGCACTGTGTGGCCTGTGAGCAGGCCCTCCGACACCATGATGATGAACGCTGGCTCCCGCGTCGCAGGATTTGAGTGGGGGGAGGGCGCTCACGACAAGCTTCTCACACTGCTCAGGCGCTCTGAACTCAAAAGTTGTCCTTGAGCAGCACCTGACACAAAAGGGCTTCTGGGTTATATGCATCGCGCTTACATAACATATGACTTTGGAAAGTCATAGCCCGGTGGTGCACAAGTGGTCCACAAGGTCCACGCGCGGCAGGAAGACACAACACACCTGCACGGCTCTCCAGATGTCTGAGGGCCTGTTGCATGGCCACACCGCGCTCATCACCGGCGCCTCAAAGGGCATAGGGAAGGCCATAGCCGTGGGGTTTGCACAGCATGGCGCCAACGTCATCCTCGTGGCTCGCAAGGCGGCGGGCATGGCAGAGGTGACCACTGTGTTCCATGTATATTACCAATGTGCGTCCTCGTTACCCACGAGGACATTACATGGGTACACACAACCAATTGTGCAGGACAGCCACAACTGACAAAGGGCTGCTCTGCTGCCTTCATAACCAATCTGTGCTGTCTGGTGCTGACCAAATACCTTTTGGTGTGCGGCAGGTAGCAGAGGCGTGCAGAGCGGCGGGGAGCGGCGCCGTCGAGCTGCATGAGATGGACGCCAGCAGCAAGGAGTCTGTCATGGCACTGGCCAAGGCGGTCGAGGGCAAGGTGTGCCCTCACCTGGCCGGCCTGCCAAACGCAGAGCACTGAGCGAGCGCCCCGTCGCGCACCTGGCCTGTGAGGGAGGAACAGCTTTAGCGGTTTTGGACAAGCAGGCACTGGCTGCAGCTGACCTACTTCTGCAAAGCGCTGGTGCATATATCTCGGCATCCATCTGGCACAGCGCGCGCTGTACCCGCAGCTGCAGCACGCCAGCCGGCTTGCAGGGCGGTGCTTTTGGCTATCGTAATCGCAAATTTGACTATAACGCATGCTCACCATTATACATGTACTCCTGGTTTGTGTAAACAACAAGAGGAGGAATAGAAATGACAGGGCTGGAGCAGTTGCTGTGGTGTGCTGGAACTCGCTTGCTTCGCCTGGTCCGCCAAGTCAGTTTGAGTGTTTACGTGCAGCGCTGCAGGACGCTGCTCACAAGTGGGCGCGCACAGCGCAGACATGCGACAGCTGCATGCTTGACCATGGCCATGGACGCAGAGAAAGAGCCGCCGCGTCAGCTGCTGGACGCAGATGCCTGTGCGGCCGTGCCGCCGGGGAGCCCGGCCGCCGCCGCGCGCCCGCCGGGCCCCGGCGCCCGTGCAGCGCCCGCACTGATCGCGGCGGTCTCGCGCGGTGAACCAGGTATCCGTCCTGGTGAATAATGCGGGCATCGCGGCGGGCTTCGGGCAGCCGCCGCTGGAGAACGACCCGGACGACTGGGACGCGATGCTGGCCGTCAACCTTGCCGCGCCCATGCGCCTGCTGCGCCTGCTGGGCCCCGGCATGGCGGCGAAGCCCGACGCGGTCGTCATCAACATCTCCTCCGTGGCCGGCCTGTACTCGCGGCCGCACGCGGTCGGCTATGCGACCTCCAAGTGGGGCCTGACCGGGCGCGCTCCTCCCCCGCTTCTCACCCCCCACACCCCCTTCCCTTCAACCCGGCATTGTGTGTGACAGGCAACCTCGCTTGTCGCCCGAAACCTCAGCTACCCATCAAATGCACCCGTGCATGTGGGCGGCCGCTGCCGCACCCACTGGAGCGTTCTCCCTCGCGGGCTGCTCTGACGTCCACCGGTTGGCAGCCTAGGTGATGTTCCTGGCCCCGGTGATCCGCCTCCCCTCTGACTCACAATGGTTGAACGTGCACGGCAGGACTCGGTTGGCATTCCGAGTCCTGAGAGTAGTCACGTAAATGTCAAGGCTCATTATATACCAGCGCTATGATATCCTGACATACCACAGGGCTAAATGCCCCGGGCAAACACCTAGTATGTCACATTGCGTGTGCACATAGTGTGCGCCATGCTGACTGCAGGGCTTGCACGCCCTGGAGGTTGGGCTGCACAGGGCAAAAGTGCTTTCGCACGTGATTTGGCTTGCGCAGGATGGGTCCCTGGGCTTCTGATCCGTCACGCACAGGAAGGCGGAAGGCTTGTGGAGTGCCTGACAAGGCTGCCGCGCGCGCGCAGGTTCAGCGAGTCCATGGCGGACGCCTTGAAGGGCCGCATCAGGGTCACAACCATCTTCCCGGCATTCGTCGCCACGGAGATGACACAGTGCGGCGCTTCCTTGCAGCTGGCTTGCTGCCACAAACATGGACCTTACAGCAAACAATTCTGCAAGACTGTGCATTGGGGAACAACTTGGTGTCCTTTTACACTTTCTGATCAGGTCAATGCTCTTCACGACCAAGCAGCAGCCTGCATGGCCATTCATGTGGAGTGCTCCCTGTCTTTTGCAGTGCATGCGCACACTTGTTATGCTTCAAGTGAGGATAGACAGTAGCATTCTGTGTTTGCGTTGGCAGGGGCAGCAAGAGGTTTCAACCAGAAGAGATGATGAGGACCAACGACATCCTGGAAGCCGCACTGCTGCCCTTCCGCGTGTCGAGGAACGCATGCCCCACACAAATCGTGTTGCAGAACAATGTCAGGCCCCGCGAATGACATGGTGCTCAGCACAACGCTTGCTGGGCGCACTGTTGCAGTGCGTGGCTGTGCGCTGTGCGCTGACATGTAAGCACAGGGAGAGCGCCGCACCCTTTGCAAGCACCCCAGACATCAGCCACTTGATGGCAGGGCTTCCCCTTGCTATTGTACTTCAAGATGTACACAACTGTGCCACAGCTTCTCATGTCTATCACTAGCTATTCCATTCGTAGGTACGCACTTTGATGCTGAAGTCCGCCGGGACATGCATGACCTACAAAGGTAGCGGGCTTGTGAAATTAGAGCACCCCTTACTGCGTGCAACCAAGCCCACCTGGCATGTGTACATGCGCCTGCTGAGCCACTGCCCGTCCGGCAGTGCGCAGCACCAAGGGGGCACCGCATGGACGGCTCAGGACCAGGCCTCCCTCATGAAACCCGCTGATTTTTTTTCCATTTTTCTTCTGCCCTGCGCAGACGCCCAACTGGTGCTAACCCCTTGCCTCCGCACCCACATGCGTTACTGAAGCCCGCCCACCTAAAGCTCTGTATCTGGGGCGCCTCGCTGCCTGTCAACCCGAACTTCAATGAAAGCGTCCGTTGACAGGTACCGCGGAGGAGGCGTGCGCTTGCCCTTGTCTGCGCCTCAGCGGGTCCAGCGCGTGCCATCGTCCACCTGCCACCCACGGACAGCCCATTGACTGCTTGCTCCAGCGCCGGCTCTTCTCGTCAGCCCGCCATTCTGCCTTCCGAGCAGGGCTACTTTTCCGCGGCCTTGCTCTTGCACCCAGCTCTGCACCCCAGGCGGCTGACGAAACAGCGCCCAGCAGTGCTGCTGCATGAGCTGCCCAGCCCTTGGCCAGCGCACCCGCTCTGCCCGGCCCGCACGCCGTCGGTGCCAGGCAAGCTTGGCGCGCGCTGAGGCCACACCCGGGCCGGCTCCGCCGCGCCGCACACGCAAGCCGAGCGATCAGCCAGCCGCCCAGGGCGGGCCGCGGACCTGCCGCCGGCGCTCGCGCTCGTCCAGCTCGGAGTCGAAGCGGCGCAGCTCGCGCGCCGCCGCAGCCGCAAGGTCCTCATCCTCGGCCGCCTCGCGCGCGCGCCGCGCGTCCGCTGCGCCGCACAGTGGAAGAGCATTGGTACAATCATCAGGGCTTCACAAGGGTGTTTAAAAAAACACAAGAGCAAGCAACTACTTGTGGCCTATGCCTGTGAGCTGCCACGCACAGACTCCTGTGGCACAATCTGGGCGCATATGCGCGAGCGCACTCGCATGCGTGCATGCCGCATACTGGCACAGAAGAGCGCGCGCTTGCATGATGCTGGCAACGGCGCGCGTGCGCCCGTCGCAGCACCGGGAGCCGCAGTGCAGCCAGAGCATGGACGGCATGGAGCAGAGCGGGGTCGCCAGTCGCAGGCTCGGGCACACATGCGCAGTGCGGCGTGAAGGCCATGCAACAGCAGCTGTCCGCACCCTCTGCCGCCATGCTGCGGGCGCCGCCGCGCGCGCGCGCGCTGCCCGGCCCGGCTGCAGAGCCCGTGCTGGGCGCGGCCGCCGCGCGGAGCAGGGACGAGCCCAGCGCCAGGCCGCCCGCCACGGCGACCTGGCACGCAAGCCACTGCGGTCAGCACAAGGCCGCATCCGCAGTAAGGCGCGTGACTGGGAGCGCGGCGCCTGGCCGAGAGAAGGCAAAAGGCTCGATCCGACCACCCTCCTGTTCCCGGCGGCACTTTCGCGCTCACACAAGGAGATGTGCACATGTGCACACCTAAGCATCTACAACACAGTATCAAATGACCAGCTCCTGCGCCACGTCGCTGTGCGGCAGACCACAGGACAAGTGCAGCCAGCACCGCGCGCAGGCGCACCGCGGCCAGGATGGACGGCAGCACGACCGCGGTGGCCGTCGCGAACAGGCCCAGCCCGAACGCCAGCCCGCCGAACGCGAGCGAGCCCAGGATGATGGCCGGCAGCAGGCCCATGAAAGCCACGCCGCCGGCCAGCGCGACGCCCGAGAAGAGCACGCCCAGGATGAGCGGCCCTGCACGCCGCGGCAGCCTGTCACTGGCCTGCGCTTCAACAGGCACGGGCGCGTCTTGTGCGCAAGCACGTCCGTCTGTGCGCCGGCGACCATGCGAGTCGCATAGTATCTGCCATATGTTCATTTTTAGGGTATTAGAGGAGCTAACCGCGCAACGCTACTCGAGGCGCAGCGCTCCGCCGCACGCAGCTTGTGCAACGAGGCTCGCGAGACCGCCAGGCGCGCGCCTCGACAGCGCGGGGGAGCACAGGGGCACAGGCGGCCGCGCACCGAAGAGCGAGGCTAGCACAAAGACGCCGAGCGCGGGCGCCGCGACCGCGCCCCAGCCGCGCCGCTCGACAAAGTCGGCCACGCGGCGCCGCTGCGCGCGCGCCTCGTCCTCCGCGCGCGCCAGCTGCCGCCGCGCGAACGCCACCTGCGCGGCGCAGGCGCGCCAGGTTATGTTGGGGTCCGTGCCTTGACCAGGCGCGGCAGCGGACACTGAGGCTGGCTGGCATTACGCATTGTACAGGTGCTGCCTGCTGCATTGCAGGCACCCAGCGCTCTGCAGCTGCTCGGCAGTGCTGGCAGGGCTCAGGGCTCGCTGGCAGGCCACAGCTGCCAAGGCAGGCCACAGGCCAACACTCTCAGCTGCCCGCGCACCTCGCGCTCGGCCTCCGCGGTCGCCCGCTCCGCCAGGCGGCGCGCCTCTGCGCCGACGCGGTCGTCGCGGTCGCCCCAGGCGCTGCGTGCGGCGCGGGACGCGCAGCGCGGCGCAGCCCGCAGCGCCGACGGCCTGCAGGCACGCAGTGGTGTCGCTGGTTCAGAGTCAGGCGCTGCAAAGCGTGTCGGGCCTGCAGGGGCGGCACGAACAGAGCGGGAAGCGTCAGCGTTGCGAAGCAAGTCAGCGTTGTCAATTGGCCAACACTGCTTCACACAGTGAGCTACATATATGACAAGGCGCTTCGCAGAGCGATGCGGGAATAAAGGCGAGCACCTGCCCCACGGCAGGCTGCCTCCCGCGAACGACCGCCTCAGACGCTCGGGAGGCTGTGAGCCAGCAGCGCGCAGGGGCACACAGCTGCGCACGTGCGCTGCTGACGTGCAGGCGCGCCCGCCCCGCGTCTCCACAGGTAAGCTGGCAGGGGCACAGGCAAGCATTGCAGCAACTGCCATATGCGGTACAAACTTCAAGAACGCGTGTACGCAAGAACTGCCAGCCCACGCTAAAGCTCACGGCAAGGTGCCACTGGACAACTGTTTTAGCACAGGTACAGACCTCTCCCGATCAAAAACAAGAAGCTGCCTTTGCGGACAGCGAGGGAGCCCGACTGTTAAAGCACTGGGCTACCCGGTGTGCCGCCCAGTGCGTTTACCTGGCCTCCAATCTGCACCTTGATACATGTGCATGTGCAGCATGGTCTGGACGTGAAGCTGTGACAGGCATACCAGCATGCGTGAGAGCTCAAGGTAGCTACCTCCAGGCTTGTATCCACAGCATCTCATGCACAAAGTATTGCCAATGAGTAGCTGATGTCGCTGGTCCTGCTTTGCTGCACGTGCTACGCTTACCAGCTTTTTGAGCAGGAGCTCTGATGAGAACTATGGCACTGTTTGACGTGCCAATGCTGCGTGCGGCGCCAGCCCTGTAGCTCAGCGCTTGCCAGAGATGGCGCAGGCCGGGCACCAGAAGTCAGCAGCACTGCCGAGCAAGCGCGGCGCTCAGCCGCAGCCGCAGCAGTCAGACCGCGGCCGCGCCCCAGCACCGCCAGACACCCCTCTGCTGGATGCGCTCGCGGTCACGTTTGGCTGCGGCGCGGTCGCGTTCCTGTTCCATCGCTACGCGCCGGCGCCTTACATGGTGCATACAGGGCCCATCACTGTAGCCCAATGCTGACAGTCTGGAAAGGCATGTGCCTTTCAGAGTCGTCTCCGGCTCGCCGCCGGCACATTACCTGCTGCTGGATGCGTGTGCACCCGCGACCTGCTGCACCGCAGTCCACGTCAACTTGCCATCTTGGCCACGCACTGCACGGGAACCACCTGGGAGTGTTATGTGTATGAGTTGGAGCTATACGGCCTCTTTGAGCGCGCGCACACCAGAGCAGAAGCGGGAGGCCGGCAGCCTGCAGGCGCACCACGGTCGCACCCGCCGCCAAGCCGCCAGCGCGGCCTGCTGCGCCGCAGGACGAGCCGTTCCACGTGCCGCAGACGCAGCGCTACTGCGCCGGCGACTTTGCGCACTGGGACCCCAAGATCACCACCTTTCCGGGGCTGTACGTGGCGGGCGCGGGCTTCGGCCGCGCGCTGCATGCGGCCAGCCGCCTGCTCGGGCGGCCGCTGCCGCCGGGCGCGGCGTGCGGCGCGAGCGCGCTGCGCGGCCTCAACGCGCTGCTCGCCGGCGCGTGCTTCCTGGTCACGCGCGCGCTGGCGCTCGCCCTGCACCCGCGCCAGGGCCGCGACTACGCGGCGCTGCTGGCGCGCCCCGCGCACGCGGCCCCTGGCGGCGCACAGGCCCAGGTCAGGCTGCCTGTGAGAATAGCTGCGTTGCTTAGGCGCCCTGCGTGTCCAACATGCGCAGCTCGCCCTCCCGTGGCGCGGCCAGCGCTGCGCCCGGCCAGGCCGTGATCGCAGTGAGTGCTGCTGGCCGACGCTGGGCCTTGGGGCTTGAGCATGATGTGGAAGCTTGTGCCGGGCTCTGCATCTGCCGCCGCTCCGGGCCCGCGCCTCCTGCGCGCAGCGGCGGACCGCAGGCGCGAGCGCCGGGCAGCCGCTTGGGCGGGCGCGGTCAGCCGCGGCGCGCGCGGCGCCTGCGCGCAGGCCGCAGGCTGACGGCCCGGCCGCGCACCGCAGGCGGCCGTGCTGACGCTGCTGCCAACGCACTTCTTCTTCATCTTCCTCTTCTACACCGACGTGGGCTCGCTCACGCTCGTCCTGGCGGCCTACCTGGTGCGCCGCCCCCGCGACGCCCCCGGCCGCTGCCGGACGTGCCTGCGCCGCCCCGCCGCTCGCTCATGGCGCTACCCAGCATGTGGAATGCACGGTCGGCACACGCGGCGACGAGCAGACACGTAGCTAACTAGCTGATGAGCCAACGAGTGAACACTTATACCAATCCGAGGATCCGGAATGGATGCTGCTGCTCCTCAGTCAGGACAACGCTGCACTAGCTTTGCATTAACGACTGAATGTCTGGCCCAAAGCGCGTGCGCTCTGCAGGCCAGCCTGCGGGGGCGGCCGCACCTGGCGGCGGCGGCGGCGGCGGGCGCAGTCGCGTTCCGGCAGACCAACGCCGTGTGGGCGGCGCTCATTCTGGGTACGGCGGTGCTGCGGCGCACGCTGGGCGACGACCCGCGGCGCTGGGCGGGCGCGTCCGCGGAGGCGCAGCTCAAGTATGCGCTGCGCGCCGCCTGGCAGGTGCTCGGCTAGGGTCGGAGGTAGGGCATGGCGAGGCAGACCCTGCGCTGCGCCGCACGTCACCTGCCACCCGGGCAGCCGTGCCAGGACAGGCGAGGACGGGGCGTGCATTCCTGCAGTCATGCGCATGCGCCGAGCGGAGTGCTGTCGTCCCGGGGGCCGTTGCTGGGCGTGCCCTGCTCAAGCGTGGTGCGAGGGCGTCCAGTGCAACCCACTCGTGGCCGACACCCGTGGGGTGAGTCGAGCCAGCGGCCATACCAACCCGCGCCCGCCCGCCTGCGTCCAGCGCAAGCGCGAGCTCGCGGCCGAGCTGTGGAGCCTGGCGCTGGTGCCGGCCGCGTTCGCGGCCTTCATGGTCGTCAATGGCGGCGTCGTGGTCGGCGACCGCGCGCACCACGCGCCGGCGGCGCACTGGGCGCAGCCGCTGTACGCGCTGCTGTTCGCAGCCGCCGCTTTTGCGCCCGTGCACTTCCGCCCGCGCAGGCGCGCGCCCCTGGCGCACGCCCGGGTTGTGGGCGGTCAATCAAAAAGGCACCTTGAATCGCACATGCTGTGTATAGCTACCTGGTGTATCCTTGCGCTTGCTCTCGCGCCTCGCGCCTGGCTGTGAGGCGGGCGCTCCAGGAGTTGGATCAAACGGGCGCTGCCTGCATGCAGGCTGCTGCAGGCGGCGCGGGCGCTCAAGCACGCGGCGCGGGCGCGGCCGCGGCGGCTGGCGCGCGCGGCGGCCATGGCCGTGCTGGTGATCGGCTACGGCATCCGCTACGGCACGCTGGCACACCCGTTCCTGCTGGCAGACAATCGGTGCGCGCGCGGCTGCAGCTGCGCGGGCCATAGGGTAGGGTAGGGTTATAGTTGGGAGGGTAGTGTGCTGGCGCACACGTTCCTGGTCGCAGACAATTAGTGCGCCGCGCCGCGGGGCTGCAGGCCAGAGCGACACAGCCGCCGTGCCGCGCAGCAGTGGGCCGCGCGCGATGCTCAACGGCTGCTGAGCAGGCTCCAGGCACGGACTTGCACTGCTGCGGGTCGGTGTCGGCACGTATTCTGCCACCTGCTGTGCAGGCGTGCAGCGCGGATTGGCGACCTGCATGTAGGACCATTCCGCAACGGCAGTCAGCAACACCCTGCTCCAGGCTTCAAGACAAGAGCTTCCACAACCGGGCTGCGCAGAGCGCTTTGCGCTCCAAGCACACCGCCTGCGCCAGGCAGCCATCGCGCGGCGCCGCGGCGGAGCGTGTGCGCGCGCCGCGCGCGCCGCGCCGAGCGCGCGCCGCGCCTGGTCGCGGGCAGAGTGCTGCGCTCGCCGCAAGCGCAGCCAGAGGATCCGTTTCGCCCGCCTGCAGGGCGACATGCCGCCGCCTGGGTTAGGGTAGGGTATCAGAGCGGTATAGGGTGATGCGCGCAGGCACTACGCGTTCTACATCTGGAAGGACGTGTTCCAGGCGCACCCGGCGGCGCGGTACGCGCTGGCGCCGCTGTACGCGTTCGCCGCTTGGTCGCTGGGCGAGGCGCTGGCCGGCGGCCCGCGGCCCGGCCTCTGGGCCGCCGGGCTCGCCGCGTGCGCCGCCGCCGTGCTCGTGCCCGCGCCGCTCGTCGAGTTCAGGCGCGCGATGCAGCACAGCTGTCGACACCGGATGTGTCTGCGCCGCGAGGCAGCGCACACCTTGCCTGGCGGCTGAGGCTGCACCATCTCATAGCCTGCGCACTGCAGGGCTCGCGCCCTGGCTTGCCGCTGTGCGGCGCGCGCACACAGAGCTCACCAGGCAGGCGGGGGTTGCATGTTGCGACCCATGCAGGCTCCGTGCTGTCACAGCTGCTGGCCAGGCTGGGAGAGAGGGCCAGGTATGATCGAGAGCAGCAGCATGAGGTGTGCAGCGCTCGGCCTGTGCAGGTGCCCTGCGCTCGCAGGCTCGGCGGTCAGGCGAGCGGGGCCGCTGCCAGGCTTGACTGCAGCCTTGTATTGCAAGGCACTGGTGGGTTGAGCGGCCTGCCCGGGTGCGCCAGCCCTCAGCATGCACAGCATGACCCTGAGTACGGCTCCCGCTCGCGCTGCAGGTACTTCACAGTGCCGGCGGTGCTGGCGGCGCTGCATGCGCGGCCCGCGAGCCGGCCGGAGCTTCTCTGGACGGCGGCGGCCTTTGCAGTGGTCAACGCGGCCACCATCGCCCTGTTCCTGTTCCGGCCCTTCCGGTGGCCGGACGGGAGCATCGCCCGGTTCATGTGGTGATCGAGCAACCTCATGCGGGGATCACGATCGAAGCGCAGTGCACACTTTCATGCAACAGCAAGCAGCATATGTGTTTCAGTTGTTGCGGCGCTCGTCTGTCCGCTGCCTGCAGGTGGGTGTGCGAGCCTTTGCAAGTAGTCAGTTGCGCTGAATGGCAAGTTCCCTGCCCTTCATGTGCGGCGCACATTGTGCGCAAGCAGGGCTGTGTACCAGAGCATGCCAGCTGGATAGTGACCAGGCTTACAGCACCCGTGCTCGTTGAAACGCAACGCAGCATCAAACAAACAGGCAGGTTTGCACCAAAAAGAGCAATGCTGGCAGCCTCACCAAAACTTTCCAATAATGCTCAGGCGACAAGAAAAGTTCAAGTTCAAAGTCCTGCACGCATGCGCACACAGACAGTGGCAGCAAGTGCAGGTAGAAGCAGCATGCCAGCAAGTCCGGGGCAGAAACACGCCTGCTGTGCGCAGGGTTCATGCCGGATCACTCCGCGGTGTCCATTGCAGTGACCACAACAAGCATACACAACATTCACAGTGCAGCGAAACGGTCAAACTTTTCCACCACCAAAGATCTCTTTGTACGGCTTGTCAAGAATGGCGCATGAGCATGACGCCAGCTGTCTGAGTACTGCCTCCTGCCCTCACTTCCCCGTGCCTCTATGCACACCCCTCGGCCTTTCAGATCCCTCCCCCAGGTCCACATGACGAATACAGCATGCGCTGCGCTCTGCAATGTATGCTTGCATGTCCACATGCTCTGCACAGCATGTCCCTTGCACGTTGCCCCTTTCCTGTCGGGCATAAGTGTACTCCCACATGAGAGGTCCCAGTTGCGCAGCCTGCCGGCTCTGCTCGCGCTCGAGAGCAGGAACACATTCTGATGCATCAAGCGGCCTCCCACACCCCTTGCCTTTCAACACTTCATACGCACGAGGCAATCGGCTGGTGTCGGTGTTCTTGCATGGCAGGCAGCGCAAGTGCGTGCGGGACGGTCGGCACACCCATGCCCGCCCCATCGCCCACATCCCATTCCTCCCATATGCTACGTTGGAACCATACAGCAGAATAGATGCTAGCCACCTGGAAAGGGCTGCCAAGTGCGATTCCCACTGACCTCTAAACCTGAGCCAACACCAACACCAGGACACACCGGCTCCCACCCCGCACAACCCCCATGTGACTGCTGCTATACATGACTGCAATGCTGACACCTACCCGTGGGCACGCTGTTCGGGCGAGCTGCCCGTGCCGGCGCGCGAGAGGCAGTGTGTGCAGCATTACACCCATGCGATACAGGCCACAGGGTCGAGCAGGCAGCTCCAAGCAGCCCTGGCGCTGCCGCTGCGGCCGGCCTCTGTGGAGCTGTAAACGTCACCGCATTGGTTCCCCGCTCGTGCCGGATCCCGCCACTGGTCAGCGGGGGAGCTGCGCCTGTGCCCTAGCGGCCCAACGCCTGAACCTAGGTACGGACTGAAGGGCCTTGCTGCGAAGCCGCAGCCGGACGGAAGGGAACAACCAACTCCATAAGCAGCCTGTCAAACAGCACAATCCCCTGCACGCATGTGCGTACCCAAAATCTTGCCCCAGGGGCGGCCCCAGCACACCTACCTACGCACACGCAGACTCTCAAAGACGCGCGCGCGCCGCAGACACTGTACACGCTCATCAACAGCCCGGGTCAGCCTAGCGCTACCGCGCTGGGACAACCTAGCAGAGTCTGCCTCAGGCGCAGCGCTGCTACCGCACATGCAACAGCAGGGTTACGCCACACGCCGGGATGAGGCTGGACCCTAAACGTCGGGCGCAGCTCAGGTCTCGGCACGCAGCTACCCTACCCTGTGTTGCAGCCGGCCTGCAGATAACTCTTCGGGACAGACATGAGAAACAAACTAAACAAAGGGGGGTGCTGCAAGGTCTGTTACCAGCTTGTTGAGGGCCACGCTAGCCAGCAATGAATACAGCCAAAGGGAGCACTGACAGATGCGCGCGCTCGCTGCCCAGAAGCTGCACCTTTAGACCACCCAGGTCCCCATGACTGCCAGCGAGGCACTCCATGCACCTGCAGCAAAGCGCTGGGTGCCTGGAGCAGCCAAGGTAGGGTATACGGTTGGCATGCAGGCGCGCCATGCGCAGCAGCCCCACGCAGCGCAGCCCTCACTTGCTGGGGTAGGCGGGCGCTCCCCAGGCCGCCCTTTCCTGGCGGGCGCAAGAGGCGGCACTCACAGGCGGTGTGCGGCCAGGACGCCCTGCATCAGCGCGCCCAGCGCGGCGCTGCCCCACACCTGCAGCAGCAGCGGGCGCACCGCGCTTGCCGCGCGGCACAGCTGCGCGCGGGCAGCGGCGGCGCGTCAGAGCACTTCACCCTCGGGCCGGCTTGGCAATGCCGTCGAGCTTGCGGCACTCGGCAGGGGCTGGTGGAGCACTGACAACATGGTCTCTCAGGTGCAATTCGTGTCGGCCTCACTTCAGTCACCGTGTCAGACCGCCACCTCGGACACCGTGTACTTCCGCGCCCTCCCTCCAGTGCCAAAACAAGCACCTAAATCAAAGCACACGCGCGCGCCTTGGGCGCGGAGGCCGCCGCATGCAGCGCCAGGCAGGCCGGCACGCCCCAGCGCCACAGCGTGGCGGGGCTCAGGCGCATGAGCACGGCCGCGCAGCAGGACAGCCCGGCGTCCAGCAGCGCGCCGCCGGCCCAGGGCGGCTCCGCGGGGCCGACGGGCAGCGCGGCGGCGAGCGCGATGCAGGCGACGGCGCGCACGGCCGCGGCCACCACCGCGCCGCTCAGCGGGTCGGCAGGCCTGCGCCAGGGTGCGCAGCTGGGTGTCAGCAGGCGCGCGCGCCGCGCAGGCTCCTGCGGCGCCGCAGGGATTGCGTGGGCCCTGACCTGCCAACCGGGTTCCCGGAGGATCGCAGGCGCCGGCGGTCGCGCCTGCACTGGCGGCCGGCACAAGGGCATGCGTGGTGTCTGTGGGCCCGCGTGCAGCGCACCAGGCAGCCTGATACGGGGCGCGCGGTACCCGCCCGTGCGCGCGCTGCAGCATCCGCGGCGCCCAGCGAGTCCACGCCTGCGCAGCAGAGCTCGCCCAATCACCCAGGGTGCTTATCAGCAAACCGTTCGCACACTGGTGCCTTTCTGAACGGCCCTGACACGTGGGGGGGGCGGGCGCTCTGCACACGTCTGCAAGACCCTGCACGAGGCACGGGCGCAGCATGGCTGTGCCCGCGAGCTGTGCGTGCAGCGCTGGCCTGCACCCTATCATGGCCCCATGCGCACAGGGCAGGGCCATGCATAAGCAGTGGCCGCACCTGCGTGCATGCGACCAGCACGCTCACCGCCTGGATGCCGACCCACTCGGCGCTGGCGGCCTTGTCGGGCTGCGGCGCGTTGCCGAAGCGGCCGTTCACCCGGCGCACCTGTATGGCACCGCTGCTGTTCAAGGCAGGGTAAGTCCCTCCCCTCCCATAAGCTTATGCTCTTCAGGTGCAAAAATATAACGAGACACTGCCACCACATGCGAGCCCACTTGCAAACTCGCGGCGGATCACACCTTGGCACGCCGACCATACAGCTGCATTGCGCCGGTCGCCTTTGCGGCAGCAGGGTCCTCTTCAGGGCCGGCGCCGCACGAGGCCGCGGCGCCAGCGCGCGCATCCGCCGGTATTACCTCTGCATGCACGCCCTTCCGTATGCCCTCGGCGGTGTATCCCTGGCCAGCCTCAAAACTGCAGCCAGCTGGCGCGCTGTCGGCGCGGCCAGCCGCAACCATGAAGTGCCATGTGTCGATACCGGCGCGGCCGCTGCGTAGGACAGCGCTGCTCTGCTGCCCGTGGATGCAGCACGAGGGTGAGCCGGCGGGCGCCTGTGTGGCCGCGGGGCTGCGCGGGCTCGGCAGCGGCGAGGCGGAGCTCGGCGGCGTGTCGGCCAGGTGGTGGCGCAGCACGCAGACCGGTGACGCGCCGCCCGACACCGCCCTGCGGCCCCCGGCAGCACGTTTGTATCAATGCATGCAACCTGCTGGCACACAGCCTTGACAGCGACTTTAAGCAAAGCGCCACGGAGGATTTGAGAAAGGGGCCATATGTCAAAAACATCAGGTGCTGCTCAACATAAGATAGGGCGCAGGCGCAGCATGTGCCATCCACCGCGGAGGGGGTGGGCAGGAGGCAGCGCAAACGCAGCCCACCCGCTGCTGCCGCGCTCCAGCCGTGCAGCGCGCTCCCACATGGCCGTCGCGGCTGCGCGGAGAGGCGCGGCCGCTCGCCGCTCGTCCTCGCTTTCCGCGTCCTCCTCGCTGGGGCCGCCTTCGCTGCATGACACGTCGTCCATTGTGTAGCCGTCGCTCAGCGCGTCCGCCTCCGGCCGCGCCCACACCTCCAGCGGCAGAACTGGCATCCCGCTGCAGCGCGGCGGGGCAGGCTTCTCTGCCGCGGGGGGCGCGGGGCGGCTCGGGAGGCCAACAAGCAGGGGCGACGTCTCCCAACAGCTGCGCAGCGACCAGCACAGCCCGTCCACGCTGTCCAGCGGCGCCTCCCAGACGTCCGCTGGCAGCGGCGCGCTCAGCTTGCGCAGCGTGCAGGCCCAGGCCGCGCCATCGTGCGGCGCGGCCGCCGGCAGCGGCTGGCAGAACAGCGGCAGGGCTTCCAGCAGAGGGTCAGCCGCACACATGACGCCTGCGCGCTCGGGGCCGGAGCGTGAGTGCCTGCAGCAGCTGGCCTGGCAGCCGGGAAGGCGAACGACTGCCCTTGTCCCAAGGCGGCAGCTCACGCCGCTGCTGCCCCCCTTTGGTCCGCTGGGGGTGGCACTGCGCTCTCAGCACCGCTCTGTGCGTGTGGCAGTGGGCACCAAGCGCACAAGGTTCACAAAGTTTGTCATTGTGCGCGAGCGGTTACGCCCACTGGCATCCTCTGACCCGACTCAGTGGGTGAGGGGCGGTGACAGGTTGAAGGAGAAGCTAGCTCTCTCCTCTGAGTGCGCCAGTGGGTGCAACGCACCGCGCGCACCTCTGGAAGCAGGGCGCCCAGCCAAGCAGCCAGTCGCAGCGGGCCTGGTGGCTTCGAGAGCTGTTCGACGGACCAGCTTTCAGCGAACTCGTGTGGCCGGGCGTTGTCCGGCGTCAAGAAGCTGCAAGTGAAGCGAGCAGGCCGAGACGCGCTCTCCTCGCGTGGCGCTGAGTCTCCTGCTGTTCGTTGTCAGTACTGATCAGTGTGGATGGCAGCGCGAATGACAAGGGCGTTGCAGGAGATGCGTTAGCTCTTAGATACGCAATCACCTGGCCGGGGAGGCATTGCCTCACTGCCCGGCAGGCGGGCAGCCCGGCTTCAAACCAAAAGACCCTAGCACCCCACGAATGACGTGGCTACATGCTGGTCGTTATGAGTAACGGGTTTAACGGGTGTTGCATGTTGCTCAGGCCGTTGGAAGCGCGTGCACGCCTGGCCAGATTGCAGCATGGCCGCAGCCTGCCCTCTCAGACAGACCGCGCAACACCTGCCTGCGGGCTCGCAGGTCCCTGGATCTGCACCATGGCGCCCTTGCCAAGCTGGGACCACAACGCTCTGCAAGTCTAGCACCCGCCCTTGCCTGATCAGAACGCCTTGGCGCGCCAGTCGAGCAGCGCGTCCTCCGCGTCCTCATCCTCCTCCGCCTCCTCCTCATCCTCCCCCGCCCCGCCGCCGCCGCCGCCGCCGCCGCCGTCCAGCAGCGCGGCGAGCTCGCGCCGCCGCTGGCGGGCCGCCGGCTCCGGCCCCAGGCCCAGCGCCAACGCCCCCGCGTCCGCGTCGGCGGCGGCCGAGACGGGCTCTGCGGCGTAGAGCGGGTCGACGGCGAGCGGCACCGGCGCCGGCTCCCCGCGCGCGTCCACGGCCGCGCGCAGGCCCAGCACGCGCTGCAGGCGCACCCTGCGCGCGCAGGCGCGGCGCGCGGGTCAGGCGCACCGCCCCCAACCACTAGCGCAAAGGTGCGTCGCGCGTGTAGCACGTGGCCTTCCTTGCTTGGGCGCTTGCTAGGCGTTAGGCGCAAGTAGGCGCTGCCGCTTGAGCTGCTGTTCCCCCTGCTCGACCCCGCAGTCTCTTAACCAGTCCTTCAGCGTCTGACAGGCTCACGCACGGGCTGCATGCCCCAGCCCGACTTGTGGCCCAGGACAACGCCCGACACACATCCTTCAGTGCCGCTTGCAGCCTCGAGCACGGAGCGCGCGGCGGCCGCACGGCAGCCCCGGGCGTGCGACCCACGAGCTCAAGGCCATGAGCCCTGCAGCCTGCGGGCGCGCACTGCTGCTCGAACGCCTCGCGCGCGGCGCGCTCGGCGGCCGCCTCGGCGGCCTCGGGCGTGTGACCTTTGCGCCCAGGGTCATGACCCTGCAACCCTGCAGCCGGCGGGCGCGCACTGCTGCTCAAACGCCTCGCGCGCGGCACGCTCGGCGGCCGCGTCGGCGGCCTCGGCCTCCTCGCGCTGCTCCACAGCCGCGACGTCGGCCGCCACGCCCGTCATGAAGTCAGCGTACTCCTCCGCGGCGGTCCGCTTCTTGGCAGGCGCCTCGCCGCGCGCGCGCGCGTCCGCGACCTTGTCCTGGAAGAAGCCTGCGCGCGGCGCGCGCGGCGCGTGGGGGCCGGCATCGTGCGCGGGGTGCGGTGCGCTTCAGCAGTCATCCGCATTGTGACGGAGCGGCTCCCCTGGCGGTGATAGGCACCACGCCCGCCTCCGTCGGCCACCGGCCTGCTTCAGGGGTCATGGCCTGGGTCACGGCCTGACGGCATGACAACCTGTCACGAGTCACCCTGCAACAGGAACTGCTGCGTCACATCACCTGGCTCGGGCGCAGCAGCACATCCCCGCGCCTCTCTGCCGAGCCCGCTCAAAGTTCGCAGGGAGCGCTCCCCAGCGCCCCTGAGAACGCCTGAAGCTGGAGCCCCCAGCGTACGGCAGGCGCCGCACCCTTGGGCAGGGCGCCGGGCGCGTCCGCTGCAGGCGGGGCGGCGCCGGCGCCCGCGCGCTGGCGCTTGGCGGGCGGGCCGGCGTCCGCCGCATCGGCTTCAGGGGGCGCTGCAGCCGCCGCCTGCGCCTGCGGCGCCCGCGCCATCAGCCCCGGACTCACGCTGCTGCTGGTGATGCTCCAGCGTCTCTGCGTGGCGCCTGCAAGCAGGCTGGAGCGAGCAGCAATGCACGCGCGCTGCGGCCTGCGCTGGCCGGCGCGCCCGGCGGCGCTGCAGCAAGGGGGCAGCCGCGGCAGCGGGAGCCCCGCGCTGCGCGCGCGGCAGCATGGCCATGCAAGACGGCGTGCTGGGTGTGGGCGCCAAGTGCACCCGACCTCCGCCACCACACGCATGCACCTCGCTGCGGCGCACCTCGAAGAAGCCGGCCGGGACGCCGGCCGGCGCGCCCGCGCTCTCCAGCGAGTCCGCGCGCGCCGCGCCGGGCGGCCCGGCGCCCGCGCCGGCGCCGCGGCCGTCAGCCGGCGCGCCCGCGCCTGCGCCCAGCTCGAAGAAGCCCGGCGGAACGCCGCTTGCGGCGGCCGCAAGCGGCGTTCCCGCGCGCGCCACCGCGCCTGCGCACGCAGGCCGGCTCCACGCTCCAGGTGCCCAGCACGACAGTCTCTCGCAGGCATGTGCAGTGTTCCGAGCGCAGCCAGGCGACACTGAAGCTGAAGAGGTGGACTCTAGCACGGTGTCTATGCTCAGGCCTCATGCTGACATGGGGACTTGGGACTGGGGCACTACCAAGGCTGCACATGGTCCCGCAACTTTGTCGGAGCGAGGGCCACCAGGGTGGGGGGCTGTCGGACTAAGCCTAGGCTGGACCGCCCAGGGATGCTCTCAATCTGAGGCCCTGGGGCGGCTCTCTGGAGGGCTCGCCGTTGAAGGAGGCCGAGGACGGCTCCGCGTCGCCGCCGCCGCTGTCCGCCCGCGTGGCCTGCGACGCGGCGCTGAACGCCGGCGGCGCCGGCGCGGCAAAGCGCGGCGGGGGCGCGGCGGGCCGCTGCGCCGCCCCAGCCGGCCGCGCTGGCTGCGCCTGCGAGGCTGGCGCGGCCGCGGCCGCGCGCGCGGCCGCACGTGCCAGCTCCGCGGCCCTCGCCGCTGCCGCCTGCGCACCCCGATGACGTGTGCATACAGTTGATCTGGGCTCGCGCCCCGGCCTCCCAGTGTCTGCACACCGTCCATTGCAGGCTCCATCGGCCCGCCGCTTGCCGCGCTAGGCAGCATGTGCGGTTGCCAGCAGCACTGCCAAACCAAGCATGCAGGGCATGTGAGCAGCCTCCGCCTGGCAGGCATTGCCTGGCGAGCAAGCGGCATGGGGCAGTGCGGCCATCGGGCACGCCTCCTCGGCAGCCCGCTGCTCCGCTTCCCTGGCTGCCGCCGCGGCGCGCTGCGCCTTCAGCGCCCGCAGCTGCTCCTTCGACTGCGGTTGCCCCGAGCACAGCCTGGTTCACTCAGCATTACAAGCCGAGTGCTTATGAGGCCTTCAGAGGAGTGTTGCAGGCACACCAGCTTGGCAGGGCCCGTGCTCTCCCGCTGCGCCCTGGCAGCCTTGAACAGCGACTTGACATCGGGCTTATGAGACATTGCTGCTCAGGCAATCAGCTCATCGCCGGTCCTCCACCGCCAGAATGTCACTCCTGCTGGCGGGCGCGCTCAAGTCGCTGTTACGCTGCTATGCTGCTATGCTGCAATCGTGCAGGTACTCCAAAACAGTACTTTGCATCAGGTGGCAAAGCTGAAGAAGAACAACGAGGAGCCCAGCGAGCAGAGGGGCCCAGACTGCCCATCCCAGCTGGACTGGCTCATTGAGGCACGATGTTGAATCCCCTCTTCACCGCGCTTGCGGCTTTTGCGGCTGTGCTGCTCATCTTGGCGGTCTTGCTGCTCATTCCCGGGTGCTCCTATCCTGTGGTGGCCCTGGCAAAGCTGTCACAGGCTCCCGCTGGTACGGTGCACTGGCACACTTTGCTCACTGACTCGAGTCCGCTTAGCATGTCCTGATGCACACTCACTTGCAGGCGCCACGGTGCTCGGCACCGTCTCTGTAATACTGGCGACGCTGCTCGCGTTCTCCGCGCTGGAGCTTCAGGGCCAGCCCGGGCCCGGCGACGCGGCAGACGCGCACCACCGCAGGCTCACCGAGGCGCAGGCGCTCGCCAGCGGCGTCCTGGCCGGGGCGGACCTGCTGCTGATCTTCATCCTGCGCAAGCTGGCGCTCACGCTCGGCGCCATCGAGCGCGCCAAGCTGAACGAGCGCTTCCTCGTGAAGCAGAGCGAGAGCCTGCGCGCCGAGTACAACCGGCTGCACGCGGACAAGGGCGCCGGGACCAGCGCCGGCAGCAGCGACGCGGCGCCGCTGCGCGCCGCGCTGGACGACGCCCAAGCCTCGCTCGGCGACCTACAGGTGCCCAGAGCCGCTGTGTTGAAAAAAGTTGTGCAGCAGGCTGTCGACGTGCTCCTGCTGTGTCGACACGCGGTCGTTGCATGGATTTGCAGGCTAGCTTACGTGCCCCGTGATGCAGGGCAAGCTGAGCAAGGCGGAAAAAGCGCGGGCGACCGCTCTCGCCAACGCAGACGCGCTGCAGTCACAGGCCAAGGTATGGTCTGCACGCAGGTTGCCCCCGCATGCTAGCTTCCCACAACACCATCGCTCGAGCGTGGCAGCGTCGGGCATGCAGGGGCTAGAGGCGGAGTATGACCGCCTGCTCGCGGCAAATGATGAGCTGAAGCGCAGGCTGGCCCGCAGCGACCCCTCTTTCGCCGCGTCACACCGTACGGGCGACAAAAAGAGTAGCTGAGCGCTGGCCGCTGATACGCCGCTCCATGCGCAGCGCAATGCGTGGATAGAGCAGCTGGTGTAAGGGATCTGTCGTGCAAAGACAAAGCACATGCATGACATGACTCACAGCGCTATTCCCCAAAGCCAAATGTTTTCAAAATATCTTGACGAGCAAAGACAGGCTCCCGCGCTTCTGCCGAGGTTTGCCTGGCTCGCCGTCCTCTGCGTGAGCCCGCATGCATGTGGGCTTGAGCTGGCTTGGCCATACAGGATTACTGCAGGAGTCTCTCATGCGGCGTGCACTGGCCGCCATCTTGATATATGCAATCTCGCTGCACGGCATCTCCGCCAGCTCGCGCTCCATCTCGCAGGTCGTCAGCCACTGCTGTTCCGTCTGGCCCGCCAGCAGGTCGCAAGCTGAGGGGCCAACCTTGAACCAGAGTTTGGCTGATCAAGGTCCGCACCCGGTGAGACAAGCTTCCTTGGTCGAGCTCACCGGCACCGGGTGCAGGTGACCACGTCCTTCGCCACAGCCCTGCCGAGCGGAGCGGCCGGCCTGGGGCAGGGCGCAAACGCGCTGCCAGGCAGCTCCTCGCCGCAGCAGGGCGCCGCCACTCTGAAGGGGCCCCTTGACCTGGCCAGCAGCGCGGCAGACGCCGTTGCGTCAGCTGCTGTGGGTGCGCTTGCACACGCTCGTGCTCCGGTACACTACCACTGACAGAGCTAAGAAGTGCGTGGTGAGAGCAGGCCCAGACTGCAAGCTGCCCCTCTGCAACGCGCTGCTGGGAAAGCTGTGGAACAACACGCTCGCAGAGCTCAACACTGCTTCCGTGGCGGACGCTGCGGCGGCCCAGGCCGCGCAGACTCTGTCAGTCCATGCAGCCTTCACGCTCGCAGGGCCGTCCCTGGTGCGCGCAACGCGCAGGTCCCTGCTCGGGCGTGCTCGCAGGACTCTCAAGCATATGCAGGACTGGCCACCTAGGATCACTGCGTTGATGCGTGTAAGCCTCTTGATATCTGTCCGTCTCTGGCGTGGCCTGCTGCGCAGACTGGATCCGCCGCGCTGCCCGCACTGGACACACAGGCGTCCGGGCGACCGGCAGCGGCAACGCTCTCGACAGCCTCGTCCAGCGACAGCGTGGGCAGCCTCGCCGCCGCCGCCGCACAGGCGGCGAGCGTCGCTGGCGCACTGGGCGCAGCGCTGCAAACGCCGCTGTCGCTGTCATCTGTCGTCAGCGGCGCAGGCACTGAACACTGCCGCCCCGAGCAAGGTGGTGGCTGGTCAGTTGCTAACGTAAAGCGTGGTAGAGGCTCTAAATCGATGTGCGCCGCAGGCCAGCTGAGCGCGCTGGGCAGCGCAGCACTTGCTGGCCTCACTGGCTCCAGTGTGGATCCTGGTAGCGCGGCCGTCGCTGTGCGTGCCCCCGCCCCTGCTTATGCAAGAGGCAACGTGTTGCAACGCGCGGCAGCTGAGGTGCACGGTGGTGCGGCCGCAGGCACTGCAGCAGCTGTTTGGCTAGGACGCTCTTCCAGGTGTAGCGGCTCGTGACTGCGTTGGGTTGGCGCTGTGACGCGAGTCTGAACGCAAAAGCAGCGAATTTTGAATTACCCTACCCCTTGCAGCCCGCGCTTATGACACAAAGCAAGCCTTTCCTTTCCCTTCTATTGGCACCTCTTGCGCTGTACAAGGTGCTTGTGCTCGGGGTCTGTCCAGCATCCAAGGCCGCATGCTGATCATGACATCCATCTAATATGTTTATGCTATTACCGCGTACGCTGGCTGCGTTGCTTGCGTGAGCCTCTCCGGCGTAGCTATGACCAACTCCAGCAAGCCTGTGGAGACTGCGGCCGGGCGCGTCGGCGTCTGGTCTGCTCGCTTGCTCCACGCGGCAATCGAAGGCTGCGCCTTTGTCTGCACCGTGCCAGGTGACCACTGCAACAGCAGATTAGACCAGACGTGCTCATATGCAGGAGCATGGTTATGTCACAAGTGCTTTGCCACTCAGTGCTGCGCCCTGCAGGCTTCCGGACCGTGCTGGCCGTTCACGGCGTGGCGATATGCTTCTACTTGGGCCCCAGCCGCACCGCGTCGCTTACGTTCAAGGTCGCGCTGGCGACCGCGGGGTACAAGTTCTGTGAGGTGCTGGTCAACAGCGCGCCGGGGGAGGTGCGGCGCGCGCGCTGGCCTGCGGGTTTCGGGGCTTGCAGCGTGCACGGCAGGGTGGACACCCGCTGACGTCACTGCTGCTCTATGGATCATATACCTGTCTGTTTTGAGGGCGTGCACGGACCAGACATTGGTGAGGCAGCACAGGCACGAGGGCTGTGCCTGTCTGTGAGTGTGTCCGGACAGAGGCGGCGGATGCAGGCAGTGCAGGCAGGCAGCGGCCAACACCCGTCAGGGGGCAACATCAAGCCTGTTTGCCCCGGCCTGCTGCGCCCCCCGCCGAATCGAAGCCGCGACCTGCGCCGCCCGCGCGCGCAGGCGGAGCAGAAGGACCTGTCAAGCGTGTGGGACTGGCAGCCGCCGGGCGACCTGGGCGGCTCCGGCGCGTGGACGGTCGTGCGCGAGCTGGCGCTCACGCTCAGCAGGTGGCCGCCGCGGCCGCCGCCGCCCCTGTTCATGCATGTCTGCCGGGGAGGCCTGCCTGCAACCTGCACGGGTCAGGAGGCGCAGCCGGCCGGTCAGCAGAGGCGCAGCCGGCCGGTCTGCTATAGGGCTGCAGGCCTGGCACGCGCAGCCTGCTGGCCGCCGTCTCGGACCCCGCCTTTCGCGAGCAAGGCGCCTTAGGCCTGTCTCAGCTCTGCCTGCTCACTGAGAATGAGTCGTGCAAAGGGTAGAGTTGCCTCTACCCTAGTTCTACCCTACCCCGGCTCATGCGCGGCGCGCCGTCGCGCCCCCCCACAGGGTGAACGACCAGTTCCCGGAGCTGAAAGAGCTGCAGCCGCTGCCGCTCACCGAGCTGGCCACGCGGCTGGTCCACCTGTTCGCCAAGTGCGCGCGCGAGCCGCCCGCGGCGGACCTGGGCGCCGGCGGCGGCGCGGCGCCGGTCGCGGACGACCTGCTGCACGAGCTCGCGGACTACCTGTACCTGGCCGACCAGAGCTACGAGGGCGCGACCGAGGCGCAGCTGTCGCGGCGCCTGCAGCGCAAGGGCGCGCGCCCTGCACGCCGCGCTGCGCTTCCTGCCCTCGCTCGCGTTGGCCGGCGACCCAAGCTGCGTGCTGGGCTCTGCCAGCGGCGAGCGCGCGCACTGGGGCGCCTTCAGCAGGGCGGGAGAGAGGACGGTGTGCCGCGGCGTGCTGACTGAGTGCGCGCGGCAAGCGCAGGCTCGCGTGCTGCTTGTTTGCCCTTGCAGCGGCCGTGCCGCGACCGGTGACTGGCCGCTCCTGCGCTCGGCTGCCGCGCGCAGGAGCGGCTCTGCAGCGCGGCTCAGCGCGGCGCCGCACGGCGGGGCCGCCGGGGTGCTACAGGAGAGACACTGTCCAGGAGCGCCCGGCCTGACCGGCGCGCGCCGCGGCGCGCAGGCTTCGCGCTCAACTATGTCAAGCTGGCGGCCACATGGGCGGACCACCAGCCGGCCTTCTTCATGGCCACGCACGCACGGCGGCGCGAGGTGGTCGTGGCCGTGCGCGGCACCGCGCAGCTGGAGGACGTCGTCACCGACCTCACCGCCCTGCCTGAGGCGCAAACCCTGCCTTACCCTATGATATACCCTATTCTCGGCTGAGCAGGGCGGGGGGCCGGCTGCCTGGCACGGGGCCGGCTCGGTTGCTGCACATCGGCTGGCTGCCGGCCGTGCGTGAACTGTGTTCGAGGTCATGTACACAGTGCGTGAGGTTGGTGGGCGCAAGGACCGGGCGAGGAGGTTACCCGAGGGCTCACACACGCCCCACCCCGCAGGTGTTTGGCGAGACGGGGATGCTGGCGCACAGCGGCATGCAGCGCGCCGCGCTGTGGCTCTGCCAGCGCCTCAGCACGCTGCTGCGGGTGCGCGTGCGCGCGTGGCGCCGCCGCGCCCGCGCGCCCGCCTGCAGCACGTGCAGCCGGACGGGGCGCTCGCGCATGCCTGCATCTATCTCCAGGCCGCCTGTCGCGGGCGCCAGAGGCGGCCGCTGTCGCGCAGAATGTGAACCGCTGAGAGTCTGCAGGATGCGCATGCCGTCCTGCCTCCCGCGCCTGGCCCTGCTAGCCGCCTTGGCCGTTCTGCGCCCTCATAGGCATGCTGTCGTGCTACGCCGGCGTGGCCGCGTCGCCAGCCGCTCTGCCGTGCATCGCGGGCGTGATCCCTGCCGTGCTGCGGGGCAGGCAGTGGTGCGCGGCGGCTACCGCGTGACGCTAACCGGCCACTCGCTGGGCGCGGGGACCGCCGCGCTGCTGGCCATGCTGCTGCACGCTGAGTGCGCGACCTCGCTCGGGCCCTGATCAGTGCCCCACGTGTGATATTGCCCCCTCCCCTGTCGATCCAGCACCTGCATCGCGAAATGAGCGGGCGGGGAAGCACTTATACCTGGCAGCCGGTGACAGAGTTCAAGCACTAGTGTTGAGGCAGTGAGGGGCACGCTGGGTTTGAGGCGCGTGCCGCGCCGCACAGTGCTCGGCGGCATGCATTGACTGGGCCATGACATGTGATGGGGGTGGTGGGGTGCGGGGCAGGTGCATCTGTGTTTCCTGCATACGCATAGCGTGTAGGCGCATGTCAGCGCATTGGCAGGCTGTGCGGGCCACGATGTGCTGTGTCTGGCGGCAGACGACGCGCCTGCCAGCCCTGTGATAGCCATTGCATCTTGGGGTGGCGGTGCGCTCCTGTGATGTGCGCGGCTTCCCAGCGGGGAGCTGGAGCGCCCGGCGTACACCTTGCACCGCCCGTCTCGGGCAGCGGCGGCGCGCCCCGCGACATGCGCGGCGGCCGCGCAGGGAGCTGGAGTGCCGGGCGTATGCGTTTGCGCCGCCCGCGTGCGTGGCCAAGCGCCTGGCGGCCGGCTGCGCGGACTACGTTACGTCGGTGGTCGTCGCCGACGACGTGATCGCGCGCTTCTCGCCCGCCGCGCTCGCGCGCCTGCACGCAAGCCTGGCGGACATGTCTCCCGACGAGGTCCACGAGGTGCCTGGCCCACGCGCCGTCCTGGCCCCAAAAATTTGCCTCCTGTCGAGGTCCATGAGGTGGCGCCTTGACACCGCGTGCCCCGCAGCCAGACCTCCCACAGGCGAGGCCCGCGGGCGGGTTGTGCGCGCCCGTGTGCCAGGAGTAGGACCGTGTGCATGCAGGGGCGCGGCGTAGGGCTGGGCAGCTGCTGCAAGGGCCGCACCTGTTGACTTGTGCAGGCTCCGCGCTGCCGGCCGCACCGAGCCGCATCGCTCCGGGGCGCTGTCGCACGCGCCCCGCCGCTCGTGCGGGGTGTGCGCGATGCGCAAGAGAGCGCGGCACGAGTGATGTCCTGCGACTGGGCCGTGACGCCGCTGCTGCATCCGCGCAGGACGACCTAACGCCGGAGATGCAGGCCATCACGCGCATGATGGGCGCGCTCCAGGCGATGCAGCAGCTGCGCTGGCCCGCTGCCCTGGGCGGCGGTGGGGACGCGCACGCGGACGCAGAGCGCGGCGCCAGCGAGAAAGCTGAGACGGGCGGCGCCGGCGGCGAGCGGGGGCGGGGCGGCGCCAGCGGCGAGCGAGGGCGGGACGGCGCCGGCGCGAGCGGCGCGACCGAGCGGGGGCAGGGCGGCGCCGGCGGCGAGGCGGAGCGGCGCGGGGTCGGCGGGGGTGGAGATAAAGCCGAGCAGGCGGCCGCTCGGGAGCCGATGGAGCAGGCAGGAGACGCCGGAGGGGGAGGGGGGCAGGGCGGCGGGGCGCGTGTGCGTGAAGGCAAGGAGGACGAGGAAAGGGGGGACAAGTACAAGGACAAGCAGGGCGGCGGAGCGCATGGGCATGCAGACAAGGGGGACGAGGACAGGGGGGACGAAGACAGGGAAGACGAGGACGAGGACAAGGAGAGGGAGGACAAGGACGAGACTAGCGCAGAGGCGTACGAGCCCTGCGTGCCGGGCCGCGTGGTGTTCATCGAGCGGCGCGCGCCCTGCAGGGCCCGGGGCTGCCAGGTTTTCCAGCGCAGATCCCCTGCAGACCCTCTGGCTGTCGATGGCGTTGCGACCAGCTCATGCCTGCTCGTGGCCCCCCATCTGCGCGCTTATGTGTGCCAAAGTTATGACGCCACAGTGATATTAATGGCGAGCGTGCACGATGTCGCAAAGCTTTAAAGGCTCATGCGCCTCGCGGCGCGTGCCGGGCTCTGCTGTAGCCTGTAGCCCCATGTTGGGCCCCGCGGTAACCCCGTGAAGCAGAAAGCAGGTCGTGTGTCATCAACGGGGCCTCGACAGCTGTGGGCGCGCCCTGAGCTGCCTGGGCTCGCTGCTGACGCTCCTCGCGCGAAACGTGCCTTGACACTGGGGGCGCGCTCTGCAGGCTGCATGCCGCCGCCGCCGGCGACGACGCCGACCGGCCGCGGGAGGCCGAGCGCCAGGAAGAGGAGGGCTTCGAGCAGCATTGGGTGCGCGCTCTGCTGACGGGCGAGGACCCCGCGCTCGCGGACATCCGCGTGACCAGCCGCATCGTGTCCGACCACCTCACGGCGACATACTTTGAGGCGCGTATGCGGGGCCCGTTAAGTGTGCGGTCGGGTAGGATCAGGCTAAGGAAAACATTCACATCACCCTACACCTGGTAGGCCCGCCGCGAGGTGTCCGCTTGCGCGTTGGGATGTTGCGGCGTGCTCGTCCTCTGTTCCGCGAGCGCCCGCTCCCTCTGCTGTGTGCAGGGTCCACAGGATGGGGCGCACTCCTTCCAGATTCATGCTGTTTGTTTAAGCAGGCACCCCTGAGCTTCAGAGAAGCTTGTCTGTCTCCAGCATGGCGTGCGGTGCGCGACATCATCACGATCATGCGGCGCAGGCGCTAGGGTGCGGGAACCTTACGCGCGATGCGGAGCGCGCCGAAGAAGAGGAGGCCGAGGGCGAGGAGGCCGCGCGCGCGCGCGCGGACGCGGGGGGCGCGCGCTCGCAGGAGGGGGCCCAGGGCGGCGGTGGGCCCGGGGAAGGGGCCTGGAAGATGGAGAGGGGGGCAGACGAGGAGGGGGAGGGCGAAGCAGACGGCGGCGGGACGCCGGGCGGCGGCAGAGCGCGCGACGTTGCGGAGCAGGTGGCTGACAGGACGAGCGGCGAGGCGGGGGTGTGAGAAGCGCGCCCTGCGTGAGTGGGTCGGGTCAGGGGGTGTCCCAGGGGTCGCGCCAGCTGCCTCGTGGTAGCGAAGGGGCTGGGGTGCGGAATGAGAGGGCGGGGCCGACGGTCGCCATGCACCATGGAGGGGCTGCGCGCGCGTAGCCGCCATCAAGCGGAGCCAGCAAAACAGACAGCGAGGCGCACGGGTACCCGTTTGCTGCACTTTCATGTGTACATTGCGTGGCGCTGTGAGCCAAGAACTTAGGAGGTCAATATGTTCGCACTGATTGCTCTGCATTTGTGAGCTGGCACGCGCAGTGCGTTTGGGATGCGCCTCTCTGTTAAGCGCCGCGGACATGCATTAAGGCTGCTAGTACCTAGCGCCACTGTGTTTTGGTCTGCAGGATGTGAATTTTAGAGATGGGTGTGTACACGTATTGAAGACGAGTAGAAGTGAGATGCTGCGCAGCGCTGCACGGGCGGCCAGTCGAGGTTGTAAAATTCAATACTGATAGTCCTAAGACGATGTGCTGACAAGCTCTCAGAGCGTCCCGGGAAGCGGCACACCGTTAAAAAAGGGAAAGCAGGATACAATCCCTATTGCTATCACCAGCGGCTGCTGCTGGAGGCGCTCATTTGTTGCGCCCGTCTGCGGCTGCTTGCCTGCTGCCCTTGCCCTGCCACCATCTGTATATTGGTAGCCGCAACCCCCACCACCACGAACGTCGTCTCAAGTGCATGCTGTGAGCAAAAATTCAACAGTGCCTGCACGAGCACTCCGCTATCGCCTTAGGCACAGCCTTGCCTAAGCCCCGCATGCGCCCCATGTCTGCCTTCGCCCAGCCTCTTTCCCTCCCACCCTGGCCCACATAGCTCTACACACACTTTTTTTCCACATTGCCATACTCTTTGCTGCCACGAATCGTCTCACTGCTCAGCCATGCCGCCCTGAGAGGCGCCGCTGCGGTGGTCACGGCTCGGCGCTAGTGATCCTGCCACATGGCGCCTGCCCTCCAGCCGCAATCAGCCAGTGTCGCCGGGCGCCATGCATCAGGCGCGTGCGGCGCCGAGCGTCACGCGTCAGGCGCGCCGCGGTCGAGCAGGGGCTGCGACATTTCTGACCTGCTGGTGCCGGCCCCGCCGCTGCCACGCCCGCCCGCACCCCCCTGCCCGCCCTTGCCCCGCCGGCGCGGCGGGGTCGCCGCGGCCGCCACCACCGCCGCTGCGTCCACAGCCGCCACCGCCGCCGCCGCGGATGCGTCAGTGCCGGACGGGGGGGGCGGCGTCGCGGCGCCGCCGGCGCTCGACAGCGGGGTCGGGGACGCAGAGGCGGGCGCTGCGTTGGCCGGCGGGGCGGGCCCGTGCGCGGCGGGCGCCGCAGCGGGCGGCGCGCCGCGCGAGTGCAGCAGGCTGCGGCGCAGGTGCGGCGGCAGGTCCTTCAGCAGCATTGCGACGTTCACCTGCGCGCCAGCGCCGCGCTCGGCGGGGGCAGCTCGGGGAGGGCGGCGACTGGCAAGCGAGATAGTCTTGCGCGACGGAACAGCTGCAGGCGCTATTGCGCCTTTGTCTATGGCTGATGATGCGGGCAAGAAGGCTCTGTATGCCACAGCAGCCCACACGGGACTCCGGCAGCATCACACTATATGCACGGACTACAAGTTAACTACACGGTCACACGGCCACTCCATGCCTGAAAGAGCAAAGTCGATACAGGCATGTTGGTGTTATACACAGCACACCAGCTTTACAACAAGCCTCTGTCAAGTCACTCCGACACTGCTTGCTAGCTGGGGAGCATAGGTGGTCAAAGGCGTTCCAAACGGCACCGGATGCTGAGGGACTGATGGGTGAGGCGCCGCACCTTATGGCGCTGGTCATTGTCAACGAAGCGGTCGGTCTCGTCGACGATCTCCTGCTGCAGGATCTCCTCCAACACGTCCTCGATGGTGATGATGCCGAGCGGGTCGCCGTCCAGGCGCGTGCTCAGCGCGCGTGCCATCATGACGGCGGGCGCCTGCGCGCATGCCGCGGGAGTGAGAGCCCTGCCTGTTGGTGCTAGCCGGTACGAGGGGTCAAGCGCCAGTACTGACAGGCGCTGTGTGCATGTTGATTGTAGTCGATGGTAGCCCATGCTCGCAACATTTGACAGTAGCCACCGCCACCGTGGCCGCACCTCAGCGCGCCGATAGCTCAGTGGCAAGCACCTGATGGCATCTGCAGGCACATACAGCGCAAGCACGCCGCCGACCTGGGTCTGCAGCACTTAATACTCCAGGTCACTGACAGGACAAGCGCGGACCTGCGGCTGCGCGCTCGGCGGCCTCGCAGGGTCCAGCCGCGGCTCCGCCTGTTCGCCCTCGCGCGGCGGCCCGATGGTTATAGCGACCTCACCGTTCGCCGCGCCAGCGTCCTCCAGACCGCCTTCTGCAGGTCCCCCATTGGCAAACGTGCTTGCGCTGCGTAGGCTGGCAGTGCTGCCGCCCGCGCCCGCCATGTCCCCCGCCGCCTGCTGCGACCGCGCATAGCTGCTGCAGCTGGGCGCGGACTCCTCCCCGCCCTGGCTGGACCCCGCCACGCCCTGGTCAAAGCCCTCGCCCTTGCCCGCTGCCGCTGCGGAGAACCTGCTAGCCGCCACTGCGTTGTCTTCGCCTGGATGCGACGAGCCGGCTGCCATGCCGTTGCTGGGAGCAGCCGCAGGCGCCGCGTGCGGCTGCGCTGCCGCCGCGCCGGCGGCTGCAGGCGTGCCGGCGCCGACGGGGTCTGTGGCTGCGTTTGGCGCCGCTGCCGAGGGCGGGTGCGGCCGCGTCAGCACCACCATGTGGCTCCGGCCGGTCTCGAAGAGCTGCGCATGCAGGGCCGCTGTGAGTGCCAGGACACAAGGCGCCGACAGCACGTGCAAGAGAAGCTGCAAGCGCTGCCGGCTGCAGGCGCACGCTGCACAGCTGGTGCAGTAAAGTTCAGCAGCTGCTGCACATCTGCTGCCAGGAATGTTGCCTGCAGCAGACAGTAGCCACGCATGCCGGCGGGCAAGCGTCCACAAGCTCTGTGGCAAGACACAGACATTTGCACAAATGTGCCTCACCAGTAGCATCGGGTGGGATAAGGTAGGGTAGGACCGCGCCGCGCGCCTGCAGCAGGTCGTACATGGGTGTGTCCGCGCGCAGGAAGGGCAGCGGGCGCATGCGGATGTCGGAGACGCGCAGACCCTCGTCGATCAGCACCAGGTCCTTGACCAGGATGAGGCCCAGCACCTCATTGCTGCGGCGCCGCACAGGCAGGCCTCGCGGTGTCGCGCGTGCATAGAGCTGCTGCAATCCCAGGCGTCTGTACGCCTGCAGGTTGCTGCGCACTGCATGTGATGTTATGTGTCCTGCAAGCCCCGACGCGCTCGCGGGCGAGATCAGCAACAGAAGCCTGGACCACCTGCCGCAGTGTGCCTTTCTGCATCTCATGCAGCCTAGCGCGTTCCTGCTTTTTACATCGTGATGGCCTGGCTGTCCAGCCAGGGGCGCACGGCTTGCCCGGCCGGTGCACCGGGATGCGGCTGTGCCCGGAGGCAATGATCTTGCGCAGCAGCGGCTTGTCCAGCACCGCGTCGTGCGCCACCATAAAGACCTGTGCACTAGGCTGGAAGGGTCAGGGGTAAGGTCTGGGTGAGAGGGTGACCATTGTCATGCATGTCCCGAAACATGGTGGAGCAGCAGATGAGCCTCGCAGGATGCAGCAAATGAGCCTCTGCCCACGCACGCCGCTGCAGCTAGGGTTACTCGCTGGAACATGCTGCGCCCAGGCTGCGCATGCACACGAGCGTCGCTGCCCAAACGCTGCGCTATCCCTTCGCAGCCGCTGGAGTTGAGCGTTGCTGCTCAGCCGCGCGGTGCACACCTTGTCTATCGGCGTCATGCCCACGATGGCCTGCTTGGCGGTGAGGTCGAGCGCGCCGCGGATGACGTTGACCTCCTGCTCGCCACCGCAGCGCGGGTTGCGGGTGAGGTGCGTTGGGTGCTCACTCACATGGATGATTTGCACGCCCAGGCTAAGAGGTGACCCAGAAATTTGCCCAGTCTGCGCACGTGTCGTCATTCCGCAATGCCCCTCTGGCTGTCGTAAAGCGCAATGCATTTTGCTTGTTCGCATATTGTGCAGATATCACACACGGCAGGTCGCTCACCCCCGTCGACAGGTAGCCCTCTGGAAGGCCCTCCTCGGCGGCATGGATGTCCACCAATGCCTTGAGCTGCGCCGGTCGGAACAGCGCCTGCACCGGCCAGCAGCAAGCCCATTGCGAAAGCTCGGACGCGGCACAGAGCTGCGAGAGCTGTCTACAAGCAGCAGGGTATGGGCTCATCACTCAGCAGCACATGGACGGACAGGGCATGCGCTGCACTCACCACATGGCACTAGCAAGCAACACATATTCATACCTGGACACCAGGACACCGTCAGTGAGCCGCGCACGGGCCATAAGGCCAGGCATGTCAAACACAGCGTTGGAGCATAACATATGCAATTACAGAGGTACCCTCCTCGAAGCCTCACTAAAAACAGTGGCCATGAGCACCGCTTGCTCAGGGCCTGCGCACCCCATGCTCCGTGCCGAGCAGGCAGTCCAGGATCTTGGAGATGGGGAAGGTCAGCGGCGACGTCAGAGCCATGAGCCCGCGCACAAACCAGGCACTGTATGCGCCAATTTGCAGCCCATAGCGAGTGCACAGCGCCTGTGGAATGATCTCTCCTGCAGCAGCACCCCCGGCACCTTGAACGAGCGGCAAGCATGGAGCCAGTCACAATGTATGCTGCAAAGCAGAAAGAGGCCTGATGCAGGCGCTAACAGTATCTGCACAGTCTTTGTGCAGCAGCAAATGCATGTCAGCACAGAGCATGAATCACAAGCAAAGGTGCGGGCTGCAGACTTGGGACGGGCAGGCCAAATCTGTTGCCGGCAAGCGAGGCGCACCAAACACCAGCACTGCCGTGACACTGACGATGATGGCCGTGACAGGGTCCACCAGGCGGTCCAAGAATATGGGCAGAGCCTGCCACGCGAGGCCTGAAGTCGAGCGGAGACATACTTCTGGCGACCACAACCATGCCCTGACACGCTGCTGGTCAAGCACAGCCTAACAGCATGCTGCGGGGTGGTGCAGCAGGCTGAAGCAGGCGACTTGCCTCCATAGCAGCCGCGTTTGTTAGCAGGAGCGTCACCAGGAGCATGTGCGGCCTTCGCAATACCTGCACGCGCAGGCCACTTTCTCAGCTGCAGAGGTTGGCAAGCGCGTGTTTCCTACTGCAGAGACTGCAATTGCAGCTATGTCAAGTTAGCAGCACAAGTTCGCACGCGTCCTCAGTGAGCTGGTGCAACATCGCAACGTACCGGCGTAATGCGCTCAGCGTGGACCTTCTCCCGGGCAGTTCCGCTGCGCTTCAGCATCTCTAGGTCGATCATGTCTGTATGCACGCGCACACAGATGTGACTTTTCTGCTCAGCAAGATAGCAGGCACGCAATATATGAAACGGCACTCCAAAATGAAAGCACTGTGTAACATAGCAGCTCGCAGACTTGACGGCTTGCAGAGGGGCAATCACCCAGGGACATGAGGCCCAGCGTGAGGCCTGACACGAGGCCTGCCAGGAGCGTGAGACCAATACATATGGCTATAAGGATGACTGTCTCCCCGCCGCTCTTTGCCGCGTACAGTGCATGCATGTCTGTACCAGCCAGCCGCTGCTGCACAACTGGTCAGAATATTAAAAGATACTGGCAAGTTTTGCAGCCGCGGCAGCTGGCTCACAGCCCTGGCATGTCCTCAGCATCGTAGCAAACAGCTCTGCAGCACCAGGGAAACTCTCACGGCGGACTCTGCTGCGCCCTGCTTACCAAGGGCCCTTGGGTGTCCTATCCTGCTGACATACCCTCTTTGCATGCATGTCATGACTGTGCACTCAGTCAATGTGATCCTCATATCCAGGCTCATGCAGCGGCAACCTGTCAGGAGTGAATGACCTCGTGGTGCACCATAGGCATGCAACTCCAGGATGGCGGACTGTGAGGTGCGACTTCCGCAGAGCTGATACGTGAGTCAACAGCCCAGGCATGTAAATCACCGCGTACAGCAACACACTCAGACCAGAGATGCATCAACACTCGGCATATTGGCTGAAGGTCTTTTACAGCATTGTGCATTGCTGGTGATGAAAAAGCAATACAATTCTGAAGCTCAAGGCACCTGCTTGCCAGCTGAGAGCTCATGGTGGCAGCGCAGTGATGCGCAGCAACAGCAGCCATGAAAAGCTCTGGCCACCAGGACGATTCCGGACTCTGCAGTCTCAAAATGCCGCAGACGCACCCAATAAGGTCAGCACCACTGCCAGCTCCGCTACAGGGCGGCATCATGTCCATGCCAAGACCCGTGCAGCCACCCGTACAGATGGCGCAGCCACGTATAACGTTCTTACAATAGAACGTACAGCACGGCTGGTTGGAAGCAGGTCAAAGCGCACAGAGCATCACCGAAAACGCGCGAGGAGACTCCTATGCTTCGGCACAACCTCCCAGAAAGCCAGGTGTCAGTACAAGCGAGCCCGGCATGCAGCGCTGCTGCCGATACGCGGCAGCAAAAGTTGCCTCGCCCGGGCTACTGGACATCTTCGGACAATCCCATTTCTAAGATCACTAAAACTTTGCCGGCGCCGGCATTGCCGACGGCAGGTGCCTCCGCTACAGCTCCCGCCCCGGCGCTTCGCTAGGATGCCACATGATGTGAGGCCAGCAGCGCCCAGGCTAGGCGCCATCATTGGGGGTGGACGGACAAAGTGCCGCAATCCCCACGATGCATGCCCAACTCTGAACGTGACGATTACACAGGCTGTGCGGCGCCGCCAGGGGCCTGTCGCCGCGGCCGCCGCTGCAAGCACGCCTGCCCAGGCTCAGCCCCACCACAGCTGCCAGCCCCGCCAGGGTGAGTGCGTCGTCGACGTGTGCCCAGGGCCCGGAGGGCCTACACCAGTCCGGGCCCGCGCGGCCCCAGCGGCGGCCTGCCGCCATCGCCGCCGCCGCCGCCGCCGCCGCCGCCGCCGCCGCCGCCGCGCCGGCTCATGGTTGCGGCGCCGCCCCCGGCGGCCAGGCTGGGCGCTTCGTCGAAGGCGTCGAGGGCCACGCGCGGGCGGCGCGCAGTGCGCCGCAGCGAGAACGTGGAGAAGGAGGGGTCGGTGTCGGGCGTGAGGTGCGTGTGGCTGGCCTCCGGCGGCAGCGTGCGGTGCGAGCGCGCGGCGCCCTCCGCCAGCTGCGCACGCAGGCGCTCCGCTGCGCGCGGCCGGCGCGGGTGGGGTTGGGGTAGGGTTGCGCGTCGCGGGTGGGCTTTGGTGCAGGAGCGGGACGGGCAGGCCGCGTCCTGGTGGGGCGGCCAGCGGCGTTTCTATGCTCGGTCCGCAGCAGTGCAAGCACGGCTGAGCAAGGCGTGCGGCAAAGTGCCGCGCCTGCCTGCTCACTGCTGCTACATGTGGGGCGCTCAGGCCAGCGCAGATGTGCATCCCTCTGGTGACAACTAGGCGCTCGGCGCGCAGCGCTCTCAGCACAGCAGCACACACCCAAGCCATCAGAAATATCAAATGCCATCCCGCTGCTGAGTCGGACGCGCCGTTGCATCCTGGCTGGCCGGCGCCCTGCCCCAGGCCGTAACGACGAAACCACGCACGCCCTGCTTGACCTGTCGTCACGCCAGCCTCCAAGCAACCATGTGGGCAGGGGCGCGCGCACCGAGCGCGCCCATGGTCTGCCTGCAGACCTGCTCGACCAACCGTTACGCAGCCTCCAAGCGGGCATGTGAGCAGAGGCACGCGCACCGAGCGCGCCCATGGTCTGCCCGCGGCCGCCCTCGGCGTCCTCAAGCGGCATGGACGCGCTGCGCTGCAGGTCCTCCACGGTCACGCGCCCGCCCGTGCGCGCGGCCTCCTCCAGCGGCATCGTCTCATGGAAGCGGCTCCAGTTAATGCGCGGCTTGTAGTCCGGGGACTCTGCGTCAATTTAGGTTATGTTTAGGGTTTATGATATATGGTAGGGACGGAGCGGTGTGACCTGCGTACCCCCGGCTGGCAAGCATACACGCCAATTAACTGCCAGCACTGTTAAGGTTCTTACCCTGCACTCTGCAGGCCCTCTGTTACGTGCACACATGCTTCAGCGGTGCGCTCCTGCTGCACCAAGGCACATAGCACCGAGGGGTGTCAGGGAGCTCGCTGCCCGAGCGGCCGCATGCCTGGGTGGCGCACCAGAGGGGACCGTGACGATAGGCGCGAACGCGTAGTCGCGCTTGACGTCGTCCAGCACGTTGAACATGCGCAGGCGCATGCGGTTGCCGGCGCTGGCGTACTGGTAGCCCTCCACCTGCGCGCATGCAGGCCATTATTTCCCAGCCAGCTAACGCTATCCCTAACCGCTGCAATAGTGCGTCGTCAGCACAAGGCACTTGCGCACTGGTAGCCCTCCCACCTGCGCGCGCGCATGTCAGCTTAACCTAACCCTATCATCTGCAACGAAGCGCCGTTGGCACAGCGCACTGGCGGAGTGCGCTCGCCCTTGAGACGCGTCAAAGCTCCGCTGGCTGTGCTCCCTCAGGCAGTGCGCGCCTGTGGAGGGCCTGTCAACACTTGCATGGACACTGCACAGGCGCAGGTGTGGCTCAGCAGGCTCGGGCTTCACGTAAAAGGTGTGCAGAGCTGGCAGTGAGGCGAGGACGCTTGGCACATTGAAAGACTTTGACTGTGGCATTGGCCTGGCGCGGTGCTGACTCAGCAAGGGTAGTTCGGGCCGCAGGGCGCACCACGAGCACGATGGCGGCGTCCGCATCGGACATGAGGCCCGCCGGGGTGGCCCAGGAGGCGATCGGGCTCTCCGGCGTGATGACGTGCTTGCCGATGACCGGCAGCCAGAGCAGCAGCCGCTCCCGCCTGCGCCGCGCGACCCGGCATGACCGACCCGGGCTGTGTGACAAACCAGCTGCGCCACCACCAACGCGGTGGCCCACGGCCGGAACGCGGCCGCACTCTTCTCAGCAGCAGAGCGGCATGAAGCTTGCGACGGCTACATGGCCGATGCTCAACGCGTCACTCCACCTCTTGGACGCTTAACCTGCCAGTCCAGTGCGGGCAGGACACAACGTTCTACGGCCGTGGCATGACTGCGCCAAGTCGGGCACCATGACGACGGGGCCTGCGTGCACCACGGCCGGTGACAGCAGGGGGAGGTGCACGGTGCGATCGTGGGCGCACCCGTCCTCGTAGCCCACCTCCAGCATGGTCACATCATAGTCCTGCGCGCCCAGCCGCCCCGCGTCTGCGCGCTGCGCCACTGCAGCGCCCCACGCGCTGGCGCGCCGGTCGCATGCCCGGCCCCTACCCCTTCTTTGTGCGCTCCGTATCAGCACGCCCCGCCCTGGCAAAGTCGTGCTGGTGATGTGCAGACGAAGCACCATGCTCGACGCCCGACCCACCTTGCGAACAAGGCGGGTCAGCAGCATACAAAATTTCGGCCGAAAGCGTGGAGGGCGGCGCACGTTGGGCATGCCGGACTCGCCCGGCTTGCGCTCCACCTTCCAGCGGTACAGGTAGCAGCGCACGACCACCTCCAGGTGCTGGTTGGGGTACGTGTCGCCCACCCTGCGTGGCAAGGGGTAGGTTCAGGTGCTTGGCAGGTTCAGGGCGGTGCGTGCCGCCCACGCTGGACGGCAGCGCGCGCGTATCAGCAGGACGCTCGAGCTCCAGCGCTGCCGCTGCTCTTTGCAGAGCGGCTCGGCACGGAAAAAATGACCTGCAGAAGACCACATCACAACATGTGCACACACATACACACACACATAATTGCTCTGTTACGCATACACATTGAGAAAAAGGGCGACGCATGTGATGCAGCGGCATCGGCGGGCGCGCCGGAACATGAGCGCTAGGTTGCCGTTCTCGTCCGGCGCCAGCACGAGCGTGTCGGCGATCGTCAGCGTGTTCTCGCCCAGCAGCTGCGCGGCCGACAGCACCCGGCTTCAGACACGGGCGGGCACATACGGTCCTCCAACCTTGCCACGGATCCTGGCCACGCCCTTTGTGCCAAGCGCACCGGTAGTGCCCATGGCCCGGACGCCGCTGCCGGTGCGCCCCTTAGGCAGACAGCACAGTCCGGAGGACTGCCAGCAGCTCACCCTCTGAGGCGCGGCTGTGGCGCCCTTCACGTTCACACGGACCCTTAACCTTAACTCTAAGCTTAAAAAGCTACCAGCTCAGCGTGCACCGAGGGGGAGGTTAGGGGAGGGCGCGCCGGGTAGGGCACGGTGCGCATGGCCTTGCTCGCGACCAGGCGCGACAGCGTGACCGGCGGCATCATCTCCAGGCCCTCCTGCGGCTCCACGTCGTGCAGCCTGCCACACGCGCGCGCCGCGCTCAGCCTGTTTTGAAAACTGCAAGGAACACAATCGGCAGTGTCATTTGCTGCTCATGCCTGCTGCTCACTCCTGCTGCACCTTTGCGATCGGGCTAGTCTCTGCGCCCTCGCGCCGCCCTGGCATGCACTGGCTGACTGCTCAACGACACGCAAGATCTTCCTCAGCTCCTCACAACACTCTTGACGTGTTGCAGCCTCCCGCGCACATGCTGCACGGTGTGGCGGGCTGCCGCTCTCCTGTTGCTCTACGTGTGTGCGGCAGCAATCTAAGAAATAGGCGCATCATCCTCGACCTCTCCCCAAAGGCGCACGCGCCGCGCGCCTGGCCCAGCGGCGTGTCACGACAACCAGGTGTACGGCACGTACACACAGGGCTGCGGGCTGTGCTGCGGGCTGTGATGCCAAGGGCGGGCCGCGAGCGGCGCGCACCGGCTGATGTCGACGATGTAGTTCGTCTCGCCCGGGTCAGGGTGGTGGATCATCTGCGCAAACTGGTGGCCCCTGCCGAGCACAAGACCACGAGGACATTCAGCGCAGTCCTGTTCGAGCAGCAGACGCTGCACGGCACTGGCGCTCTGGGCGCTCATATGCTGTGTGACGCCACAGAGGGGCCCCGCAATGCGACATAGGACAGCCACCCTCCGCAATATAGACATGCACCAGCGAGGAATCGGCACGTTGACACAAACGCTCAGCGACCTTCAATGCTGACCACACGCCAAGCTTGGCGGGATGACTGCATCGCTGTCCAGCAGGGCACAGGGAAGCACATGGCCCCTGCAGCACGCATGCTTGCTGACACGACTCGTCATGAAGGGTTGAAGTAGGGATCAGGCCGCGCGCCAGTGGATCTCGTTGGGCAGGTAGGACTGCCGGGACAAGAAGGGGTTGCCGAACTCGGTCGTGGCCTCAAACGTCACGATGATCTCGGCGTCGGCCTACGAGGGCAGACCGCTCAGGGCTAGTCTCAGGATCATTGGTAAGAGGCTTATGGGCCAATTGAGCACACGCAACGTCCCTGCGCAATCACCCAGACATCAGCATGCGATGCGCTCAGCTGTGCGGCGAGCCACCCCTCTGCATGCCAGGTGCTTGCCTGCAGCGATGCATGCCCAGTGCCCACGGCGGACCGCACGAGCGCACGAGCGTTGAGGCACACAGCGCCAGCTCGGCTGGCGCATGCCAGAGATGCGCTCGCTGCGGGGCACACAAGCAGCCAGCGCTGCTGGCGCGCGCGCCTATCCGGGACCCCCGTGGCGGTTGACCATGGGGCTCTTACCGCCATGAGGGACTCGTAAGTGTGGCCGATGAGCGGCGAGCGCTCGTCGATGGTGTGCTCAATGATCAGCGGCAGCAGCCTGCGCGCGCGGTGGCGCTACCATCACACAGCCTGGCCCATGCATGGGCAGATAGGACTTGTCGTGCTGTCACGCTTGCATGGCTTGGAAGGCATGCATGCGGAGTGCGCAAACACACAGGCCACGCGCCCTCTGCATCCACTTGAAACTAGGGCACAGATTTAAAGCAGGCGTGGGCACAGCCAACTGCAGCGCATGCGCGGCCATGCGCGCGGGGCTCACAGCATGCCGTCAATGTAGCCGATGTTCAGCTCCTCCACGCGTACGGGGATGTACCTGCACCCGCACACTGTTTGGACGCCCGCTTCGGCACGTAATTGCCAACCCGGCAAGCAGTCAGGCCAGGGCGATGCACCAGCACTTCATACACACTACACGTCTAGCCTTAATGTCGCGGCTCCACACACTCTCAAACGCAGATCTAAACGGTTTTTACGCCTTGCCAGACTCCAACCGCGCCACAGTTGGCCACGTGAATTTCTCTGGAATGCGTTTGTGCTAGCACAAGGTCGGTCGACGAGTTGGTGGGGCACGCACTCGCCCTCCGACGTGGTCCGCCCCTGGCCCCACGTGTACAGGTACCTGCACGGCCCCGCCGCGCGTGAGCCCGAGCAGGCATGCCCCGGCTCGGTCAGACTCCCGCGCCGCTGCAACGAGCCGGCGCGCCCACGGGGTCTCACGCACAGATCTGAGGTGCGGACACAGGCGCAACGCCGCAGTGGGCCGGGGTGCCAAGTGAAAACGACATGCTGTGCGCTGGTCGCATGGGTGGCAGGCGGGAGCGCAGGCCGGCGCACGCGTGGGGGGTGTTAGCACAACGACAGGGTACGCCAGAGCAAGACGGAGCGCCGCACGGGGGGCGCACGCTTTGGCCTTTGGCTCCACCACCTGCAGGCCGCGCCGGGGCTCAGCGACGTCCGCATCCGACCCCGGTTTGCTGCCTCGCCTTGTGACGCATGGCACAAGGCGCTCGCAAGGCGCTCCGCAGGCGGTGGCGCCAAGTGACACAGCGCTGGTTTCGGGTTCAGCACAGGCATCAGGCATGCGTCGACGCTCCCTGCTTCCTGCTGCTCACCATCGCATCGCAGACAGAGTGCAGCAGCAGCAAGCGGTCGCCATCACAAGAACGGGGCGCGGCGGCGGCAAGCGCGCACCGGCGTGCGCCGGAAGTCGGCCACGCGGAACATGAACTTCATGATGCCGTCACGCCGCGCGATCACGGCCGAGTCGGAGATGGCGATCGTGCGGCCGCGGTACCTGCGCGCTTTGGCGTGCGGTTAGGGTAGCCCGAACTCTCCCTCACACCTAATTCGAACTTGTCGCGCATGGAAGCATGGATGCCACGTATGTGCATGCGCAAAGGTGAAGGGCCGCTCCTGTCTGCTCGACCGGCTCCGAGGACTGCGACTTGAGCGAGTGATGCCATTTGCT